>CEQE01324476.1_pt1 | contig 15720 bp, 13 predicted proteins | sample 356201 | NCBI WGS metagenome assembly CEQE01 (sample SAMEA2619970, study PRJEB7988) | marine metagenome | biome: marine biome (ENVO:00000447); feature: mesopelagic zone (ENVO:00000213) & marine oxygen minimum zone (ENVO:01000065); material: "saline water (ENVO:00002010), including plankton...
GCAGAAGATAGAGGAAGAGAAGTTAGAAGAAACCACCGAAGAAAGTGAAGCAGAGCCGGTAGAAGAAGCAGAAGAACAAGAGATAGAAGATGAGAAGATGGAAGAGCCGGGGCCTGTTGCTGATGAAGATGAAAAAACGGAAGATTCACCTGAAGAAGCGGAAACCACAGAATCAGAACCCGTAGCAGAAGAATCACCAGAAGAAACCGCTGAAGAGAGTGAAACTAAAACATCGGACGATGCGCCTGCTGAGGAACCATCGGAAGAGGAAGAAACAGAAAAAAAAGATGAAAATGAGAAAGAGTGATCACACTGTACAAATGTTGTTTGAGAAAAAGCTTAAATAAAGAAACAGGAGACAGTTATGAAGGAACTAATCGAAACGATCGTCAAGGAATTAGTTGACAAGCCGGATGAAGTCAAAGTTGAACCTCTGGAAAGTGAAAGAACCATCATTTATGAACTCTCTGTTGGTGATGGTGACCTGGGCAAAGTGATTGGTAAAAAAGGGCGGACTGCACAAGCGTTAAGAACCATTATATCCGCCATCAGTGCAAAAGGCGGTGGAAAAAGGGCTATTATGGAAATTGTAGAATAAAAAGTGAGTAAAAAGCAGCAACCACGTCTTCGACCTATTGGTAAAATTGTAAGACCTGCCGGGTTGAAAGGGGATGTTAAAATCATTCCTCTTGTCCCCGATTTTGAGAATTTTGTGAATAACAGGCAAATTCTCATTGGTGACTACCCAGATAATATAAAGGATGTCAAATTGAAACAAATTTCACAAAAAGGGAAATTGATCAGATACGAAGTTGACAAGATCAACTCACGGACAGATGCAGAAGAACTGATTGGCAAAACAGTGTTTGCATCCGTTCAAAAGGATGAAATTTTCTCAGAAGATTTAATCGGTTATGCAGTTGAAACTGTACAGGGGGAATTAATCGGTGAATTAATTGATGTACTCCATTTATCGGCTCATGATGTTTATGTGATTGATAATAGCGGTAAAGAAGTTTTAATCCCTGCCATCAACGAATTTGTCCAACAGGTGGATTTGAGAAATAAATATATTACCATTAACTCCATAGACGGCTTAATAGACTGATGACAAATATTTTTATCATAACGCCATTTCCTGAACTTGTTGAAGCTGTTATCAGCGAAAGTATTTTAGGCAGAGCAGTTAAAAAGGAATTGGTCTCTTATCATCTAATCAATGTGAGGGATTTTACGGACGGAAAGTTCAAACAGATTGATGACAAACCATTTGGCGGCGGGGCTGGAATGATTATGATGGCAGAACCGCTTTTAAAAGCCGTTGATGCAGCAAAAAAGTTGATGGAAGATTCTTCCGAAGCTGTGGTGGTTTTTCCCACACCTCAAGGAGATCAATATACTCAGGAAAAAGCGTGGGAGCTGTCAAAAAGTAAAAACATGATTTTTATCTGCGGGCATTACAAAGGAATTGATGAAAGAATCCGCGAATCTGTTGTTACAGATGAAATTTCCATTGGTGATTATGTCCTTACCAGCGGTGAACTTCCTTCACTTGTTATCCTTGATTCTGTGGTAAGATTAATCCCCGGTGTTCTGGGAGACGAAGAATCGGCAAAAACCGATTCATTCACGGAAGAATTACTTGACCATCCGCACTACACAAGGCCTGAAGTTGTTAAAGGAATTCAGGTACCGGAAGTTTTACTTAGTGGTCATCATGCCAATATAGAAAGTTGGAGAAAAAAAGAACGGGAAGAGCGCACGGCGGAAAGAAGGCCGGATATTTGGGAAAAATATATTCAGAAAAAAGATAAAAGTTTTGGAGACAAGAGTCATGGATAAATTAGGCGAATTGACAAAAGATTATTTAAAAGCAGATATTCCTGATTTTAAAGCGGGAGATACAATCGGGGTGAATGTAAAAGTTGTAGAAGGCGGACGGGAAAGAATTCAGAGATTTGAAGGTGTGGTTCTCCAGAAAAAAGGAACTGGAACCAATTCCACTTTCACAGTCAGAAAACTTTCTTCCGGAATTGGTGTTGAACGGATTTTTCCGCTTAATTCACCGAATATCAGCAGTATTGAAGTGGTACGGAGAGGTAAAGTCAGACAGGCAAGAATCTATTATCTCAGGAAGCTCAAAGGTAAAGCTGCACGAATTAAAGAAAAAAGATAATCGAATTTTTCACCATTCTAAATAATCCTGATTTCAATCTGTACCCAATGAATTGCCCACCGTTAATGGTGGGTTCTTTTGTTTAAAAGTAGTAAAAATGCTTTCAGCAAACTCCAAATATATTATAACAATCACCGGATTGAATCATTTAATTGTCCATGCAGGTATGTTAATCCTGCCGGCGATTTTCCTGACGCTTATAACAGAATTCAACACGGATATTATTACTCTCGGTAAAATCACCATGTTTTCAAGTTTTGTCTTTGGACTCGGAGCAATTCCCACCGGATTTCTCGAAAAACACACCGGAAGTAGAACACTTCTTCTCATTTGTCAAACAGGTATCTTTATTTCAGGACTTCTTGCATTTAACTCAAAAAGCTTAGATCAACTGATGTTGTCGTTAATTTTGCTGGGGCTTTTTTGCTCAATGTATCACCCGGCGGGATTGACCATGATTTCCAAAAGAATTAAGCAGACCGGCCGAGCCATGGGATATCACGGCATGGCAGGGAATTTAGGTCTCGCTTTCGGACCTCTACTGGCGTCGTGGTTTATTCTGTCTTACAACTGGCGGTTTGCTTATTTAACGATTTCGGTGATTTCCCTTTTGCTTCTTTTTGCAACGTTGGTATTAATACCGGCGCGGCAGCATATTCAAGATATTGATGAGGAGTTCACTGTAAAAAAGACAGATATGCCTTCACTCATGATTTATTATCTGATTCTAATTTTGGTTGGATTCACATTTTCAGGGTTTACCACATTTCTCCCGACGCATTTTTCAAACTTTTCCGATGGATTGCTGATGAATGTTAAGTCTATTGCGAAAGGCGGATTTTTGACCTCACTGGTGTTGCTGGGAGGAATGATTGGACAATGGGTTGCCGGAAGAATGGGAGATAAGTTTGATAAGAAAATACTCTTGTCCGTTATTTTTATTTTTAATATTCCACTCATCCTAATGGTGGGCTACACGGAAAATTACCTGTTGCTGTTTTTTGCTTTCTTGTTTGGGATTACCTATTTTGCTTACCAGCCCATCGGCAATACACTCCTTTCTGAATTGACGCACTCAAGTCAACGGGGAATCGGATACGGCATTTCCTTTTTCCTCACTTTTGGGGTGGGATCTGCTGCTGCCTTGATTGGCGGTTATTTAACGGAAAAAGAAGGAACACAACTGGTGTTTATTTATCTTGCCGTCATCATGTTTATTGCATTGTTGTTTACCGTATTGATGAAAAGAATATCAAAATAGCCATGGATTATCTTGCAATTAAAGTAAACACCGTCTATTTTTTGGTATTATGAGTCTAAAAAATATTCCATCTGTCAACGCAGTTTTGAATGCTCTCGATTTATCAGAGATTAATGTTCCGCTTCCCTATATTACTGATGTGGTCAGAAATCTGTTAAACGATTACAGGAGACAGGCGAAAAACGGTGAAATGAATTTGAGTCAAAGTGAAATCGTGAAACAGATAAAAAGTGAAATAAAAAACCTCAACTCCTGTTCGCTTAATCAGGTGATTAACGGAACGGGTATTGTTCTGCATACGGGACTTGGAAGAGCGCCCATTTCAGAAACCATGTTGAAAAAACTGTCAAAGACAATAACAGGATATTCGTCTCTTGAATTTGATATAAAAACAGGCACAAGAGGTGAAAGGAATGATCACGTAGAACCGCTGCTGAACAGTCTCACCGGAGTAGAAAAATCACTTGTTGTGAACAATAATGCGGCGGCGGTACTCCTTGCACTCAACACACTAGCAGAGGGAAAAGAAGTAATCGTCTCCCGCGGGCAGCTGGTTGAAATAGGCGGATCGTTTCGAATTCCCGATGTCATTCGAAAAAGTAGCGCAATAATGGTTGAAGTCGGTACCACCAATCGCTCTCATTTAAAAGATTACGAAAAAACCATTACTGCAAACACCGGAATGATTCTTGTTGTCCATACGAGCAATTATCTCATTGAAGGATTCACAAAAGAAGTTTCACTATCGGAATTAAGGGTACTCTGCAGAAAAAAGAAAATTCCGCTAGTTGTTGATTTAGGCAGCGGAGCGCTTCAAAACCTCGAGGAAATCGGACTCCCCAAAGAACCGGTTGTTTCCGAAACGCTGAAGTCCGGCGCTGACCTTGTAACATTCTCCGGGGATAAATTGCTGGGCGGACCGCAAGCGGGAATTATTTGCGGAAAAAAACGACTGGTGAACCGGCTCCATAAAAATCCACTGTACCGGACTCTCAGATGCAATAAAATCACACTTTCCCATTTGGAGCTTACTTTAAGAGATTATGAAAATTCAAGCAAAAGCAATTCCAATCTCGCAGCCCGCATGTTTACCACACCGCAAAAAACACTTCGCAAAAGGGGGAACAAAATCGTTGATGGATTAACAAAGAAAATCGTGGCGCAGTTGGGGATAAAAGTCATCACATCCCAGGTTGAAGCGGGGAGTGGATCGCTGCCTACAAAAACAATGGAAAGCGCAACCCTGCAATTTGATCCTGCCACCACTACGCCATCCAAACTGGCGCACTATTTCAGAAATACAGAAATTCCCATAGTGGGATACATTTCAGCAAACAAATTTTATATTGATTTAAAAGCGGTACTTCCCAAACAGGATTCCTGCATTGCTTCGGCAATCAATCAAATATTCAATAAATTTAAATAATGTCCCAGATTGTCATTGGAATGGCCGGTCATATTGACCACGGCAAAACCGCCCTTGTCAAGGAATTGACAGGTGTGGATACGGACCGCCTCCCCGATGAAAAAGCAAGGGGTATGACCATTGATTTGGGGTTTGCATTTCTCACCGAGGATATTACCATCATTGATGTTCCCGGCCACGAAAAATTTATCCGGAATATGGTTGCCGGAGTCAGTACTGTGGATATTGCTTTGGTAGCTATTGCGGCTGATGACGGCATTATGCCCCAGACAAAAGAGCACGTCGAAATTTTAAATCTGTTGAATATAAAACATGGATGTATTGTCATTACAAAAGTTGATTTGGTCGAAGACCCGGAATGGCTTGATTTAATGGAGAGTGATATATCGGATTTTACGAAGGGTACATTTCTAGAGAACGCGCCCATGGTCCGGGTTTCTTCGACAAAAGGAGAAGGAATTAATGAATTGAAGGAATTGCTTATTAACCTTTCTGCGAAAGTGGAAACCCGAAAGGACAGGGGATTTTTCCGACTCTATGTGGACCGTGTTTTCCCAAAGAAAGGTTTCGGTACCATTATTACCGGAACGGTGAACAGCGGTTCATTAAAAAAAGGGGATGAGGTGACCGTCGTTCCTGGAGATTTTTCAGCAAAAGTCCGCGGGGTTCAATCTCATGGCAAGGACGTGCCATCAGTGAAAATCGGCGACAGGGCTGCCATAAATCTGGCGGCTGTTGAAAAAGATCAAATCAAACGAGGCACCCAGCTTTCGGAAAAAGGAATTCTAAAATCCACCGGACAATTCATCGCAAATTTAAAACTGTTGAAATCATCACCATGGGCACTGAAAAACGGTCACCGGGTTAGAATCCATGTGGGGACAGATGAAGTCATGGGCAGGATTTATTCTTCGGCGGAAGCGAAAGGGATTATTCTGGAACCGGATGGCGGGTGCACAGCTTTCGTTCGATTGGAAAAACCTGCTGCCATGGCAATTGATGATCCTGTGATTGTAAGGTCTTATTCTCCCATGGTAACCATCGGTGGCGGAAATGTACTGGATGTGAATCCACCTCGGAAATGGGAATCTTCAAAGGTGTGGCTGGAAAAACTTGATAAGACAAAGGAAAGTCCGAAGGATCGGTTAACGGCATCCATAGAAGCCCATGCAAATTCGCCAATGACGGTTGAAGAGTGGAGCAAAAATTGGTATCTCACGAAAGAAAAAATCCTGAAAATTTTCGAAGAGATCAATATTACAACATTCGGTAATAAGAATAATCCCACTGTTACCCTTCCAAAGATTACTGAAGCACAAAAACAACATTTATTGGAGAACGTTGAAAAATTTCATAAAGATCAGCCATACAGGCAGGGAATTGCAAAAGATACATTGAAACACCAACTCGGTTTCAGCGATGTACTTTTTTCTTTTTTGATTTCTGAACTTGAGGAAAAGGGCGATTTCACAGTTTCAGACGGTCGAATTAAATTGGCGTCGTTTCAGGTGAAATTGTCTGATGATATGGATGAATTGTCTGCGAAAATTGTCAAGAGATTTAAAAGTGAAAATAATTTACCATTATTAACAAAAGAACTTTCTGCCGCTTTAAATATTACTCCGTCACTGGCATTGGAAATACTCCATGTAATGAAAAATGAGAATCAAGTCATCGAAGTCGAGAGAAATTTTTGGATATTAGCAGATTATATGGAAACCATTAAAAAAAGGATAAGTGATTATTTTGACACACATCAGGCAATGAGTGTGGGCGATTTTAAAACACTCACCAAGGCCAGCAGGAAACATGCAATTCCTCTTTTGGAATACCTCGATAATCAGGAATTTACCAGACGTGATGGTGATAAAAGAATATTGGCAAAATGAGTAAACTTGAGAAAAAAAGATCAAAAAGATCAGCAGGTCAAATGACACCTCTCATGAAGCAGTATTCTGAAATAAAATCAAAATATCTGGATACGATCCTCCTTTTCAGGATGGGTGATTTTTATGAAACATTCAATGAAGATGCAAAAACAGTTTCAAAGATTTTAGGCATCACACTGACCAAAAGAGCGAATGGATCAGCTTCAGAAGTTCCCTTAGCCGGATTTCCCTACCACGCGCTGAATTCCCATCTTTTCAAATTGATACAGGCAGGGAAAAAGGTCGCCATTTGTGAACAGTTGGAAGACCCAAAACTTGCGAAAAAAATTGTGAAAAGAGGTGTAACTGAAGTCATCACACCTGGGACTGCAATTTCCGAAAATTATCTTCAAAATAAATTAAACAACTTTTTGGGAGTCATTCTTGAAAACAAAGGGGAATACGGTCTCGCTTTTATCGATAATTCCACCGGTCAGTTTTTTGTAGGGGAATGTGAAGAAAAAACACTCCTTGAAATCTTGTTGAAATTTTCTCCGAAGGAAATGATTGTTTCCAGTGAGTACAAATATGAGTTAACAGACTGGTACAAAAAACTAAGACCATTCGTGACTGAAAATGATTCGTGGAGTTTTGATTTTGAAATTTGTCGATCCATTTTACTTGAACATTTCATCACCAAATCACTATCCGGATTTGGATGTGATTCTATGACCCTCGGCATTGCAGCAGCTGGCGCCGGCATGCGCTACATTAAGCAGACTCTTTTAGGGGAAGTCAATCATTTGACCAAATTAATCCCTATCAGAAATGAGGATTTTTTGGGACTTGATGATTTTACCATAAGAAATCTTGAACTGTTTCATTCACTTTCTACTCAAGGAGCGCACGGCACTCTCATCAGCGTTATGGATAAAACAGTTACATCCGGTGGGGGCAGACTGCTTCGACACAGGTTGAATACGCCATTGACAGATCGTGAAAAAATTGAAAATCGGCTCGCAAAAGTTGAGGGCTTTTTATCCAAAAATAATGTTAGGAATAAGATTAGCAATAAACTGTCTGAAACATCAGATCTGGAAAGAATTGTGGGGAAAGTGAACAGGCGGAAAGCCAATCCTAAAGATGTGATTGGTTTGAAGCAAACGTTAATGGTGATTCCGGATATTCAATCTCTATTAAATCAATCCGAAAATTCCAATTTAAAGGAGTTATCTGATTCATTTTTAAACGCAGACCATATCATAGACAGAATCCAAAATACAATCGTTGATTCACCTCCTTTCGTCATCAGTGCTGGAGGAATTATTAAAGAGGGTATTTCTGAGGAATTGGATGAACTGCGAGAAATTTCAAGTGGAGGGAAACAGTGGATTTATGAAATGGAATCCAAGGAAAAGGAAACCACTGGAATCACATCATTGAAAGTCGGTTACAATAAAGTGTTCGGCTATTATCTCTCAGTAACCAAAACACATGCGAAAAAAGTCCCCGACACGTGGATTCGAAAACAGACACTTGTCAACGCAGAGAGATATGTAACCCCGGAATTGAAGGAATATGAGGAAAAAATTCTTACGGCAGATGAAAGAATCGGTGAAATTGAACTGGAACTGTTCAATGAATTAAGAGAATGGCTTTTGGAACACGCTGAACTTATTCAGCAAAATGCTGAATTTTTGAATCAAATTGATTTATTTGCATGCCTTGCATTATTAGCTCAAGAAAATAGATATGTAAAACCGGCATTAAATGATTTTCCGGTAATCAAATTAAAAGAATCTCGCCATCCTGTCATAGAATCCATACTGCCGGCAGGAGAAAAATTTGTTGAAAATGACCTTGAATTGTCAGCGGATGATACACAGATTATTCTGTTAACGGGACCGAACATGGCTGGGAAATCTACCTATCTGAGGCAGGTTGGTCTCATTGTTATCATGGCTCAAATGGGTTCATTTGTACCTGCGGAAAGCGCTGAGATTGGAATTGTTGACAAACTTTTTACACGGGTTGGAGCAAGCGATAATCTGGCAGGAGGCGAATCGACATTTCTTGTGGAAATGGTGGAAGCGGCTAATATTTTGAATAACGCTACGCCGAGGAGTTTGGTCCTGTTCGATGAAATCGGCAGGGGAACCTCAACGTATGACGGCTTGTCACTTGCGTGGGCAATTACAGAATACCTCCACAATACAGCCGAATCTGCCTGCCTTACTGTTTTTGCCACTCATTACCACGAACTCACTGAACTGGAGAAATTGCTCGAAAGGGTGAAAAACTACAATGTGGCTGTGAAGGAATTTGGAGATAAAATTGTTTTCTTAAAAAAAATTGTGGAAGGTCCCACGGATAAAAGTTATGGCATCCATGTAGCCCAAATGGCGGGAATTCCCAAACCGGTTATTGTTAAAGCGACCCAAATTCTCAACAACCTCACTGGTCAGGACTCTTCTCAAAATCTGTTAACGCATAGTGAATCATTATCAACGGGTTTGGAGGCAGCGCAGGATTTAACAGATCAAATGGAACTCTTTGCTCAACAAGAATTAGAATTGAAAAAGAAGTTATCCTCTTTGGATTTCGATAATATGACGCCGATGGAAGCGCTGAAAAAATTAAATGAAATAAAATCTGAATTTGAAATCAAACCTGATTTAGAAATTTGATCTAAATTTGAAATGAATCAATTCATCACCATATTAATATTATCTGCAATTTTTTATACTGATTCTGCAATGGCTGAATCCATCTGGGTTAAATACGGAAATCAAATATACAAAGGTACGGGAGATGCGAAATCGGTAGCGCTCAGTTTTTCAGAAGTTTCATCTGCTGTGGGACCATTCGCCTCACTGGTCAATCCTGCACGGCTCACGGAAGATACAGATTACACTCTTAACTACACCCATCAGGAAAGATTCTCCGGCATTGTCAATTTTGATCTGGCAGGATGGCATATTAAAAACAATCAACAGTCTAAATGGTCATTGGTGCTTATTCATGAAGGCGTTCAGCATATCCCAAATACGACTCAAGCGTTGATGGATGCAAATGGAAATGGTGTTATTGATGAAAATGAACGGCTCGATATAGATAAAATTAAATTTTTCAATCAGTCCCAATGGGCGGCAATACTCGGCATCGGCACATCAAAAGGATCGTGGAAGTTAGGCGGAAATATTAAAGGACTTTACCATTCACTCGATGCTCATGCAGGATTTGGTTTAGGGTTCGATTTTGGCGTAAGCAGAAATTTCGGAAAAAATCATTCCATAGGATTTATGATAAAGGATATTACCACATCATGGATTGTCTGGGATTCCGGAACAGTGGAGCGAATATTGCCTGAAATTTCGGCGGGTGATCTTTATACACTAAACATTGCACCCTTACGTCTAAAAATTAATTTAACCACAATGTTTGAGCTATCTCTTGAAGGGAGAAATCAATCGGAGGATTTTCATCTTTTCGATTACTCAGGAATGTTCAGGAGTGGGATTGACTTGCAATACAATGAAAAATTTCACATCCGATTCGGGCGGAACCCACTCACCAAATACAGCGCTGGATTGGGATTCGAATTCCCGGCGGTTGAAATAAACTACGCTTTTACTCCATCTCCAATGGGAAGTCTCTTGGGAACGAGTCATTATATTTCAGCGGCGTTGAATCTTCAGTCACTGGAAAGATTGAAAGAAACGCTGGGTGAGTTGTAAATAGTTTGCAATAAATCAAAACAATAGAAGGAGAACAAAAAGTGAAAAACATAGCAAAACTCGCATTATTGGTTACTCTCGCATTAACACCAGATTCGGCGCATTCCAGCAGATTATGGTGTGCACTGGCAAATGACAATTATGACATTGTTCACAATTGGAATCGATATAGAGTAGAGGCGCATCTCGATGAGCTTGACGAACAAGGTAACTGGCCTCATATTAATGGAATGTACTATCATCTTGATTCTTTTGGCGATGGTAGTGGAGATGGTGATGGGAATGGGAACGTGTGGAGAAGCTCTCATCCACCCCATCATGGTCTCGAAGAAGAGGACTATGAAGATGCGGTGGATGAGATCACCAACAGACCTGGCGTTACCCTTGCGATGGGACACGTGAGACTTGCAAGTTCCGGTTGCGGTGATGATGGCCAGAATTTTCCTCCAAATCCACACCCATTTTTTTTTCATAACCGATGATGGTACCTCATTCACCTTTGCTCACAATGGTACGCTCGAAGATAAGAAATCATTGAGGAACTTAATAACTATTGAGTGGATGGAAGAAAATCAAGAACCCCAGACATTTGAGGATTATGGATGTGGAGGTAATTGGAGGATCGCCGAAGACGAGGTTGAAGATTGCTTGGAAGACTGCGAGTGGAATTGTGAGGAGGAATGTGAACCTGGTTTAGAACATGTGATTGATTCTGAATTGTATTTTTTCTGGATAATGAAAAATATCTTACTTTACGCTAATGGGAATGTTTTGGAAGGTATCCATCTTGCTCTATCCAATTCTGAGTTTAAATCAATAACCTGGGGTGAACACAAGAACTTCATTTTTTCTGATGGCAATGCAATTTGGGCATTCAGGTCGTCGCCCGATACACAGCAAGATTGCTATTGGACCCCCAGTTACTGCCATAGTCTATACTGGATTTCAGAGGATGACAATTATCGGCACTACAAGGCTGTAATGACCCAGCCACCTACTTCAGGTGCTGGCGACTGGAATTGGATGTATGACCGGCAACTTGTCTATCTGCCCAGAGATAACGAACCAATTGTCATTAGTGGGTTTGATAATCTGACAGGCGTTGAAATGAAAACTTTCCATTCGAACTGGAATTGGGTCGGCTTTCCAAGACTTGTGGATAATGAAGATGGGGAAGCTGGTAATAACCCTGACTCGGTTGAGGATATTTTCAATGTAGTAGAAGATGAAATAAATGAAATTACACTTATAGGTAACGAATCCGGTGTCGAAATATCAGCCCAATGGAATGGAGAATTTTGGGATTTATCAGGTGGTTTAACAGGAGTTGAAAGTAGCAAGGGTTATAAGGTGGAAATGCCGGAAGATCAGGAGCAATATGACGTTCCCTTCTCCGGTGCCAGAGTGTCTGAAGATACACCTATTAACCTCGTAGAAGGTGAGAATTGGGTGCCTTATTTTATTTTAGAACCCCAACGTTTTACCGATGCATTTCCTGAAGAAGTATTAGAAAAAGTCCAAACCATAAAATCAGAAAATTGGTTTATTTACAAGAACTACAATGGTCAGTTTATTTCAAATCAGATCTGCATGGAAATGTATATGGATGGCGGCAGCGTTTTAGATTGCCATAAGCTATACTATGGCTCAATGTATGAAGTTGTGGTTGATGAAAATATACAGCTTATCTGGAATAATACCGATGAGGATAATAATTCAATCGAACCTCCACCTCCTTTTGTCTCTGAAAGATTCCCATTCGAAAAGAAAAAAGATTATCTCCCCGTTGTTATTGAATCCGTTGAAACTGAAAATGAAATTGAAGAAATAGGCGCTAAGAAAATTGACAAGTATGTGGGGGCTGAATTTGTGGGCGGTTTTCCGGTTAACATGCGTGTATATGATAATAATTTAACTGACCTTATTTTTGAAACTGCCGGAAAGAATGATGGTTTGGGTAAGCAGACAGATACAGCAACAAATAATCGTTTACTGGGTATTTCTCAATCCCGTGTTGAAAATGGTATAGTCTTTGTTCAGTTAACAGATATTGGAGATGTACCAATAGAGAGTCCAAAATTGTTTTCTCTGGTATCCGCATATCCCAATCCAATGAATCCGGGGATGGAGATTCATTTCAATTTAATGAAAGACGCTGAGGTTGAACTGGGTATTTATGATATTTTAGGACGGAAATTGACAACCCTTGTGAACGGTAGCTTAATTACCGGAAACCATTCCTATCAATGGTATGGTAAAGATGAAAACGGTACTGCGGTATCCAGCGGGATTTACTTCTATCGTTTACAGAGTGATGGAGAGGTGATCCAAAATAAAATTATGCTGCTAAAATAGAAAAGATGAAACAGTGAGTAAATTCCATCTCTTCATTGGGTATATAGTCTTAACCATCGCCCTACAATTCTTGATTGCAGATACCCGGTTGGTACCGGAAGATTACCCAACCATCCAGTCTGCCATTGATGTTTTCGCTGATGAGGGTGATACCATTCTTGTTTCTCAGGGTACTTATGTGGAAAACATTGACTATACCGGAAAAAACATTTATTTAACCTCAGATTATTTTATCACAGAGCACGATTCATCAATTCATAACACCATCATTGACGGTAACCAAAACGGTTCGGTGGTGACTTTTTATGGAAGTGAAACACGGGATGCGGTGTTAAACGGGTTTACTATCACCAATGGTAGTGGACGATATTTTAGCGGATCATTTAGCCACGGAGGAGGACTCTACATAAGAGACAGCAGCCCTAGCATTCTGAATTGTTTAATAAAAAATAATTCTATTTATGGATTTGGTTTTGGAGGGGGTATGATGGTTAAAAATTCATCTGCTTTATTATCTAACCTCACGGTAACAGAGAACTATTCTGAAAGCTTTGGGGCTGGGGGAATATTTTTTAGTAATTCTGATGCAGAAATGGATTCCATAAATCGCTGCAGTGTGTTTTTAAATGAAGCTGCCGATCATAATGACATAAGATGCAACTCTGAGTTTGAATTGTGTCCTTTAGTTTATTTAGACACTGCAAGTGTAAATATCATTGATGATTATTTTATTAAGGATATTGATGTTGTGGACATAAATATTGGCAAATTAGAAAAAGTAGCCAATGATTTGTATGTGTCCCCGGATGGTGATAATAATAACAGCGGTCTCACCGCTGATGAACCATTAAGAAATATTACCTATGCCCTGCATGTCATTGATGCCGACTCCTTAAACCCGCGCATCATTCACTTACTTCCCGGCACCTATTCTCCTTCAGGGGGGCAGCATTTTCCTCTAAATCTGCGGTCGTATGTTTCTCTTATCGGTTCAGGCAAAGAAAATACAATCTTGGATTTGGAACAGGTAAAATCTTATGCAATGATGGGCGCCAATTATGAAAAGGATATTACACTCAGTTCTATGACTATAAAAAATGGTTTTTCAGATATTGACGTGGAACATACCGCAATGACATTAAAATTTTATCAAAACTCCAGTCTGGTCATAGACAACATGGTGTTTTCTGACATCACTTCAAGATCAATACTGAACCCAACTATGATCACCAGTTATATGGAATGGCAGGATTATACCAGCACTATAATTAGAAATTGTGAATTTAGAAATAATACGGTATTGACAGCAGCATCATTGGGTTGGAATACAGATATTCTGGTTCAAAATTGCAAGTTCGAAAGTAATTTACCTGTAGAATCTGCTGAAGATGATTGGATAGATGGATCTCACCTGTCAATTTTTATGGGTGGACATAATTATACCTATGAATTCCCTTATACCCGTAGAGTTGAGAATTGTGTTATTGCTAATAATGTAAATATCCATTCGGGTGAAATAGGTGTGAAAGCTGTTTCATTAAGTACCGGTTCCTTATTTTATCCCTTAAACATTGTAAATTGCACATTTTCTGATAATACCAGCCAATTATGTTCTATCTGGATAGAGTCAGATCAGTTTAATCACACGGAAGTCCGTTTTGTCAACTGCATCTTATGGAATGATGATTTGCCGTATGAAATATTTGTACCCGAGGATTATTATGAAGGTGAAATTGTTCATTTGATAATGGCTTACAATGATGTTCAAAACGGGTATGATGATTTTTTGTTTGAAGGTGCTGTGGATTTAATTTATGAAGACACCAATATTGATACAGAACCTCTTTTTGTTGATCCTGAAAACGGCGATTATACCCTTCAACCCAATTCCCCCCTCATAGATGCCGGTACAGCTTTGTATATTGTAAATGGTGATACAGTGGTAAATCTGTCTCCAGATCAATATTATGGCGATGCTCCTGATATGGGGGCTTATGAGTGGGTAGATTCATTAACTGTTCATAATCAAATCTTACCAGAATCTATTTCAATTACCACTTATCCTAACCCATTCAATCCTAATACTAACATTTCATTCTCTCTCGAACGCAAGAGTAAAGTGAGCCTTGTAGTTCACGATATATTGGGTCGTCACATCATAACTTTGTTGGATGGATTAGTGTTGCCAGGGAAATATAATATTGAATGGAATGGAAGAGATGAATTCGAAAACAGTGTTGCATCTGGGACATACATTGCTCAATTGTTTGCTGATGACAATACTTCTACGAAAAAAATAACAATAGTTAGATGAACCAGGTTAGGCAAGTTTGTGCAGGTTATTTCATACGTTATATATCAAAATGTATAAGTTGAAATACTTCATTTCAATCTTCATTTTTTCTTCAATTTTATTTTCACAGGATATTGATTCTACTTTGATAAAAAAATATTACTCAAATAAAAAAGATCCAATTAAGGCGCCAATATTATCATTCTTTTTTCCGGGTAGTGGCCATTTTTATTCGGGTAATTGGCAAAATGCAATATTATTTGGCACAGTAGAAAGTGTGGTTGGCTATGTTGCGATAAATGAGTATTTCAGCGATTTATTTGATGATACAATTAAAAAAGATTATACACTGTTTTATATAGCTTCAGTTGTTGGTATTGGTCTAAAAGTATTTGAATTAATTGACGTTAACCATGAAGTAAGAAAATATAATGAAGAATTGGCTGAGAGTATATTTGGCAGACCAATAAAAATAAAGAACAATTATTTATTGGTTATTGATGGTGAAGTTGTATTTTAAAAAATAGTTTAACTCCTTAATTTTTTGCAAGTTATGTGGAATTTAGTGTCTTACCATAGACATGGTTTACAGATAGCAGAGTTA
>CEQE01103718.1_pt1 | contig 15696 bp, 14 predicted proteins | sample 356201 | NCBI WGS metagenome assembly CEQE01 (sample SAMEA2619970, study PRJEB7988) | marine metagenome | biome: marine biome (ENVO:00000447); feature: mesopelagic zone (ENVO:00000213) & marine oxygen minimum zone (ENVO:01000065); material: "saline water (ENVO:00002010), including plankton...
CCAGCGGGCCTCCGAGGCGCGGCAGCGGCGCGTCGAGAAGCTGGAGCAGGTCATCGCCGAGCGCGAAGCCGCGCTGAAGGACCTCGAGACGCGGATGAGCCAGCCGGACTTCTACACCGACCAGGACGCCGCCAGCGCCGCCGCCGCCCAACACCGGGCCCTGATGTGGGAGATCGGCGAACTAATGCACCAGTGGGAGGAGTTGCAGGCCGTCAGCCAGGATGGCTGAGCCCCGTGCTGCTCCGGCCGTCGATTTATGACGAAATCGTCATCACTGTACACAAATGTAACTCAATTTCGATAGTCAGTGAGCCTATCTAGTCACTAAGCCACTTATTTTCAATAAGTTCTGATAATCGCTGTTGGGCACGGGGTTTGCGCCTAGATTCACGGCGGTACGACGGATATTGGTCGACCGCCAGGCTTCGGGATCGGTTGATATTACGATATTGTAATGGCCGAGCTCGGACGGCCAGACCGAGAGTCACTGATGCCACGAGCGAAACCAGCCCGCTCCCAGCGCCGCGCCGCCTCGACGCGACCGTCGCCAGCCGTGGCGCCGGGAACCGCAACCGAGGAGATCGGTGACCGTTTCTTCCGCGAGATGGTCTGGAGCCTGCGCAACGGCGTGCTGGCGATCACCCGGGACGGACGCGTGGCCGTCTTCAACGACATCGCCTATCAGACGCTGGACCTCGAACCCGACCGAGGCAACCTCGGCCGGCCCTACAGCGAAGTCCTCGCCAACAGCCACGATATCGCGCGTATTCTCGACGGCGCGTTCAAGCTGACCCATCTCCCGAATCGCGCCGAACTACGGCTGGCATCGGGCAAGGTCATCGGCTACACCCTCTCGCTCGTCAAGGACACCGGAGCGGAGACCGTGGGCGCCGCACTGTTCTTCAAGGATCTGACCCGCGTCGAACAGCTCGAGGAGCGCGAACGGCTGCGCGATCGTCTGGCGGCCCTCGGCGAGATGGCGGCGGCGATCGCTCACGAAGTGAAGAACCCGTTGGCCGGCATCGAGGTCATGGCCGGCGTGCTCAAGCGGCAGCTGGACTCGGAGGATGCGCAGCAGATCCTGAGTGACATCATCACCGAGGCCAAGATGGCCAATGCGATCGTGCAGGAGGTGCTGGAATTCGTCCGACCGATTCAGCTCCAGGTCGAGCCCGTGCCGCTCGGCCGGGTGCTGCGCGACGCGGTGGGCATGGCCGAGAGCCAGATCGACCCCCGGAGCACGAGCGTGAGCGTCTCCGTGCCGGATAGCCTGCCCGACTTGTCGAGCGATCCCCACCAGCTCCGTCAGCTCTTCACCAACCTGCTGACCAATGCCTTCGAAGCGCTCGACCGGCGCGGGCAGGTCGAGGTGAAGACCTGGCTGGCAGCCGAGGATAGCCGGCGGACCTCCGTGGAAGAGCTGGCAGTGCCGTCTCGTCCACTCATGGTGGAAGTGGCGACGACGGGCCGGGCGTGCCTGCCGACATCACCGACAAGATCTTCGGCCCGTTCTTCACGACGAAGCCACGGGGCAGCGGCCTTGGCCTGGCGATCGTCAGAAAGATCGTCGATGCGCACGACGGGCGCATCGATGTGGAGAGCCGACCAACCGGTGGTACCTGCTTCCGGATCGCGCTGCCGCTCACGAGCGAGCATCGCACGGCTCAGCCGTTGTTCGCGGGTAGCCATCCGGACACCCGCACCCGCGCGCATGACGAAAGAGGATGAACCCATGGGACGCATCTTGGTAGCCGACGATCACGACTCGCTGCGCCGCGGGATTTCCCGGGCGCTGACCGAAGCTGGCCACGAGGTCGAACAGGCCTCCGATGGCAACGCCGCCATCGAGCGGCTGCACGGGAATCAGTTCGACATCGTCCTCAGCGACCTCAAGATGGGCGGGAGCGATGGGCTCGACGTCCTGCGCACGGCGCGCAAACTGCAGCCAACGGCGGCCGTCATCCTCATGACCGCCTTCGGCTCGGTCCAGACCGCGGTCGAGGCGCTGAAGATCGGCGCGTTCGACTACGTCCAGAAGCCATTCGAGATCGAGGAGATGGAATCGAAGATCGAGAAGGCTCTCGAACTCAGACGGCTGCGCCACGAGGTCGACTATCTCCGCCATACCCAGAGCGACATCTATGAGTTCAGCCGCATAGTCGGCGCCAGCGGCGCCCTGCAGCGCGTGCTGGACCTCGTTCGCAAGGTCTCGCAGAGCAACACGACGGTGCTCATCCGCGGGGAAACCGGCACGGGCAAGGAGCTGATTGCCGGCGCCCTGCACCACAATTCACCACGCAGCGCCCGCAACTTCGTCAAGGTCAATTGCGCGGCCCTGCCCGAGAACCTGTTGGAATCGGAACTGTTCGGACACGAGAAGGGCGCGTTCACGAGCGCCGACCGCCAGCGCGTCGGACGCTTCGAGCAGGCCGACGGCGGCAGCATCCTCCTCGACGAAGTCGGCGACATGAGCCCGAACACGCAGGCCAAGATCCTGCGTGTCCTGCAGGAGCAGGAATTCGAGCGGCTCGGCAGCACGCGGACACTGCACGTCGATGTCCGTGTCATCGCCGCCACCAATCGCAATCTGGCGAACATGGTGGCCGACGGCACCTTCCGGGAGGACCTCTACTACCGGCTCAACGTGGTCACGGTCGAGATGCCGCCGCTGCGCGAACGGAAGGACGACATCGTCGAGTTGGCGCAGTTCTTCATCCGCCGGTCGGCGGCGGAACTCAAGAAGAAGATCGACGGTCTCGACCCTGCCGCCGAGCGACTGCTCAAGCGCTACGCCTGGCCCGGCAACATTCGAGAACTCGAAAATGCCATCGAGCGCGCGGTGCTGCTGACCGATGGGCCCTACCTGTTGGTGGAGGACCTACGCTTGGGCGAGCTCGCCGTGAGCGGGAACTCCCAAGAGGTCGTGCTGGCCGTCAATATTCCACCGACGGGAATCGCGCTCGAGGAAATCGAGCGGCAGGCCGTCGTCGAGGCACTCCGCATGTCGAACTGGGTGCAGAAGGACGCCGCGGAGTTGCTCTCGATCAGCCCGCGCGTGATGAACTACAAGATCAAGACGCTCGGTATCGAATTGCCGCGCGGCCGACGCGCGACTAGCGCACCCGCCGCGATGGCCGGCTAGCGGCCCGGCTACGCCCTCGGGTGGGTCTTCTTGTAGAGCGCGAGCAGTTGGGCGGCGTTAACGTGCGTATAGCGCTGTGTGGTGCTGAGCCGCGCGTGCCCCAGGAGTTCCTGGATGGCGCGCAAGTCGGCACCGCCCTCCAGGAGATGTGTGGCGAAGGAGTGGCGCAGCGCGTGTGGGCTGATCCCCAGTCGAGTTGAGCAGGCCGCGACGTAGCGACGCACCAGACGGTCGACGCTGCGGGTGGAGAGACGTCCGCCGCGATAATTGAGGAACAACGGATTCGAGCGGACCCGGGCGCGTCGCGCCGTCCGCGTTGCGGCGGGCGTCGGGGCCCGTCGCACCAGGGCTTCGCGATCGCGAAGGTAGCGCCGAACGGCGGCTGCCGCGCTGCGGTTGAACGGCACGATCCGTTCACGCCCACCCTTGCCGTGCACTCGCACCAGACGGCCGTTCAGATCGACGTCGTCGAGGTCGAGGGCGACCAGTTCGCTCAGCCGTAGCCCGGACGCGTAGAACATCTCCAGAATGGCGCGGTCCCGGCGCCCGAGCGGCGTCTCGGTGTCCGGCATCTCCAGCAACTGCTCCATCTCGTTCAACTCGAGATGGGCCGGAATCCTCTGCTCCAGCTTCGGCGTGCCGACGAGGGCACCCGGGTCACCCTCGATCAGGCGCTCGCGCCGCAGATAGCGCCCGAACGCGCGAATCGCCGCGAGCTTGCGCGCCGACGACGCCCGCGAGTTGCCGCGCCGGTACAGGTCGGCGAGAAACCCGCGGATCGCCAACTGGTCGAACTCGGCCGGCCCGATGCTCTCGACGGGCCGCTCCAGGGTATCGGCCATGAACGACACGAACTGCGTCAGATCGCTCTCGTAGGCCCGCAGCGTGTGCGCCGACACGTTGCGATTCAGCCGCAGGAATTCAAGAAACGATCGGAGTTGACTGAGCATCGGATGCGCGTCCTGCCTCGACCTGCCAGACTGCCAAATCCGCCAGCGCCCGTTCGGCGGTCGCCAACCGGCGCGCGGCGCGGCGCCGCGGCGCCTTCTCCAGTGGCGGCATCAGACCGAAGGCGATGTTCGTCGGCTGATAATCATTGCTATCGGCGTGCGACACGTAGTGCGCCAGCGCCCCCAGCGCCGTCGTCCGCGGCGCCGCCCGCGGCGGTCGCCCCAGTGCCAGGGCGGCGGCGTTCAGCCCCGCCATCAGCCCGGACGCCGCGCTTTCCACGTAGCCTTCGACGCCTGACAGCTGACCGGCGAAGAACAGGTCGGGCCGCCGACGGGTCTGCCAGGTCGCGTGGAGCACGGCGGGCGCATTGATGTAGGTGTTCCGATGAATCATGCCGAACCGGACGAACTCGGCCCGCTCCAGCCCTGGGATCAGGCGCAGCACGCGGTCCTGTTCCCCCCATTTCAACTGTGTCTGGAACCCCACCAGGCTGAAATGGTCGCCCGCCAGGTTGTCCTGCCTGAGCTGAACGACCGCGTGAGGCGGCCGTCCGCCGGCCGGGTCGACGAGCCCTACCGGTTTCATGGGACCGAAGCGCAGCGTGTCGCGCCCTCGACTGGCCATGACCTCGATCGGCAGGCAACCCTCGAAGAATTTCGTCTGGTCGAAGTCGTGCACGGTCGCAGATTCTGCGCCCGTCAGCGCCGTGTAGAAGCGGTCGTACTCCGCCACGGTCATCGGGCAGTTCAGATAGTCGCCGGTCTCGCCCGTCCCCGCCTCCACCGGGTCTCCGGGCGAGTCCCGCCCCCAACGGGACGCGCGGAAGACGCGCGTCCGGTCGATCGTCTCGGCCAGCACGATCGGGCTGATGGCATCGTAGAAGTACAGATGCTCCGCCCCGACGAAGGCGGCAATGTCGGCCGACAGTCGATCCGATGTCAGCGGGCCGGTCGCGACGATTGACGGCATCGTCATCGAACGCTCCTGCGGAAGCTCGTCAACCTCGACTCGTTCGACGGCAATCAGCGGATGCGCCCGGATGGCCTCGGTCACTTCCGCGGCGAAGCGTTCGCGGTCAACAGCCAGCGCGGCACCGGCTGGCACCCGCGTCCGATCGGCGGCGCGGATCACGAGCGAGTCCAGCCGTCGCATCTCCTCCTTGAGGAGGCCAACGGCATTCTCCAGCTTGTCGCCACGAAAGGAATTGCTGCAGACGAGTTCGGCGAGCCGATCGGTCTGGTGCACCGCGGTCGGCCGGACTGGCCGCATTTCGGAAAGGGTGACGGGCACGCCCAGCGAGGCGGCCTGCCAGGCAGCCTCGCTGCCGGCCAACCCGCCGCCGACGATCTGGATCATCGCGACGCGGTCGGCCGCCTAAACGGCCGCCAGTTCTTCGGAGCGGACGTAGTCGCACTCCTCCTTGTGGCACAGCAACTGGCGTCCGTGCCGCTTGGTGACCTTCTCGACGAGGAATGGTGCCTTGCACTCCGGGCAGGGTTCGATCAGCGGCTTGTTCCAGAGCGTAAAATCACAGTCTGGGTAGTTGCTGCAACCGTAGAACGCGCGCCCACGGCGCGACTTGCGCTCCACGATGTCGCCGCCGTCCTTCGGACAGGCGACGCCCGTGGGCTTCAGCTTCACGTAGCGACACTTCGGATAGCTGCTGCAGGCCGTGAACTCACCGAACCGCCCGTGCTTGATCACCAGGTTCGATTCGCAGCGCGGACACTTCTCGTCCAGCATCTGGTCGGGCTTCGCCGCCGCCAGCCCTTCCTTGGTCGCAATCAGCTTTCGCGTCGTCTTGCAGTCGGGATATCCCGAGCACGCCAGGAACTGTCCGAACCGACCACGCTTGACGACCATCGGCTTGCCGCAGTTCTCGCAGGCCTCGGCCTCTTCATCCGGGCCGGTGTCGGCGGTCTCGAGTTCGCGAGTATTCTGACAGTCGGGATAGCTGCTGCACGCGAGGAACATGCCGAAGCGCCCGACCTTCACGACCATGGGCGACTTGCACTTGTCGCAGACCTCCTCGCTCGGCAGGCCTTCGGCCTTGATGTTCGGCATCGACTTGGCCGCCTGGGTCAGATCGACACTGAACTTTCCGTAGAAATTCTCGATCGTGCTGCGATAGTCGGCGTCGCCGCCTTCGATCTTGTCCAGCGACTCTTCCAGATCCCGGGTGTATTCGACGGCCAGGATATCGTCGAAACTCTTGGCCAGCAGGTCGGTCACCAGCGAGCCGAGTCGCGTCGGCTTGAATCGGCCTTCGATCTTCTCGACGTACTCGCGCGCCTGCAGGACACCGATGATCGCCGCGTACGTGCTGGGCCGGCCGATCCCGTTCTCCTCCAGCTCCTTAACGAGCGTCGCTTCACTGAAACGCGGCGGCGGCTGCGTGAACTTCTGCTCCGGGCGGAGCTGTTTCAGCTCGAGCCGGTCGCCAGGCTGCATCGCCGGCAGCGCGCCGGACACAGCGTCGTCCTGGCCGTTCGCATCGCCGGTCGGGCTCGCGACCTCGTCGGCCTTCTCCTCAGCGGCCAGCCCGTGGGCGGCCATCCAGCCGTTGAACTTCAGTACCGATCCCTTGACCCGCAACGTATACGCGGCGGCATCGATGTCCACGGTCGTATCGTCGAAACGTGCCGGCAGCATCTGCGAGGCCACGAACCGGTTCCAGATCATCCGGTACAGCGTGTATTGCTCCCGCGACAAGTGCGGTTTGACCGTTTCCGGGCCGTACTGCATCGACGTCGGTCGAATCGCCTCGTGCGCATCCTGCGTGTTCTTCTTGGTACGAAACGTATTCGGCTTCTTGGGCACGAAGTCATCGCCGAACGTCGACGCAATGTGGTTGCGCGCGTCGTCGATGGCCTCGGCCGAGACCCGCGTCGAGTCCGTGCGCATGTAGGTGATGAGCCCCACGGCGCCCTCACCCGGCAGCTCGATTCCCTCGTAGAGCTGCTGCGCGATCATCATCGTGCGTTTCACGGGCATCTTCGAGGCTTGCTGGAGCTTGCTCGTGATGAAGGGCGGGGCCGCGCTCTTCTTACGCTCCTTCGTTGCCACCTTGCTGACGACGAACGAAGCGTCGGCGACGGCGTCGAGCACCACCTTGGACTCGGCCTCGTTGCCGACGGCGATCGTTTCGCCATCCTTCTTGGTGAGCTTCGCGTCGAACTCGGGCGGCTGGTCGGCCGCCAGCCTGGCGAAGATGTGCCAGTACTCCTCTGACTTGAACCGCGAGATTTCTTCTTCCCGGTCGCAGACCAGGCGAAGAGCCACCGACTGCACCCGGCCGGCGCTGAGGCCACGCCGCACCTTGTCCCACAGCAGCGGGCTCAGCTTGTAGCCCACGAGGCGGTCGAGCACGCGGCGGGCCTGCTGGGCGTCGACCATCTGCTGGTCGATGTCGCCCGGATGCTCGAGCGCCTCGAGGATCGCCTTCTTCGTGATCTCGTTGAAGGTCAGACGGTGGATCTTCTTCTTCTTGCCGCCGAGTTCGCTCGCCAGATGCCAGCCAATCGCTTCACCCTCGCGGTCGGGGTCCGTGGCCACGTAGATGTCGGTCGCGTTCTTCGCTGCCGCGCGCAGTTCCTTGATGACCTTCTTCCGCCCGGGGATCGCCTCGTACGCCGGCGCAAAGCCTTCGTCGACATCCACGCCCAGCTTGCTCTTCGGCAGGTCACGGATGTGCCCCATCGATGCCACGACCTTGAAGTCCTTGCCGAGGTACTTGTTGATGGTCTTCGCCTTGGCCGGCGACTCGACCACCACCAGCGATTTCGCCATAAGCTCTGTTCCCAGGTCTCTCCAGGTCCGCGTCGGCGCTCGCAGCGCCTCGACGAGCCCGACGATTCACGTTACCACTTTCCGTTCACACGCACGAAACGCCCGCCTTCGATGCGGCGCACGAAGCCTTGCAGCTGTAGGTCGAGCAGACGGGCCAGCAACGCGGCGCTGTCGAGCCCGGAACGCTCGGTCAGGTCATCCAGATCGCACGCTTCACCGTCGGACAGGCACGCCAGCAGCGCGTCCGGAGGAACCGGCGGCATATCGGCGCGTACAGGCGTGTTTCCACCCAACACACCCATCTCCTCCAAGATATCGTCCGCACGCTCCACAACCTTTGCCCCATCCTTTAATAAGGAGTGCGAGCCTCGGTTTCGCTCACCGAGGATGCTGCCCGGAATCGCCATCACCTCGCGCCCCTGATCCAGCGCGAATCGGGCCGTGATGAGCGACCCGCTGCGGGCGGACGCCTCGACCACCACGACCGCCAGCGACAGACCGCTGATGATCCGGTTGCGCTGGGAAAGTGGGCTGGGCGCGGCGGCGTCTCGGGTGGAAACTCCGATACGACCGCGCCGCCCTTGGCGGCGATGGCCTCCGCCAGGTCGGTGTGCTCCGGGGGATAGACAAGCTCGACGCTCGACCCCAGCACCGCGACCGTCCGCCCACCGTCCAGGGCTCCGCGGTGGGCGGCGGAGTCGACGCCCCGCGCCAGGCCGCTCACCACTGTGACGCCTCGGTCCGCCAGATCGGATCCCAACTGCTCGGCCACGTCCCGTGCATAGCGAGACGCGGTACGTGAGCCGACGATGGCCACAGACGGGGTGTCCAGAACCTCGAGGTGGCCTCGCAGCCAGAGCACCGGCGGGGGATCGGCGATGGCGGCCAGGCACGGCGGATACGCCCGATCGGTCCAGGTGACCGGGCGCACACCTTGCTCCTCGGCCCGCGCCAGTGACTCGTCCGCCCGCTCACGCGCGTCACGGATGCACGCGCCTGGCAGACCGAGGCCCAGCCGACGCACGAGCTGCGTCAGCGACCCGCACGACCGTGTCGCAGGGGCACTCGTCGCGAGCCGCAACGCCTCTGGCAACGCCCGCCCCGGAAACCCACGGAGCAGGGCCAGCGCCACGGTATCCCGTCGTGTCACGACGAGATCTCCCCGCAAACTGCGTGCCGCTGGGCCGCGAGGGCCGCCTGAAACCGCTTGCGCTGTCTGAGCGTCCGTAGCTATAGTGGAATCACTGGGCGGTTCATGCGGAATGTGACGGTGGGAATGGGGCTCGTCTTGGCCCTCGCGACCACACCGGCGGTCGCCGCGGTCGACGACCGATCGGACGCCAGGCAGCAGGTCGAATTCGGCATTCAGGTCGCGCAGCGTGGTCTGTGGCGCGAAGCAGAGTACCGCTGGCAGCGCGCTGTTGAACTCGACCCGAGCTACGCTGCCGCCTGGAACAACCTCGCGATCGCCCACGAGCACTCGGGCGATTTCGCCGGCGCGCGAGAGGCCTACGAGCGCGCCCTCGAGATCGATCCCAGCAACACCTTGATCCAGCAGAATTTCGACCTGTTCAGAGAGATCAATGAGCGTACGAGTCGCTAGTCTTGCCGTCGTCCTCCTCGGCCTGGCAGCCTGCACCGGTCCGTACCAGGAAGTCTCGATCGAGACTCCGCTCCAGCCGAAGCTGGACGTCTCATCGTTCAATCGGATCCTCATCGCGGGGTTCGTGGCCGGTGGCAGCCAGGACGTGGACGCCAACATCGAGACGGCGCGGCTACTCAGGAGTCAACTCAGGAACCGGTCCGACCTGCAGGTGATCGAAGCCGACGTGCTCGCGCTCGCCGACATGGTGGTGGAGGACGGCATTGGCGATGGCTTCGGGGATGCCGTGCCGCTCACCGAGCCGACCGCCATCACCGAGGAACAGCAGCTAGAAGCCTACGAGCGCGTCTTCGCGGACATCGGGTTCTGGCGCGAACTCGGCGAGGAGCATCAGGACCCCCTGATCGTGACGGGCACGGTCCTGTTCGTGCCGCATTCGCGTGCCGGGTTCGTGACGCAAGAGCAGGAATCCTACGACTCGTTCGGTCGGCGCCGGGTCGTGCCGACGCGGGCCTACCGCGAGCGGACCGGATACGTGTTGAGTCCGAAGTTCGTCTTCATCGACGGCCGCACCGGCGCGACGCTCTACACCGAGTCACACCGGGAAGAGATTCTGTACGAGGCGGAGCAGAACACGCCGGCGCTCTCCTCCTATTTCGAGCTGATGGACCGGTTGTTGCCCACGTTCCTCAGCGCCTTGAGCACGCAGACCATCCGCGGCACGCGCGTGCTGCTGCGCTGAGCAAGCCGCGGCGCGGCGCGGCGGAGCCTCCCACCTACGGAAATTGCGAAAACGTACGCCGAGGTGGTAGTCTAGGGAGTTGCGGATGCTCGCCGAAGGCCCCGAGGGCCGACGGGCGACCAGCGAGGAGCGTTGACGGTGTACGCAATCATTCAGAGCGGCGGGCGTCAGGTCCGGGTCACCCCCGGTGCGCTCGTCACGGTCGATCGTATCAGCGAGGAGGCTGGCCAGGAGATCAGCTTCGATCGCGTGCTGCTGGTCGCCAAGGACGGCGGTGAAATCGTCGCCGGGTCGCCCTATGTCGCCGACGCATCGGTGGTCGGCGTGGTCGACGGCGTGGTCCGCGGACCGAAGATCCGGGTGTTTCGAAAGAAGCGTCGCAAGGGCATGCGGCGGACGCTCGGCCACCGCAGCACGCTGACGCGAGTTCGGGTGAAGGACATCCGCGTCTAGAGCGGTGATCGGCGTCCTCGAAAGCACGAGCCATGGCACATAAAAAGGGACAAGGGAGTTCTCGGAACGGGCGTGACAGCAACGCACAGCGCCTGGGCGTCAAGAGGTTCGACGGTAACCTCGTGAGCGGCGGGGCGATCCTCGTCCGCCAGCGCGGACGCCGGTTCCGCCCCGGCCTCAACGTCGGCCTCGGCAAGGACGACACGCTGTTCGCCAAGGCGGCCGGCCGGGTACGGTTCGAAGATCATGGCGCGCGCGGCCGCGTCATCAGCGTGCTGCCCCTCGAGAGCTGACCCGCGCGCACGCACCCACGCAGGGGCGCGCGAACGCCTTCATGTTCGTCGACGAAGTCGACATTCACGTCACCGCCGGCCACGGCGGTCGGGGTTGCCTCAGTTTTCGTCGCGAGAAATTCATCCCACGCGGAGGGCCAGACGGCGGCGACGGTGGCCGCGGCGGTTCGATCTACGTCGTTGCCAGCCCGCACATCAACACCCTCGTCCACTACAGATTCCATCCGAAGTTTCGGGCAAAGCGCGGCGCGCATGGTGAGGGCGCGAACCGCAGCGGACGCCGGGGTGATGACATCGAACTCGAGGTTCCCACCGGCACGATCGTCTCGGAGCTGACCGAGGACGGCCCGGTCGAGCTGGCCGATCTCACCGAAGGCGGTCAGCGAGTGATCGTGGCCCGGGGTGGACTGGGTGGCCGCGGCAACGCGCGGTTCGCCACCTCGACAAATCGAGCACCGCGCCGCACCGAACCTGGACTCGAGGGTGACGACCGGCAACTCCAGCTGAAATTGAAGCTGCTGGCCGACGTCGGGCTCGTCGGGTTCCCCAACGTCGGCAAGTCCACGCTGATCGCTCGAATCTCGGCCGCGCGGCCCAAGATTGCCAACTACCCCTTCACGACGCTCTCGCCCAACCTCGGCGTCGTCAGCTTGTCGGATGACCGCAGCTTCGTCGTGGCCGACGTGCCAGGCCTCATTGGGGGTGCCCACACGGGCCACGGCCTGGGACACCAGTTCCTCAGCCACCTCGAGCGCACGAAGGTGCTCGTGCACCTCGTGGACGTGTCGTCGGCCTCCGGGCGCGACCCGATCGACGACTACGACACCATCCGCCGCGAACTCGCCCTGTACCCCGTGGGGACGGAGGATCCCGCCGGGCCACTCGACCGGCGGCCACAGTTGGTCGCCGCGAACAAGATCGATGCGCTCGATGAGCCAGCAAGACTCGAGGGACTGCGCGCAGCCCTGACGGCCCGCAACGTGACGGTGTACCCGGTCTCGGCGGTCACCGGCGAAGGGCTGCGCCCGCTGCTCGAAGCGATGTGGCGGACCGTGTCGCGCGACGCGGCGTCTCGCGAAGCGGCGGCAGGCGAATGACCATCCCCCAGCGGACCGGCCTGCTCGGAGGCACGTTCGACCCGGTGCACCGCGGTCACGTGGCCGTCGCCGAGGCCGTCCGGAAGGCCTTCGACCTCGACCGTGTGCTGCTGGTGCCGGCTCGGGTGCCCCCACACCGTCGTGCCGCGCCGGTCGCCCCGCCCGCGGACCGGTTCGCGATGGTGAAGTTGGCGGTCGACGAACGTCCCGGCGTGGCCGCCTCGGACCTGGAACTCGCCGACCCGACACCGGCCTACACAACCGAAACGCTGCAGCGGATGCTCGACGCCGGTGAGGTCCCGACGCAATTGTTCTTCATCACGGGTGCCGACGCCTTCGCAGAAATTGCGACCTGGCGAGGCTATCCCGCCTTGCTCGACCAGGCGCATTTCGTCGTCGTTTCGCGACCAGGCCACGACCTCCAGGCTCTGCGCCGGGCACTGCCCGAGGTGGCGAGCCGCTTCCGGGAGGCCGGGCTCGGCGTCAACCCACAGCCGCCCGATGGCAGGCGCACGGCGATCTTCTCGCTCGAGGCGGACACGCCCGACATCGCTTCGAGTGTCATCCGACACCGCCTGTCGGCCGGCGGTGCCATCGACGACCTGGTGCCCGATGGCGTGGCCCGCTACATCCGGGAGCATCATCTGTATACGCCGGCCCCGCCCGGCAGACGGCTTGCATGAAGGACATGGAGCAGACCGAGGAACTGTCCTCACTCCCTGAAGCGATCCGCGCCAGCGTGCTCGCCGCCCAGGACAAGAAGGCGACCGATGTGGTCGTCCTCGATCTCAGGCCCGGAACGGCGTTCACCGACTTCTTCGTGATCTGCTCGGGGCAGCACCCGCGACAGGTCAAGGCGATTGCGGAGAGCATCGAGGATCGGCTCAGACGCCATGGCGCCAGGCCGAGCGTCGTCGAGGGCGCCGGACGCGCCGAATGGATTCTGCTCGATTTCTTCGACTTCGTCGTCCACGTGTTCACGCCGGAGGTGCGAGACTTCTACGCCTTGGAGCGGCTCTGGGGCGACGCCGAACGGCTCGACGTGAACAGCGTGGAACCAGCCTAGCGGCGGAGCCCTACGCTCGAACGATGGACGGGCGTCGGATTGCCGACGCCCTCCTCGCTGCGCTGATCGCCTCTCGCTGTGCGGCCTGCGACTGCCTGCTGGCCCAACCGACCCGCGGCACCGTCTGCCCGGAGTGCTGGGCGGCCATCGCCACCTTCACCCCACCGCTCTGCCGGCGGTGCGGGGATCCGCTGCCGTCGTGGCGCGCCGTCAGCCGCGGCTCGCAGCGGTGTGTCCGATGTCGTCGCGTCCCGCGGCCGCTCGACGGCGGACGAGCGGTCGGGCCATACAAGGGAGCGCTTCGCGCGATCGTGCACGCGTTCAAGTACGACGGCCGCCGGTCGCTTGCCCGACCACTGGCGCAGCTCGTGCAGCGGCACGCCGAGGATCTCCTGTCGCAGGCGGATCTGGCCGTGCCGGTCCCGCTGCACTGGAGCCGACAGCACCGCCGCGGCTTCAACCAGGCCGCCGAACTGACCGCGCATCTTGGCCTGCCGGTCGTTCACGCCCTGTGCCGTCACGTCCGCACCCAGGCCCAGGTCACGCTCCCCTCCGCCCGACGTCATGCCAACGTCCGCGGCGCGTTCGTGCCGGCGAGACGGGCCTGGTGGCGCCGTGGGCCCACGAACGCCGTCCTCAGGGGACGGACGATCGTCCTCGTCGATGACGTGTGCACGACCGGCGCGACGCTCGATGCCTGCGCGCGAGTGCTGAAGGCGGAAGGCGCGCGCCGGGTCTTGGCGCTTACGGTAGCGAAAGTCGTGGCGTGGCGGCCGCGATGACGGCCTCGGTGACCGTGGCTTTCGACTGGTCGGCGTCGACCGTGATCCACCGCGCATCGGCGGCCTGCCGGAGATAGCTCGTGCGCACCCGTCCGAGCATCGCCAGGTCGCGCTCGTACCGGTCACGGTCCGTGACCTTCCGGCTGGCGGCGGTTTCGGGTGAAATGTCCAGCAGGAGCGTGAGGTCGGGTTGCGGCAGATGGCGCTGCAGCTCGGCCAACCACACCGGATCGAGATCCTGAGCCTCACCGTAGGCGATGCTCGATGCCAGGTAGCGGTCGCACAGCACGATCAGTCCCCCGGCCAGCCAGCGGTCGAGATCGGCTCGCCGCTCGAATCGGTTGGCCACGTAGAGCAACTGCATCACTTCGGGGGCGTAGTCCCGCTCACCCTGGAGCGCGCGGGCGATCTCTTCCCCGATCGAGGTGCCGTAGTCGGGAAAAGACTCCACCCGAGCGCGGTGCCCCTGCTCGCGCAGATGATCGCGAAGCTGCTGGGCCTGGGTTTCCTTCCCGCTCTGATCCAAGCCTTCGAAGGCGATGAGAAGTCCTGGCATCTGTTCTGCCTCTGGTGAGCGACCCGGTCTATGACTCCTGCGCGAGCATCGCGTCGATGGTCTGGCGCCGGCGGATGAGGGTCCATGCGCCGCCGTCGACGAGCGCTTCGGCCGGCATGGGACGCCGGTTGTAGTTCGAGGCCATCGTCGCCCCGTAGGCGCCGGTATCGAGAATCGCCACGAGATCGTCGGCCGCCAGGGGTGGGAGCCGGTGGTCCGACCCGAACGAGTCGCTACTCTCGCACACGGGACCGACGACGTCGACAGCGCTCGCCGTCCCCCCATGGGCCGTGACTGGCACGATGCGGTGCCGGGCCCCGTAGAGCGCCGGCCGCAGACACTCGGTCATCCCGGCATCCAGCACGACGAAGGTTGGGCCATCAGGGTGCGACTTCACATCAACCACCCGCGAGAGGAGCACACCGGCCGGCCCCACGACGAACCGGCCGGGTTCGAGCACGAGCGGCAGGCCCGACGGCGCCACCTCTTCCACGAGCGCCGACGCATATTCGGCCAGATCGAGCCCCCCGGTGTCGTCGTACGCGATGCCGACACCGCCCCCCACGTCGACGTAGTCGAGCGCTATCCCATCCGCCGCCAGGGCGCGCGCCAACTCGACGACCGCCCGTGCCGCCTGGCGGAGCGGGGCGATCTGGACGATTTGCGACCCGATGTGCACGTGCAGGGCGGCCAGCCTGAGACCGCGCCGCACGACGGCCTCGCGGCAGATGGCGGCCGCCTCGTCGAACGCCACGCCAAACTTGTTCCGGTGGGCGCCCGTGGAGATGTGCGGGTGGCTCGTGGCCTCGATGTCGGGGTTGACCCGCAGCGCGACGTTCGCCCGCTTCCCCTCGGCGACGGCGATCGCATCAATCCGCGCCAGCTCCCCCACCGATTCGGCGTTGATCGCCTTGAGGCCCAGCGACACCGCCTTGGCCAACTCATCGGGCCGCTTGCCGACGCCCGTGAAGACGATTCGGGACGGCACGAAGCCGGCGCGCTGAGCCACGTCGATCTCCCCGCCAGAGTTCGCATCCGCGCCCGCGCCCAGTGCCTGGAGCAAGCGCAGCACCGCCAGCGTCGAGTTCGCCTTGAGTGCGTAGTGCACCGCATGTGGATGGGTGGCGAACGCGTCGTCGAACGCGCGAAACCGGTCTCTGATGACGCTCGCCGAGTAGACGTAGATCGGTGTGCCTTCGGCCTCAGCGACGCGTGCGATCGG
>CEQE01095720.1_pt1 | contig 15676 bp, 11 predicted proteins | sample 356201 | NCBI WGS metagenome assembly CEQE01 (sample SAMEA2619970, study PRJEB7988) | marine metagenome | biome: marine biome (ENVO:00000447); feature: mesopelagic zone (ENVO:00000213) & marine oxygen minimum zone (ENVO:01000065); material: "saline water (ENVO:00002010), including plankton...
ATGCGGATCACGTAGAACTTCGGGCCCTCGCGCAAGCCGGCCAGAGCCCGCACGCGCCGGCCGAGCCACCGCACCAGGCGGCGCTTCAGCCAGCCTCCGCGTGATGCTCCGGCGGCGTCGGCGAGGCGGGCGAGCGCGTCACGCGCCGCCGATGCGCCGCGGGCGAAGACCTGCTCGGGCGCCTGGGAGGGGTCTTCGATCGCCAAGTAGCTGCGGAGCACTTCCATGATTGCTGTCGGGTCCTCGCGCCACCGCGCGCGCCCGAGGTCGATCTCTCCCACGCCGCGCATCCCGTAACGATCGAGGAAATCGCGGATCACCCGCTGGGCGCCCGGCGGCAACGTGCCCGCTCGATAGTCGGACGCCAGGTCGGGCGCCGCGGCGCCGGCGAAGCGTGTCGCGGTTCCCGGTTCATCCTTGAGCGCGCAGGCGGTCTGCCACAGCTCGAGATCCATCTCGGTCGTGACGTTGTGGGGCAGGCCGCGCGTTACCTCCAGCGGGTCCGGCGCTCCCGGCAGCCCGGCGGCCAGTAGCCTGATCGCGTTCAGCGAGTTGAGGCCCGCGGAGAGCCGTGGTCCGAACGTCGTGATGACGTAGGGCGGCACCTCGGCCAGCATCGCCTCGAGCAGCGTCGCTCGCTGCGCCGCGGTACTTGCGGCGGTGACTCGCTCCCGAACCTCGTCGAGCGACCGGTCGATCGCCCGATGCAGTCGCGCCCTGCTGGCCTCCGGCCGCAGCAGGGTCCAGAAGATGCGCGGCACGACTCGGAGCCCCAACCGCGCGAACCGCGGCGCTGCGCGCCACGGCGTGGCGGTCCTGGGTCGCTGCTGGTGTCGCACGTGCGGGGCGTCGAGGGCCTGCGCGCTGGCCGGCTCGATGATCGCCAGCACTCGCGGGAGCACGCGCGCGCCCAGGGGATGGGCCAGGAGCGGGGAGACGTCAATGAACAGCCGTTCGCCCGCGGTGCAGACCGCGGGCTGCATGTCGGGTGTGTAGGTGAACCCGAAGAGCGCCGCGGCGCCCGCTGCCAGTCCCCGGATCGCGTAGCGACCGAGGGGCGTCATCGGGTCGAGCATCCCCTGGACCGCGCCGAACGAGAACAGCACCCGCGTCGGGTCGGGCGGCAGGCCGTCGGGCAGCGGGAACAGCGACGTGATCGGCCGCGACTGCACGATGAACAGCCGCTTGCCATCCCAGGCCCACTCGATGTCCTGTGGTTCTCCGAACGAGGCGGCCACCCGTCTGCCGAGTGTCGCCAACCGCTCGATCACGACATCCGGAATCGCTTGCCGGTCGGCCTGGTCCGCCGTGTGCGTTTCGGTGCCGCCGCCGGCGCGGGCCCGGATCGAGACCGCCTTGGCGCCGAGCGTCTTGCCGACGATCTCGCCTTCGACGGTGACGACGTAGTGGTCGGGCTCGATCTGTCCAGAGACGAGTGCCTCGCCCAGACCCAGTCCGGCGTCGATCGTGATCTCGGTCCGAGCGCCGGTGAGTGGGTTCGCCGTGAACAGGACCCCGGCGGCCTCTGCGTCAACCATGCGCTGGACGACGACGGCGATCGACACGGCGTCCGACGCGATTCCGTGGCGCGTGCGATAGCTGATCGCCCGGGCGGTCCAGAGACTGCTCCAGCAGTTGACGACCGCCTCGCGCAGTGCGTCGGCGCCGACGACGTTCAGGTAGCTCTCCTGCTGACCAGCGAACGACATCCCCGGCAGGTCTTCCGCGGTCGCTGACGATCGAACCGCCACCGGTGGCGTGTCGAGCTGAGCGTAGGCGGCGTCCAGTGCGGCGACCGTCGCGTCGGGCATGGCGCAAGCGGCGAAGCGGTGGCGGATGGCGGCGGATGCCTCAGTCAGAGCCTCGAGATCACCAGGGGCGACGCCGCCGGTGGTCCCGGCGACGACGTCCGCCAGCTCGTTACGATCGATGAAGTCGGCATAGGCCGCCGTTGTGAGGACGAAGCCCGGCGGCACGGCGAAGCCGGCCCGCGCGAGTCGTGCCAGGTTGGTACCCTTTCCGCCGGCGTCCGCGAGGGTGCCGGCGGCGTCGAGTGGCAGGACCAGCGACGGCGTGGCGGCCACAGAGAGAGTCTAGCCCACACCCACGTCCGGCTTTACACTGGTACCCCACGATGCGTGACCGACTGTTGCTGCTTGGCGCCGTCCTGCTGGCCGTTCCCGGTTGGGCGACGGCGCAGACCGTCATCGAGCCGCCCGAGACCAAGTACTCGATCGAAGAGGACGTCGCCATCGGCGAGGAGGCGGCCGAGCAGGTTCGGCAGCAGCTGCCGGCGCTCGAGAACGACGCAGTCGAGTACTACGTGACCCGACTCGGCGAGCGCCTCGTGGAGGCCATCCCCTCCACGTTCGTGCATCCGGAGTTCGCCTATACCTTCGAGGTCGTCGACGAGGACGGGATCAACGCGTTCGCGCTGCCCGGCGGTCCGATGTTCCTGCATCGGGGGATGCTCGAGTCCGCGCTGACCGAGGGCGGCATCGCGGGCGTGATGGCGCACGAGATTAGCCATGTCGCGCTCAGGCACGGCACGGCGCAGGCGACGCGGGGGGAGAAGTTTCAGTGGGGTGCGCTCGCGGGAACGATCGCGGGTGCCATCATCGGCGGCACCGCCGGCAGGGCAGTCATGGAGGGGACGAGCTTCGGCCTGGGCGCGTTCTTCCTGAAGTACGGCCGCGAGTTCGAACAGCAGGCCGACCTGCTCGGCGCACGCATCATGGCCACGGCCGGCTACGACCCGCGCGAACTGGCGGCGATGTTCGAACTGATCGAGCAGCAGAATCGGACCGGTGCGCCCGAGTGGCTCAGCTCGCACCCGAATCCGGGTAACCGGTCGGAGTACATCGCAGCCGAGGCCGAGCTCCTCACGATCGACGACCCGGTCACCGACACACGCGAGTTCGAGCGGATCCGCGCGTCGCTCAGCGGCGAGGTGCCACCGGTCACGGCCGAAGGCGCCGCCGGCGGCACGCGTCCGGAGCGGCCCGACACCGACACGCAGTACTACGAGGTGGCGGGTGTGTACGCGGTCGACGTGCCGACGAACTGGATCGAGCTGCCCGGCGCGGAGGCGGTTACGTTCTCACCAGAGGGCGGGCACATCCGAACGCGGAACCAGAGTTCGTTCAGCCATGGCGTCCAGATCGGGATGGCCGAGCGCGCCGGCGGCAACCTCGCGCAGGCCCATGCGGCGTTCATCGAGTCGCTGACGGCGGGGAATCCGCAGCTGCAGGCTACCGGCGGCGCAGCGCAGCAGTATCTGGCCGGGCGCCGCGCCTACCTCACGACCTTCACGAACTTCTCGGAGGCCACAGGCTGGCGGGAGACCGTCATGATCTCGACGACGATTCTGCCCGACGGCCGCCTGCTCTACCTGATCGCCGTGTCACCCGAAGACGAGTACGCCGACTACGTCCAGACCTTCGGTGAGCTCACCCGCTCGGTGCGGCTGCTGCCTTGATCAGATGGGGCGCCTTGCGCCCCAAGCCCCACGCGGCGTCCTCCGCGGGGACCCCGAGTGCCCCACTCCGGACGCCGCGAGGCGCGCCGTGCGCGCCTAGACTCGCTCCGCGTTGACAGCCTGTGCGTGGCGGGCCAGGATGGTCGCGAGTCTGGCTCCATTCCGTCTTGCCCGGAGGTACCGCAATGCGTCGATGGCGTTCGTACCCAACCATCGTGATCGCGATCGTCGCGATTGCCGCCTGTTCATCGGAACGTGACGCCTCGACGTCCTTGGCGCCCGAGGCGGAGATTCTCGGCAGCGCGAGCTACGACGACCTCACGGCGCTCTTCGACGACTGGCGCGCGTTCGCGGCGCCGGTGCGCGTCGACGGCGTGCCGAACTACTCCGCCGAGGCGATGGCGGCGCAGCACGCGGACCTGGCGACCTATCAGGCACGCCTGGCGGCGATCGACCCGAGCGGCTGGCCGGTCGAGCAGCAGGTCGACCACGTCCTGGTTCGAGCCGAGATGAACGGCCTCGACTTCGACCATCGCGTTCGCCGGCCGTGGGCCCGCGACCCGGGCTTCTACGCGACGGTCTTCGCATCCCAGAGCGACGTGCCCGCACACGAAGGGCCGGTCGCCGACGGCTGGATCGATCTGTGGACCTACGACTACCCGCTGGATGCCGGCGACGCGGCGGGGCTCGCGGCCCGGCTCAGGACGGTCGCGCCGCTCCTGCAGCAGGCGCAGTCGAACCTGGTCGAGAATGCGCGCGATCTCTGGACCGGCGGGATCCGCTCGATGCAGGGTCAGGTCTCGACGCTCGAATCGCTCGCCGAGCGTGTGGCGGGCACGAGCGGTGGTCTCGATGACGCGGTCGACCAGGCCCGTGATGCGACGGTGCAGTTCGGCTTCTGGCTCGAGCGCGAGTTGCCGTCCAAACGCGGCCCGTCCGGGGTCGGGAAGGACGAGTACACCTGGTATCTGCAGAACGTCCACCTCGTGCCGTACACCTGGGAGGACGAGGTCGCGATCATGCGTCACGAGCTCGCGCGGTCGCACGCCACGTTGCGGCTGCTGGAGCACCGGAATCGCGACCTGCCGCCTCTGCCGGTTGTCGCGTCCGCCGACGAGTACGACCGGCGGTTCAGCGCCTCGGTCGACGAATTGGTCGGGTTTCTCGACGAGGAAGAGATCATCACTGTCCGCGACTACATGGCCCCGGCGATGCGCGCGAAGATCGGCAGCTACGCGCCGCCGCCGGTCGAGGGCCCCCGCGGCTTCTTCAGCGAGGTGTCGTACCGCGATCCGGTGGCGATGCGGACGCATAGCATCCACTGGACCGAGCTGGCCCGCATGGAGCTCGAGCCACACGCGAGCCCGATTCGCCGCGTGCCGTCGCTCTTCAACATCTTCGATCAGCGGTCCGAGGGTCTGGCCACCGGGATGGAGGAGTGGACGATGCACGCCGGGTTGTTCGACGCGCGTCCGCGCGGCCGGGAAATCATCCAGATCATGCTGGCGCAGCGCGCCGCGCGCGCGCTCGGCGGCCTGATGATGCACGGCCTGGAGTACTCCATGGAAGACGCGGCCGAGTTCGCCTCCCGATGGACGCCGCGTGGCTGGATGCCGGCCGACAGCAACACCGTCATGGGCGAACAGCACCTCTATCTGTCCCAACCTGGCTACGGCACCAGCTACATCATGGGGAAGATCGAGATCGAGAAACTGCTCGCCGAACGCGCCCTCGACCTGGGCGACGAGTTCTCGATCCGCGGGTTCATGGACGAACTGAGTGCGGCCGGCGTGATCCCGGTGTCCCTGCTTCGGTGGCAATTGACCGGCGACGACAGCGAGGTGCGCCGGATGCTTCAGGGCGATCCGGCTTCGTAGAGCGGATTCGGTTCGGTCGGGATCCAGGCGCCGGTCTCCGCCCACCAACTCTCCAGCAGCGCGCGCAGCTGTGCGGTGCGTTCCGGATCCTTGTCCGCGAGATCGCGCGTCTCTCCCAGGTCGGCCGTGAGGTCGTAAAGCTCGTTGCGACCGTCCTCGAAGAAGGTCACGAGCTTGTACCCGCCACGCCGGACGGCGGCGGCCGGCGTCGTTCGCCAGGGGCCGGGCACGCTGGCGTCGGCCTCGAGATAGGCGGGGAAGTGCCAGAACAATGGGCGGTCGGGGATTGGCCCGGTGGCCGTCAGCAGCGGTGTCAGGTCGATGCCGTCGAGCGGCGGATCGCCGGATGGATCGATTCCCGCCGCGGCGAGTAGCGTCGGAAAGAGGTCGACGCCGATGACCGGCGTGTCGGACACCGTGCCGGCGCGGATGGTTCCCGGCCATCGGACACTCAGCGGCACGCGGATCCCACCCTCGTACAGCATCCCCTTCGAGCCCCGCAGCGGGGCCATCGACGTCGCGGGTCCGAAGCCGCCATTGTCGGAGAAGAAGATCACGATCGTGTCGTCACGTAGGTCTCGTTCATCGAGTCGACGCAGGAGTCGTCCCACGCTCTCGTCGACGCTCTGAATCATCGCGGCATAGGTCGGGTTGTCATGCCCGGTTCCAGGTGGCTTGTCGCGGTAGTACTGCTCGAGCTCTGCCTTGGCTTGAATCGGCGTGTGCACGCCGTAGTGCGAGAGGTAGAGGAAGAACGGCTCGTCACGGTGGCCGTCGAGGAATCGGAGCGCCTCGTCGGTCAGCCGGTCGGTCAGGTACTCGCCGTCGTCACCGTCGTCGAGGTCGGGGAGCGACCGCCCGTTTCGTGCGTAGGGATGGAAGTAGCTCGGCGGCGCTCCCGAGGCGTCGCCGGCCACGGACCAGGCGAAGCCCTGTGCCGCCGCCTCGAAGCCGGGGCCGCCCAGGTGCCACTTGCCGACGTGCCCCGTCGCGTAGCCGCGTCCGGCCAGCGCCTCGGCGAGCGTCACCGTGGCCAGCGAGAGATCGGTCAGGTTGTCGACCGGCACCAGTCTCCGATTCGCGGCTTCACCGCGTTCGGCCGTGCCGACCGTGTACACCCCGTGCCGTGGCGGGTACAGGCCGGACAGGAGACTCGCCCGCGCCGGCGCGCAATTCGGCGCGTTGGAGTAGGCCTGGGTGAAGCGGATCCCCTGCGACGCCAGGGCGTCGATGTTCGGCGTCTCGTAGTACTCGCTGCCCATGACGCCGAGATCGCGCCATCCGAGGTCATCGACGTAGATCAGGACGATGTTCGGGGGCGGGGTGGGGGCGGCGCAACCGCTGTGGGTGAACAGGGCCATCGCGCTCGCCGCGATCAGCCACCTAGGATGCATCGCCCGAGCCCTCTACAGCTCGCGCAGTGCGGTCACGACCGGCAGGCGCGCGGCCCGGAAGGCGGGCAGCAGGCCGCCGAGCAGACCCATGACCAGGGCGCACAGAATCCCCTGAACCAGGAGTGTCGGCGTGACGGCGAACGCGAAGGCGACCTGGCTGAAGGTCTGCCAGTTCATCGTCGCGGTCTGGTAGCCGTTGAAGCCGACGTAGGCGAGCACGCCACCGATCGCGCCGCCGGCCAGGCTGAGCAACGCGGCCTCGGCCATCACCGAGATCAACACCGGCCCGCGGCTGAAGCCCAGCGCGCGGAGCGTGGCGATCTCGCGCGTTCTTCCGGCGACCGCCGTGTACATCGTGTTGATGGCGCCGAAGACGGCACCGATGCCCATCAAGCCCGCGATCCCGAAGCCGATCGTCGTGATGATCGCGTTGAGAATCCTCGACTGCGCGGCGTAGTACTCGTCCTGGCGGATCACGTCGACGTTCAGGCGCGGGTCGGTCGTCAGCGCGTCCTTGAACGTGTCGAAGGCCTCTTCCGATTCGAGTCGAGCGTAGACCGCCTGAAAACTGCTTCCGCGCCGATAGGCCGGCTGCAGGACGCCCGCGTCACACCAGATCTCGGACTCGGCGATCGTGCCGTCGGCCTCGAAGATGCCGACCACCGTCCAGGTGTTGTCACCCCAGCGCATCTCCGTGCCGACCTCCAGGCCGGCGAACTGGCCCGCAGCGCTGCGGCCTGCGATGATTTCGTTCCGGCCCCATTCGAATGTCCGGCCCTCGACGATCTGGACGTTCTCGCGGACCCCGAACGCGGCTTCTTGCACGCCGCGCAGCGGCACGTTGGCGTCGGTGCCGGTCGTGCGCTTCGGGATGTTGATGATGACGAACAGCTCGGCCGATGCCAGCGCCGCGCCGTTCTGACGTCGGACCCCCGGCGCGTCCGCGATGATTCGCGTCTGGTCGAGCGAGAGGCCGCTCGTCATTTCGCTGTCGCTGCCCGCGCGCATCACGAGCGCGGTCTCGGGCGACCCCGCATCGGTCAGGACGGCGCGGAACCCGGCGGCGATCGACAGGACGGCGACGAAGACGATCACGACGCCTGTGATCCCTACGACGGCGACGGCCGACGACCCGGCCCGCGCGCCCATGTTGCGCAGGTTCAGCGCCGTCACCGCGCCGATCTGAATGAACCAGTTCAGCATCGAAGGACTGTCCTACACTTTTCTCAACGCGTCGACAATCCGCAGGCGCATCGCCTGCAGCCCGGGGAGCGTCCCCGTCGCCAGGCCGAGCACCACGACCAGCAGGCCGCCCAGCGCCAGATCGCGGGCGGGCAGAAAGAATGCCGGCAGCATCCCGTTGGTCGGGTCGCCGCCCAGGGTGATCGCCCAGGCGAGCGCCAGCCCGAGTCCGCCGCCCAGGCCCGCGATGGCGCACGACTCGGCCAGCACCAGGATCAGCACCCGCGTGTTCGAGAAACCCAGGGTCTTCAGGACGGCGAGTTCGCTGGTCCGCTCGCGGATCGACTGGGCCATCGTGTTGCCGGCGACCAGCAGGATCGTGAACAGCACCGCCACGGAGATCGCCGTCATGATCGACCCGATGTCGCCGATCTGGCTGGCGAACGCCTGCACGAACGCCTTCTCGGTCGCGGTCTTGGTTTCGGCCGGCGAGTTCGCGAATCGGCCGTCAATGGCTTCGGCGATCTGAGGCGCGCGATCGGGCTCGTCGATCTGCGTCACGTACCACCCGACCAATCCGAACGGCCGGTCACCGAACGCCTCCGCGAGATAATCCCGGTGGAAGAAGAACTGCGAGGTGTCGACGCCGCGCTCGGCGCCGTCGTAGAACCCGACGATATTGAACTCCCAGGCCCCGCCGCCCTGCGGCCGGAAGATCGTGCCCTGCAGCGGTACGCGGTCGCCGACCGACCAGTCGAACCGCTCGGCCAGGCCGCGTCCGACGAGTGCTCCGGTGCGGTCGGCGAGCCACGCGGCCTTCACCTCGTCGGTCACGACGTATTCCGGATACATCGCCAGCCACTCCTCCGGCTCCACCGCCATCTGTGCGAAGAAGTTCGCCGGGTCCTGGTAGACCCCGCCGAACCAGGTGGCGTGCGTCGCGCGGCTGACGCCCGGCACGGCGCGGATCCGCTCGAGGTAGCTCTCGGGCAGCAGCTGGATGATCGAGACGTTGTGAATCGTCGTCAATCGATCGGCGCCGATGACATCCACACCGAGCGTGAACGCGACGCGGATGACCGACAGCATGCCGAACAGCACGAACGCCACCACGATCGATAGCAGCGTGAAGGCCGTCCGCGTCTTGCGCCGCAGCAAGCCGCGCCAGATGAGTGACAGGAACTTCATGCCGGCTCTCCTTCGAGGAGGACGCCCTTCTCCAGGTGCAACGTCCGCGATGTCCGTTCGGCCGCGCGCGGGTCGTGCGTCACCATGACGATCGTCTTGTTGTGGTCGCGGTTCAACGCGGAGAGCAATTCGAGGATCTCGTCGCCCGCCTTGCGGTCGAGGTCGCCGGTCGGCTCGTCGCACAGCAGGACGGTCGGATCGGTGACGATCGCACGTGCGATGCCGACGCGCTGCTCCTGGCCGCCGGACAGCTGTCGGGGGTAGTGGCGCGCTCGGTCGGACAGGCCGACGACCTCGAGCGCGGCCGCCGCATGGTCGCGCCGCTGGCGGCGCGACAGTTTGGTGAGCAGCAGCGGCAGCTCGACGTTGCGCGCAGCCGTCAGGACCGGCAGCAGGTTGTAGAGCTGGAAGACGAAGCCGATATGGCGCGCGCGCCAGCGCGCGAGCTTGCCGCCGGCCATCCGGTCGATCCGGTCGCCCGCCACGCTGACCGATCCCTTGGTCGGCGTATCGAGGCCGCCCACCAGATTGAGCAACGTCGTCTTGCCCGAGCCCGATGGGCCCATCAGCGCCAGGAAGTCGCCGCGTGGAATGTCCAGGTTGACGCCTTGCAGGACATCGATCCGCTCACTGCCTCGGCGGAAGACCTTGTGTAGATCGCGCACCTCGACCAGTGTGCCGTCGGCGCTGTCCGATGCCGTCATGGGAGCACCACCCGGTCGCCGTCGGTCAGCGTCTCGGGTCCTTCGACGACGATCTGCTCACCGTCGCGCAGGCCGAACACGATCTCCACGCGGTCGCCGTCGGTCGGGCCGAGCGCCACGGCCCGGCGTTCGACCCGGTCGTCGCGGACCACGAAGACGACCGATTGCTCACCCTCGGTCCTGACCGCTGCGGCGGGCGCGACGAGGCGCGGCCGCTCCGGGTCGGGACGGGTCTCTTCTCCGAGGAACGCCACCTTGACGCCCATGTCGGGCAGCAACCGGTCGTCCAGTTCGTCGAACGCGATCCTGACCAGGACTGTTGCCCGCTGCCGGTCGGCGGCCGGCACCGTGGTGATGACCGAGGCCGGAATCCGCCAGTCGGGGTAGGCGTCGAGCACCGCCTCGACGGTCTGATCGGATCGGACGCGGTTGATGTAGCTCTCGTTGACGTCCACCTCGATCTCGAGTGAAGTCATGTCGACGATCGTCGAGATCCCGGTCCGCGTGAACCCGCCGCCGGCCGAGACCGGGGACACCATCTCCCCAGGCTGTGCGTCCTTCGAGATGGCGACTCCATCGAATGGCGCCCGGATGACCGTGTCACGTAGTTCGGTTTCCCGGATCGCGACCAGGCTCTCGGCCACCTCGACCTGCTCGCGTGCCAGGTCGATCCGCGCGCGCAGGGAGTCGACCTCCGCCTGCGCCGCATCGAATTCGGCGGCGCCGACGACGCCTTCCTCGACGAGTTGTCGCTGTCGATCGAGCGTCAACTCGGCTTCCTTCAACCGGACTTCGCTCTCGGTCACCTGGCGACGCGAAGCTTCGTGCTGGGCACGCGCGTAGTCCAGGTTGGCCCGCACCGTCGAGTCGTCGAGCCGCGCCAGCACCTGGCCCTCGCGCACCTGCATCCCTTCCTCGACCAGCACCTCGACGACCTTGCCGGTGATCTTCGACGACACGGTGGACCGCCGCCGGGCGGTCACGTAACCCGAGGCGTTCAGCACGGCATCGGCGGCTGCGGCTTCGGCACCCGACTCCAGGCGCACGGTGGCTGTGGTGACCGGCGCGGCCTGCACGACCGAGCCCCCGGTGGCCCACCAGAGACCGCCGCCGATCGCGGCCAGGACGATCAGCACGAGGCTGACCCAGAACCACCAGCCGGGCCGGCCGGTGCGCGCGTCATGGTCGATTCGCAGCGATTCCAGATTCTGTTTCAGCTCGTTCACGAACGCTCCGAGAAGGCCTGGCCGACGCTGCCAGCAGGTGAGTCCGGCGCGAGGCGCGCTCCTAAGTCCCCTAAGTATAGATGGGGACGGGGATGGTGGGCGAGAAGTTCGCCTCGCGCGCGGCCCTCGACGCGCTGTCGCTGGGTGGCGCTAGAATAGGCCTCGCATGGGGATGGCCATCTTGGGTGCGACCGGGCAGCTGGGCCACCGGACCGTCGAGGCGATCCTTGCCCGGGGTACGGCAGCCGAGCAGGTGGTCGCGGCCGTCCGGACCCCGTCCTCGGCCGCCGACCTGCTGGCCCGGGACGTCGAAGTCCGCGCCGCCGACTACGACGATCCGGACTCTCTGAAAGAGGCCTTCACCGGCTGCGAGCGCGTCTTGCTCATTCCGACGTCCGCGCCACCCTCGCTGAGAGTCCGCCAGTACGACAATGCCATCGCCGCGGCCACTGCCGCCGGCGTCCGACACTTGGTGCACTACGGTTTCGTGCCGACGACGGTCGAATCGCCATTCCAGATCACACCGTTCTTGCTGTATGCCGAGTCGGCGCTCAGGATGAGTGGACTGGCCTGGACCGTCCTCAGGAACGGCGTCTTCATGGACCCGATCGTCGACTGGGTGCCGACCATCGTGAAGATGAAGACGATCCCGTTCCCGACGGGGAATGGACGCTGCGCCTACATCACCCGCGACGACATCGCGCGAGCCGCCGCGGTCGTCATGACGACGAGTGGCCACGAAGAGACGGTCTACAACCTGACCGGCCCGAAGGCCCTGACGACGGCACAGCTGTGTGGCGCCGTGGCGAAGGCGACGGGCAAGCCGGTGAAGCCGCGACCGGCGAGCGGCCTCGACTACGTCGAAGCGTGTCGGTCGTCAGGCGTGTCGACCGAGGCGACCCAGGTGCGTCTATCGATGTACCGGACGATTCGCGAAGGGCACCTGGACGTCGTCAGCAAGGACTTCAACACGCTGACCGGCCAGCCGGCCGAGGGCTTCACCACCTACCTCGCCAGGCGGCTCGAGGAATTCTAGGGCGCCGCCGACATCGGGCGATCCTGCGGAGGGACACATGACGGTTTCCAGGCGACGGTTTCTTGGCACGGTCGCGAGCGGCTCGCTCGCACTGGCGGCGCCCGGCCGGGCGTCCGCGCTGACCCAGGACTCGCGCGCGGTGTTCGCGCACGGCGTGGCCAGCGGGGATCCGCTCGACGATCGGGTGATTCTGTGGACGCGGGTCTCGGGTGGGGCTGGCGACGTCGAGGTGAACTGGTGGGTTGCCAGCGATGCCGGGATGCAGGCGGTCGTCGCGAGGGGCTCGATCGTCACCAACGGCGACCGCGACTTCACCGTGAAGGTCGATCCCTCAGCCCTGAAGCCCGGAACGGCCTACTACTATCAGTTCGCGGCGCTGGGCGCGTCGTCGCCGATCGGCCGAACGAAGACCTTGCCGGTGGGTGACGTCGATCGGGTGCGCCTCGCGGTCGTGTCGTGCTCGAATCTGCCCTTCGGGTACTTCAACGTCTATCGGTGCATCGCCGAGCGCGCGGACCTCGATGCGGTCCTGCACCTCGGTGACTACCTGTACGAATACCGCAACGGCGAGTACGGTGACGGTACGGCACTGGGCCGCGCGCCGCTGCCCGACAAGGAGATGGTCACGCTCGAGGATTACCGGATCCGCCACGCGCAGTACAAGGCCGATGTCGATTCGCAGGCGATGCTCCAGCAGCATCCGCTCATTGCGGTCTGGGACGACCACGAGAGCTCGAACAATTCCTGGATGGACGGCGCCGAGAACCACGATCCAGGCGAGGGCGAGGGGAGTTGGGCTGAGCGCCGGGCGGCGTCGGTACGGGTCTACTACGAGTGGATGCCGATCCGTGAGAACCGGTCGGCACGCCAACTCCAGATTTATCGCAGCTTCCGGTACGGCAACCTCGTCGACCTCGTCATGCTCGACACGCGGCTGACCGGGCGCGACGAGCAGGTCGATAGAGAAGACGACGCCGCCGTGAACGATCCCGAACGGTCGCTGCTGGGGGCGTCGCAGGAAGCCTGGTTGTTCGCTGAACTGGAGGAGTCGGTCGGCGACAGCACGCGCTGGCGTGTGCTCGGCCAGCAGGTCTTCTTCGGCGCCCAGGCGCCGAACGACGCGATCCGGAACTCCGATGTGTGGGATGGTTACCAGGCCGGCCGGAACCGGATCTTCGACTTCCTCGAGACCAATTCCGTCGACAACGTCGTCGTCCTTACCGGCGACATCCACAGCTCGTGGGCGCTCGACGTCCCCCGCGATCCGTGGCGCGGCTACGATCCGGCCACCGGCCGCGGTTCGCTCGCGGTGGAGTACGTGACGCCGGCCGTCTCGTCGCCGAGCCAGTTCACCGATGAACCCGAGGAAGCCGACGCCGCGCATGAGGCGCGACTGGCGGCCAGCCCGCACCTGAAATTCGTCGATCAGGTGCATCGGGGCTATTTCATCCTCGACGTCACGCCAGAACGGGCCCAGGCTGACTGGTTCTTCGTCGATACGATCGCTGAGCGGTCGAATCGAGAGCGGTTCGTCAGAGGCTTCTACACGCGCGACGGTGACAACCACCTGACCGAGGCCAGCAGGCCGGTCGCGGCGCGCGCCGGCGCGCCGGCACTCGCACCCCTGGCATAGGCGCGGATGACTGAGACACCGTGGCGGGCCAAGGGCCTGCTCTTCGAGAACTGCAGCTGCCAGTTGATCTGTCCCGCCCACGTGTCGTTCAAGCAGTACTGCCAGAACGACCGGTGTCGCGGCCACTGGTCGATGCACATCACGGAGGGTCGGTACGGCGAGGTGTCGCTCGACGGCCTCAACATCGTCGTCGCGTTCGATTCGCCGGTACAGATGTACTCCGGCAACTGGACGCAGGTGTTCTACGTCGACGAACGGGCCGACGCCGCGCAACGGCAGGCGCTCGAGACGATCTTTCGGGGCCAGGCCGGCGGCCCCTGGCAGACGCTGGCGGGTTTCGTCTCGAAGCAACTCGACACGCGGTACGTGCCGATGACCTTCGAGGACGCGGGCCGGCTCAAGCGGTTGACGATTCCCGAGGTCTTCGACACGACGATCCAGGCGATCCGGGGAAGCGACAACACGTCCGAAGCGGTGCTGTCGAATCTACATAACGTCATCCACGGGCCGGTGCACGTCCTTGCGCGCGGGACGACCGACCATACCGACGGTCCGCTCGACATCCACAACGAGAAGACCCACGGGCTGTACTCGGATTTTTCGTGGGACAACGCCGCGTGATTCCGTCCGTCATCGTTTTCGCCCTGGCCTGGGTCGTCCTTGCCGCGGGTGGGCCGGGCCTGATGTCGACGACCGCCGGTGATGCCGTGCCGTGGGGCGCCGGCCAGTTCGCGACGGTGGCGTCGATGTGGATCGTCATGATGGTGGCCATGATGCTGCCAACGGTCGCGCCCTGGGTCGCCGCGCTCTCGACCATCGGGCGGCGCATGGGCCGCGGGCTGCCCGCCGGCGAGTTCGTGGCCGGCTACCTGCTCGTCTGGAGCGGCTTCAGCGTCGCGGCGGCATCGGTGCAGTGGGGGTTGCACGAGGCTGGTTGGCTGTCAGCCGCATCGTCGCTCGGCCCGCAGGCGGCGGGCGGCCTCCTGATCGTCGCGGGCGTCTACCAGTGGACCCCGGCGAAGCAGGCATGCTTGAAGCACTGCCGGTCGCCGCTCGGCTTCTTCCTGACGTCGTGGCGATCGGGGCGCTGGGGGCCGGCGCGGATGGGGCTGCGACATGGCGCGTTCTGCGTCGCATGCTGCTGGGCGCTCATGGCGCTGTCGTTCGTCGCGGGCGTGATGAACCTGATCTGGATGGCGCTCGTGGCGTTGTTCGTCCTGGTGGATCATGCCGTGGCGCGCGGCCCGTGGTTGGGTCGTGCGGCCGGGGCGGCTCTGGCCGTCTGGGGCGTGGGCCTCGTGGCCTCATGAGCCGGCCGCGGGTCGTCGTCGTCGGCGGCGGGGTGATTGGCATCTGCTGCGCGTACTACCTCGCCAAGCGCGGAGCCGAGATCGTCGTCCTCGACCGGGACGCCATCGGCCACGGCGCCTCCTACGGCAACGCCGGTGTCATCGCCGCCGGCCACCCGCCGATGAACAAGCCCGATCGCGTGAAGCACGCGCTGACCCAAGTTTTCGATCCGACGACGCCGCTCTATATCGCGCCGCGGTTCGACCCCGCGCTGGCGGCCTGGCTCTGGCGGTTCAGCGCCAACTGCACCACGCGGAAGCTCGAAGCCAACATGGGCGTGCTGGGCCCGATGGGGCACTCGACGCTCGAGTTGTTCAACGCGCTCGTGGCGGACGAGGATCTCGACTGCGGCTACGCAGCCTCTGGCTATTTCGAGGTCTGTCGAACCGAGTTCGGAGCCGAGCACGCGCGTCGCGATGTGGCGCTCATGCGGTCGCACGGCTTCGACGCCGAGGCGCTCAGCGGCGAGGAGATCGTGCGGCGGGTGCCGTCGGTCAAGGACGGTATGACGGGCGGCGCGTATTTTCGTGAGGCGGCCACCTGCGATCCTCACCGTTTCGTGACGGCGCTCGCCGAACGGATCGAGCGCGGCGGCGGTCGGCTCGAGG
>CEQE01146485.1_pt1 | contig 15666 bp, 19 predicted proteins | sample 356201 | NCBI WGS metagenome assembly CEQE01 (sample SAMEA2619970, study PRJEB7988) | marine metagenome | biome: marine biome (ENVO:00000447); feature: mesopelagic zone (ENVO:00000213) & marine oxygen minimum zone (ENVO:01000065); material: "saline water (ENVO:00002010), including plankton...
CGCCCTGTTTCTCTGCGGCTTGCTGAACCTTTTGTCCATGTTCGTCGGTTCCAGTCAAGAAGAATGCTTGTGATCCTGTTAAGCGGTGATATCGCGCTAGAACATCGGCGGCGATGGTGGTGTAGGCATGGCCAATATGAGGGATGTCGTTGACATAATAAACTGGAGTGGTGATATAGAACGTCGGTTTCATGGTGAGGTGGGTATTTCAAAGGCATCATGGAGTTTGAGTAGGAAAACTTCCATTTGCACCTGGGCATTAAGGTTTCGGCGGAGACCTTGGCGCATGCTTTGGATTGTTTCTAATAAATCGATGATGATTTTTGGTGTACATCGTTCACCTGCCTGAGCGAGGTCCGTGAAGCGATCCTTGTTCATCAGGCGTTCTGGGTTGTTTGAAATCTGGAGAATAAGAATGTCTCTGAGCCAGTGTGTAAGCCAGGTTAATGTGGTGTCTGTGAAATTGCTTTTCGTGAGGGCTTCCGATGCGCTAAATATCTGAAGGATGCCTCCTTGCATCAAGGAATCAATGCCAACTGTATTGACGATGTGATCTCGTTCTTTGCGGACTTCAATCGGATTGGTTTCGAATGCCACGCCAAGGGATCCTTGCGAGAAACCGGCAGTAAGCCTAGCGTCATCTGCCGATCGTTGTTGCTGACGTTCAAGCGTTTCTTGAATCGCGCTCAGAGATAATGGAGTAAATCGAAGTTTCTGGCATCTTGATCTAATGGTAGGAAGGAGATGTTGGGGGCGAGAGCTAATAAGAAAAATCAAACTGTGGTCTGGGGGTTCCTCTAGTGTTTTGAGGAGACAGTTGGCGGCTTCTTTGTTCATTCGATCTGCATCGTCTACGATATAAATTTTGTAGCGCCCAATGAGCGCTCGATAGACAAGGTGTTCCTGCATTTCGCGGACCTGCTCGATCTTGATTTGGAGCCTAGCATCAGGGATGGGAATGTTGTCTTTAGTAAAACGCATTGGTGCAGTGCAAAATACGTCGGGGTGGACCGCGTTTTCAATCTGTGTACATGACCAGCACTGACCACACGCATCTGAGCCGTTTTTTACAGGCTCTTCACAATTGATGGTTTGCGCAAGCATTTTCGCTGTAAGTGATTTGCCTATGCCTTTGTTTCCAAAAAACAGGTAGGCATGGGAAAACTGTTCTTTTCTAAGTCCCGCTTGCAATATCTGTTTTGGCCGATCATGGCCGATAATGGTATCAAATGGCATATCTATGAGGCCGTTAAAAACCTAGAGTGTTCCAGAGTTTATGTGTATGGCGATATCCTTGACCAACGGTACGGTATCTGTCTGAGGCTTGAAAAGGCTTGTGCTTTAGGTGAGCAGGGTTAGGGACGTACACAGGTGCTTGTAATGAAGACACCGAGCGGAGAGCACTAACGAGGGTTTTTGGCACTCTGTTAATACAATTGTTCCTTAAAAAACCGTTGGGTATGTCGGCGAATTGCGGCTTCGACTTTCTCTGGAGTTTGCTTGGCATCGATGACCAGAATGCGTTTGGAATTGGAGCGTGCGAGTTCACGATATCCTCGCCTCACACGTCTGTGGAAGGCTAATTCCTCGCGGTCAATCCTATTCATTGACATGCGATTTCGGCATCGCGCTAGGCCCACCTCGGGAGGTTGGTCTAGGAGAAATGTGAGTGCTGGCTTCAACCCTCCGGTGGAAAAACGGTTGAGGACTGTAATGAACTTCAAATTTAATTCTCTTCCAAATGCTTGGTAGGCCACGGTTGCATCGGCATGGCGGTCGCAAATGACAATCTTTCCCGCTTCCAATGCGGGTTTCACAACTTCTGTAACGTGTTGTGCTCTATCTGCGAGATAGAGGAATAGTTCACATTTGGAATCAATTGGATTGGTGGTGTTCTTGAGGAGAATTGAGCGTATCAATCGACCAGATGCTGTTCCCCCGGGCTCTTTGGTCATCAAGACGGGGTACCCAGTCGATTGTAGGTACTGGGCTAAATGAGGGGCTTGAGTTGTTTTCCCACTTCCTTCTCCTCCCTCGAGCGTGATGAATGTTCCGAAATGACGTTTTGTTTTCATAAAAGTGACGCTATCTGGCAGGCAGCCCAAAATCCGAGCCGGATACTAGCCCATGATATCGGGAATAGCAAGAAATCATTGCGTGGCAGCTGACAAGGCTGATATCATCCCCATCTTATTGAAATTTCATGATAATTTCTGATTTCAATGTTGCCGATGACCCTCGATAAGGCTAAGCTAAAACGTTACTTTTTCACTGGTCTTCTGGTCGTAATCCCGATCTGGGGAACTTTTCTTATCCTGCAAACGCTCCTTGCTTTTTTTGACGGAATTTTTGGAGATCTTTTTTCTGGTTTGACTGGTTGGTATATCCCAGGGCTTGGAATTGTCATGCTTATTGGTGTGGTCCTGCTAGCTGGAGTACTGACAACAAACATAGTTGGGCAGCAACTGCATCAGAGATGGGAAGCATGGGTGAAAAGTGTGCCTATTGTTCAGGGCATCTACTCCACACTGCAATCGGTGACTGATATTATTTCCATTCAGCAGAAGGATAAGTTTCGCAAAGTTGTCATGATTCAGTTTCCGAAGAACGGCTGTTATTGTTTTGCGTTTGTCACAGGAGTCGTTCCTCACGAAATGCAACATATTTCTCCAAAACCATTGATTAACGTCTATGTCCCGACCGCTCCGAATCCGACTTCTGGCTATTATCTCGTGATTCCAGAGGACGAGGCTGTTTCGCTCTCTATTAGTGTTGATGATGCGATGAAAATGATTGTATCGGGTGGGTTGTATGTCCCATCTGGTCAACGTATGCCAATGAAAGATGGAGACCCTGGAAATGTCTTGTTCGGCGAACACGTAAAGGATGAGGGGTAGTGTAATAGCATGATTGGGCTTGCCGTCATCATTCTTGCTGCGGGACAAGGAACGCGTATGCAATCCGTGCATCCAAAGGTGTTACATCCCGTTGCCGGCGTTCCTATGTTGCGCTATGCACTTGATGTTGCTCAGCGACTTCAACCTGATGTCATTGTTCCCGTGATTGGGCATGGACGAGAGCAAGTTCGAAGTTTTTTAGAGACTCAGCAACATCTCTCGTTGACGATTGTAGAACAACCGGTGCAGCGTGGAACTGGAGATGCCATTATGATTGCCAAATCTGCCATCGGTGAAAAAACCCAGGCAATCTTAATTCTCAATGGTGATGTCCCTTTGCTTACTGATCAGACAATTGAACGTCTTTTATCCCTCCAAGACCATGAGCAACCGTCAGTCACGATGTTAACTGCCAGGGTTTCCGATCCGACAGGATATGGGCGAGTTGTTCGAAGTGGGGATAACCGTGTGGAAAGGATTGTTGAAGAGGTTGATGCTTCGCCAGCCGAACAAAAAATTTCAGAAATTAATACAGGCACGTATGTTTTTACTCCGTCATTTCTCTTTTCCGCTCTTGACGAGATTCAACCAGAAAACGCTCAAAACGAATACTATCTGACTGATACGGTTAAGATTGCAGCGGCAAAAGGAAATGGAGTGGTGTCGTTGTTATTGGATGATCCTGCGGAGGCATATGGCATTAATAGCCGTATGGATCTCGCAAATGTCGAAGGTGTGATGCGACGGAGAATTCGTGAGCGTGTTATGACTAGCGGGGTAACCTTAGTAGATCCACAGAGTACTTACATCGACTATGCCGTTGAGATTGGGCAGGATACTGTTGTGTATCCTCACACTGCGCTTGAGGGTACCACAATGGTTGGAGAGAACTGTGTAATTCGTTCTGGTGTGAGAATTACTGATAGTGTGCTTGGTTGTGCAGTCACTATTCTTGATTCATCGGTCATTTCGGGTTCGCTGATTCAAGATGAGGTCGTTGTTGGGCCATTTGCGCATCTGAGGCCGGGATCGATTCTTGAACAGAGATCTAAGGTCGGAAATTTCGTCGAGATGAAGAAGACGGTTTTGGGACAAGGCTCGAAGGCAAACCATCTTAGCTATCTTGGTGACTCGCGTATTGGTCGTGATGTGAATATTGGCGCGGGCACGATTACCTGCAACTATGATGGCACACAAAAACATGAAACGATCATCGAGGATGACACGTTTATTGGTAGCAATTCTGCATTAGTGGCGCCGGTCAAAATTGGGGCGGGTGCTCTAATTGCAGCAGGATCCACGATTACGAAAGATGTTCCACCAGAGGATTGTGGTATTGCCAGATCGAAACAGGTGAATAAACCAGCGAGAAGCTTGAAGCGGAATCAGAAAACAAAATAAGAGCTAAGGCTTTTTAAGCGTAGCTGTTTTTCGTGAGTTGTTGAGTGCTGCTTCCTCAGCACTATTTTTGAGGTATATATGTGTGGAATAGTGGGTTATGCCGGTGAACAACAGGCTTCTTCGTTGCTGATGGATTCGCTCAAACGTCTTGAGTATCGTGGGTATGATTCTGCGGGGATCGCTACCTTTCATGAAAAAAATATTGTCGTATGGCGTGCAAGCGGCAAGCTGGTGAATCTTCAGAATATGATCAATGGGGAGCCTATACCAGGGACTGTAGGGATTGGGCATACACGGTGGGCAACGCATGGGGAACCCACCGAAGTTAACGCCCATCCTCATCGGTCTGGTCATCTTGTGTTAGTCCACAACGGGATCATTGAAAATTATGTCGAGTTGAAGCAGAACCTTGTAGGTGATGGGTACGTGTTTCAGTCAGAAACCGATTCGGAGGTGGTGGCACATCTTATTCACCGATGGATGGGCAGAGGATATTTGTTTCAGGAAGCTGTTCGGTTAGGGCTCAAGGATTTGATGGGCAGCTATGCCATCGTCATGTTGAGCGAGGATGCTCCGGGAGTACTCGTCGCGGCGCGTGCGGGATGTCCTCTTGTGGTTGGATTAGGTGACGCGGAGTTCTTTATTGCTTCTGATATTCCTGCAATTCTACATCATACACGGAAGGTCATTTTTTTAGAGGATGGAGAAATTTGCACGGTTGAAAACAGCCAGATTTCGATTACCAATCTTGCTGGGGCCATTTGCGAGAAGGCTCCCATACACATCAATTGGACCCCTGGGATGGCCGAAAAGGCAGGCTATCGGCATTTCATGCTCAAGGAGATCCATGAGCAACCGCAAGCTATTCTCCATACTATCATGGGCCAATATAACCCAGAATACGGCGAAGCCTTGCTCCCTGATCTTGGGATTTCCACAGGAGTCATTTGTAATTTGGAACGATTGTGGATGGTGGCCTGTGGAACGTCATGGCATTCCGCATTGATAGGGAAATACCTCATTGAAACGGTAGCAAAACTGCCGGTTCATGTTGAGTTGGGATCGGAATTTAGACATCGCAACTCGTTACTCACTAAAGGCGATGTTGTGATCGGCGTTTCTCAGTCCGGTGAGACTGCTGATACTTTGGCAGGAACACGCGCGGCAATTGTTGATGGGGCGCATGTCATTGCACTGTGCAATTCGCTTGGCAGCACTATGACGCGTGAGGCCAATGGAGTCTTGTATACCCATGCAGGCCCAGAGATTGGGGTTGCGTCAACAAAAGCCTTTATGGGACAAGTCGCGGCATTTTATCTCCTGGCGCTGTTTTTGGGACGAACGCGAGGAGTGTTGCTTCCTGCAGATGGGGTGAGGTGGTGTCGTAACTTGGTAGGAATTGTGCCTCAAATTGCACATATTTTAGCCAATGAACAGGAAATTGAGGCGATTGCGGCGAAATATTATAGGCATTCTAATGCACTCTATCTTGGACGTGGCCTCAATTTTCCCATTGCCCTTGAGGGCGCGTTGAAACTTAAGGAAATCTCGTATATCCATGCAGAGGGGTATGCAGCCGGGGAAATGAAACATGGGCCCATTGCTCTTATTGACAGGCAAATGCCGGTGGTTGTATTGGCCCCACGAGACCACTTATATGATAAAATGGTGAGTACGGTGCGTGAAGTGAAGGCTCGAAATGGGCTTGTGGTCGCGATTGTGACCGAAGGTGACGATATTATTGGGAGCTTGGCTGATGATGTGTATCGGATTCCCGATGCTGATCCCATGTTTACCCCGTTTCTCACGGTCGCTCCGCTTCAGTTGTTGGCATATCACATTGCCACATTGCGTGGGACAGATGTTGATCAGCCGAGGAACTTGGCAAAGAGTGTTACGGTGGAATAGATTGGGGTGATCTCCTTTCGAATGAGCAATGGCAGTTTCTATGCAAGTATTATACCCGGTTACCGAAACAACAAATTTTGATTATGATTATTATTTTGGCAAGCATCTGAATATTGTAGGCGAAACCGTGGGCGCGCATATCCAGAGTACGCTTATTACGAAGGGCATTGCTGGTGAGCGCCCAGATGTTCCTGCTGGGTATTATGTTATTGCAACTTTGGTATTTGAAGATCAGTCGGCGATGGATTTAGCATTATCCAAGGCAGACGCTGCATTTGCTGATATACCAAATTTCACGAATACTAAACCCGTTGTGTTAATTGGCGAGGTTGTATCTTAAAATGATAAATAAGGATGAAAGCGGTCAAGTTTGAAGGAGTCCTGGCTATCACACCGGACCCTCTTGATCCACAGGGATTTGCACTTATGGGGTGCGTTTTACCCGGCATCCTTGTACTTTTAGGCCAGCGCGTTAAATTTATGTAACTCCGCCACCGTAGGATAGCCCAATGAAAATTTCGAAGGATGAAGTTCAACACGTTGCGAAGTTAGCTCGGCTCGGCATCGATGAATCCGAAACCGAACTCTTCAGCACTCAGTTAAGTCAGATTCTTACCTATTTTGATGAGCTCAACAAGATGGACACTCAAGGGCGATCACCTTCTTTGTCCACACCTCTGCATAATGGGTTGAGGGAAGATACTCTTGAGGTTTCTCTGTCTAGGGAACGTGCGTTGATGAACGCTCCCGAGGCTGCTGATGGGCACTTTCAAGTCCCCAAAATTATGGATTAACCTTCTTTTTTGAAAGGATTTATCATGTTTCGTCAATTGTTGCGTGCAAAACTTCATCGTGTCACGGTGACCGATGCCAACCTCGCCTATGAAGGAAGCCTGACGGTTGACGAGGATCTTATTCGTGAAGCTGGACTGCAGTGTTACGAACTTGTGATGGTCTCGAATCTGAATAATGGCGAGCGATTTGAAACCTATATCATTCCTGGGCCGGCAGGGTCTGGAACTGTCGCGCTCAATGGACCCGCAGCACGAAAGGGCCTCATTGGTGATTTGCTGATCATATTTTGTTATGCCCTTTATGATGAGGAAGAATCACAGGAACACTCTCCGACGATCGTTCTCGTTGATCATAACAATCACATGGTCTCAAAGCGCCAATCGTCGCAATGGGACCTGGGTATTCATGAGGGCAATGTACGTATCTCGGCTGGTGGAACGCACAGGTGAGTCTGAATCAGCTGACTATTCATGATGCCGCGGATGGAATTGCAAATGCGGCGTTCTCGTCTCAAGAACTTTTAGAAGCGGTTCATCGGCAAATAGCCCGTGTGGACGACACGGTGCAAGCCTATCACACGGTTCTCACGGATCCTGCCAAGACCTCGGTACTTTCAGATAAGGCAGGATCACTTCTTCAGGGCATTCCTTTAGGGGTTAAGGATAACATCTGTACCGAAGGTGTTGTCACCACATGTGGATCTAAAATGTTAGAGAATTTTGTTCCTCCATATAACGCTACGGTGATGACGCGTTTAGAAGAGCATGGCGCTGTTCTTGTAGGAAAGACGAATATGGATGAGTTTGCCATGGGGTCGTCGACCGAGCACTCGGCATTCCAACCGACGCGTAACCCATGGGACCTTGGGCGTATTCCTGGGGGATCGAGTGGGGGATCTGCTGCGGCTGTCGCTGCACACGAGTGTATCGCTGCCCTTGGTTCGGATACCGGTGGGTCAATCCGTCAGCCTGCAGCGTGCTGTGGGGTGGTTGGGATGAAGCCAACCTATGGCAGAGTGTCTCGGTATGGGTTGATAGCGTATGCGTCTTCGTTGGACCAAATTGGCCCGCTCACCAAAGATGTTACAGATGCCGCGATCATGTTAGAAGCAATTGCCGGCCACGATCCTAAGGACTCCACGTCAGCTACGATTCCTGTTCCCACGATTGTGAAGGCTCTGCATCGGGATATGTCCGAGATTCGGATTGGTATTCCAGATGAGTACTTCGCGGAAGGTCTTGATTCAGATGTCAACGATGGGGTTCGTGCTGCATTGCAAGTGTTGATTTCGCGTGGGGCGAAACCCCAGGCGGTATCATTGTTGACAACTCCATATGGCATTGCGACGTATTATCTCATTGCGACCGCCGAAGCGAGTTCGAATTTGGCTCGATATGATGGAGTAAAATACGGGTATCGAAGCTCACAGAGTCAGGATTTGCTTGAGATGTATTGTCAAACGCGGAAGGAAGGGTTTGGTCGGGAAACGCAGCGTCGTATTATGTTGGGGACGTATGCGTTGAGCGCTGGATATTATGATGCCTATTATGGCAAAGCCCAGCAGGCACGGGAAATGATTCGCTCAGATTTTGAGACTGCGTTTCAAGAGGTTGACGTGATTGTCACTCCCACGATGCCTACTCCAGCATTTCGACTTGGCGAAAAGACCGATGATCCTGTACAAATGTATCTTTCCGATATCTATACTATTTCGGCAAATCTGGGAGGCTTTCCGGCGATTTCAATTCCGTGTGCCATGAGTCGCGATGGATTGCCAATCGGGATGCAGATTATGGGCCGTTGGTTTGATGAATTAACTCTGTTGCAGGTTGCCTTTGCATTTGAACAGGAAACGGATTGGCACCTGAAACGGGCACCTATAAGTGAGGATTCAAATGGCTGATATTGCGTGGGCACTCATTGGTGCCTCGTTTGCTGTACTGGTGGCGTTTCTTGTTCCGGTGCTTCATCAGCTTCGTAAAACTGCGAAGGAATCGGAATTGTTTTTCCGTCAGCTCAACACCAAAGTTGATCCACTGTTTGATGAAATGACTGAAGCTGCCAGTAATTGCAATGATATCTCTGGCGATGTGAAGGATGGAGTGTCGAGGGCATCGCATTTGTTCACTGCACTTGGCAAAGTGGGAAATAGTGTTGACACTGTGCACCATCTCGTGCGTGGAAATGCGTTCAAAATAGTGGTGAATGTCGCAAGTCTCATCGCCGGTTTGCGTGCAGCAACGGAAACGATGAAAAAGAGGGCTGATGCCAACAAAGGAGGAGGTTCAAATGGGACATTATGATGAAGGGTTTTCAAGCGGTGCTGTGGCGTTTTCGTTTTTGAGTGGCGCGCTGCTAGGTGCTGGATTGGCGCTTCTTCTTACTCCTCAACCCGGAGATGAGACGCGACGTATGATCCGTGGGTATGCAAAAAAGGCAGAAGATGACATCTCGTGGATTGCGAAAGATGCTCGCGGGAATGTTGAAAATGCTGTTGAGCATGGGAAGGATCTTCTTGAAGAAGGAAAGAAGATCTTAGGGTCTGCTTATGAGTCTGGCAAAGAAGCGGTGCGTCGCAGCAAGAAAGAGCGATTCGCAGCTGGTGAGGCTGAGTAAACGTGACGCTTTCATTCTTTCTCCATGTCTGATTGTTGATGATGTTTTTCGTTTTTTGGTGACGACTTCGCGATGTCAGCGTATGAGGCTGTCATCGGGCTTGAGGTTCATGCCCAACTGCGCACTCGGAGTAAACTCTTTTGTGGATGTTCTACTGCGTTTGGCGCTGAATCTAATACCCAAACATGTCCTGTGTGTTTGGGGTTACCTGGGGTTCTTCCCGCGCTGAACACAATGGCGATTGAGATGGCTATCCGCGCTGGGTTGGCTCTCAACTGCACCATTACGGTGCCTAATCAATTCGCGCGGAAAAACTATTTTTATCCTGACCTCCCCAAGGGGTATCAAATTTCCCAGTTTGATCTTCCTATTTGTCAGAATGGATGGGTGGAAATTGATGAAGAAGGTGCAATGCATCGTGTGCGTATTCGGCGGGCTCATCTTGAAGAAGATGCCGGAAAAAATATTCATCAAGTAGGGGGTGGAGTCAGTTTTGTGGATGTGAATCGCTGTGGAATGCCTCTATTGGAAATTGTTACCGAACCTGATCTGCGATCATCGGACGGCGCGGTAGCATATTTGAAAACCCTCAAAGATATTCTGATGTATCTCGATGTTTGTGATGGAAACATGGAAGAAGGCAGCCTTCGATGTGAACCAAATATATCCTTGAAGCTCAAAGGTCAGGATTTGTTGGGAACCAAAGTAGAGTTGAAGAACATTAACTCGTTCAAGTTTGTGAAACATGCGTTGGATTATGAAATTCAACGACAAGAATCTGTCTTGGTTGATGGGGGTACTATCAATCAGGAAACGCGCTCATGGGATGCTGAGCAGGGTGTCAGTGTGATGATGCGGAGCAAGGAGGAGGCTCACGATTATCGCTACTTTCCAGAACCCGATCTCATGCCGATTGAAATTTCGGCGTCTTGGGTCAATACATTGCGGTTGAGTCTTCCGGAATTAGCAAAGGCAAAACGAGAACGGTTTGTTGCTGAGTATGGGTTGCCACCTTATGATGCTGACCTGTTGTCTTCGTCTCGCCCTCTCTCCGATTATTTCGAAGCCTGCGTTGAGGGTTTCCCAAATCCAAAAACGGTCAGCAATTGGATCATGGGAGAGTTGTTGCATGCACTGAAGAATGACAACTGCAAAGTTGTTGATTCTCCGATGAAACCTGATCGTCTTGTCGCGCTTATGAAACTAGTAGATGATCAGGTAATTAGTCTTACAACTGCTCGAGAAGTTTTTCTTGACCTCTTTCGGGCGCAGCAAATGCCAGAGGATTTTATTCGGGAACGTGGGTTGATGCAAATTTCTGATGATAGTGCACTTGATGCGTTGATTGATGAAGTCGTCCATAAACATCCAAAGCAGTGTGCGGAATACCGATCCGGAAAAGACAACTTATTAGGTTTTTTTGTTGGGCAAGTGATGAAAGTGTCAAAGGGAAAAGCTAATCCGCAAAAGGTCAATACTCTGATACGACAACGTTTGATGAATGAAAACGTTCAATCATGAGCGGCATTAAGTATATAGGGGCACGGGAAATTTTAGATTCGCGCGGCAATCCGACTGTTGAGGTTGAGGTGTCGACTCAAAAAGGGGCCTATGCACGCGCGGCAGTTCCTTCTGGAGCGTCAACTGGAACCAAAGAGGCCATCGAAAAGCGTGATGGAGACAAAACCCGATATCTTGGAAAAGGTGTCACGATGGCGGTTGAGCATATCGTCAAGGATATTGCTCCAGCTGTGATTGGGTGTGAAGTTACCGATCAAGCGCATATTGATTGTCTCTTGAACCAATTAGACGGAACTCCTAACAAGGAGCGTTTTGGGGCCAATGCATTGCTTGGTGTGTCTCTCGCTGTTGCCAAAGCCGCAGCGGAAGAGACAAAACGACCGCTCTATATGCATGCTGATGGTTCAAATAGGCACTGTCTGCCTGTTCCTATGATGAACATTATCAACGGGGGCCAACACGCAGACAATTCTCTAGATGTTCAGGAATTTATGATTATGCCGGTTGGGGCATCAACGTTTAGGGATGCGTTGCGAATGGGATGCGAAGTGTTTCATACCCTCAAGGGTATTTTGCGCAAGAATGGTCAGAATACTTCGGTGGGGGATGAAGGGGGGTTTGCACCAAATCTTCAGTCAACTGACGAGGCAATACGCGTGATTATTCAGGCAATCACTGATGTCGGATACCAACCTGGGCGTGATGTTGTCTTGGCCCTTGATGTGGCAGCCAGTGAGTTCTATGTCAATGGAAAGTATGAGATGAAAGGAGAGGGAGGAGCACATCGTACCAGTGTCGACATGATCGCGTACTACGAAAACCTTCGTGCAAACTACCCTATTGTTTCTATTGAAGATGGGTTAGGGGAGACTGATTGGGCTGGGTGGCGTGAAATGACAACGCGGCTCGGCAAACGGACGCTTCTTGTTGGCGACGATATTTTTGTGACAAACCCTGCAATTTTTAAGAGAGGGATAGAATCAGGAATTGGAAATGCGATTTTAATTAAGGTTAATCAGATTGGGACGCTGACAGAAACAATTGAGGCGATGACGATCGCGAAAGAAGCTGGATATAGTACGATTATGTCGCATCGATCTGGTGAAACGGAGGATACTACAATTGCTGATCTTGCTGTGCGGACAGATGCTCCTTTTATTAAAACAGGGTCATGTTCGCGCTCAGATCGAATGGCTAAGTATAATCAGCTTCTTCGTGTCGAAGAGGCGTTGGGTGCTGATGGGCACTATCGAGGAAGAGACGTAATAGAAATTTTAAACCTGTCCTAGGGGAGAGGAAAAACTGTTTGTGAGAGTAAATGTGCCATGGGAGGAAATTGAGAGACGCCGTAGGGAACGACGTGTTCTGCTTGCCGGGATCGTCGGACTTGGTGTGATGTATGGCGCGTGGGCACTTCTTGGCGATACTGGCGTTATTCGCCACTACAACAAGTTCAAAGAACATCAGGACTTGGGCAAGGACATCGGAAAAATAAACTTGTGGAATGAGGTTCTTGAAAGTGAAATTGACAAGGCCAAGAACGATCCAACACGTGTTGAAGGGTTGGCCAGAACCTCGTTAGGAATGGTTCGTGAGGACGAGAAAGTTTTTCGGTTTGTTGATCCGTAGTTTTTCCTCAGAACTTGCGAAATGAATTGTGATGGGAGTTTCAAGTCCGGTTCAGTAGCCATTATTGGGGCGCCCAATGTTGGAAAGTCGACGCTCCTAAATTTTCTTATTGGCCAAAAAACTGCAATTGTTTCAGACAAGCCGCAGACAACGCGCAACAAGATTCTTGGGGTGATTCACCGCCCGCAGGCGGAAATTGTGCTCGTTGATACTCCAGGCATCCATCATCCTCGTTTCCAACTTAATCGCCGTATTGTTCGTGTTGCAAAACATGCTTTGGACGAGGTTGATTGTGTTTTTTTCATGATAGAAGCTCGAATGCATGTAGGGAGGCAAGATTGTTTTATTATTGATCTTCTCAAAGGACATTCCCTTCCGGTGATCCTTCTCATAAATAAAATAGATCTCGTGAAAAAGGTGAAGTTATTACCGCTGATCGATGAATGCAGAAAGCTTTTTTCGTGGGCTGATGTTATTCCGATTTCAGCAAAAAATGGGGACAATATTGATCGTCTTATGGATGTCGCTTCTGAGGTTCTTCCGCCAGGACAAGCGCGATATGGTCAGTCAGAGTCAATTAATCAGTCACCGAGGTTTTTAGCAGCAGAACTGATACGCGAGAAACTATTGACTAAGACATATGAAGAACTTCCGTATTCAGTTGCTGTCACTATCGAAGAATTTCATGAAGAGAATGAGCTGCTTACTATTGAAGCGGTGATTCTGGTGGAACGCCAAAACCAAAAGGCAATTGTTATTGGTAGGAAGGGTTCAATGCTAAAGGTCGTTGGATCAGAGGCTCGCCAAGAGATGGAACAACTTTTTGGGAAGAAGATTTTTCTCTCTTTGCTGGTAAAGGTGGAGGAAGCTTGGCGTAATGATGAGAATAGATTGCTTGAACTGGGGTACTGAGCAAGAGGTAGAATATGTGGCGTTTAGCGTGAGGGTAGCAAGAGGGTTCGTATCGATGCTTTCAGGGTGTTTGCGAGAGTGGTATGGTCGTTGGTGGTAGCAATAGATTCCTGGATGCGATCTTGGAGGTAGCTATTGCTCGTGACTTTTTTCGGTACCTCATTGAGAAAATCATCAGTGGAGAGTTCGAGGCATTGTTCAAGCGCATTAATATCGGCTTCAGAGATTGGGGCGTAGGAGTCTCCATAGTGAATGACAGCTCGATAATGTTGTGATTCAGCTAAGCCTTTGATGTGAACCATAGAGGTACTCTGTCCTGTTGCAATTTCGTATTGGGGTCACCTTTCATCTGACGAGGAAAATTCTACCTACTCTTCCCGTCATGGGCAAGTATTTACGGAGGTTGAATATGAAATTTTTGGTTTTGGCAATAGGGGTGTTCTTTGTAGTATCCCCATCGTTTGGGTTTGAAGTGGCAGATTTAGAGACGCCGGAAAGCTTCATCGTTGATCCCGAAAGTGGAGAATACTATATTTCGAACATTAATGGTTCGCCGGCTAATCGAGATAATAACGGGTTTATTACCAAACTTCATCGTGATGGATCCCTTGCAGCACGAAAATTTATCACGGGAGGGGCCTATGGTGTTGAACTCAATGCTCCTAAAGGGCTTGCCATCGTTGGGAATATATTGTACGTCACCGATATTGATCGCGTCCGTGGGTTTGACAAGGGAACGGGAAAACTTGTTCATATTGTCAATTTAGTTTTGGCTCGCGCAAAGTTTTTAAACGATCTGGTTGCTGATGTCCACGGCAATCTCTATGTGTCTGATACGGCGATATTTGTGGATGCAAATGCTCCTCCAGCTATTTTCAAGATTGAGACGGCAAATAAGCATAAGGTAACCGTATATTCCAGAGATTCCATGTTGGCTTACCCTAACGGGTTAATGATTCATCCGAAGACAAATATGCTGTTGGTCAATACATGGGGCGAAGGGCGGATTTTAGAAGTTAGTGAGAGTGGAAAAATTCAGTTATTTGTATCGCACGAATCATGGAAGGATCTAGATGGCTTTGACTATGACTCTGCAGGCAATCTATACATCTCTAGTTTTACAGGAGGGTCAATATTTCGAATTGAGCAGGATCGTTCAGTGAAAGAAATCGTGAGTGGCCTCACAACTCCTGCAGATATTAGCGTTGATCGAGTACGTAATGAGTTGCTGATTCCTTTGTTTAATGGGCATGCCGTAACAACTTTGTCAATTACACCATAGGCAATAATCGGAAGAGTTGTAGAAAGTCTGCGTTTTATTGAGCACTGCCTAGAGTGTATTCGATGGTTCCGCTCCACGTTCTATTTTCGATTAAGTATCCGAACATCCCTCCAATTCCAACTCCTGGACTTAGCAGTAGGTCATCGTTGGTAAACTCACGAATTCCTACCACGTAATGCATTTGTGGTTCTCCGGGCCCAGTATTCGTTATGGTAACGTACATGCCTGTGGTTGTGTGGGCTGGGATAACAAAGTCTGTGACATCGACAGGCGTTGGTATGTTTAATCCCTGTGGCGTGATGGTGGTTTGTGAAACTAGAGTCCATGCAGTTTCCTCAGTCTCGAATGTTTTGAATGTTCCTGTTTTTCTGTAAACGGCACAGGCGACAGGCTGAAGACTATTGCTTGCATTGATATGGATGTTAGTAATGGTGATGGGATTGGCAAATGTTGTTACGTCAAACATGTTGCCATCAGCAGAGGCTTCGGCAGTGAAAGATGTGGTTATTGAGTGCGTAGATCGAGGTATCTCACCCCATGAAGATTGCATAAAGAGCAGAAGGAAGCTAGTGAAAAGTAATGTGCTGAAATGTCTCATGTCCTATGCAAAGGGATTGTAAGCGGTGGTGTGTGTGGCTTGGTCATAGCAATTTAGAAGCAAGAGCCGAACTGCACCTGAACATGGGCGATACACCCAGCAACAAT
>CEQE01127488.1_pt1 | contig 15649 bp, 12 predicted proteins | sample 356201 | NCBI WGS metagenome assembly CEQE01 (sample SAMEA2619970, study PRJEB7988) | marine metagenome | biome: marine biome (ENVO:00000447); feature: mesopelagic zone (ENVO:00000213) & marine oxygen minimum zone (ENVO:01000065); material: "saline water (ENVO:00002010), including plankton...
TGGACCAAGACCTTCGTGGGACAGAACGACAGCGACGACCTGCTGGAGTCCGGCGAGAAGGCGGAACTCAACGTGAGACTCACAGGCCTGTCGAGCTCCTACCCCGTGGTTGGGGACACGAGGTTCGACGTTGAGATCAGGGCAGAATCCGGCGGCTCCATCGTTGTGGAGCGCACGATGCCCGACCTGATCGACACGGTGATGAACCTGAACTAACGATCGCGTAGCAACGCAGATTGCTCAGAACACCGCCGCCCGAACGCATGCCGCTCGGGTGGCGGTTTGGCGTGTGCGAGCATCCACGTCCTTGGATCCCACGACGGTCGGCTATCGGCAGGGTCGACATCGGTCGATTCGCACGCCGCCAAGGATGCTGAGAAAGGACTGGAACGGTTCCGCATCGTGTACCATTGTCGCGAACCCTACGTCACCGCGTCGTCGTCGTCCCACGGTCGTTCGGGCTCGGACACGATACAGAGGAGGCTCTGGCATGTCAAAAGCCGCTGGAAACCGCAAGCTCTACGACGACACAATCGTGATCGACGGGCTCAACGTGAGCAACTGGGACAGCCCGAACGTCTACGACAGCCTGCACAACGGCGGCGTAACCGCCATCAACGCGACAGTGGCGGTGTGGGACGGCTTCCGCGAGACGCTGGACAACATCACCGACTGGGTGCACCGGTTCGAAGAGCGCGGCGACAGGTTGCTCCAGGTCGGTGCTGTCGCGGACATCCACAAGGCCAAGGCAGAAGGCAAGACCGGCGTCATACTCGGGTGGCAGAACGCCGCTCCAATTGAAAACCGGCTCGACCGCCTCGCGTTGTTCCATGCTCTGGGCGTCCGCGTCATCCAGCTCACGTACAACGAACGGAACCTGCTGGGCAACGGCTGCTACGAGCGGACCGACGACGGCCTCAGCAACTTCGGCCAGGACGCGGTCAGAGAGATGAATCGCCTCGGCATTCTGATCGACCTCTCGCACGTCGGAGATCGCACGACCCTCGAGGCTATCGATCTCTCCGAGAAACCGGTCGCGATCACCCACGCAAACGCTCGCTCGTTCTTCGAGCACGTCCGCAACAAGACCGGCGGCGCATTGAAGCTGCTGGTCGAAAAGAACGGGGTCATCGGCGCCAACGCGTTCCCGCCCTTTCTGCGAACGGGTTTCGAGTCGACCCTGAGCGACTACGTCGATGCCATCGACGACCTCGTTGAGCGCGCGGGAATCGACCACGTCGCAATCGGGACCGACTACACGCAGGACCAGCCGGCGTCGTTCTTCAACTGGCTCTTCGCCCAGCAGGGGACCAAGTACCAGGAGCGCCCGGTCGCCTATCCTGATCCGCTCCTCCATCCGGCGGGCATGGAAACACCGGACAGATTCTCCAACATCGCCACTGTACTCATCGAGCGCGGCTATCGCGACGAAGATGTGGTCAAAGTGCTGGGCGGCAACTGGCTCCGCCTCTTCGGCGAGGTCTGGGGAGAGTAGGCGGCCCTATCCCGTCGATCCCTGGATGCGGCGATCCATTCCCGCCCATTCCCGCTCCCTGAGCACGAATTTCTGGATCTTGCCAGTCGCGGTCTTGGGCAGATCGCCGAACTCCACGTGCTTTGGCGCCTTGAAGTGGGCGATCCGGTCTCGAGAGAACTGGATTATTTCGTCTGCTCCGACGACAATTCCATTCCGAGGTGTGATGAATGCTTTGACCACCTCTCCCCACTGGTCGTCGGGAACCCCCACAACGCACACTTCGAGGACGCTCGGGTGCTCCATGATGACTTTCTCGACCTCCATCGTGGAGATGTTCTCGCCTCCGGAGATGATGACGTCCTTCGCTCGGTCCCGGAGTTCGATGTAGCCGTCCGGATGCCAGACGCCCAGATCGCCGGAGTGGAACCACCCGCCGGCGAACGCAGTGGCCGAGGCCTCGGTGTCTTCAAAGTACCCGAGCATGACGTTGTTGCCCCTCATGACAACCTCGCCCATGGTCTCGCTGTCTTTCGGCACGTCGTTCATGTTCTCGTCCACGACTCTGAGGTGCGGGCCGAATATGGCAAACGGCACACCCTGACGCGATTTCAGGAGCGCTCGTTCTTCGACGGGCAGATCGTCCCAGCCTGGTTGCGGGGCGCAGATCGTGTGCGGCCCATACGTCTCGGTCAGACCGTACGCGTGGTGAATATACGCGCCCATGCCCTCGACCGTTCGCAGCACCTGTGGCGCGGGTGGCGCTCCGGCCGTCATGATCGTCAACCCTGACAGGTCCTGGCTCGCGGCTTCAGGGGACGAGTACATCATCGTGAGCACGGTAGGCGCGCAACACATGTTTGTGATGTTGTGGAGCGATATCAGGCGGAAGATCTCAGCGGCCTCGACACGCCGCAGGCAGAAGTGCGTGGCCCCGACCGCGGTGACGCCCCACGTGTGGCACCAGCCGTTGCAGTGGAACATCGGCAGCGTCCAGAGGTACTTGCTGCGAGGGTTGACACCCGATTCCAGGATTTCGCCGAGAGCGTTCAGGTACGCGCCGCGAGCCGAGTACTGCACCCCTTTCGGCCTGCCGGTGGTGCCCGACGTATAGTTGATCGCAATCGGGTCGAGCTCGGATTCAAGGTCGGTCCGATGGGCGCCGGGCGGCGACGAATCGAGAAACGCCTCGTACTCCGGGCCCGGAATCGCGTCGGATTTCGGGTGCGTGTCGACGACCTGGACGAAGGTCGACACCTCCGGAACCTCGTCGAGAAATCCGAGCACCGTGTCGGCGTACTCAGAATCGAACACGAGCACCTTCGCGCCGGAGTGCTGCAAAATGTACGTGATCTCCCGCCCGGACAACCGCATGTTGATGGCCACCAGCATCGCGCCCAGGCTCAATGGACCGTAGTGGCCCTCGAGCATCTGCGGGATGTTGGGCAGCAGAAACGCCACCCTGTCGCCCTTGCCGACCCCGGCCTGTTTCAGTGCGCCGGCCAGCCGGTTCACTCGGTCCGCGAACTCGGAGTAGCTGTACGTCCGGTCCCCGTACACGACGGCGGGCTTGTCCGGGTACACGGCAGCACTTCGATCCAGGAACGAAATCGGGTTGAGGTGGTGGAGCGATACGTGGTCATCCATGCTTCACATGCATCCTTTTAGAGAATGCGTCGGAGTGTACCAACGGTGCGGGGCTTCGTCAACTAAACGTCCGACTCGCCACGTGTGACGCGGGACGATTGACGCGGCTGAATTCCGCCTCGACGATCATTTCCGGAGGGCCGGGGTGGAACCTGAGACACTCTACAGGCGCTTCACGCGTGCGATACAATTGCGGCGCTCAACGACAACTCAGCGCGAGAGGAGAGGCGCCATGACCGGCTCACAGGCTCAACACACGATCTTCTACGTGGGCACGTACACCCGAACGACGAGCGAAGGCATTTACGTATGCCGCATGGACAACGACACCGGCGCCGTGGAGCAGCTCTCCGCCATCGGAGGCGTCGAGAACCCGTCGTTCGTTGCCCTCAATCCGCGTGGAGACCGCCTGTACGCGGTGTCCGAGATCGACGAGTACGAAGGCGAATCCAGCGGCGCGGTGTGCGCATACGCGGTCTCGGCCGATTCAGGGGCGCTGACCTTCTTGAATCGGCAACCGACCGGCGGTCCGGGGCCGTGCCACTTGACCGTGGACGCGACCGGACGGTACGTCCTCGTCGCCAACTACCAGGGAGGCAGCCTGTGCATGTTGCCGGTCGGCGTTAACGGGAGTCTGGAGGCGATGTCGGACTTCGTCCAGCATGACGGATCGAGTGTAAACGAGCGACGTCAAGGTGGCCCGCATGCTCACTCGGTGAACCTGGACGCCGCCAACCGATTCCTCTTCGCCCCAGACCTGGGTATGGACAAGGTCACTGTCTACAGATTGGAACTTGAGCAAGGCAAAATCGTGCTTAACGATGTCCCGTTCATCCGATCTGCTCCGGGCGCCGGACCCCGGCATTTCGCGCTCCATCCGGCTGGCGGCTATGCTTATGTGATCAACGAGCTCGTCTCGACGGTGACGGCGTACCGGCACGACTCTGATGCCGGAACGCTCCTGGAACTGCAGACGGTTTCGACGCTGCCCGAAGGGTACGCGGAACGGAGCTTCACAGCGGACCTGCACATCCATCCGAACGGCAGGTTCTTGTACGGCTCCAACCGAGGGCACGACAGCATCGCCATCTTCGAGATCGACGGCCACAGCGGGCTGCTCTCGATCGTCGGAATCGAGCCGACAGGCGGCGCCAACCCACGCAACTTCGCGATCAGTCCGAATGGCCGGTTCCTGTTGGCTGAGAATCAGGACTCTGACTTGATAGTCACGTTCGAGATAGACTCGCAGACGGGCGAGCTCACGGCGACAAGCGACGTGGCCAACGTCCCGATGCCGGTCTGCATCGTGTTCGCGACGTAGCTGAATTGGACTCGGCCTGAAGATCATGCCTGAGGCAGATTCGCCCAAGGCGAACCAAGGTCACCGGGCCGGGCGCATGATCTGGTGCTCTGGCCCTTCAGCGCCAAGCGTGGCTCCTGCCTTACACGCCCTGCCAGTAGCGCTTGCCCTCGATGCGCACGAATCGGCCGAAGCCGGGGTCGGGGAAGTGGCCGGCTGAGACCATCGAACCGTCCGCCTCCAAGCCGTCCAACACCGTGTGCCGCGTGGCTCGGGCTGCGTCTTTGTCCTGGTCGTACGTGGCGCACCAGTCGGTGAAGTACGCCTGAATCGGGTTGCCTGCAACGTCGCCGAGGATGTACCCGCGCTCGCCGTTCGACGCTATGGCGAACGACATGTGGCCCGGGGTGTGTCCAGGGGTGAGCACCGCGGTCATCTCGTTAGTGACGTTGTATCCGTCGTCCATCAAGTCGAGGATGTCGAGATCGTCGAGCGGGACCATCTGGTCGCCGATGAACGCGGCTTTTTCAAGCACGGACGGCTTGGACCAATAATCCCAGTCCTGCCGCGGCGCCAGGTAGCGGGCGTTGGGGAAGGTTGGCTTGCCGTCGATAAGATTCCAGCCTATGTGGTCTGGATGAAGGTGTGTGAAAACGACCAGATCGACGGCGTCGCGGTCGACGCTCTTCGCCTTCAACTCGTCCATCAACGGCGCTCCGGGCAACTGCAAGCCAGTGTCGACTACGATCAACTTGCCGCCCGACCTGACAGCGGTAGTGCCCATTCGACCGGCGGTCTGGTCGTTCTCATCGAGAATGCCGGGAACCTCGCGCCACTGTTCGATCGTCGTGTCAGGGAACGTGTCCAGCGGATTTCCTGTCGAGATGCCGTCATGAAGCGAGATCATTTCGACGTTCCCAACGTTGACTGTATAGTCAGGCATTTCTCCTCCTCATTTCATCCGGTTTGTCGAGTTGGCCCTACAGGATCACTCCCGCTTCTTGTAGCTTGGTTATGTCGTCCCAAGTGTAGTCGAGCATTTCGGTCAGCACGACCTCGGTATCCTCGCCCAGCGCTGGCGCCATCTTGCGCGTCGACAATGGTGTCTCGCTGTACGTCAGAGGAGTCTGGTGCCACTTGGTCTGCCCGAGCATGTGGTGGTCGAAGTCGATCAAGTAGTTGTTGGCGATGACCTGGGGGTCGTTTGGGAGGTCCATGGTGGACTGCACTCGCTCCCAGATCAAGTCTCCGGCGGCGTCCAAGGCCTGTCCCCAATGGTCGCGAGTCTTGGTCGCAAAGATCGCGTCGAGCATCTCGATCAGCTCCACGCGGTTGTTCAGTCGCGCCTCCGTCGTTGAGAAGCGCGGATCCTCCACCAAATCCGGCCTTTCGATGCCGGCGCAGAACGGCGGCCAGAAGCGCTCCCCTTGATTCATTGACAGAGCAATCCACTTGCCGTCTTTGCACTTGTAGGAGTGCCAGAGGATGTTGTTGACTTCGGTGCGGTCCTGGCGCTGCACCTCTTTGCCGGCCAACAACGCGATGCCGTCGCGCATTCCACCCAACCACATGAGACTGCCCAAATGCGATGCATCGACTCTCTGACCGACGCCGTACCGCTCTCGGTGCATCAAGGCGCCCAGAACCCCGTACGAGAGCATGATGCCCGCGATCTGGTCTGCCATGCCCTGCATGTTGTACGGGACGCCGTCGTCGGGGCCGCCCCACCAGAGACTACCGGAGCGAGCCTCGCCGGTCAGCGCGAATGTGGGCTTGCCGGAGTCCGGGCCTTCGGGGCCGTATCCGGTGGCCGAGCCGTACACGATTCGCGGGTTCAGCTCGTTCAGATCGTCGTAACCAAGACCCAGTCGCTCGGCTACGCCTTGTCGAAAGTTCTGGACGAAAACATCGGACTTCTCGACCAGCTTTTGCATCACCCGTTTCCCGTCGGGGTGTTTGAGGTTCAGGGCGATTCCGCGCTTCTGCCGGTTCAGCGCTTCGAAGTAGTGTGAGCTCAGCCTGCCGAACTCGTCGGTGCCAATGCCGCTGACTCGTGAGTATTGCCGGCCGTGATCGCCGTCGAGCGACTCGACCTTGATGACCTCGGCGCCCAGGTCGGCCAGCATCATCGTGGCCACCGGCCCGAACTGCCACATGGTCCAGTCGATCACGCGGATGCCGTCGAGCGGTCCTTTTACGGTGGCGTTGTCGTCGTCAGTCATGCGGAGGCCTCGCTGGTGCACTGCCCCGGACGGCGGCAGCGCGATTTTCGCAATTCTACCACGCTCTTGTGATGACGCCAGCGTGGCTGTGCGACTCCGCAGAACGGCGCGGAACCGTGTCAGGGCCGCGCTATGCGATCGCCCACGCGGTCTCGATTCCCCTCACTGAACCAGCCCACCTGCTCAGTCATGCAGGCGCCGGTTGTTCGACGCCTCGGGCTTGGGACGTGAATATGTTGGCGCGGTCACGCCTTATCCAAGACTTCCGACACTTTGTGGGCCAATTCGTCTGAAGCGAAAGGCTTCCTTATCACGTTGATGTCAGCCGCGAAACGCTCTCGCGGGATGATGTTCCCGTCGACGTAGCCAGTCATGAACAGCACCTCGATGGTCGGGTTCGAGTCCTTGAGGGTGTGAGCCAGCTCAATGCCTCCCATGACCGGCATTATCACGTCGGTCAACAGCAGATGAATTTCCTCGGAGCCGTGCTCTTTGGCCATCGATAGCGCTGCCCGCCCGTCCTCGGCTTCCAGCACTGCGTAGCCTTGCTCGCGCAGCATCTCGGCCACCACTTCACGGACCGAGGGCTCGTCCTCGACCAGAAGGATTGTCTTGCCGCCCGATGGTGGGCCGCCCCAGTCGTGATTCACGTTCGTTTCCGCAGCTGATCTCTCCACCCTCGGAAAGTAGACCTCGAAGGTCGTCCCGTGCCCGGGGACGCTCGACACTCGTATATCGCCGCCGCTTTGTTTCACAATTCCATGGCATAACGCCAGCCCCAAGCCCGCGCTTTCGCCTACTCGTTTGGTGGTGAAGAAGGGCTCGAATATGCGCCCGCGAATCTCTTCGTCGATGCCGACTCCAGTGTCGCGGATCGTCAATCTTAGGTATTCGCCGAAATCCAACTCCGCATGCTGACGCCCAGCGACCGAGTCCACGGTGACGTTGGCGGTCTCGATGGTCAGCCTGCCGCCATCGGGCATGGCATCGCGAGCATTGATGGTCATGTTGACCAATAGCTGTTCCACGTGGACCGGATCAACCTCGATCGTGCCCAGACCAGGTGTGGCTGGCGCCGACAGTGTTATGTCTTCGCCGATGAGGCGCCCGAGCATATCCGTGGTGCTCTGGACCAGGCTGTCAAGTTCGAGTGCTCTGGGCTGGTTGTGCTGACGGCCGGCAAACGCCAATATCTGATCGACGACCGTGGCGGCGCGGCGGGCGGATTCGTGTATGCGTTGGGCGTACTGCTGCGCCGGGTGGTCATGAGAGATCGCATTCATCGATAGGCTGGCGTAGGCCAGGATGGGCGTCAACATGTTGTTGAACTCATGGGCGACGCCGCCAGCCAACCGGCCGAGGGCCTCGATCCTTTGAGATTCGCGGAGTTGCTCTTCCAGACTGATTCGCGCCTCTTCCGTCTGCCGGTGCTCCGTGACGTCTCTGAACACTATTATCCGGCCCATTGTCGCTCCGCGCCCGTCACGCAGGGGAGTCGCCGTGATGTCGAAGCGTCGTTCTTGATCATCCTCTTCAAGGGCGGTCTCAAGGTGTTCCTCAGTATCCTCGCCCCACAATCTGAGCATGCCTGATCGAGCAGGCAACACCTCGGACGCCTTTCTCCCAAGCACGTCTCGAAACGCGACCCCAAGGATTCGCTCTGCGGCTGGATTCATGTCCGCAATGCGGTGCAAGCCATCGAGGACGACTAGCCCATCGTGCATCCCTTCCATGACGGCAACTCGCGCCATCGGCGTGACGTCCAGTAACCTAAAGCGAAACACCGCCACCGCCAGCATCAAGCCCGAAACAGTGAACGCGATCGGCGTGAGGTCGAGATCTTCCACCGGGCTCCTCCCCGACAGATAGATCGTGTTGCCCAACCAGGGAGCCGCTACGGCAATCAGCAGTGCGGCGGCCTGCCTGCGAAATGCACGGTTTGAAACGAGAGCCCAACGAATCAGCATGATTGAGGCGACAGTCATGATGACGTAGTCATATGCCAAATGCACCCAGAAACCGGCGCCATAGGTCTTGTCCATGAACATGAGTGAATCGACCCGATGCGCGCTGTAACGTGCCCAGATCAACCCATGCTCCTCGTTTGTCCAGACAAGCGCCAACGTGACGGTCGGGATAATGGCGAGCAACAGCAAACGGTTGACCGTCAACCAATCCTGGTGACGGGTGTGCCAGATGGCGAACACAATCAATCCCAACGGGACGGTGACAATGCCCACGTACTCGATCTTTGCCCATAGCAGCTTAGTCGGCAGGTTCAGACTGGTGAGACCCATCGCATAAGCTACCAGCCAGACGGTCACTGCCGACATCAACAGCGCAATGGGCGCGCCCCCTCCGATGCACTTGCGCGGCGACGCCACGCATATCCGGCGAGCAGTGCGGAAACCACTGCTGTCAGAAACGACGCCACGATGTAGGGTGATAAGCTGAAATGCAATGTACTGAAGGAACCCCGACTCAGATCTTCGACGTCCGAGGATGTCATGCGACCGATGTGTGCATGATAATCGCGCTGATCTCCGACGGCTAGTTAATCACCGTCCGATCTTGGGTGAGGTCGAGTTGACAGTCAGTTGTCTCAGCCGTCGCCTACGAGGTTTCCTGAATAGAGACGAGTCGACGTTCTACCCGTGGTGACCGATCTATGGGTCGGGCAGCTCGGGATCATCATCTGGCCGATGTCATCGTAGCGAAACGCTCGGAACTCGCTATGATCGGTGGAACGCGAACCACCAGTCCCCAGATTCCTTCGCGCATACTAACGAGTCAGTTCCTCCAGCGCCGCCGTCGGTTTTCAGGCTCGCGAAAGCGACACTGGGCACGAGTGAATCGGTCGGCGGGCAGGTCCGCTTAGGATACCAGAGCCGAGTCACCCATCATGCCCAAATCGAATCAAGCGCGACCAACTGACACCCTCCGTCACGTCGATGATCGTACACACGCTCCAACACGCTGTCAATCGCCCTTTCGTGTCCGTGCGCATGCTCTTTGACCTAGGGACGTAGGTCATCTGTTGGCGAAACCCACGCGACCTAATTGTCAGTTGTCGAGCCTCGTACGACGTTCAGTCAGGCGAGCGAATGAGTTCGAGTAGTCACGTAGATGAGCGGCGCTGGGCGTCCACCCGTGTCGATGCAACTCGCGCTGCATGGTTCAACGCGACGAATACAAGGCTGACCGTGAAATTGAACCGAATTTACGGAGTCAGCTCACGTCCAGCGCTACGCCTCGTCCAGAATATCGTCGATGAAAGTGCCGAGTTTGAACTCGCTGATCGCGCCGTCTACGCGGTCGGCCATATTGCCGTTGGAGTCGAAAAACACCGTGGTCGGCATGCTCCTGACCGAGTAGTTTACGACCGTGGAACGGCTAGGCGGCGCGCCCGCTGGATAGGTGATGCCGAGTTCGCTCAGGAGCCGCAAGGCGCTGCGTTCCGTGCCGAGCCCGGTAAACGCGCCGACATCCATTCCCAAGAAGATCACGTCGTCTTGGTTGCGTTCGTATACGCGTTGGAACGCCGGCATCTCGGCGCGGCAGGGAGGACAGTCGCCGGCCCAGAAGTTGAGCACCACCGGCTTGCCTAGCCCAAGGACATCGTCGAAACTCACGTTTTCGCCACCGATGTGTTGAGCGCCCTGGTACACTTCGAACTCGAAGTCGTCGCCGGCGCCAGCCGAACCGCTCCCCTGGATGACTGCAATTCCGACGAGCACCAACACGGCCACGGTGATTCCACCGATTACCAACGTCGACGGACTGAACTTCGTTCCGCTGCCGCGTTTACCCTTTGGCCGACCTCGTTTGCGCCTGTTCTTGGAAGCCATGCCACCCCTCCCAAATCGCTGTTGCCAGTTGAATTCGCGCCGCAAGCGTAAATGCGCTTGCTTTGGCGATTCTCTGGTTAAGATGCAAGGGCACGGCAGAAGGTGCACGTGACGCGTCGCAGCATCCATCATGCTGGGCGTCATGTTGCGGTCAGCGTCCCTGACCGGGCTCGCCTGCTTCGTCCTCGGCGGTTGGCTTCCAGGCCATGAACGCTGCGACGGCGATTGCGATCAGGCTGACGGCCATGGCGATCAGGTAGAAGTCGCTGAACAGCGAGAGACCGGCGCCGGTGAGCTGGGTCTCGAACTCCGTCACGCGTTGGGCCGCCTGCTCGGCGCTGTCTCCCGGCAAGGGCAACGGCAGGCGCATTCCGGCGACCAGGTCCTGGAACCGGCCCGTACCCCATGCGGTCAGCGTGGCCAGGCCGAACGTCATGCCCACCATGCGCATCGCGGTGATCAGCGCCGCCGCGGCGCCCCTGAGGCCGACGTCGACCGAGTTCGTGGCCGCCAGGGCGACGGGAGCGATTAACAATCCGAAACCGAACCCAGCTAACGCCAGGTGCACGGTCATGGACGGATCAGAAACCGTCAGGTCCCATCTGCTCATGAAGCCGAACCCAACCGCGATCAGCGCTAGCCCCAGCATCGTCGGGACCCGATAGTCGAGACGTTGTGCCGCAATGCCTCCCAGCACGGCGCCGATCGGGACCGCCGCGGTCATCCGCATCAGCATCAACCCCCCTTCGAGCGGGGTCCTGCCCAGCACCGTGTTCGCCATCAATGGGATGGTCACCATTCCGATTATCAAGGCGGCCCCGATAAGCAGGTGAGTCCCGTTGGCCGCGTTAAACGGTCTGCTTCGGAACATCGACATCGGCAACAGCGGATCGGCTATTCCCCGCTGCCTTATCACGAAGAACACCAGGGAGATCAGAGCGACCGCGACGTAGACGCCAAACAACTCGTCCGGAGCATCGACTCGGGCCAGCCCCAGCGTGAGAGTCGACAAACAGACCGCCAGCAACACGCCGCCCATGTAATCGATCTTGGCCGGAAATCGAGGGCTTGGGCCGACCAGCGGGACGAGAAAAACCAGGACCAGAATTCCGAGAGGTATGTTGATCCAGAACACCCAGGGCCAATCCAGGTAGCGAATGATTATCCCGCCCCACAGCGGACCGATCACGCCTCCGGCCTCGGCGGACGCACCGACGATCCCCAGCGGCACACCTCGGCGCGCCGAAGGGAAAAGGTCTCCGACCATGGCGATGGATATGGGGACCAGCGCACCTGCGCCCACGGCCTGAAACACCCGGGCCGCCACCAGCGCAGTGAGGTCGGTCGTCAACGCCGCCAGAACCGACCCAGCCATGAACATCAACATCGAGGCCACGTACAGGTTGCGATGGCCCCAGACGTCGGACATCCGGCCTATGAGGGGCATCGCGGCGACGTACCCGAGCAGATAGCCGGTGATCGTCCAAGAAGCCCGGTCCAGCTCCGTGATCTGAACCTTGAGGTCCAGCATGATCTGGGGCAGCACGGTCACGATAACGGTCTGGTCGTCCGCCGCTATGAAGACGCCGGCGCAAATCGGCACGATTGCGACGTAAGGAGGAATGCGGGGGCGGGGGTTCTTGGCTCCGTTTTGAGAGGTCACGAGCCAACTATTCCGGGGGCCGAATGTCCATCGGCTCGTTGAATTTCGAGAGCGTGATGATGCGGACAACACCGTCGGGCTCCGGTGCGGTCACACGGCCATCCAACACTGCTTTGTTGAGGAAGTGCGTTCGGGCGTCTATCGTGAGCTCGACGCTTACGGTCGTCCCTTCGACCGAATTGCCCAGCAACGGGCGGAGGGCTTCTGCCGGGAGGTCGCCTGTTACGACGAATTCGTCTTCGTCGAGGGACGCGATGCTCGGGCTCAGGACGCTTGTCATCATCGAGCCGATCCCTTTTTGCGGGTCGAAGAATCCCAGAGGACTCACCTCACGGGGGACGCCTTCCCAGGCGTCGGTCAACGGGTTCGTCATATAGCTGTCGTCGCCGATCGTGATCAGGCTCGACCGCACGGCGAATGAGCCCAAAGTGCCCGCGAAATCGATGGATATGGCGCCTGGGCTCACCACGTCGCCATCGGCCTCGGTAACCGTCAGGCCGGGCGCCAGAGGCGTACCACCGCCTTCGTGGTTCAGCCGGAAGTGGAAGGTTTTCAACGCGCCTGTGGCCTCTCCCGCGATCCGCAGCAGCTCTTCGACGCTCACCGGTGTCGGCGTTGGAACAGGCGTGGCGGTCGGAGCAGACGGCTCGTCGCTGCCGCAGCTTCCCAACACCCAAAAGATCGCGGCGACCGCCAACGCGGCGAGCGACAGTCTGAACTCCGTGCGCACTCGTTGCTCCAAGGACGGGAAGGATGAATTCGACCGTCCTAACGGTAACAGCGGACCTGCATTCGCTCAAGTCTTCTGAGAGGCAGTTCGGCGCTATCGTTATTCGGTCATCGATGGCACGCTGTCGGGGCGCTGTGAGGGATGCGCATAGACGCACGGGCAGGGAGTTGTGGCGGTCGGAAGCTAAATTGGGCTACGGACGAACGGGCGGCAGTCTGACGGGCGGGCTCGCGCCAATTGGCCCCGCGCCTCGGCTAAGGCGCTAACCGATGGGAGGTCGCTGCACTTCGACCGTGTCCTGAGACTCCATGAACACCCAGTGGGTTTCCATCCCGCCGAGTTCCACGCGGTCCCAGTTGCTGAGGCGCACCGGCTCCTGGCCGATCTGGTTGCCGTTGACGAACGTGCCGTTGCGGCTTCCCAGGTCCATGAGCCAATAGCCGTCCCGATCGCCGCGAATTGCTGCGTGCTGCCGGGACACGCCTGGCGAATCCACAACCATGTCGCTGACCGCGGATCGGCCCATGATCATCATGCCTTCTCTGAGCTGAACCGTCGAACCTTCTTCGGGTCCACCCCGCACAAGCAACATTGCCTGTGGAGCCAGATTCATTGCCGGCCTCCCAATGAATAACGAGTGTAGCCCCATGATAATACGTGAACGAGCATTGAGGAAACCCTTTCGGGCGCTTACCCGTTGGCGTCCGACGATCCGGCGGCGACTTTCGAGAGCATTCTCACGCGTCTCGGGTCGAACTGGAAGCCTGTCGTGCTCCTCTGACAGCGGTGCATGGGGTAGTTCGGAATTCCTGGCGTTTGGATATCGTTGGCGCCGAGACGGCTGTGCTCAAGATCATGTGTTTGCGGCTGCCGGCGACCAATGTGTATGGACCGAGGTCTATGCCTCAGTGTCCCGATCCTTCGCCGGAGTGAAAATTGAGCCTTCTGGGACTTGGGGCGGCCTGCGCCGGCTCAGCAACGGCCCGACTACCCTTCCCGCCACGAAACCTACTGCCGCGGCGCTTGCCATGCCGATGGGCACTGCTTTGAATAGTTGGCGTCTGGTGATTCGGCCTCGGCTCTTGGGTCTTTCGTCCATCGTCGCCTTCTCTCTGCGCTGGGCTTACGTTGTCGTTGCATTCGGTGCAGTTCCTATTATAGACCTGGCATAATCCTACTCACAACCCAACCGTTTCGCGGCTGGACCCGCATGGAGTGGCGACCGAACTCCGAAGGGTTGACACTCCCGTCGAAGTCGCGAACAATGCATCTGCCGCCGTCAAGCGTGACGCATTCAACGGGCACAGACCAGGAGGGGAGTGGTTGGCCAACACGCTCGCTCGCGCAACTTTCGACATCGCCGAAGACCACCTGCGAGACATGGTTCTGGACGGGTACGACCTGCCCCGCGAATTCGAGACGTACCGGATGCTTCGCGAAGGCCCTCTCGACAATCCGACGCTGGCGGAACAGGGCTTCCCCGGCTCGACCGAGGAACGTTTTCGCCATGCCGGTCGCATCAACGGCTACACGAGAGAGTTCGGAGCGAAGCTTCCCAAGATGAACGACGACGGCTCGATCTTCGTAGCGGGCTCGGTCGTCCACCTGTTCGACGAACCGGATTCGGTGTCCGCGTGGGCGCGAGACATCTTCGTTGCCGATTTCGAAAGTCACGTGGGGAAGGATGTCGGCCGCGGCCAACAGTTGCTAAGCGTTGAGAAACTGGAGCCGGTCGGGTTTTTCGACGACGCGGTTGCCCTGAAAGCGGTGCACAGCAGCCAACGCGGCCTGGTGTCGTCAACGGTGATCGACTTCCGCGTCGGACGGATTCTGGGCGTAGCGTTCGTCGGAGTCGTCGGCGACCATCTCCGCCTGGAGACGGCGACGACCCTGGGAATCGCCCTGGAGAAACGCATCGTCAGCGTCGTGCTTGGCGTCTGACCTGAGATCCTGAGCAGACGCTCATTTGGCGGCGCCCGCGCAGGGAACGGCTACGCGCTTCCGAAGCCGTTGACGGTGTCGAGCGTCTGGCGAACCATGCTTGCGAGCGCTCCCGGAGCGAATGGTTTCTCCAGCATCATTTGCGTGATGTCGATCGCGGTCTCCGAATGCTCGGCCCGGTCGACGGCATACAGCACTTTTATGTTGGGAAAGGTCTGACGGAGCCGTTCACTCAACAAAGCGCCTGTCATATCGGGCATGGTTTCTTCGGTCAAGAGCAGCTCAATTGAAGCTGTGTGATTCTCCGCGACGATCAGCGCCCGTTCGCCGTTGGCCGCTGCCAGCACCAGGTAGCCGAGTTGCTGCAATTCTCTTACGGTGTCGGTCCTGGCGTTCAGGTCGCCGTCGACGACAAGCACTGTCTCGCGGTTTCGCTGCGGTTGCGTCGGTTGCTCGAAGATGCGCCCTTGGCTGACAGTGCGCGCCACCCTCGGTAGAAAGATGCTAAAAGTCGAGCCGGCGCCGAGTTCGCTGTCGCACAGGATGTGACCGCCGCTCTGGGCGATCATCCCGTGGCATGTTGACAATCCCAAGCCCGTTCCTTCGCCCACGGGTTTGGTGGTGAAGAACGGTTCGAAGATGTGCGGCAGTGCGTCGGGGTGAATGCCCGTCCCATTGTCTGAGATTCTCATCAGAACGTGTGGCCCTTGCCCGGCGTCGGCGTCGCGGAATGCATGGGCGTCGTCGAGGGTGACGTTCTCGGTGCTGATCGTGATCGTGCCCCCGTTCGGCATGGCGTCACGGGAATTGCCGATCATCGCTAG
>CEQE01148490.1_pt1 | contig 15594 bp, 16 predicted proteins | sample 356201 | NCBI WGS metagenome assembly CEQE01 (sample SAMEA2619970, study PRJEB7988) | marine metagenome | biome: marine biome (ENVO:00000447); feature: mesopelagic zone (ENVO:00000213) & marine oxygen minimum zone (ENVO:01000065); material: "saline water (ENVO:00002010), including plankton...
GAATTATAGCTGGTAATGGTTGCGCGCGGACAGGTGCTTCGGGTCGTTGAGACGGAAGACGTCCGGATTGCACCCCAACTCGACGGCGAGCCAATACGTGTATAGCTGGAGAGGGACCAGATATGGTATCGGCGACAGGGCCTCTGAAACCGCTGGGACTTCAATGACGGTGTCCGCGGCGGCCACGCGGCGCCGATCACCCGACTGAACGATCGCGGCCGTCCTCGCGTTGACGGCGTTCGCGGCGGCCAGCACGTCGAGCACCCTGTCGGCGCCGGCAATCGGAGGCGCTACAAAGGTGACCTGACAACCTTCGTCAGTGGAGACAAACGGACCGTGGAGGTATTGCTCCAGGTGCAGGCCCTCCGTGGTCGTGTAGTTCGCCTCTTTCATCTTGAGAGCTGCCTCGTACGCGGTCGACGCATTGGGGCCCCAGCCGGTGAAATAGTGCCGCTCGGTGTCACGCGTCGCCGCGGCCCACTCTCGCACCGCGGGCTCTTGCGCCAGCGCCCCCGACACCAGCTCAGGCAATCGCTGGAGCTCGCCCCGAAACTTTTCGGCGACGACTCCGGCGCCTGCCAGCTCCGCGCTCAGCATCGCGAGAGCGGTCATTGCGCCAGTGTGGCTGACAGTGAACGCGGAGGATGGGTCCGAGTAAGATGTCTGAACCACGACATGGGCCATCCCCGCGTCTACGGCGGACCCAATGCCTGTGACGACCGCTGTTCGTGCTCCGTGGGCGCGGGCCAGGTCCAGTGCATCGGCGGAGTACGTCTTCGTCCCGCGATGGCTCATTACGATGACAGCGTCTTGACGGTCAAGTGACGGCGGAGCAGTGACGAACTCGAAGGAGTTCCATGCACGGACATCCTCCCGCGAGGCGACGGTCCGCAGCAGGTATTCGCCAACCAACGCTGCGTGCCACGACGTGCCTATGCCTACGATGTGGATTCTCTCAGCTTCCCCGACGAGGAGGGCGGCGCGACCGATTGAGCGCTTTTCTTCGTCCAGCATTCGAGCGATGGCATCGGGCTGCTTCAAGATCGCGTCGTGCATGAAGAATGGATGCGAATCCCTGGGCGTGGATGGAGACGTCATTGTGAGGTTCCTTGCCGGCGTGATCGATAGATATCGCGCGCGTGGAGAATTCGCCCTGGGGACACCTCGCAAAGGCGATCAGTCTTGGCCGCCCGCAACAGCGGGCTGCACGCTAGGCCTACCGGGAGCGCACGAACTTGCGGATGCGTTCCAACGCGCTCTCGAGATTCTCCGTTGAGTTGGCGAACGAGAATCTGATGTAACCGTTGCCGAAGCGACCAAAAGACTCTCCGGCCAGGCTAGCGACCCCGGCCTCCGACAGCAGCGAGTCGGCGAAGTGCTGGCTTGACATGCCTGTGTCTTCGATGCTTGGGAAGACGTAGAAGGCGCCGAGGGGAACGGGACAACGAATCCCGGGTATGTCGTTGAGGCCGCCTACGATGATGTCGCGGCGCTTCTTAAACTCCTCGACCATGCTGTAGGAGCTTTCCTGCGGTCCGGATAGGGCTTCCAGTGCGGCAATCTGAGTAAAGCTCGCGGTGCATGACACGCTGTTGGTGGCCAATCTGGAGATCGGTTCGACAAGCTCTTGGGGCATGACCCCGTAGCCGATCCTCCACCCGGTCATCGCGTAGCTCTTCGAGAAACCGTCGAGGATGATGGTGCGGTCGCGCATGCCCGGAAAGGCCGCGATGGAGTGGTGCTCTCCCTCATAGAGGAAGCGGTTGTAGATCTCGTCCGACAAGACCACGATGTCGTGCTCTTTCGCGAGATTCGCCAGGCGCTCCAAGTCTTCGACCGGAATGACGCTGCCGCACGGATTGTTGGGCGAGTTGACGATCATTAACTTGGTTCGGTCTGTGATCTGTGCCGCGATCTCGTCAACGTCGACGTTGAACGCGCTGGACTCATGAAGCTGCATGGGTACCGGGACGCCGCCCACGAATTCGATCATCGACTCGTAGATGGGGAACCCGGGATTGGGATAGAGCACCTCGTCGCCTTGATCCACGAGGGCCAGAATCGCGAAGAACATGATCGGTTTGCCGCCCGGGGTCACGACTACGTTGTCGCTGGTCACGGACAGTCCGCGTGTTGAAGATATCTCCTCCGCGATGCGGTCACGTAGTTCGGGGAAGCCAGGCGAGGGTCCGTAGTGCGTGTACCCGTTCACGATCGCATCGGAACCGGCGTTGACCACGTTCTCGGGCGATTCGAAGTCCGGCTCGCCGATCTCGAGGTGGATTACGTTCATCCCCTCTGCTTCGAGCCTGCGGGCCTTGGCCAGAACCTCGAACGCTGTCTCGGTTCCAAGCCTGCTCATTCTCTGGGCTAGCTTCATGTCTGATACCCCTGTTCGTGCTTAGAACAGGCAGGATACAACGCCCGGCTAGCATTGTCCAGAGCGGCGGATGTGTTAACATTCTCGATGGAAACTCGGTCGTGAAGGAACGGGCGCGATGAAGGTATATCTAGGCAAGCCCCGAGGCTTCTGCGCGGGCGTGGTGAGAGCGGTCGACGTGGTCGAACTCGCCTTGCAACGATACCCGCATCCCGTGTACGTAAAGCATCAGATCGTGCACAACCCGTACGTCGTCAAATCCCTCGAAGACAAAGGCGCCATCACTGTCGATGACGTGGAGAACATCCCCGCGGGATCGACCGTGGTCTTCTCGGCCCATGGATCGCCTCCTGAGGATTTCGAACGAGCTGCTGAACGCGGACTGAACGTTGTCGATGCGACCTGCCCGCTCGTCACCAAGGTCCACAACGAAGCTCGGAAATATGCTCGTGACGGTCGCAAGTTGGTCCTCGTCGGGCATCGAGGGCACCAGGAAGTCATTGGCACCATGGGTCAGTCCGAAATGGACCTGCTTGACAACCGTGAGGGATCCACTGGACCGGATTGGCCCGACGACACCCCGGTGACCGTGCTCACCCAGACGACTTTATCCGTTGACGACACCCAGCGCGCGATCGAGAGGATTAAGGATCGATTCGAGGACGTGATCGTGCGAAACGATCTCTGCTACGCAACAACGAACCGGCAGGCAACGGTGAAACAACTATCGGGAATGGTCGAATTGGTGTTGGTGATCGGGGCGCCGAACAGTTCCAATTGCAACAGACTCCGGGAGGTCGCCGAGGCCTACGGCGTCGACGCGCATCTGATCAACGGCCCGGACGAGCTGGATCCGAGCTGGCTCGAAGGCGTGGAAAACGTCGGCATAACGTCGGGCGCGTCGACGCCGGAGAGTCTGGTTCGGGCGGTGATCGAGGCGCTGGGAACGACTGAAGTGGTGACCATCGAGGGCGCGGAGGAGGACGTGAGTTTCGTCTTGCCCCCCGAGCTGCGAGACGTCGATCGCCTTGAGCATGACCAAGACCGTGTCGTGGCCGGAGACGTCACACAGTCAGTGGCACGGATTCCGACTGCCAACGACAACTAGGGAGACAACACCGATCGAATGAAATATGACGTGGTCATCGTCGGGGGCGGCCCCGCGGGAAGTACAACCGCACGGGAATGTGCAGCGCTTGGGCTGTCGTCTTTGGTTTTGGACAAAGCGGAGTTTCCGCGCGACAAGCCGTGCGGCGGCGGAGTAACGGTCCGGACGGCGGGTTTGTTGCCGTTCAGCATCGAACCCGTGGTCGAGCGGGTCGTGAGCGACGTTCTGTTCAGCTACAGACAAGCGAACAGCTTCGAGCGGCGATCCAACAGAGCGCTGGTGAGCATGACCCGGCGCATCGATTTCGACGCGTTTTTGATCGAAAAGGCGCTGGAAGCGGGGGTGACGTTTCGCGAAAAGGCAGTCGTCCGTGAAGTGTCGCGAGCCGCGACCGGCGTCGAGGTCCGGACGGAGGACGATACGTTCCGAGGCAGCGTTCTGGTAGCCGCCGACGGGGCCAACGGCAGCACTGCGGCCATGGCGGGCGTCGCCCCGAAATTGTGGAAGCAAGTGGCCGTCGAGGGCGACATCACCCCGGTTGACGGCGTCCCAAATGAATGGCAAACCCGATTTGGTCTGGACATTGGCTCCCTTTCCGGAGGATACGGCTGGATGTTTCCGAAATCAGACCATGTCAACGTTGGCGTCGGAGGGTGGCGCTACCTCGGGCCGACGCTACGCGATCATCTTGCGCAATTGGCCGAGTTCTACGGATTCAAATCCTCGGACCTGTCCAAGATACGCGGCCACCACCTGACCATCCGCAAACCTGATTCGCCGTTGGTCGATGGGAACACGCTACTGGTCGGAGACGCCGCCGGCCTCGTGGATCCGATGACTGATGAAGGCATCTACTCGGCCGTCTTGAGCGGCGGAGTCGCGGCCAAACACATTGCTCGGTATGTCGCGAGCGAGGCGCCAGACCTGACTGGGTATAAGCGCGAGATGGCAGTCACGCTGTTGCCGGAGCTAAATGTATCGCGCAGGTTCCACGACCTCTTTCACCTGACCCCCGGACTCTACCTTTGGGCGGAGCGGCATTCATCCCTGTTTTGGAGTCTCGCGCAACGGATACTCTGGGGCGACCAAACCTATGTGAACGTGATGCTGAGGCATCGGGTAACCGGCACGGCGATCGATTTCATCTCCGACCTGGTTCGAGTCACCCCACTTCTGCAGCGTAAGTCAGGTCTCAGGGACCCCGCGCCTCCTCAACGCTTCTTCATGGGAGATGCGGCAAGATCCTGAACTCAGGGCCGGCCAGACAGGCGATCCCCTGAAGTCGGACGCTGCCAGAGATCGCACACCCCGGCATCCTTCGGACGGAACTCCGACGCAACCGGGGTCGAGGGAGGGCAGGGCGCCTCCAACACGACAATCGCAAGAACGGAAACAGTTCAGGGAAGGGCTAATGGAGATTCAGATCGGGAGCCTGTTGCAGGGTGCCCAGGAAGCCACCGGCACGGCCATCATCATAGACGTGTTCAGGGCGTTCACGACGGCCGCAGTCGCCTTCTCGAGGGGCGCGGACCGGATCGTTTTGGTCGCTGAAGTCTCCGAAGCCCTCGAACTCCGAGAGCGCGGAATGGGAGACCTGTGCGTGGGCGAAGTCGCCGGCATCCGGCCGGAGGGATTCGATCACGGCAATTCGCCGAACGAAATGTCCGGCGCCGACGTACAAGGCAAAACGCTGATCCAGTCGACGCGCGCAGGGACCGTCGGCATGGCGGCCGCATCGAACGCCGACGAGATATACGCGGGCTCGTTTGCCATAGCATCGGCGACCGTGGCGGCCGTCAAGCGGCGCGACCCTGGCGTAGTCAGCATCGTAGCCATGGGCGCCGAAGGCAAGGTGCGTGCGGACGAAGACGAGCAGTGCGCGTTGTTTCTCCGCAATCTTTTTCAAGGCAGAGAACCCGACCACGACGCCGTAAGAAGCCTCGTATTGGCCGGACAGGAAGCACAGAAGTACTCGGACCCATCCAAACCTCACTTCCACCCTGAGGATCGGAGGTTGGCCCTGGAGATCGACTCGCATCCCTTCGCCATCCGCGTAACTCGCGAGGATGGCCTGTTGGTGGCGCGAACAGTAACGCTGTAAGAAACTGGAGATCGCAAATGGAATATCGGCGCCTCGGAAACTCCGGACTCGAAGTCTCGGCCATCGGGCTCGGAACAAACAATTTTGGCGGGATGTTCGGCAGCATGTACGAGCCTGAAGCATGCGCCGTCGTCGTCAACCGCGCGTTGGACCTTGGGATCAACATGATCGACACCTCCAACAGCTACACCGCCGGCGTCTCCGAAGAGTTTATTGGCAGGGCGCTGAAGGGACGGAGGCACGAGGCGATCATCGCCACGAAAGTCTCGAGCCGCATGGCCGACGGCCCCAACAACGCCGGCAACTCTCGCGCGCACATCATGTCGGAAGTCGAAAACAGCCTGCGACGCCTGGAGACCGACTACATCGACCTGTACCAGATACACAGGCCCGACCCCAACACTCCGATCGAAGAGACGATGCGGGCGTTGGACGACCTCGTCAAGTCGGGCAAGGTCAGATACATCGGCAGTTCCAACTTCGCCGCCTGGCAGGCATGTGAGGCGTATTGGACCGCCGAGGGACTGGGCCTGACAAAGTTCGTGAGCGACCAGCCCAGGTATTCGATGATGTACCGCGCGCCCGAACGCGAATTGGTGCCGTTCTGCGACGAGTACGGCGTCGGGATACTGCCGTTCTTCCCACTGGAGAGCGGCTTCCTCACCGGCAAGTACCGGCGAGGGCAACCTGCGCCTGAAGGGACAAGGCTGGCCGGCCGCGACAGAGGGATGTTCACCGACGCCAACTTCGACATACTGGAAAGCCTCGAAGCGTTCGCACAAGAAAGAGGCCGCACCGTCCTAGAACTGGCTTTCGCCTGGCTGCTAGCCAAACCGTCGGTGAGCTCGGTCATCGCGGGCGCCACCAAATCCGCGCAGATAGAAGCCAACGCTGCCGCCGCCGACTGGAGCCTATCCGCGGAGGACATGTCGCAGCTCGACGGAATTCTGGCGGGCGAGTAGCAAGGAGGCGTCGTGAGATTCGGTTTCATCGTCCCGCACAACTATGGACTTGGAGACCCGCAGGACGTGGTCGGCGTGGCCCGGAAAGCCGAAGAAACCGGCTACGATTCCGTCTGGGTCAACCACCACGTCTTGCATGCCGGGTATATTTTGGATCGGCTCGGCGACGCTCCGTATTACGACGCGCTGACGCTCTTGACCTGGGTGGCTGCCGTGACGGAGCGCGTGAGATTGGGCACGACGGTGATCGTGCTGCCGTACCTCAACCCTCTCGTCCTGGCGAAGACGATCGCGACGCTGGACGTCATGTCTCACGGCCGTGTGAACCTGGGCATTGGCGTCGGCAACCTAAAGCATGAGTCCGACGCGCTGGCCCGCGACTTTCACAACCGAGGCCGTTACACGAACGAAGGCATCGCGGTCATGCGCGAGCTGTGGACCTCGCTCGACCCGGCGTACGACGGTGAATTCTTCTCGTTCTCAGGAGTGAAGTTCTCGCCAAAGCCGGTGCAGCAGCCCGGCCCGCCGATTCTGGTCGGGGGACACAGCCGAGCGGCGCATCGACGTGCCGCTCGGCTGGGTGACGGCTGGCACCCCATGGGCCTCACCCCGGTGCAAGCCGGGGTTCAGATGCAGCCGATTCGTGACATGGCCAACGCGGCCGGCCGCGATGGGTCGGCGCTGGACCTGTCGATCAGGCTGGAGTTGCGTCTGATCGGAGATGGGAGCGACGGCGTCGACTCGCCGATGTCGGGCACGCCGGACGAGCTAGTCCGGACCGTCGAACAGTACGAAGCCCAAGGCGTGAACGAACTGGTCTTTTCCGTCAGCACGGCAGACGTCGATTTCATCCACCGGACGATGGACGGATTCGCCGAGAAAGTCATGTCGCGAGTTCGTTAGAGGCGCGCGCTTACCGCAGGCGAGGCGTTCTGTCGGGAGGCTCGACTTCAAACGCGTTCAGGGCGCAGGCCAACATCGTGTAGTAGCCCAGCGTGGCCGTGAGCTCGGTGACGCCCTGGTCCCCGAACATCGTCCTCGCGTCATAGAAGGTCTGTTCCGAGACACGATTGGCGCCGAGCAACTCGCGGGCGTAGGTGATGATCAGCGCCTCCTCCTCGGTGAGACCCCCCACCGGAGCTTTGTTCACGACCGCGTCGATCGCCTCGTCGCGAACGCCGGCACGCTCTGCCATGGGAGCGTGTGCGGACCATTCGTACTGGCAATCGGCCATCCTTGCGGCGGTGATGATGGCGAGTTCTCGCTGCTGCGGCTCCAGCGTCGAGTCGAACCTGATGTAAGCGCCCAAGTGGGCAGCTCGCCCTGCGATCTCAGGGCTGTTGAGTAGCACGCTGAACGGACCGCTGACCCTCCCTCTGCTTTCTGCGATCGAATCGAAGATCGTCTGATGTTCTTCAGCGACCTGTTCTCTTTCGGTGATCTGCGTGATTCTGGCCATGGGGGAGCTCCTATCCTGGTGTTGCGCGGCCTTGCGAACGCGCTGCCGCCGGTCGATGGGCGATGATCGTCGCGTCAACGCGGCCAGCAATCCGCGATGGCGACGGCATGATGGTTTATGTTCAAGGAGATCTGGACCGCTTGAGGTGGCCTAGTTTCGGCGGAAGCTCGTCAATCGAGCAATCCCCACTGACGCGCGAACCCGATGAGGGTCTGCCAGGAAATTGCCACCCCGAGGATGATCAGGCCGACGATGCCCAGGAAGAACGCTTTCCCGGCCACGCCGGATGCGAAGCCGTTCACGACGGTCTCTAGAATGTCGATGAGCTTGTTGGAGGCCATCAACTGCGTGCGGCTGAAGTTGTCGGCCACTTCGATTTCTTCGAGGGCTTCAGCGCGGAGATCGTCAAAGTTTGGCACGTCCGCCACGCCAGCCTCGGAGAACGCGCCGAACACCGGCCCGAACACGAAGAATATGATCGCCGACGAGACGACCAGATAAGCTGCCGCCCACCCGATCCGGCTGCCCCATGTCCGTCCGCCAAGGAACGCGATAATCAGCATCAAAATGGCTACGGGGAGGTACACGACCAAGCGCCATGATCTTGCCCGTTGGAACCACTCCCGCGAGGTGTCGTAGTCGTCTAGCGTCTGCAATCCTTCTTCGTCGACAATCAGGTCGCGAAGGTCCTGATCGGTGTACGTCCATCCATCCGAAAGAAATCCCCGGATGTCGTCGAGGCGGTCGGCGGCCTCGGGATCGATGAATTCGGCTAGATCGGCTTTCAGGTCAGTGTCGTCGTACGTCCACCCGACGCCGATGATCTCGCGAACGTCTTCCAGCAGGTCGTAGTTGTCCGCGGCGCCAGCCTTTGCGAGTGCATTCTCGAGGTCTGCTTGAGTGTAAGTCAGGGTGTTTGGCACGCTGCTAAGGACCATCGTGTCGACGGCTCTCTCGACCTCACCCGTCAGAGAATCGACGGCGGCCAGGACCAGTTGCTCGACCCTGGCGTCCGAGGGCATGCACTCCGGCAGAGAGTCGATCCCGACAGTCACGATGCGCGTGATTTGCGAAGAAGTGCATTCGGGAAGGTCGTCGATGACCTGTGCAAACTTGTCGCGGGCTATTTCGACGAGAACCTCACGCGCGCGATTCTTGTTGTCACGCAAGTCGATGTCGACGCGCAGTTCGTCTGTCTTCATCGTCACATAGTCGCCGACTGAATCGATGACCAAATCGGCCTGATCGCGCACCCACTCACGCGGCGCGACCGCTCGGAGTGCGGACGTAATCTCGGCCTCGGTGACGCTGACACCATGAGGAAGATCGACCGCCTGCCCAAGCGTGTTGGCCAGTATCGGGTCCATTACTTCCTCGTACACGAGATCGTAGATGTCGCTGTCTCCGACGATGTCCTTGATCTCGACCAACGCGACATCGACCTGGTTCTCGAAATCCAGCCTTATCTCGAATTGATCGACTTCGCCCACGGCGTACGGGGTAAGCGTATCGAGAACGTTCTCCACGTTCGCTTGGACCCACTCCGCCGGAACAATCTTCCGTGCGGAAGCGACAGCTCGATCGGCTGTCAGGTCGATCCCCAGGGGCAATTCGTCGCGGACAGCCTCCTCGACCGTGGGTGTCACAATCTGTTCGAAAAGCAGGTTGTAGGCGTCGGCTCGCCGCATCAGATCTTTCGCCTGGTCCACCATCAACAGAACCCGATCGCCCGCCTGAAGCGTAACGGCGAAGTCGTCGTACTCACCGGTAAGGTAATTGCCCGGCTCGTCGAGAACCTGCTCGACAAGCTCCTGGACCCACTCGTGGGGCAAAGCCTGGTTGAGCGCGACCACGAAATCCTCCGTCGACAGGCCGGAAGTCACCAACGGGTTCTCGTCCAGGTCGGGGTCGATCTCGGCAGGCGGATACTCCCTGGCTTCGTCGAAGGCCACCGTCGCCAGATCGTTCAGCGCCCACCGGTAGATGTCGGCGTCTCGAAGCGTGTCGCGATAGTAGTCAGGGTCCAGGAATGTGTCGTTGACCTCTAACAGCACAATTGCCGCCAACAAGAACACAAACAGGAACAAACCGAAGGGGATGGTGATTATCCGGCGCAACCAGATCATGTTGTTCACTGTAGAACAAGGGGTGGCATAAGGCAACACCCGTTCGAGCGATATCGACGGCAAGAGGGCATCGCCTTCGGGAGGCGTAAAGGCGCGCGCGGCCTGTCCGGGCTGCCTCGAATCAGCTTGACTTTGCATGACCGCAGCATTAGTGTTCGTGTACCGCCAAACCCAACGTGTTTGAACCCAAATCGGAGATCGAAGTGACACATGAGCAACGCTGAACGACTCACGTTCGTAATCCCTGGAGACGACCCACCTCAGCTACAAGGATCGGCGCACGCCGACCGCCTGGCGCCCCATGGCGATTTGGTCATGCACACCGACAGGCCCGCGTCGTACGAGGAGAAGATCGAGCGAGTCTCGAACGCCGATATCATCATCAACACCCGAGGCGCGATCGACTGGCCAGGCGAAGCACTGCGAGCGCTGCCAAAACTGCGGATGATAACCACCTGCTCGATCGGGACCGACATGATCGACCTGGCTGCCGCATCGGAGTTGGGCATCGTTGTCAGCAACCAACCGGGACGCACAGCTCCGTCGGTTGCCGAGCACATGTTCGGCCTCATGTTTGCCGTCGCGAAGAGGGCGGCCTACCAGACCGCAGAGCTGAAGGCAGGTCGATGGGGTCGGGTCATCAACATCTACCTCCAGGGCAAGACGCTGGGCATCATCGGCACGGGCAACGTGGGCGCTGAAATAGCGCGGCTCGCCAACGCGTTCGGCATGAACGTGATCGCGTGGACATTTAACCCGTCCGACGAACGGGGTCGGCGCCTGGGAGTCGAGTACGTCGAGTTGGACGAGTTGCTCAGTCGCTCCGACGTAGTCAGCCTGAACGTCGCGTCCAGCGACGAGACAAGAGGCATGATCGGCCAGCGAGAACTCGGTCTGATGAAGGAAGAAGCCATCCTGGTAAACGGCGCTCGCGGCGACATCGTAGACACCGACGCCTTGGTCAGCGCTCTGAACGCCGGTGGCTTGGCTGGCGCGGCCGTCGACGTCTTCGACGTCGAGCCGATCTCGCCGGACAATCCGTTGCTCACGTGCGACCAGGTGGTGTTGACCCCACACATGGCCGACATGACCCCGGAGGGGATCGAAGCGCTGAACGAAGGAGCGGTCGACAACATTCTGGCCTACCTGTCAGGCGCCCCGCAGAACGTCGTCGCTTCGTAAGGTCGACGCGAACTCACGACACGCGAGTGAATCAAACTTGAGGGCGGACCGCAGTCCTTCGATAGTTCCCGACAGTGCAGGATCCCGTCGAAGGATAGGCCCTTCACAGTACTTGACGCACCCCGTGATTCGAAGTTTCTATACAAAGCGTAATGTCGGTAGACGAGGCAGCGGTGGAGGAGTAGCCATGACGAGTGCATACAACTACGAAATCTTTCCCCTGGACATGACAGATGACGAGTTTACGGCTTTCCCGGATGTGCTGAAGACTGGCGCCAAGGCGCCGGACGGCGTTCTGATCGATGTGGCCACCGGCGAGAGCGTTCGGCTTTCGGACTACTGGAAGAACGGCCCGGTCTTGATCGAATTCGGATCCATCACCTGACCGTACTGCGGACTGGCGGCGCCGGTCCTGGAGCCCATGGCCGAAGAATTCAAGGAGCACGGGATCAGCTTTGTCTTCGTGTACACCCGCGAGGCTCACCCTAGCGACGAACGGCCAGCCCACACGTCCATTGAGCACAAAGTGGGTCACGCCCGCGACATGGTCCGGCGATGGGACATCAAACGGCCGATGCTTGTAGACGACATTGAAGGCACGATGCACAGAGCGTTCGGCGCGCTCCCCAACATGACGTACATACTCAGCGCCAACGGAACGGTTCTGTATCGGGCGAGTTGGACCGACGAGCGCACCATCAGGATCGCTTTGGAGCAGATCCTGTTCGAGCGCGGACTCCGGCGCAACCGAATCCGCGTGTCGCCGTACTATGTCGAGTGGCTGCCCGGTCGAACGAACGAACGGCTGGTGTTCGTGGAAGGACTTGCCAACGACGCCGGCGCCAGGGCTGTGGAAGAGTTCATCGACGCCGTGGAGCACACGGCGGGAGAGGCCGCCGCGAGACCCGTTCGGGAGTGGTGGACCGAACGCCAGACGTCCACCGCGGCGACGGAATCGGGGTGACGACAAGATGACCGAGGAGTTCATGGTCGTGAATCGGGCTCACTGGGACGAACTTGTGCCCATCCATGCGCGATCGGATTTCTACGATCTGGATCGATTCAAAACAGGCGGAACAAGCCTGAAGTCCGTTGAGCTCGAACAGCTAGGCGACGTCAATGGACGCTCGCTGCTCCATCTGCAGTGCCATTTCGGGATGGACACGCTGTCCTGGGCCAGACTCGGCGCTCGGGTCACCGGGATGGATTTTTCCTCGAAGGCGATTGAGCAGGCCACGCGTGTAGCCGAGGAGCTTGGCATCGACGCCAGGTTCATCGAGTCGAACATCTACGACCTACCGAGCGCGCTCGATCAGGAATTCGACATCGTGTTCACGTCGTACGGCGTCCTGGTCCACCTGCCGGATATGCCGAGTTGGGCGAAAGTGGTGGCACGCTTCCTGAAGCCTGGCGGGGCCTTCCATATGGTCGAGTTCCACCCTTTCTCGCAGATGTTTGACGACGCCTCGGACCTGTCGGAGCTGAAGTTCGCCTACCCGTACTTTGACCACGAAGCGCCGCTGAGGTTCGAGCCGGACGACCAAGGTTCGTATGCTGACCGCAGCGCGACCGTGGACACGGCCACCTACGAATGGAGCCACAGCATGTCGATGATCCTGGACTCGCTTCTGAAGGCGGGTTTGCGCATCGAGACGTTTCGCGAGTTCAACCACAGCGTGTACCGGCAGCTCCCGTTTATGATGCAATCCGACGACGGCTACTGGCGGATGCCGTCCGGACAACCCGACATACCGTTGATGTTCGCGGTAGTCGCGACAAAACCCGGATGACCTGCGAGGAGACCGATGGAGAAGATCAGGAGACCGCATGCCGACATCGCTCCCGCCGGGCCGACCTATGCCAGAGCGGTCAGGGCAGGAGACGTACTGTACATTTCCGGATGCACCGCTCGTGGCACACCAGCCGAAGGCGGCAGCGCCCTTGAACAGCTCAAAGTCACCCTCGAAAGAGTGGTGCGCATCGTTCAAGCTGAAGGCGGCGAGGCCACCGACATCGTAAAGTGCACGACTTTCGTCACGAAAATTAGCGACTGGTATCTTGTTTCCGAAGAGCAGATCGCCGTCTATGACGGATACTTCCATGGCGAAGACCCCGCCAATTCACTGGTTGGGATCACAGCCCTCGCCCTGCCTGGATTGGACATCGAGATCGAAGCCGTCGCAGTGCTGAGCTAAGCAACGCAAAGGACTAGACAGCATGAGCAATCCACGCGCCCAGTACTCGTCACCGATGAACCGTCCCGTCCTGACACTGCCGAACGACTCCCGAATCGTGGTCTGGTTCGTCCTGAACGTCGAGGAGTGGGTCTTCGGATCGCCCGTGGCTAGATCGGTGCTTCCGGCGCCCCAAGGGGTTAGCCTAATACCGGACGTGCCGAACTATAGCTGGCACGACTACGGCATGCGGGTCGGGTTTTGGCGGATCAAAGAGGTTCTCGACCGACGCGGGATCAAGGCGACCATAAGCCTCAACGCATCGGTGTGCGACGCGTATCCTGAGGTTGCACAGGCCATGGTCGACGCGAATTGGGAAATAATGGGGCACGGGTTCGTCCAGCGCCCGCTGCCTTTGGAGAACGACGAACGCTCTGTCATCCGCCGGACGATATCCATGATCGAGAGCTTCACCGGAGCTGCTCCCAGAGGATGGATGGGCCCCGGACTGGCGGAGACCAACGACACGCCGGACATCTTGATGGAAGAGGGAATCGAGTACGTCTGCGACTGGGTGAACGACGACCAGCCGTACGTGATGAACACCGCATACGGCAGACTGGTTTCATTGCCCTACACCGTCGAGATGAACGACATACCGATGTACATGGTGCAGCACCATCGCTCGCCCGAAATATACGAAAGAGGTCGAGATCAGTTCGACACGCTCTACCGCGAGGGAGAGACGTCGGCCCGCGTAATGGCAATCGCCGTTCATCCGTACATAACGGGAGCGCCCCATCGGATCAAATACCTGGACATGCTTTTCGAGTACATCGCTTCCCACGAAGGCGTCCTGATCTGGACCGGCGGACAAATACTGGATTGGTACAACGAAGCAACAGGCGGAGTCCCGCGCCTTTCGTCCTGAAACCCGAGGCCGCCAGTGTTGCGGAACTGGCGCTATGTTCGTTTACGGCCGAGCAAACCGACTCGGTCTCTGCCTAAAGACCGAGGCCACCGGTGCTCTGGCCGTTCACGGCCGAGCCTGTCGTTCGCCCCAGTCTCAATCGCCACTGAGCGCGACGGCACTCGTCTGACCATATCAACACCGGATCACCGGAGGCCACAATGACCATCGCCGACACCCATTGCCACGCGGGGAACAACTGGTTCGAGCCAGTGGAGATGCTGCTCAACCAGATGAACGCCAACGGAGTCGATAAGGCCGCGCTAATTCAACATCGCGGCACGTACGACAACGCCTATCTGTTCGAGTGCGCACGGAGGTTCGCGGGCAGGTTCGCGGTCGTGGTGATTGTGGACACTGGCAAAGACGACGCTCCGGCCCAACTCGAGAAGTGGGCCGCCGAGGGCGCCGTCGGCGTTCGGCTGGCGCCGCTGGAGCGTTCGCCTGGCTCAGACCCTCTGGCGATCTGGCGCAAAGCAGCCGACCTCGGGTTGGTTGTCAGCAGCCTCGGGGGAGTCGACCAGTTCGCATCTGACGAATTCGAACAGGCCGTCGCCGAGTTCCCTGACATGCCGATCGTCATCGAGCACCTTGCAGGAATCAGGCAAGGCGCCCAGCCGCCGTATGCCACATTCAAGAGAGCGATTGCGCTTTCGAAATACCCCAACACATATATCAAAGTCGGCGGACTGGGCGAGATCAGCCAGCGGCCGTCGGTGCTCGGCGCCGACTTTGCGTTCGACCACACGCCTCCATTGATCGAGATGGCATACGACGCCTTCGGTCCGCGCAGGATGATGTGGGGCTCCGATTACCCGCCCGTGAGCGGACGCGAAGGCTATCGCAACGCGCTGCAAGGCGTCGCTCAGCACCCCGCGTTGGCGAATCCCGCCGACCGAGAATGGGTCATGGGGAAGACTGCGCTCGGAGTGTTCGGGCTCTAGGCGGCTCTCGACCCCAGGGCGTTCTTGAGAAACCTCTTCACAACGTGCACCGGCACAGCCAGGCCCACAGACGGCCCCGTCAACATAGTGTTGATGCCCACAAGCCTGCCTTGAGCGTCGGCAAGCGGACCGCCGGAGTTGCCGGGCCGCAGGTTCAATCCGACGGCGATCATCTCCCGCCGAGTCGG
>CEQE01146699.1_pt1 | contig 15573 bp, 10 predicted proteins | sample 356201 | NCBI WGS metagenome assembly CEQE01 (sample SAMEA2619970, study PRJEB7988) | marine metagenome | biome: marine biome (ENVO:00000447); feature: mesopelagic zone (ENVO:00000213) & marine oxygen minimum zone (ENVO:01000065); material: "saline water (ENVO:00002010), including plankton...
AATAAAGAAATTAAAAAGGCAATATCAGATGCAATGGCAGGAGATGTATTCTAATGCCAAATAAAAAAGCTAAATCTCGTAAATATAAAAAACGCCAACTTAATGAAAAGTGGAAAAAAGAAGGTAGAACTGCTAATCAACATAAGAAATGGTTAGCTAAACAAGCTGAAAAAGGTACACAATTACCTGTATGGGGAAGACGATAATGATTAAATTAAAAAACTTAATAACAGAAGTAGTAAGTAAAGCCATAGTACGAAAAGTTATGCAGTTTCGTAATCCAAAGTTTATAGAGGCTGAATATATTCTCACACGTGCTACACCACCTAGGAAAGAAAAAGAAAAATTTAAAGTCAAGAAAACTTATGAAAATGAAAGTTTTTATTTTATAACTGTAGGTAGAGTTAAAGGAAGGCCAAAAGAATTTAATAATTTTGAGTTTGTAATAGATAAAAAGAAACTTAATATTAAGTTTAGAGCTAAAATGGGAATGATGCCAAATCAACTATCTGATAAAATTTTAAGTATTAAAGTGAGATAAAATGATTAAGTTAAAAAAATTATTAGAAAGAAACTCTGTTAAAATAGAAAAGTTAGATGATACTTTTACTGCACATATGAAAGTAATAAAAGGTGGTCATGGTGGACAAGCTGAAGCAGATTTTCATAAGTTGGAAAGAGCGGTTTCTAAAACTAAAGATAGATTAATAATAAGAAAATTTCAAGAATTTAAAAAAGCTCGTAAAAAAGCAGGATATGCAGGATCTATATTAACAAGAGCAATAAATATGCAAAAAGATGTGTGGAACAGATGAGTAAATTAGCAAATTTGTTAGAGGATATAAATATTCCTGTAAAAGTTGGTGATACTATTCTTACAGGTAGATTCAAAAATAAAAAAACTGTAATTAAAAAGATTGGTAAAGATGAACATGGAATGCCAACTATTAATGGTAGAAAGGTTGTTACCTTTAGAATGGGTAAGAAAGTTAATGTTTTTAATAAAGAAAATATTACTATTAATGAGAGAGTTGATTTTTTAGATAATGCTCAACAAATTGTTAATAAGCAAGGACTTAAATCAAAAGTTAAATTTGGAAAAGGTCCTAATAGAGGCGATTATGATTGGAATAAAGATATTGTATATTTAAAACGATCTTATAAAAGTTATAAAGAGTTCATCACTACTGTATTTCATGAGATAGATCATGCTAAAGATAGAAAAAAATATGGTGCAAAAAAATTCGAAAAACTATATCAGAAGGCTGGAGACTTAGCAGTTCATTATGGAAAAGACTTTCATGATGATAATAAGTTTGAAGAGAAGGCTGAAAGATATGGTAGAAGCATGGCAAGTAAATTTATAAAAAAAAGTTGACATTTTTTAATTTGTAATTGATATATATTACTACTGATAGTAACGTTACGATATATGGAAAGAGTTTTTAATCTGAGTGTTCAGACCAATTCCCTTTTGCCTATAATCAAATCATAATGTTATTACCTGGTAAGTTTAAAAGATCAAAAGATCAAAGCTTTTAAAGATCAAATGAAAACAAGATCAAGAAAAAACAAAGGTAAAAGACTTCAAAACGAATTTCGAAATCTTTTATTAGAGACATTCAAACAATTAGAACCCGATGACATTCGTTCAGCAATAATGGGAGAATCGGGTGAAGATATCAAATTATCACCAGCAGCTCGTAAACTCATTCCATATTCATTCGAATGTAAGAATCAAGAAAAACTTAATATATGGGAAGCATTATCTCAAGCTGAAGAAAATAGTGGTATTTCATCTCCTGTTTTGATATTTAAAAGAAACAGGAGTAAGACATACGCAGTTTTAGAAATAAAGGATTTTATAGACCTTATTAAATGAGTCAAAAGCTATTAAATTTACTGTCTAGGGTTTTAAATAGTGAAGCAAGAAAAACAGGACAACAAGACGAATATCTGTTTTGGTCTCCTTTCATAACCCACCATAAACCGAAATTACAACTTAACACAAAAACTTATAAGTGGCATTGTTGGGTTTCAGATCAAGGTGGATATAATTTTTATCAATTATTCAAAAAGATTGGTGCTTTACAGAAACACTTTGATGAATTGCGTGATATTGTTGGTAAACCTTCATATAAACGACAAAGTTATAAAACCGACGTTTCTAAAAAAGAAGTTAAAATAGAATTACCAAAAGAATTTATTCCATTAAGTAATGGTTCAAATAAAGATCCAGAATATAAAAATGCTGTGAGATATTTGAAACGAAGAGATATCACAAAAAGAGAAATATTGAAATATAATATTGGTTATTGTGAGGAAGGTTTGTATAGATATAGAATTATAATTCCATCTTATGATAAAGATAATGAATTAAATTATTATGTTGGAAGAGATTATTATGATGGAACTATGAAATATAAAAATCCAAGAGCGAGTAAAGATGTAGTTGGATTTGAATCTATGGTTGATTGGAATCAACCTGTTATATTATGTGAGGGTGTATTTGATGCTATAGCAATAAAAAGAAATGCTATTCCATTATTCGGTAAAACCTTACCACCAAAATTATTAAAAAGATTTATTGAACATAAAGTGAAAAGTGTTTATTTGATTTTAGATTCAGACGCTTTTAAAAATAGTATTAAAATTGTGAATAAATTAAAATCTATTGAAGTTGAAGTACATTTAATAAGATTGGAAGATAAAGATCCAAGTGAACTTGGTTTTGAAAAAACTATGAATCTTATAAAACAAACAGATACACCATTATCGTTTTCAGATTTAATGAAACTTAGATTGGGTGCTTAGTGAACATATACGATTTTTCAAAACAAAAAGATGTTGATAAGGAATACAAGTATAAAATTCTTGTATATCCAAACATTACTTATATGCAAGATTTGGAAAAGGATTCGTATGTAGTAGTTTTACGTAATGTTATAAAAGAATTAAACAAGATTCGAGATGATATTCATTGGACTATCTTATCACCTATTGAAATCCAATCATTAGTATTTGAAAACACAACTCAAATATCTATAAATCTACCATCATATCCAAACGCTATGAGAACACATTTTAATTTTACAGAAATCAAAAATGTATTAAAATGGAAGTCTACTGATTATGATGTTTTATATTCTCATCTTCCCGAACATACTGATCAGTTAGTAAATCTATTTCATAATAATACAAATCTAACACCGAAAGTAGTTGGGTATTGTCATTGGTATGAAGTTCCAGAAAATACTGCTTATAATAAAACTATGTTGATGGCAAACTTTGCAGGTATGTTACGTATGGATGAGTGTGGTGTTAATTCTGAATGGTTAAAGAGTCTTGTGTTAGAAAAAGCAAGTGATGTTTATCAAGATACCTATGTTAATATGTTAAAAGATATCATACAACCACATTATTTAGGTATTGATAAAGTAGATATGAAATCTAAACCAAAAGGTAAGAGTATTATATTCAATCATAGAGATAATGAATATACAGGATTTAGGTGGTTTATTAAACAGATGGATAAGCTGTATGAAAAACGACAAGACTTTACAGTATACACAACATTAGCAGATATAAATAGACCATATGCTAATAGAATGAGAATACATAGTAGAGACGAGTATTTAAAGTTTTTAAAGACTATGAGAGTGGGTGTAGGTTGTTTTAATAAGTACTCAGCATGGAGTATTTCTACAACCGATTCATTAAGTATGGGTGTTCCGTATGTGTTACCAAACAAGTTGTGTTATCCTGAAATGGTTGGTAAAGATTACCCTCTATTATATAATAAAGATTTTTTAGATAAGATAGAAAAAGTTTTAGATAGTGATAATGCTAGAGATAATGTAGTTAATTATCTTAAAAAAGATATAGAAACTTTTAAATGGGAATCAAGAGTTCCAACTTGGTTTAATAATTGGAAGTTTTTAGAACCAAATAGTTTTGATATGATTGGTGATGGTAGCGAATCATATAAAAAAATAGTAGATTATATACACAAAGAAAATTCAGTTACTAAAAAACAAATATTGGAATATATGGGTTGGGGTGTTAGAATTTCATTTAATTCATATAGAAATAGGCTTAGAACTGAAAAAACCATTAAATTTACAAAGGATAGATATGAAGTTATATAATAAAATTATACCAAGTACATATATATTACAAAATAGGGAGAAATATATATGTCTAACGATATTTGGGAATTTGGGGAAGGATATCATAAGGTTCATACGGAATCTATTGATGTTGCCAAAAAAATTGCCAAAATATGTAATACCGACAGTTCTACCGAATACGTTAAAGATGGAAACGTCTTTGCTTGGGACTTTGTAGTCGAAGATTCTTTACTTCCAAAAGTTAAGAAAATCGTAAGAGGACATATTGCAGCTAAAAGTTCCGTTTCGTAAGCTAAAGTATATACATCACATATCGGATATACAAATCCGAAATCTTAAAAGACATAAAGAATATGAAATAGTCTTTAATCGTCTTTATGAAAAGATAAAAGAAAATAGTGATAATGCAGTAGCATATATTGGTGGCGATATAGCGCACTCTAAATGTGATATGTCTCCTGAGTTAGTAGACCAATTATCAAGGTTATTCAAGAATCTTTCTGATATTGTTCCTACTATTATTATTGCAGGTAATCATGATTGTAATCTAAACAATCGTTCACGTCTTGATGTTCTAACACCTATAGTTAGTAATCTTAATCATCCAAATTTACATTACTTAAAAGATACAGGTATATATAAATGTGCAGATACTTCATTTGTAGTATGGGATTGTTGGACAAATGAAAAAGATTTTATAGAAGCTAAAGATGTAGAAGGTGATACTAAAGTAGTTTTATTTCATGGAACGGTAGACAAAGCAGAAACAGATTTAGGTTTTAAATTACCCTCTGATGTACATATAAAAAAGTTTAAAGGTTATGATTTAGGATTACTTGGTGATATTCATAAACGCCAATTTATTAACAAAGAAGAAACTATTGCATATTGTGGTTCTTTAGTTCAACAAAATCATGGAGAAGATATTGGTAAAGGTTATTTACTTTGGGATGTTCCAAAAAGAAAATCAGGGTATATTGAAATACCAAATGATTTTGGATATTATACAATAAACATTGATAATGGAAAACTACCAACAGATTTACATGATCTTCCAAAGAAAGCTAGATTAAGAGTAAGGGTTTCTAATACATCAGGAACACAACTTAAAAAATGTTTAGCAATAATTCAACACAAGCATGGTATACAAGAAGTAGTAGTTAATAGAACAGATATATTAACTGATAGAGTTAGAGATGGCAATAAATTAGATTTAGGTGATGTAAATAATCCTGATTTTCAATATGAAATGATTGAAGAATATCTTAATAATAATTTTTTAGTTGATAATGAAACACTTAAAAAAATAAAAGATATTAATGATGAATTAAATGGTTCTTTACCTATAGATAATATAACAAGAAATGTAGATTGGGTACTTAAACGATTTGAATTTTCTAATATGTTTAGTTATGGTGAAGATAACATAGTAGACTTTACTGCATTAAATGGTACGATTGGTTTGTTTGCTGCAAATGCAAGTGGTAAATCATCTTTATTAGATGCATTATGTTTTTGTTTATTTGATACATCAACAAGAACTTATACTGCAAATTCAGTTTTAAATAATAAAAGAAAGTCTTTTAAATGTAAAGTGTGGTTTGAAGTTAATAATCAAGAGTATGTAATTGAGAGAATAGCAAAGAAAAAAAGAAATGGTCATGTGAAAGTTAATGTAGATTTTTATACAATTAATGATAGTGGTGTTCTAATTTCACTTAATGGAGATCAAAGAAGAACAACTAATTTAAATATTCGACAAGTTGTAGGAACATTTGATGATTTTATATTAACAACTCTTTCAGCACAAAATGCAAATACTGTTTTTATAGATAAAACTCAAAAAGAAAGAAAAGAATTACTTGCTCAGTTTATGGGATTGGGTATTTTTGATAAATTATATACTATGGCAAATGAAGAGATATCTGAAGTTCAAGCAGTATTAAAAAACTTTAGTAAAACAAATTATGATGAACAACTTGCTGATGCAGAAAATCAAATTGTAATATTAAAAGATGATTTAAAACAAAAAAGAAGTAATTATAGGGAAATAGAAAAGAAAGTACATAAGTTACAAGAAGGAATATTAAATAAAAGTAAAAAAATTAGACCAATAGATGAAACTTTAACTGATATAAATCTTTTACAATCTGAATTAAAAGATAATCAAGAATTACACACACAAACTCAAATTTTATTTCAAGAGGCTTTACATCAAATTTCTCATATTGAGGAAACCAAAGAATTTACTATTAAACAATTAGAAGAATTAAAAAAAGAAAATGTATTACAGAAATATAGTGAATTAGAATCTTTTAAATATGATTATGAACAAATTAATATTGATATAGAAAATTTGAAAAAAGAAGTTAAACATAAGTTAGATAAGATTAGAAAGCTTGGTGATTTAGAATACGATACTAATTGTAAATTTTGTATGAATAATGTCTTTGTGAAAGATGCAAGAGAAACAAAAAAATTATTACAAGAAGATAAAGTTAAATCAGGTAAATTAATATCAAAAATAAATCAGTTAGACTCTCAAATAAAAGATTATGAACCGATTGAAAAAAAGAAAGAACAATATGATAAGTGTGGAGAATTATTTGAACAATTAAATAATGAATTAACAACAATTGAAGTAAAGAGAGATCATTTAGGAGAAAAGACTTCTTATCTTGATGAAAAAATTGAAAATGTACAAGAGAATATTCAAAAATATTATGGACAAGAGAAAGATATTATTTTTAATAATACAATAAAAACAGAAATTGAAGTATTAGAAACTAAACTTGATACGGAAAGTTTAGAATTAAAAGGTGCAGATAAAAAATTAAAAGAAACAGAGATAGAACTTAAAGTTTCAGAGAATCAAAAGAAAGAAATTATTAAGTTTATAGAAGAAGTTCAAGAATTAGAAGAAAAGCATGGAGCATATAAATACTATCTTGAAGCAGTTAAAAGAGATGGTGTTCCATATGAGTTAATTAGTAAAGCATTACCTGCTATTGAGGGTGAGGTAAATAATATACTATCACAGTTAGTTGATTTCACAATGACTTTTGAAATGGATGGTAAAAATATTAATAACTATATTGTATATGATACAGACAATACTTGGCCTCTTGATTTGAGTAGTGGTATGGAACGATTTATATCATCACTTGCTATTCGTGTAGGATTAATAAACGTATCTAACTTACCAAGAGGTAACTTCCTTGCTATTGACGAGGGCTGGGGAACGATGGATAGTGAGAATATTAATTCAGTATATAATTTATTTCAATATCTTAAAACACAATTTCAATTTACATTGATTGTATCTCATATTGATACAATGAGAGATGCAGTAGATACTTTATTAGAAATATCAAAAGAAGGAGATTACAGTTCTGTATATTTTGAACCTGTAAAATCAGCCTGATAGAATTTTTTTAGAGGGTTGACTTTTAAGAACATTAGTCGGTTTTTCTAATAAACAATTTTTCTTTATAAGTTGCTCAACAAGAGCATACATTTTATATCCATTTTCTCTACAATATATTTTTAGAATATCTCTATATTCTTTTCTTATTTTTATATCTACAAGTTTTTCCATGTAAATAAATATAAAATCATAAAATTTTCATACTTTTTTATGAAGTTGAAAACAAAAAGAGGTATATATGATATTTATTAAAGAATCAAAACGGAACTTTTATGATATTAGAACGCAGAGTTAGAAAACAAAACCTACATAAGTTAGACATTCTAATTCAAGATACCACCAATGAATTTTTACAAATTCTTGATATCCCTGACACTTTGCCAGAAGGTCGAAGTTCGTTTTTAATTAATGGTTCACCATTTTTAAAATTAACTACAGACGTTTTAGTTGAAATATTAGATAGGGATAACAATACTATATTTGTAAACCCTGTATTTGATCCTCATTTTGTTGCGATGGAAGGAACTGCTAGGGCTATTACAACTGAAATCTATCAAAGTACTCCTGGTGGAAGAGCATTATTAACAGTTGTTGGAGAACTTGATCATACTAAATTTTTAGGTGAAGTTCCTTTAACTCCTGATTTATTAGATCAATTAGCTGTAGAATCAGATCCACTTTTTACAGGTAATGTTTCTTTTGCTCAAGCAGTTTCAGAAAATTATTTTATACCTGAAGAGTTCAGAGGAGTTTATAATGTTAAATATACAAAAGTATTACATATAAATCCCAAAGCAAGAAATACACAACCTATAAAATTTTATAGAACACCACAGATACAAGCTAGAGAAATTATTAGAACAGAAGTATCACCATCAGAATCAATTTTTATAAAAAATGTAGTTGTATCTGATGGACAAATGAAAGGGTCTAGAGTAAATCCCTCTGATGGTTCTTTAAGATTAGTAGATCCTGCAGAAATAGCTCCTGTAAGATCTGTAATTGCTTGTGATAATAACGCACAAGGAACTAATAAAGTAATAGGAACAATATATAATAGACAGTATCCAGTTATATTAACTTCTGCTGATTCTTTTGGTAGTATTATTAGAAGAGATTGGGAATTTGGAGATCCACACGTAACGGCATCTCAGTATTTGGATACGTTAGCAGCACAAACTTATACTTATACCAAAGCTGGAATTTATAATGCTAAATTAGTTGTACATAGTCCTACAGGACAATATGATTTAGATAGACAATCAATAACAATTTCTAATCCACCTGCTCCAGTTGCAGATTTTACTTCACTTGACCCAACTACAAATACGGGAGAAACAGCTAAAATTACAGGTAGTATGGAGAATCCAAATTCAAGGACTTTTAGATTTAAAGATACTACCACTAATGTAGTGGATATTGTAGATCCGTTAATATTTGGAACAAAGTTTAGTAATTTAGATGATACAGAGTATAGTTGGTCTTTTGGTGATGGCAATACATTTAATGGTATTGGTAATACTGCAAGAAATCCTGAAAATACATATGTACAGTCGGGTTCATATAATGTAGCACTTACTGTTAAGAATGCATATGGTACTCAAACTAATACTAAAACGAGTAACAATCATATTTTAATTCAACCTTCTTTACCAACGGTAGATTTTTCTGTTGATTCAGGAAGTATTAGTCAAGCACAAGCATTATCTGCGGCATCCGCAACTGTACAATTTACTAATAATTCAGTTTATTATGGAGATTCTATTTCATATGCTTGGACTTTTAATTCAAGTGGAAGTACCTCAACGGCTGTAAGTCCAACTTGTATTTATACAGGTTCATATGCGGCAGATACTACTTTTAATGTAACATTAACTGCTACAGATAATTTTGGTAGAAGTGTAACTGTAACTAAACCAAATATGATTAGTATTACACCTTCTGTTCCTGTTCCTGATTTTAGTGCAAATATAAGAGAATTTACTTTAGGACTTGGTGGTTCACAACAAGTACAGTTTACAGACGAATCTACTTCAGAAACTAACTTAACATATGATTGGTATTTTAATGGTGCTACGACAGGAAGTAGTTTATTGACTAGTAATAGTTCTACTATTGAAGGTGGATTGACTGGAACTGTTTGGGGAAATGGGGCAAGTGATGGTGTAACTTTAGATGCATCTACAGCAACATATCATTCAGGTAATAAATCTTTAAGATTAAGAAATCTTGATGGTGTAGATTTAACTGATGTTTATACCTTTGGTTATGATATTGGTAATTCTGGAATATCTGATTTAAATACGTGGAAAGCACAATATAGTTTAGCTGATATTACTCAAGGTGATTCTTATACTATGGAATTTTGGGCTAAATCTGATTTACCCTGGTTATCACCAACTATTCTTGCAGGAATGTTTGGTGCTAATGCAAATGGTAATATTTTTGGAGCAGGTCCTACAGAAGATACTTGGGTTATAAAAGAATTTCCTGTTACTAATAAATGGCAGAAATATAATTTTACTTTTACTTTTAAGCACCCAAATAGTAAATACCTTACAATTCGTTTAGGTGTTAATGAATTAGGTCCATGGAGTGGTCATATTTATTTTGATGATATCTATGTTTATAAAGCTAATTCTACATTACGAAATCCAAAAGCAACTTATAGATCAAGAACTGATGGATCAAGGGGAACGGTTAGATTATCTGTAACAAATACAGCTGGAATTGAAAGATCTGAAACAAGAAGTAATTATATAAATACTTTAGTTGGAAAACCATCCGCTTCATTTACAATAGATGATACTACGGTACAAACTCAAGTTCCTATAACATTTAATGGTGCAGGTTCTGATTCATATTCACCAATATCACAGTTTAGATGGAATTGGGGTGATGGAACATTTTATAACACATATAGTGGTGTTGAAACTGCAACTCACAAATATACAACAGCAGGAACTTATACACCAAAATTAACTGTTTATTCTGCTGATGGTGCGTCTACTGAAGTTAGTGTGGGGAATGTTACAATTAGTGCACCACCTGCACCGACAGTCGCTTTAAATTTTAGTCCAAATTCTTATGATCAATCACAAGGAGAAACACCTCATGAAGTAGAGGTAGAAGCAGTTATTTCAGGGCAAGCAACTGCAAGTAATATTACATTTGGTCAAGGTGATAGAACAAATTCTAGATTAGGTTTTACTGTTTATGATACTCCTGGAACATATACAATTACTGCGACGGCTTCTGGGCCAGGTGGTAGTAATTCAGCAACCAAAACAATAACAGTTTCTGCACCACCTGTACAAATAGAACCTGTAGATGAAATTGAAGATCCCGATCCAAATTTATTTGATGAAACTTTATTAGCAAATCAAGCAGGTTCAAGTTTAGGAGCAGGTTCAGGTACAGGACAAGATCCACCTTCACCATATGGTAGTGGTGGTGGAGGCGGTTCTCCAGGTTGTGTTTTAGCAGGAACAATTCTTAGAACTTCAAGGGGAGAAATACCTGTAGAAGAAGTTACTGTAGATGACTTATTACTTTCTTATAATTTTGATAGTAAGGAATTTGATTATTATAAAATAGAAAGTGCGTGGAGTACTACTCAACCCACAAGAGTTTTTGTTGAAACAGAAAATGGCAAATCAGTAGAATGTTCAGATACACACTTATTCTATCATCCTGATTATAAGAACCAAGAGATTTGTGTAAAAGATTTAAATGTTGGTGATATAGTTTATACTATTGATGATGATGAAAATGTAATAGAAGATCCAATTAGAAATATTACTATTTTTGATGAAGAAGTAACAGTATATAACTTTAAAGTTCCTGTAGTACATTCTTATATAACTAATAATATTATATCTCATAATGCACAGAAATCAGAACCTGAAGGTAATAACCCATATAATATGCCATACTTTATGAATCTAGCTTCTCCTGAAACAGAAAATTTTGTGATTGAAGCAACTGGAGATGATTCTATAGATTTTACAAGACATATGTTGGGTGGAACATTACAAATTTTCCCAAACACAGGTTCAACGGATATGGATATTTTAAATTCCAATACTGAACCTTCTAAGAGGTATTTAGTAACACAGCAACCATTAGTTACTAAGATAAGAAAAATTAAAACTAATAAAACTATTGTTCCTGATGTAAACGGATTAATTGTTCAGAATAGATTAGATAAAGATAAAGGTGTTGTATTTAGAGAGTATCAAGATTTTGGTGCTAGTAGTTATTCGATGAGTTTTCAAAGACCCGTTACTGCTTCGTTTAGAGTTATAAATAAAAAATCTTTTGCAAAAGTAAATTTAACACAATTAAGAACATATTCAGGAGATGTATCTAGAGTAAAAGTATATTATCAAACTGCTGCACAGAGTGGATATAATCTTATTGGTGAATCTATACTTCAAGCACCTGAAATATTAGCAGACCCTGGTGTACGGTTTGGAAAGATAAAAATTGGATATTTTTCAGATCAAGGTCATTTAGATTATTATTGGTATAGTAGAGAAGGTTTCCGTGCAGGTTTTTGGGGTGGAGTAGATTCTGCAGATGGTGTTTTTGGTTGGAATACACCAACTGCTTCTTTAACACATCAAAAAACACCATATATAGATACTATGAAAATATCTGGATCTAACTATAACTACAATGAGGTAGTGGGTTTATTTCATAAGTTTCCAATGAGATTAGTTGCAGGAGTAGAATATACACTTAGATTTCAATTATCAGGAATAAAAAAGAAAAAACAATTGGATAAAGATCAAGCTGCAAAAATTGGATCTAGTTTTCCAGCAGCATATAAGAGTGAAGCTAAAATAAGATTTTATGTATCGGGTTCAAGTTTAAAAGCAACTACACCATATGGTTATGATTTAGGTTATGCAGAATTAGAAAGCGCTGTTTCAGAATCTTATGATTATGTAGAACATAATTTTAGGACTACTAAAAATGGTGATGGTAGATTACAATTAGTTGCTGAATCGGGTGAGTGGTATGTAAATGATTTAAGTATTAAACCAGCAAGAGAGAGTGGATTTAGTCCTGATTTTTCATCATTAGTGGTGCCAGTTCCAGAATTGGCTCAAAAACCAAGTGATATAGAATTTTATGCAGAGTTTTTTGATTTAAATAGTAATGTTGCTAATATACTTGCAATAGGTAAGCAATCAGAATTATTTCAAGGTTCTTCTTTAGTTATAGAAGGAATTGATAATACAATATCTGGCTCATTATTTTTAGGTGGAGATACAGAAGGATCAGGTATTGAGGTACATGGTGGTTCATCTTATATAAGAAATATTGGATACTTAGGGTATAATAGTGCTTCAATGACACAAACTCCTGAAATGCCTGAAAGAGGTAAAGCAGGATTTATGCTTTGGAGTGGATCTTTATTAACAGATATTACTGATGAATATAATTTAGGTGATGTTGGTTTTGAATTACATGGTGGTCCAGGAGTAAGAAATAATACAGCAGGTGCTATGAGATTTCGTTCATCTACAGGTAGACTTGAAGTTACGGGCTCAATTGTAGCAACTGATGGACATTTTGCAAGAAATTTTAGTGTAGGAACGGGCTCAGAAGCTATAGAAATTTCTTCTTCTAAGTTTATAATGAAAACAAAAAATTGGAATCATCCAACTTCAAGTGCAGGTTGGGCTATAAGTGGTAGTGGAGAAGCATTTTTTCAAGAAGGTCAGATAGGTGGTTGGCAATTAAAAACATTAGATAGGGGAACTGTACGAGAAAGAGCAGTTTTAAGTGGAAGTAATATAACATTGGATGCGGGTGGTGCAGCACTTTATATGTCTAATAAAGGACCAGGTTCAGATCAAGTAAATCAGTTTACAACTTTAGCAGATGAATATTATTTAGATTTTACACCATCTCAAAGTGAGGCAATACAATCATCAGATTATTATGTTTCATTTGGACCTAAATTTAAAGTAGATAAAGATGGAACATTATTTGCAAGTGGTGCAAAATTTGTTGGAACGATAACTGCAAGTGCAGGTTTACTTGGTGGATTTAATATAGGTTCTGCTTCTATGTATGCAGGAGCACCAGAAGGTGCACCAAATTTCTTTTTAAGTGGTTCTGCGACAGGTAATAGTGGTAAATCTTCATATTTTATATCTTCTTCAAGATTTCAAGTAACAGCAGAAGGTGATATAACAGGTTCACAAGTTTTATTTACAAGTGGTAAAATTGGTGGGTGGTCACTTGCTACTACATTATCAGCAACAAATATTTTACTCGACCCTGCTACACCAAAAATAACATTAGGTGATAAATTAACATTAACAGATAGTAACTCAGGATTTTATGCAGGCACAGACGGAATAGCATTGGGTGCTAATTCTGTATTTAAAGTTACATCAGCAGGTGTATTAACAGCAACGTTAGGACAAATAGCAGGATTTACAATAGCGACTACGGGTATAACATCTACAGGAATTGGTGTACATCCAAGTGGTCAAACTCATGCATTTACTGCTGGCTCAAGTAATGAGTTTAGTGTAAAACATAGTGGGCAAGTAAGTGGTTCAAATGTAAACTTTACAGGTGGTAGAATTGGTGGTTGGGTAGTAAGTAATACTCAAATTACAAGTAGTGGTTTAGTTTTAGATTCTACAGGAGATATAAGGTCAGCTAATTTCCAACCAAGAATTACAGGTTGGAGAGTATCATCACAAGGTAATGGAACTGCAGAATTTGAAAATGTTCGTATAAGAGGAACTTTAGCTACTACTACTTTTGAAAAAGAAACTGTAAATGCAGTTGGTGGTCAATTGTGGGTTGGTAACTCAAGTGTTATATCAGAATCAATAGGTCAAACTCAAACAGATTTATTAGTAGACAATATCAGCGGTTTTCAGAAAAATGAAATTTTAACAGCCAAAAAAACCAATCCTACAGGATTTACTAAAGAATATATGTTGGTTACAGGCAGTAAAAGAATTAATCAATCATCTGATACTGATTTTTCTGGTCATCTTCATGTAACAAGAGGATATGGTTCTTCAACTTCACAATCTGTTTTCCTAACAGGTTCATTATTAAATGAAGGAAGTGGTATAAGTACAACAATTGGAACTTTTGGTGTAGATAATTTCCAAGGTCCTACAGCCGACGCACCCGCATTAGTATACAAGTTAATAAAAATTGATGATGAAAAGATGTTTGTAACAGGATCTACAGCAACAACTATTTCAGTTGAAAGAGGTGTTGATGGTAGTGTAAAGGCTACTCATACGAATAATGCAGGAATTCTTGTAGCAGATGACAATACTTCATTTTTAAGTGGATTAGTTTCACCACAAACAACATACGATCCAGGTCAAGTATTAGTAAGTACAGGTAGATATATAGGTGGTTCAGGAAGTAATACTACAGGTAGTGGTTATATTAGAATAAATGCAAATCCAAAAGATGGTACTACACCATTTGTAGATTTTGTTGAAAGAACAGGTAGTGGAATTTATGATGTTAAGTTAAGAGCAAGATTAGGTGATTTAAGTGGATTAGTTAATACAGCATATGGTACTGCGGTAGCAATGCCAAAAAATCCAGGATTTGGTTTAGCAAGTGAAAATGTATTTTTAAGAGGAACGATAAAAGCAACAAGTGGTTCTATTGCTGGAATCAAAATGGAAAGTTCAAAACTATGGACAGGAACAGGTACACATGGGAATTCAAATACAGGGTTTTATCTTGATAATACTGCTAATTTTAGTTTAGGAGATAAGTTAGTTTGGAATTCAGGTACAGAAACATTAACTATAACAGGTACGATAAACATAACGGGCGGGGCTTCTGATGTTTTTGCTACTCAAACTCAAGTAAGTGCTAGTGTAGGTGAGGCAAGTAGTTCAGCAATTTCTGCTGCAGATTCTGCTTTGTCTTCGGTATCGGGTTCATTTTCAACAACCACAACTACAACAAATACAACCGCAACGGCTTTGGCAGGTACAGTAACAT
>CEQE01123460.1_pt1 | contig 15567 bp, 14 predicted proteins | sample 356201 | NCBI WGS metagenome assembly CEQE01 (sample SAMEA2619970, study PRJEB7988) | marine metagenome | biome: marine biome (ENVO:00000447); feature: mesopelagic zone (ENVO:00000213) & marine oxygen minimum zone (ENVO:01000065); material: "saline water (ENVO:00002010), including plankton...
GACTTTGAATTTATTATAATAAATGATGGATGTACAGATTCTAGTCGAGATGTAATAACCTCATACTCAGATCATCGCATTCGCCTTATTGATAATCAAAGGAATATTGGTCTCACAAGGTCACTTAACAAAGGACTTGAATTAGCTCAAGGAGAATATATTGTTCGAATGGATGCGGATGATATTAGTTTATCGAAAAGAATTGAGAAGCAGGTATCGTTCATGCACAACAATCTTTCGATAGATGTTTGTGGAAGTTGGATTAAATATTTTAGGAATGGTAATAAAATCGTTTTCAGATCACCTTCTGATCCAGAAGAAATAAAAGCAAATTTGTTTTTCAGGAATATTATTTTTCATCCAACAGTGATCTTTAGAATAAAATTGCCAAATGGTGATAGGGTGTTTTACAATGAAAACTATTTAAGAGCTCAAGATTATGAACTTTGGTCTAGGATATCCCAACTAAGCAATATTTCGAACATTAATGAAGTATTGGTTAAACACCGATCTCATGAAAATACAATCTTTAAGACTGATAGAAAAGGTCAGATAGAAGCTGCTAATAAGGTCAGATTTAACCAATTAGTTTACTTAGGAATAGATACTAACGATGAAGAAATTCAACTTCATTATAAATGGATAAATAAGAAATTTCCTTTTTCAATAGATTTGCTAAATCAAACAAATAAATGGTTTCAAAAACTAAGAGCGTACAATAACAAATTCAGAATTTATAATAGTGTTTATTTTGAAAAATTATTATATGATTATTGGTTTTTAGTCTGCACATCATCTACAGAAAATGGTATTAAGGTATATAATTTATATAAAAGTACTAATGTAGGTATGCAAGCACTGAGAATGGACCAAAAAGTAAAATTACTCATAAAATGTTTGGTTAAGTGTTAATAAATGGTATCTGATTTCACAATTTTTTATATTATATAATTATCTCAGATTTTGGTATGGGATATAAGAAAACTAATCTATTGAATGAACTGGAAATGTTTTTTTTGCTATTGTAAGAATATTGTAATAATTGTGCAAATTTGAAAATTGAATTATAGCACCTTTTAATATCATAACTAATATTTTTTGGGTAAAGTCGTAAAACAGTTACTATATTGATGTTCTTTGAAAATATTCAAGATTGAGATTCTTCTGTATTTCTATTCTTTTATTTTCTTTGTTTTTAGTTTGAAATTATAAATGAAACTGATTAATAAGGTGATATTGATTATATCTCCTGAATCCTGGGGAGAAAATTATGTTTCAAAACATCATTACACTATAGAACTAGTTAAAAAGGGCAATAAAGTTATTTTTTTTAATCCACCTGACAAGCAATTGATAAAACGCAAAGCAATACCATATCCGCGATTTGCAAATCTGATAGTTATGAATTTTCCACAGTCATTTAAAGGGCTGAATCAGATCCCTTTTGTTTTCAGGAGGTGGTATCACCATGTAGAAGCAAGAAGGATGTTATTGTTTTTAGAGAAAAAAGTAGATATTGTCTGGAGCTTTGACCCGTATAGGTTGCAGTATATAAAAGCCTTTAATGCTGATCTATGCATTTACCATGCAATGGACGATCATGAAAGTAATATTGAAAATGATGTAGTTGAATCAGCCGATATGGTTCTTGCGGTTTCGGACCTGATTAAACATAAATTTAGTGATTGTAATACACCATGTTATAAGATTAATCACGGAGTAGGAGATCATTTTTTTTCATATAAAAAACCCCCTGTTGAAAAGATTACGACGCCTAAAAGAATAAATGTTGGATATGTTGGAAACTTGCATTATAGATATCTAGATAAGAGAATATTTAAACAAATTATATTAGAAAACCCAGAGGTTCAGTTTTGTTTTATTGGCCCATACGAAAATAATAACTTGTCTAACTCTGAACGAAATAGAGGGTTTGTTCAGTTTTTAAAGTCAAGGCATAATATATCCTTAATTGGTCCTAGGCCATCAGCTCTACTACCCTCATATCTGCAACAATTTGATCTGTTTCTAAGTTGCTACAATACCAATGTTAATCCCGTTCATATGTCTAACAGTCATAAGATACTGGAGTATTTAAGTACGGGTAAAGTCGTGGTAAGTCATTGGATTGATGAGTATAAAGATAAAAGAGACTTATTAGAGATGGTTGATAACAATACGGTGCTACCTGCTAGATTGAAAAAAGTTATACAAAATATTAATTTCTATAATTCAAAAGAAAAATCAAAAGAACGAATTAATTTTGCATCCAACAACACATATGCAAATCAAATAATTCGTATTCAGCATTTAATTAAAACCATTTAATATTGCATTTCTATAATTTAAGGTAGCTGCTCAGGTCTATCAGATACATAAATTTTATTTGAATATTTGTTAATTAACGGCTATTAATTTATGCTAAATGTAATAATCGACTATGGTATGGGAAATACACGATCCATACAGCACAAATTTAAAAGAATAGGAATAAGAGCAATAGTTAGTTCAAAAATAGATGATATCGAAAAGGCAAATCTAATCGTGATTCCAGGCGTTGGTCATTTTGCTAAAGCAATGCAGAATATTCGTCAGCTTGGAATTATTGAGATATTAAACAGGAAGGTTGTTCAAGAAAAAACTCCAGTTATAGGAATTTGTTTAGGCATGCAGTTACTTACTAGATGGAGTGATGAAGGTGCGGTTAAAGGACTAGGGTGGATTGATGCTCAAACAAAATTATTCCAGTTTGATAATCATAGCTATAAGGTTCCACACATAGGATGGAACAGACTCAATCTCGCCATGGAAAGCCCTATTTTATTTAATATTAAATCGGACCAGCGTTTTTACTTTGTGCATTCGTACCATGTAATATGTAATAATTTGGAAGATGTTCTTACTAACTCATTATATGGTGGTTTTGAATTTGTCTCTTCCCTACACAGAAATAATATCTTAGGCACACAATTTCACCCTGAAAAAAGTCACCGTAGAGGTATGCAAATTATAAATAATTTCTATAACCATGTTATGTCTTTAAGTGGTAATTAGATAGAATGTACAAGAGAGTTATTCCAATTCTGTTACTAATGAATAGTGGTCTCTACAAAGGTGTTAAATTTAAAAACTATAAGTATGTTGGAGACCCAATAAATACAATCCGAATCTTTAATGATAAAGAAGTAGATGAACTTTTTCTTTTTGATATAAGAGCCACAAATAATGGTCGTATTCCGGACATAGAACTTATAAAACGCATAGCGGACGAATGCTATATGCCATTTGGTGTTGGAGGTGGTATAAGGACTATTGATGATATTAAAAGTATTATTCAAGCGGGCGCTGAAAAAGTTTCATTAAACACTTCAATTATTAATGATTTAGATTTAATAAAGGAAGCCAGTGAAACTTTCGGGAGTCAAAGTATTGTTGTTACTATAGATTACAAAAAAGGATTCTTTTCAAAATCATTTGTATATACACACTCAGGGAAAAAGAAATATTCTATTGATCCTGTGGAATGGGCGAAGACTGTTGAAATAATGGGGGCTGGGGAAATCATAATAAATTCAATTGACAGAGATGGTACGGGGAATGGTTTAGACTTAGAGTTAATTGGTCGAATTGCTAATGCTGTTAATTTACCAGTTATAGCTAGCGGGGGAGTAGGTTCATATTCTGATATAATGCAGGGAATTGCAATTGAAGGTGTGACAGCTGTTGGTGTTGGGAGTTTTTTTGTTTTTAATAGGTCTCACCGATCAGTCTTAATTAATTATCCATCTAATAATGAATTAAAAAAGCTTTTTAATATTTAGGATGGATAAAAATATTATCAATAGAATAAACAATAATGAAAATTCTAGTATAAATAGTAATTATAGAATATGCAAACGCTGTATAATGGATACAACTGATCTGTATATTAAATTCGATACCAACGGTTATTGCAATCATTGTAATACATTTGAAAAGAAAATTAAACCAAGGATATTTTCAAAACAAAAAAGAAAATTATATTTTAATAAACAGATAGATCTGATAAAATCAGGAAGTCGAGGGAGAAAATATAATTGCATTATCGGTTTGAGTGGTGGAAGAGATAGCTCGTATGCGGTCTATTTAGCAAAAGAATTTGGACTAAATGCATTAGTTATTCATTTTGATAACGGATGGGATTCTGAACTTGCTATAAATAATATAGAAAATATAATAAAGAAAACAGGATTTGATTATTATAATTATATAGTTGATTGGGACGAATTTTGCGATTTGCAGCTCTCATATCTTAAAGCCTCAGTTGTTGATGTGGAGATACCTACAGATTTAGGAATATTTTCACTTCTTCCACGGATGGCGAACAATTTCAATGCTAAGTATATACTATTTGGTGAAAACCTAGAAACTGAAAGTATAATGGGTGAAGGTTGGAATTATAAAAATAAATTAGATTACATTAATCTTAAAGCCATACATAAGAAATATGGTGAAAAAGAATTAAAATCATTTCCCCTATTAACCCAATTAAAAGAGATTTATTATTATAATATCATGAAGATTAAGCAAATAAATATTTTGAATTATGCTAATTGTAATTATAAAGAAATTGAGGATTTATTAAAGAAGGAATTTAAGTGGCGTGATTATGGAGTTAAACACGGAGAATCTATTTTCACAAAGTTTTATCAATCATATGTTTTACCTAAGAAATTTAACATAGATAAGAGAAGAGCTCATTTATCATCATTAATTTGCTCTTTGCAAATTACAAGGGATGAAGCTTTAGAAATTATTACAAAACCGGTTTATAATAACGATGAATTGAAGGAGGAATATGAATATATCGTCAAAAAACTAAAATTAAGTAGCAAGAAATTTGAAGAGATAATGTCGCTACCGATTAAATCTCATTTTGATTTTCCAACAATGGAAAAATCAAAAACTTATTCTTTCCTAAACAAATTAAAACGATTGAAATATTTGTTTTTATTTGATTCTAAATAGTATGAATTAAGACCATACGTAATAGTATAATATCTATATATCTATTAATGCATTTACGTTAAAACAACTATTTACATCTCCATCACGCTTCATAGCATAATAGTGAACAATTTAAAAATCACTGCGCGGGAGTTTATAAAAAAGTATTTTTATTTATATAATTTTATTTCTTATATATATAATATTAAATGGTATATCAGAAAATTTTTTAAGTATAAAGTAATTGACGAAGATAAGTTTCTCAGAAATATGAGGACTGACATTTACTTTGAATATGGTGACCGGTCTTCTATTTTTTTCTATGCACCAATTTGTCTTGATAAGAAAATCTCATCCCAATTTAAGTCTTTTGTAAATAACACCTTTGATTTTGATAAATCTATTTACGCTATATACAACAATGTAGATTTAATTGGTTTCAATGCCGTAGTGGTAACATCAACAAATGATATTATACAAGGTAATGCTGAATCCCTTAAAGTCTTGAGTACGTGTGAACCAAGGCTCTTCACTCAACCTAAAAAGATAAAATGTGAAGAGAGTTATGAAACTGTAATATCTTTAATTAACCCGTTTAATAATGGGCGATGCAATAACGTGTTTCATTGGATCAATGAAAGTCTTTTTCTTCTTCAGGCGGCTGAAGACTATGTAGCAAAATATGGAGATAAGCCTTATATTTTATTAAGTAATAATCCAGAAAAATATCATATTGAATCGTTAAGACTGCTGGGCTATAATAAAACAGATTATTTGTTATGGGCGCACGAGAGAGCTAATGTAAAAAAAATGATTGTCCCTGGTTTAAGAAGGAAAATGATATCTAAAGGTATGTATTTAATTAATCCTGATGCTGTGAATTGGTTAAGGTATAGGTTAAGGCCAGTAATTGATAATACAACAAATTATTTCAGCGAAAATATACTAATTTCTAGGCAAAAATCTATAGGGCGAAAAATTAAAAACTTTGAAGAGGTTTATGCATTTTTATGTGAATATGGATTTGAATCTTATTGTCTTGAGGATATATCTTTTAAAGATAAGCTACGAATGTTTTCTAATGCTAAGAATATTGTTGGTGCACATGGCGCTGGATTATCATATATGATGTTTAGCATAAAAGCTAATATAATAGAATTATTTGGAAATCCACCAGTATTCTATACAGACTACTATCGTTTATCTCAAAGTGTTGGGTTAAAATATGCTTACATGTTCTGTGATTATTCATATGAGAATTATATAGTAAGTAATAAATCTTCTAAATTTAAAGAGCATGATTTGATTGTTAATGTTGATGATTTAAACAAATTGTTCATAAAATTAAATAGTTAATAAAGGATTAATAATAATTAAAAAAATATTAATTACAGGTGGCTCAGGGTTTCTTGGGAGACATTTAGCTATTAAACTAAAGGATCACTATGAAGTCATATTGTGCGCTAGAAATAATTCTCAAAACATCTTGACCCAGGAAGTTACAGGATGTCATGTAGCCCCGATGGATGTTGCCAACATTGAATCTGTAAAAGATTCATTAAATGAATTTAAACCTGAAATAATCATTCATGCTGCGGCAACCAAGTATGTTGTTTTATCCGAGAATTACCCAATGGAGTGTCTTGATGTTAATGTTCTAGGTTCACAAAACGTTGCCAGGGCTGCTATAGATATAGGTGTTGATACAGTTATAGGTATATCTACGGATAAAACTGCCCCACCTGTCGGTAATATCTATGGTTTATCAAAGGCTTTAATGGAGAGATGTTATTGTGAATTGAATTCCAAGTCAAAAACAAGTTTTGCATGTGTCCGTTTTGGCAATATCGCTTGGTCCACAGGTTCTGTTTTCCCCATATGGAAAGGTATGATGGAACGTGAAGGTTTAATTCAATCTACGGGCCCCGAAATGCGGAGGTTTTTCTTTTCAGTGGATGAGGCGACAGCATTGATTATACGTGCCATAAATAACACAGATATAATTGGGGGAAAGGTGCTTTCACAAAAAATGAAATCAGCTCAGATAGAAGATATTTTAAATGTGTGGTCATTGCATTATGGTATAAGTTGGGAAAAGATACAAAGACGCCCTGGTGATCAGGTTGATGAATTTCTGATTGGCTCCTCGGAGTTAGAACACACATTGGAAATTGATATTGAGGGTATCACTCACTTTGTGATTTCGTTCAATGAAAAAATAATAAACCATCTAAATGAGGTCATTTCAAGCAAAAATGCAGAACGTCTCACAGAAAAAGAAATATTAGATCTTATTACTAGAGTGCCTGAATTTGCTTGACGATACAATGTGCAAAATTAAACATGCATTGGTGATGGCAGCCGGAAGAGGTATGCGAATGATGCCATTGACAGATTTAGTTCCAAAGGCTATGGCCCCATTCAGTGGAACTACACTTATTGCCGATGGAATTCAAAAGATAAGAAAACATATCAGCAATGTTCATATAACTGTGGGGTATAAGGGAGCTATGCTTGCAAAGCATGTTATTGAGCATGATGTGTTAACACTCTTTAATACCGAAGGAAAGGGCAATGCATGGTGGGTATACAATACTTTAATGAAATACGTTGATGAACCTGTTTATGTGCTTACTTGTGATAATGTAGTTGATCTGCAATTTGATGAGATTGCTGAGGATTATTTTAAAAAGAATGCTCCAGCATGTATGGTAGTACCTGTAAAACCAGTTGAAGGGTTGGACGGTGATTATATTTTTAAAGAAAACAAGTTAGTTTCATTAATAACTAGAGACAAAACATCAGATATATATTGCTCAGGAATTCAGGTCCTTAATCCGGCGAAAGTTAACAGATTAACGCAAAAAACAGAGAGTTTTAATGATTTATGGAATAACCTTATTAAGAAGAAACAGCTGTACTGTTCGGATGTCCTTCCTATAAAATGGTGTGCGGTTGATAGTATTGATCAATTAGATGTTCTAAATAAATCTCTGTTTAAGAAATGATGAAAAAGATTGCAAGGCATATCATTATTAATTATGTACCCAATATATTAAGGGAAGTTATTACTAATTATCGTTACCCTCAGCCGGTCAAGTATCCTGTTATAAAACATTTATGGTCATTCCGAGATTTGTACTTATTCAAAAGGCAAGTAGAATGCTCGTATACAGATAGAAATATACTCGTTATATCGCCTCATCCAGATGATGAGGTTATAGGAATGGGCGCTACTATTGTAAAGCATTTGAATAACGGGAGCAACATCACGGTTTTATACATGACTGATGGCAGGAACGGTGGTGATCCAAATTTGACGCATAAACAAGTAATAAAGATGCGCCACCGTGAAGCAATGTTAGTAGGAGAAAAATATGGATTCAAGCAGATATACTGGCAGCTATCCGACACACTAGGTAAAAGAGTATTCAATTCAGAAGAATTTTTTACGAATAGAAATGAAGTGGTTAACAACTTGGTCGATGTGTTGGACAAGGGGCAATATGACTCTATTTTTCTCCCCTCATTTTTTGATTGGCACGTTGATCATTTTACCTCAAATAAAATACTGGTTGATGCATTAAAGAAGACAAGTATACCTAAACTAACAATATATGGTTATGAAGTATGGAGTTACATTCCATTTCCGAATTATGTAGTGGATATTTCAGATGAATTCTTAGCAAAGAAAGAAATGTTAACTTGTTATACATCCCAAGTAGAAAATGGTTATTTCCAGAAATATATTCAGGATAGAGGTAATTTACGTTTTCAGTTACATTTGGATAAGAGGAGATTAGGTTTTGCTGAAGCTTTTTTAAGGTTTGATAAAGATGTCTATACGGAACTATTCAATGATTATTTAATCAAAATGATAAATGAAGATGTGAATATTTATGGAAACATAGTCACTTAATAATAATAGAAGTTCATATATAATTTATCAATTATTTTGTGATAGTATAGAAAGGTAACCTTAAGCATGTATCAGTATTGATATGAAAAAGTTTGAATCAATAAAAACAGGCGAGAAGGCTCAGTTAACTCACACAATCCGCCAATCTGATATAGATCAATATGTTGAATTAACAGGTGATGATAATAAAATTCATGTTGATCAACAATATACAAGTAAGACAGCCTTTAAGAAACCTGTTGTTCACGGAATGTTGAGTGCATCTTTTATTTCGACTTTGATTGGTACGAAGCTTCCGGGTGATGGTGCATTGTGGTACCAACAAAGTATTAAATTTTTGATGCCTGTTAGAGTGGGAGATAAAATTACTGTATTTGCAAAAGTAATTAATAAAATTAAGAGAACTAAAACAATCCAGTTATCTACAGAAATATATAATCAGAATAATCAAAAGGTAATTACTGGCACAGCTAGTGTAAAGCTAATAGAGGAAGTTCAGCCCTCAGCCATTCAAAAAGCTGTAAAAGTTAAGAATAACATTGCATTGGTAATAGGTGGTACTGGAGGCATTGGTAAAGCGACTTGTTTTCAGTTAGCAAGGGATGGATTTGATGTTGCTATCCATTATTATAAAAATATCGAATCTGCAAATAGGTTGAAGAAAAACATAGAAAAGTTGGGCAATAACGCTACTGTTGTTAATGCTGATATCAAAGAAATTGATCAGGTTGATAGGATGATTCAGCGGGTACTTAGAAAATTGGGTTCAATATCTGTTTTGGTTAACTGTGCTACCACTCCCATACCAAATATAAAAATAGCAGATCTAGAATGGCGAAATATGCAAGAACAATATGATGTAAATATTAAAGGGGCATTTAATATTATAAAATTTGTCGTCCCTATTATGGAAGAAAATGGGTATGGAAAAATTATCAACTTAATCACACAATATATAGAGGATCCAAAACCTGAATTAGCTCACTATATCACAGCAAAATCTGCTTTAAGTGGTTTTACTAAAGCTTTAGCAACTGAACTAGCACCTAAAGGTATTCAAGTTAATCTGATTTCACCGGGTATGACTGATACACAACTACTTGCAGATATACCTGAAAAAGTCAGATTACTAACTGCTGCTCAAGCACCATTGAGACGTCTTGCATCTCCGGATGATATTGCCAGGGTGATAAGTTTTCTATCATCTGAGAAATCTGATTACCTTACTGGAGAAACAATAAGAGTTAATGGTGGCCAGGTAATGATATGAAAAGCATTAGTTATATAGAAATACTTAAAGAAAACAATCGTTTTGCTAAGATGTTACCCTCGAAAAAGTACACTGTTCAGGTGCTCTCAAACATTTCTAATGCCCAACTAAATGAAATATTAGAGTATACTTTAAGATATGAGGATGTCCCGGCTATAGTGATGTCTGGAGATTATGACAATATTATTCAGAACAGCATTAAATACAATAAATCAAATCTAGTCATCATATTTTGGGAGCTCTGTAATCTTCTCGAGGGCATGCAATACAAAGTTGATCTTTTTAATGATACAGATTTTACGTCAATTCTTGAAAAGGTGGTTTCGGAGGTGGACTTGATATTTAACAGCTTGGCGGAGACATCCTGTGTACTATTTAATCGATTTACTGGACTTCATTTTGCTAACAAAGCAATTAACAAAACTCGATTGGAAGACTTAGCTAGACAACTGAACTGCTATATCGATGAGCATAAACCTGAAAATGTACGAACTGTTGATATAGACAAAATTCTTTTTTCAGTGGGGCTAGAAAAAAGTATTAACCTACGCTACTTTTATTCAGCAAGGGCACTTTATACTGTTGACTACTATAAGGCTTATGCGGATTATGTTAAGCCTATTATCATGTCTACTACGGGTAAGGCAAAAAAGGCACTTATATTTGACTGTGATAATACCCTGTGGAATGGCATCTTGGGTGAGGACGGGTTTGATAAAATAGAAATGTCGACCGACACGACATATGGGGCTATTTTTTCTGAAATTCAGAGTTTGGCGTTGTCTCTGTTTAAACAAGGGGTTCTGTTGGGATTATGTACAAAGAACAATCCTGATGATGTGGAGCAGGTCTTATTCGACCACCCTGATATGATAATAAGGGATCAACATCTAGCCATCAAAAAGGTAAACTGGAACAATAAAGTATCTAACCTAAATGAAATCTCCCAGGAGTTGAACATAGGACTGGATAGTATTGTGCTAGTAGATGATTCACTTTTTGAAGTGAATCTGATAAGGAATCAATTACCGGAGGTGAAGGTTCTGCAGGTTCCAGAAAAGCTTTATGAATACCCTAAGATGATCAGGGAAAACATGGGTTTATTCTACAATAGGTCCGCGACAGCGGAAGATAAAATAAGGGTTTCTATGTATAAGCAACAGGCCATGCGGGGGTCTTACAAAAAACAATTTGAAAATCTAGAGGATTATCTGATTTCCCTTGAGATGGAGATGATTGTTTTTAATGATGATAAGAAACTTATTCCTAGAATAGCTCAAATGAGTCAGAAGACTAACCAATTCAATTTAACTACAAAACGATATACTGAAGGGGATATAAATAGGTTAGTTGGAGATCATAATGCATTGGTAATGGCTATTTCAATAACAGATAAATACGGAGATAGCGGTGTAACAGGGCTCTGTATAGTTAAAATAGATAGACAAAAAGGAGTTTCTGAAATTGATACATTTTTGTTGAGTTGTAGGATTATAGGAAGAAACATAGAGTTTGTGTTTATCGATACGGTAGTTAATAGACTTAAGAGTGAAGGAGTAATTACTATTGTTGCAAAATATATAAAAACAAATAAGAATCAGCAGGTCATGGATTTTTATGATGACTGCAGCTTTAAATTTATATCTTTTGATGATTCTAAGCGATACTATAAGTTACATATAAGTGATTATAAACCTCATGATATAAATTACATTAAGGTATCGTATGGAAAAACTGATTGAAGAAAGAATGAGGGAAGTCATCTCAGCTGTATTTAATATTCCTGTTAATGAGATAAGAACGGATGCATCATCAGATAATATTGAAAGTTGGGATTCATTAAAACATATGAATATGGTCTCTGCTTTAGAAGAAGAGTTTTTAATTGAGTTTGATGATAAAGAAATATTTGAATTATTGAATTATGAACTAATAAAAACAATTGTGTTAGAAAAAATAGAAAATTAACATACTTTATAAGTTAAAATTAATAAAGTGAGCTAATAGACGGGTAAAGAATAGGTAATTGTGAAGCAGATTAGAAAGGCTGTAAAGGCTGATTTTGAAGATGCTTATAATGTTTTAAAGTTATTTAACCATCCTAAAATTAAAAAGGAGGATTGGAAAAGAATTTTTACTGATTATTGGGAAAAGAATGAAAAATATTATGGGTACGTGTTAGAAGATAATAATAAGATTGTAGGATTCGCTGGAGCTGTGTTTAGTGAAAGGGTGATCAATGACAGGGAGTATAAGTTTTGCAATTTAACTTCTATTATTGTTAGAAAAGAATATCGTAATCAAAGTTTGGCAATGTTGTATCCATTACTAACAATGCCAGGTTACACTATAACAGTTTTGGGCCCAGCAAAGGAAACAGTTCCGATATACATGAAGACGGGATTTAAGATAATGAATACTAATATTAGAATAATTCTCCCAAAATTCAGATTAAATTATAGAAATAAGCCTAAAGTAGTCTTTAATTTATTAGAAATTGTGAAATTACTGAATTCTGAAGAACGAAAAATATTAGATGACCATATTAATTTTAATTGCAAGCATATTTTAGTAAAATCAAATATAGGTAATTGTTATATGGTAGCCGTGAAATATCTACGAAAAAATTTTTCATTTATACATATAATTTATATAAGCAATAAATTCATATTTTCAAAATTTATAAATAATGTGTGTATGAAACTTATGTTAAGATATAACATAATTGGGGTTTTAATAGATGACCGTTTGACTCGTGGAAAAAATATCCCATTGTCATTCTGTTATAAACAAAAAAATAATGTTAATTTATATAAATCGTCAACACTGACAGATAGCCATATAGATCTATTATATACAGAATATTTTTTGTTAGATCATTTTTCATCTTAAGCGATTTGTATACCATCATTAACATTAAAATCACCTATTTTGATAAACAATAACCTCAAATGAATATATTAATTATTGCTGATTTTTATATTTACGGTGGTGGAACATTTTCAGTTCTTGAAAAAATTATTCGAATGCATAATGATATGGGGCACAAAACAGAATTATTAATTGAAAAAAATAAAACAACAACACAATTAAATTTTTTATGTAAAACATATAAAGTAAATATAACAACATATCCCGTAAGAAAATTAATATTTGAGAACCCGTTATTTTCAATTATATATGAGTTGTTTATTTATTTATTTTACATCAGAAATATATCGTATGATCTAATATTTGTAACAAATGGGGTGTGCTATTATTTTATGACATTGCTTTTCTTTAAGAACCCGATTGTTCTTTTAATGAATGCCTATCCTAAGCAAGGATTTAGCTTAAAATATAAATTTATGTATTTATTTCCAATGTTTATGCGTAGTAACAAAATGATAATTACCGTATCAAAATATGCTGCTATTCAGGTATCAAAATATCTAGGATTTGACAATAGTAATATTTATACTATTTATAATAGCTTCAATCCTATATATCTTAATTTAAATCCTAAATATAATAAAAATATTGTTTTTACGGCTGGACTTATAACAGCTGATAAAAATCCTGATGTATGGCTTTTAGTTGCTGAAAATGTTTGTAAATATATTCCCGAAACCAAGTTTATTTGGGTAGGTGGTTTAACTGAACAAATTAAAAGAATGGAGGATAAGGTTAGGATTAAAGGATTAGAAAATAATGTAGAATTTATAGAGTACACTTACGATATAATTCCGTATTATAATGAATCAAAAGTGTATTTTCAACCAAGCAAAAATGAAAATAATAGTATAGCTGTTATCGAAGCAATGGCGGCTGGACTTCCATGTGTTGTGTCAAATGTCGGGGGAATGACAGAATCAGTATTGAATAATAAGACAGGTTTTGTTTGTGATCCGAATAATGTAAGTGAATTTTCTCAAAACATTATTAAAGTATTAAAAAATAAAAATCTTGTTATTAATATGGGAAATAAAGGACGGGATAGGGCTAAAAACATTTTTTCTGTTAAAGTGCAAAAATTAAGATTTAATAATTTATATAGCAATATAATTAAGAATTGAGGGTTCAAACATAGCTGGTTCTCTTACTATCAATTTCTGACATTATAGCTGTGATTAATTCGCTAATTATAAATAATGAATTATAGTACGGATAATGGCTTATTTAGGTATAAAAATAATAAAAATAAATATGTATTATTATATCATTCTGTTGGATCCTACCATTTTTCTACTAAATTAAATAATTTTAGAAAACATATTAAATTTTTGAGTTATTTTTCTTCTGATTTTATTTCTGAATACAATGAGACAAATGCTAAAATTTTTCTAACATTTGATGATGGTTATGTAGATAATTATACTAAAGTTTTTCCGGTAGCCAAATATTTTAATCAAAAAATTAATATTTATATATCAACCAAATATATCGGTAGAGAATTTAGTTTTTCAAGAACTAAGGGCAAATATAAAGTCTTAACCAATAAAATGATTTCTGAAATGGCTGATAGTGGTATCGTAGAGTTTGGAAGTCATTCTCACTCACATATTGATTTGTCCTTTGTAAACAAAAGTCGCTTATCATATGAAATTGAAAAATCTGTTGATATAATTGAATCAATTACAAATACAAAAGTATCTACATTTTCATTTCCTTTCAATAAAATTAACATAAATGCTTTCCCAATATTAGAAAGACTTGGTATAAAATATCTCTTGACAGGTAACCAACCTAATTTTGTAAATAGTAGCATTTCAATAATTCCAAGAATATCTGTTGATAGGAAATCAGCAATATTTAGTATTTTTAAACAGTTAATTTATTCTTATATAAAATAATATAGTATGCAATTAAATCCATTAGTCTCTATTATTATGCCTACTTATAATTCTGAGAAGTTTATTTTCGAAGCAATCAATTCTATTTTAAATCAAACATATACTAATTTTGAATTGTTAATTATTAACGACGGAAGTAATGATCATACAATGGAAATCATTCATGAAGTTCCTGATGACAAAATACAATATTTTGAGCAAGATAATAAAGGTGTAAGTAAAGCGCGTAATCTTGGGCTTTCTAATATGCGGGGAGAATTCTTTTGTTTTATGGATGCTGATGATGTAATGCCATCAAATAGTATTATGTCAAGGCTTCAAATTTTTCAAAAACAACCGAATATATCGTTTGTTGATGGAAAAGTCGTCTATATGAATGAAGAAATGTTACCTATAGGTAAAAGTTACATTCCCTCATTTAAAGGTTATCCATATAATGAATTGTTGCAGGTCAGCAATTCATGCTGTTTTGGTAATACATGGATGATAAAGAGGGAAATGAATATAGAGTATAAATTTAATGAAGAGCTTACCCACTGTGAAGATTTATGTTTTTATCT
>CEQE01097615.1_pt1 | contig 15559 bp, 16 predicted proteins | sample 356201 | NCBI WGS metagenome assembly CEQE01 (sample SAMEA2619970, study PRJEB7988) | marine metagenome | biome: marine biome (ENVO:00000447); feature: mesopelagic zone (ENVO:00000213) & marine oxygen minimum zone (ENVO:01000065); material: "saline water (ENVO:00002010), including plankton...
ATTTTATCTTTATCTATATCTGCGCCTATTACATCGTTGCCAAGCTCCGCAAATACTGTGGCTGTAGCTAATCCTACATACCCCGTACCAATTACTGAAACCTTCATTCTTTATCTTGGAATAGAAATTTCGTTTAAAAAGGTTACCATTATTAAAACTTAAAAAAGAGGTGGACAGCTTTCCTAGTTTCCCGTGCAAAAGCGCAGTACAGCTAGAAACGGAGGCTTGCTTAACTTCCGAGTTCGGAATGGGATCGGGTGAACCAAGCCCCTATGGCCGTCCAACAATAAGTAATGTTTATCGTTTTAAAAAGGTTGCGGATTTTCACCTACATCAATAACAACTCTCTTCTCCTTCACATCAACATCCTTAATGACCTTATGTCCCTTCAGCTTCTTCTTTATATCTTCCCAAGAATATTTTTTGCTTGCCTTGCTTACTTCATCTAGAATTTCCTTGATTTGTTGATAATTATTATAAATCATCTCTGCTTTTTTTCTGTTTTCTGTTTCCTTGTTCTTCATATTCTTTATTGTAGCTTTTTGTTCTTCTATTATTCTTTTTAGTTCATTTATCTTTTTTTCATAAGTAGATTCTCCTTTTTTTACGATCTTGAGTTCCTTTGTAAAATACTCGTCTAACGCTTCATTAAAATCAGAGAACTTTTTCTTTTCGTATTCTTTATAGAATTCCAAATCAATAGGCACAACATCCACTGCTTCCTTATTTTTGTAGATTATAGTTGAGTTTTTCTTTTTTTTAATTATTTTTTTTATAGAATTGATTATTTTTTTAATTTCATCATCATTGAATTTTTTTGGTATTTTATCTTTATTAATATCGCTCAACAAACAAATCTCCTCAGAATAAACTCCACCTAAACCCAATTCGACAGCAAGTGCAGTGACAATCTTGTCTTTTTTTGAATTTTTCAATAAATCAATAAGATTATTCTTATTTAAATCAAAAAGGTTGTATTGCATTTCCGGGTATTTGTATCTCTCTTTTGGTACTATTGCTCTATCTTTGAATTTGTGTTTGATTGAACAATCTACTATAATATCATCATTATTGCATAAAATCACGTTGCCCTTTCCAAAAAATTCCAGATAAATCTTCTTTGTTTCATCTTTTGCCTTGAAAACAAATTTTAATATTCTTTCTGGTCCTAGCTGCTCGACAGAATCAAGAAATTTTCCCTCAAGATGTTTCCTTAGTCCCATGCAGAAGCCAGATGGCTTTTCATCAACAGATTTTGTCCCAGTAAGAAAAATGGCTTTTCCAACAATAACCCTCAATATTTTCTTGCCAATATTGCTCTTGTAAAGCTGAATATAAATCTCTTCTTTGCCATTATTATATATTCTATCTGCTTTGGAGCCCTCTAAGTTTTTCAATTCTTTCAGAGCAAAATATATATCCAAAGACGCTAATTGGGTTTTCATATAGTGCAAAAAAGAATGAATGTATATAAATTTATTCAAGCTCAAAAGGGCTTATTACATCTTTTCCAGACTTTTCTTGGGCTTTTTTCAAACGCTCCCTTTGTTGCTCAAGATGCTTATGAAACATTTCCGGAATGTTCTCTTCTTCTTTGTATATTGACTCTATCCTATCCAATCTCTCTAAGAGCTTAGGAATCCTTATAGAAAATTGCTTTTCATACTCCTCTTTCGAGTACTCTTTTCCAAAGACTTTGCTGAACAATTGCCTTAAATCTTCATATTTGGGTATGAATCCTATAGGAGTTTCAATTACTCCATATTCATCATGAATCCTTCCTTCCATCCATATAAGCCAGACTTTTTTGTCTGTTTTTTCATTGAGAAAGTTTCCATCCTCCTTTAGAAAATAGTTTGTTGCAAATATCTTTGGTTCATTATCCACATCTTCTCCAAATTTCAGGTGGTTTTTAATATAGGTTCCCAAAGGAACTGTTAGAAATTCTATATTGGACATTGGATTATGTTTTCTTACACCTGCTTTGTCCGAGGTTCCTGTTACTGTTTCTGATTCTATTGCTGCCCCTATAAACACTCCGTGCGACCAGCTTAATGATTGTAGTACTGGAACTGATGTATCTGAATCACGACCTCCATAAATAAATCCGCTTACAGAAACACCTTCTGGATTGTCTGCATCCTTATCTGCATTATCCAATTCACCTATCCTTATTGTGTATCTTGCATTTTTGTGTGCTGCAGTAACTTCTTTCCCATCATCATCTTTCTTTCCTTCCTGCCATTCTCCAGAAAAGTTAAATCCATCTTTTGGTATTTCTTTCCCCATTCCAAGCCAGTAAGGTATCTTGTCCTTAACTAGAACATTTGAGAATATAACTTCTCTTGGTGTTGTAAGCGCTTTATATATTAAAGGATCATCTTTTTGGTTAATATCTGCAATTATTCCAAATATTCCCTGTTCTACGTTGACTGCTCTTGCTGTCCCATCTCCTCCAAGCCTTATATATGCTATATCATCACCAATAATAGTCTGTCCCGGAACCATTGCAGTAGAAGTTTTGCCGCATGCTGTTGGGAATGCCCCTGTGAAATATGTTGTACGGCTTTTTCCTTCTGGATGCACTCCCATGATGAACATGTGCTCGCAGAGCCAGTCTTCTCTGCTTGCTTTGCTTATTGCAAGCCTTAGTGATAATTTTTTTAGGCCTACACTGTTTCCTGCATATTGGTTGTTTATTGTGAAAACACGATCTTCTTCCAGGTCCATATATACTCTTCTTTTGTCCACATTTATCGGGTTTTTTCTGTCATCTAAAGTGCCTGCTGAATGGATAAAATGAAAGAATTTGTTTGAACCTTTTAGCTGTTTGAATTCGTTGTAACCTTGCCTGTAGAGTATCGCTTCGCTATGAACTACATATGCTGAATCTGTCAGTTGCAAAGCAGGTATCGAGAATTTTGAGTTTGTTGGGCCCAGACAGAAGAAGCATATTAACATCTCCTTCCCTTCCATTATTCCATCAAGCAATTCCATAATTTCCTTTAGGCCTTCATCTCTGTCTACTGTTTTAATGGATTTGCTTAGTTTTCTCCCCTTGGGAAGCATTACCCTTGTGTTAATTAAGTCTCTTCCCTGGTCAGAGTACCCATCAAAATGGATTGTATGTCCTTCCATCTCAAGCTGAACTTCCTCCTTGTTTTCTAAAGCCAGTCTTTTGGCATAAGCAATATCTTCTTCAGAACCAGTAAGCACAGTTACTTTCTTTGGCTTGCATAATTTAACATACTTTTCTACAATTTCTTCTACATATTTATTGTTAATCTCTTTCAATTTTTTCAGATTTTCTTCATCAATTAAATTACTGCTTATATTCATTATCCAACCCCAATCTTCATTTTATTTTTTGACTTTATTTAAAAATATTATGTTACTACAATAACAATCATCTCTCTTTGCAGGCATTATATATATTATCAAAAAGCTCTGGTATTTTTTCAGTTGGTGTCGCAGAAAAAGCAACCCTAATCAAATCACCCATTGATATTACTCCAGTTGAATATTTATCAAGAAGTATTTTTCTTATTTTCTCGCTATCATTATTTTTTAATCTGATACACATAAAATAACCAGAATTAAAAGGAAGAGCCTCAAAAACATCTTCATATTCCTTATGTTCTTCTAATACTTCTTTAACTTTTGTATACCTCCTCTTAAGAATATCATATTTTTCTTTTTTCTCATCCCAATAAGTTTGAGCTTTAAATGCTTTCAAAACAAGTGACTGTGAGATATGGGGTGCATTGGATATACTGCCCCTTACAGCTCCTGATGTCTTATTTTCTAATGCAGTATAAAGACCATTCTGAGCTTCCTTACTTCCCTTAATACCATAGGTAATGAAGCCTGTTCTAAAGCCCCATACATAATCTTCTTTTGTTGCACCATCCAATTTTACTGCAAGAACATTTTCATGAATATCTGTTAAAAGGCAAAAAATTGATTCCTTAAAAATACCATCTTCAAATACAAGACCAAAGTATGCGTCATCTATTAAAACAATAACATTGTTTCCAGACTCAGCAGATTTTTTTATAGCATCCACAATTTGTTTTATTTCATTTTCTTTAGGTGTGTATCCTGCAGGATTGTTTGGGAAATTAAGCAGCACAATTTTCTTTTTGCCTTCTTCAGAAAGTGCCTTTTCAAAACCTTTTATATTAAAACTGCTGTTGTCAAAAAGGGGAAAAGTTTTCAGCTCAGCTCCGTAACCATTTATAAAAATAAGCCTGTAATTCCCCCAAAATGGTTCAGGAACAATTATTTTATCTCCAGATTCAGCAAAAAGATAACCAGACATGCTTAATCCATGTGTTAAAGCATTAGTAACTATTGGCAGACTTATTTCTTTTCCCTTTAGCATAGGATTTTTTTTATATATAAGTTTCTTCCATGCCTCTCTTAGTTCTGGTTTTCCAAAGCTTGGTGCATAAGGAAATATATCTTTTGGATCCAGATTAACATTTGACGCAATAGACTTAATCCTCATTGGACTTCCATCTTCTTCTAAAGCAATGCCTATTGAAGCATTTATTTTGGAATATTTTGCTTCTATACCTTGGGCAACAATACCTTTTTTTGGGAAAAATATATTCTTCCCTTTATCTGAAAGCATTTCCATAACAGCAGGATTTACTTTCATTATTTCTTTGTTCAATTCTTCAGCCTGTGGATTCATTTTATTAGTTTCATAAAGGATTCTAAATGAGTTTTTATATCTTTTGTTGTATCTGTAACAATTATTTTGTGCCTGTTTTCCTTAGCCTCGTTTAAGCAAACATCAAATATTTCCGTATCCAGATTTTCTCTTATCTTATCTTTAGAATATTTCTTCTTTTTTAATCTATTTTTCAGGACTTTTAAATCGCATTTGGCAACTATACATAAATCAACATATTTCTTAGGTAAATGATGAGAAAGATGGGAATCTATAATTACGCCGTTTTTTACTTTTTTATGATTTTTTCCAGTGATTTTTTTAAATGTTCTTTTGTTTTTTATTGATATTTTTTTATTGGAACTAATTATTGAATTTTTCTTAATTGTATTTTTGTAATTTTTTATTTCCTTAATTAGTGCTTTATTTAATTTATTAATATCAACAATATTTGTTTTCCTTTTTTTATCATAGCCTTCTGAAATATTATATTCTCTTACTATTTTATTCACATCTATGTAATAGAAATTCAATTTTTTAGCTAACAGCTTCGATAATGTGGTTTTTCCTGTTCCAACTGATCCAGTAATTATTATTACTTTCATATAGCAGTGTCATATACATCCATTTTTAAACATTGTTTATTTTATATGTCAAAAAGAAAAATATTTTTAAATCAAATAATATTGATTTGCCCCAATGCAACAAATAATAACCATCTCAACAACAAAAAAGCAGGAATTAATAGATATTACAGATGAAGTTAGTTCTATTGTAAAGAAATCTAAAGTAAAAGAGGGCCTGTGCAATATTTTTACAACACATGCTACTGCTGCCATAATAATTAATGAGAATGCTGATCCTAATATATGCTTAGATACAATAGACGCTTTAAACAAGATAATTAAAGATGGTATTTGGAGACATGATAAAATAGATAATAATGCTGCTTCCCATATAAAATCTACAATATTAGGTCCATCTGAGACTATACCTATAAAAGATGGGCATTTGCAGCTAGGCACATGGCAGGCTCCAATGCTTGTAGAGCTGGATGGACCAAGAAACAGGAAAATTATTGTCCAGATCGTAGGTGATTGAATGAAATGTGATATGTGCGGTTCTGAAGGAAAATTATACAAAGCAACAATAGAAGATGCCCGGTTAAATGTATGTCATGAATGCAGCAAATTTGGCAAGGTGACTGGCATTGTCCCACAAATTTCTGATAATAAACCCAAAAAAGTTGCAAGCGAGGAACTCGAGGTAGAAGTAATGGAAATGGTAGTTAGTGATTACGCAGAGAAAATTAGGGGAAAAAGAGGGCATCTTGGGTTAAAGCAGGAAGAGTTTGCAAAAAAGATAAATGAAAAGGAGTCATTGCTGCAAAAAATAGAATCTGGCCGTTTTGAGCCTTCCATAGCCCTTGCAAAAAAGATTGGAAATTTTCTTAGAATAAACTTAGTAGAAGAATATAAAGAAACGCACGGAAAACATGCTAAGTCAAAAACAGGTTCTTTCACTATAGGTGATTTTATTAAAATCATGAAAAATCACCCTAAATGATTTTTCAGGATGCCAAAAAGGCGAAAACCTCCTTTTTGTGTATAAAGGAAAAATAAACATAAAGCTTTAAATAGTTTGATTGCAGTCTTTATTACTACCTACAAGATTAAAAATGAATCCTGGTTACTCAATATTGGTTTATATTGTATGGTTTTTATCTACTTATTTTATTATAGTTTTCTTATTAGCCCTGTTTAGAAACAGAGACAAACTTTATGATTCTCCTAAGCTTCACAAAAATAAAAGACTTCCTAAGGTGAGCATAATCATATCTGCCTATAATGAAGAAAAGAAAATTTCAGACTGTATAGAATCCTTAAAATCCGTTGATTACCCAGAAGACTTCTATGAGGTAATTATTTTAAATGACGGCAGTACAGACAAAACAAGCAAGGCTGTAAAGAAATATGCTGATGGAAAACAGATCATTTTTGTCGATAACAAAAAAAATAAAGGTAAAGCGACTCGTTTAAACCAAGGAATTTCTTTAGCTAAAGGGAAATTTGTTGCATGTATGGATGCTGACTCTGTTGTGCCGGAAGATATATTGAAAAAGACCATACCTTACTTTGATAACCAAGGTGTAGGGGCTGTCACAGTTTCTGTAGAAGTAAAGCAGCCCAAAAACTTCCTGCAGAAGATAATACAACTTGAATACCTGCTTGGTTTGTCCCTTTTTTTAAAGGTTTTTTCATCTCTCAACTGCATCCATGTCACTCCAGGACCTTTTTCTATTTACAGAAAGTCTGTCCTTGAAAAGATTAATGGTTTTGATGTTAATAATATTACAGAAGACCTGGAAATAGCCTATAGGCTCCATAAATCTGGCTATCAGATAGTTAATTGTATGAACACTTGTGTCAGAACCATAACTCCACGCAACTTCAAGTTGTTATACAGGCAGAGAAGAAGGTGGTATTCAGGTGCGTTATTGACTTTATGGAAGCATAGAGGTATTTTGTTCAGGAAAAAAACAGGCTTATTTGGCTACTTCATACCATTCAACTACGCTTTGATAACTTTTGGTTTAGGATTGTTTTTATTGTCGCTTTACCTTTCCCTTTCTAATATAATAATGAATCTTTCATTTTACTCTCTGACGAACTATAATTTTTTCTCTAATCTGTTGTTGGAATTTGATGTTCTTAACATAAGCATTTTTTCCTTTTTTGGAATTTTTGGCATAATCGGCATGATAGTCCTGGTTACATTCGGGTTGAGTGCTACAGGAAACTTCAAAAAGAAAAAAATCTCGACTTATTTTGGATACTTTTTGCTCTTTTTTCTGTACCAGTTTTTCTGGCTCTCTTCATTTTTCCTTGCATTGTTTAAGAAAAAAGTAAGATGGTAACTAACAAAGGGATTTTCATTGTAGCAGCCGCGATAACAATAATGCTGTTTGTTTCTGTTTACTCATTTAATTTGTTCTTGAATATGCAAAGAGAGCGAGTTATTATTGATAGAATGGAAGATGTTCTTGATGAGTATCAAGAGCTACAAACTTTATCATTAATGTCTGATGTTTTTGGTAAGGAAATGACTTGTTTGTCTTTAGAAAAGAGATTAGATTATATGGATAAAACCCTCTGGGATACAGGAGTAAAGATTGATAGTTACAGGGAAGTCACTGAGAAATTTATTACAGACCCATTTTACCTCAACCAGAAACAGAAGTTCAACAGAAATGAAATCTTATATCTTTCAATGCTTAAGGAAATGAAAGATTGGTGTGAGTTTAACCAAACAATAATTCTTTATTTTTATAAGAAAAAGGAAGATTGCTCTGATTGTGATAGTCAGGCTTTTGTTTTAACAGATTTAAACAAAGAAATTGATGATGAAATAGCTATTTTCTCTTTTGATTCTGACCTAGAACTTCCTTCTGTAAAGACGCTTGAGTTGTTCTATAATATTGATTCCTATCCATGCCTGGTAATAGAAGATGACACTTACTGTAAGCTGCATAATAAGAATAAGCTTATAGACAGGCTCTGCTATTATAAGGATTTGTCAGTATGTTCTTAAGAAAGAATTAAATAATAACTTTTTTTATATTGAAAAATGGGATTGAGAGAGCATAAATTATTTCTATTGATTTTCTTGTTATTTTTAATTATAAAAATATTTTCTTTGTTTGCTGGCCATGACATCTGGTGGGACTCTTCTGTTTATGTTGGCATGAGCAAATATATCTATTCTTTTGGTAATGTTGGCTTGTGGGCTCCTTCCAGACCAATAATTTGGCCCTTAATTTTAGGTTTTTTCTGGAAATTAAGTTTGGATTATATTTTCTTTGGAAAATTACTAGTAATTCTCTTTAGTTTGGGAATTTTGATATTGACTTACATTATTGCTCATGAATTATTCAATAGGAAAATAGCTGTTGTTGCTGCTTTGTTTCTCTCCTTGTCACAAACATTCTTTGTTTTTGGGAATGTCTTGCACTCTGAAATCCCCTCAACATTCTTTGTTTTGCTTGGATTCTATTTTTTTATTAAGAAAAAGTATAATTTTTCAGGTTTGTTGCTTGGGATAGCATTTATGACAAGATTCTTCCAAATATTTGCTTTTATTTCATTGTTTTTATTATTATCTTATTTAATAATGAAGAAAAAAGGATCTTTTAGTATATTGTTTTATTTTTCCCTATTTTTTCTAATTCCTATTATACCTTATTTAATATTGAATTATTTTTTATATGGTAATATTTTTTATCCCTTTTTATTACAATCTTGGATGTCTAAATATACTGGCTGGATTTTTTCCCAGCCATTTTATTTTTATTTTGTTGCTCTTATAAAGGAAACTGCCTTAGTCTTGTTTTCTGTTTTTGCTTTAATTTTTATTTTTAAGAAATCTAACTTTGAAAAATTTTCCCTTGCTGTATTATTTTTATTTCTTTTTATTCCTTACAATCTTGTTGCACACAAGGAAATGAGGTTATTAATAACAGCATTGCCTTTCTTGTATATATTGGCCAGCTATGGTATCTTTTATTTTATTGATTTTTTTAAGAAAAGCCGATCATTAATATTATCATTATTATTGATTATTTTTTTAATTCTTACAATACCAAAATTAGAATTTGACAAATACGAGGACAATTTAGATGTGTTTTATGATTATATTGATAATGAAAAAATATCTGATGGTTTGTGGATATCAAACCCAGCATTTATAGCTTATTCTGATGCCAAAGCAGAACCTGTCTATTATCCATTATATAATTCAGAAAAAATTGATACTTTAATTGATGATATTGACAATGCAAAGCATGTTTTAATCAACAGTTGCGATTTGCTGCCATGCCCTACTTCTGATGATTCCTGTAATCAGAAACACAATAATTTTATTGAACTGCTTAAAGAGAAACTTACTTTGAAATCCTATATTAGATATGGCTCTTGTGAATATTACATATTTAGATAAAATTAATAAATTGTATTAATATTCCTGTAGTTATGGACAAATTACCTACTGGTAGCAGGATTCTGGATAAGATGCTTGACGGTGGCTATGAGAAAGATATAATTACAACCTTATATGGTCCTGCCGGCTCTGGAAAAACAAATTTATGCATTCTTTGTTGTGTAAATACTGCCAGGGTTAGAAAAAAGGTAATTTATATTGACACAGAAAATAATTTTTCTTTGGATAGATTTAAGCAGATATGCTCGGCAATTAACCTAAACTATGCAAAAATATTGAACAATATTGTTTTTTTAAAACCAGCTTCTTTTGAGGAGCAGAAAAAGACTGTTGAAAAACTTAAAGACCTTATAAGCAGCAAAATTGGCTTGATTATTATTGATTCAATAGCAATGCTTTATAGATTGGAAATGGGGAAAAGCAAAGACATCTATAATGTTAATGTAGAACTGGGAAGACAAATTGCCTGTTTGAAAGAAATCGCAAGCAGAAAACACATTCCTGTTTTAATTACTAACCAGGTTTATGCCGATTTTGAGGACAAGGAAAAGATAAACATAGTTGGTGGTGATTTATTAAAATATGGAAGCAAATGCCTTATTGAGCTGCAGATAACCCCTTCTGGAAATAGAAGAGCAATAACAAAAAAACACCGCGCAATAAAAGAAGAAAAAGAAATAACCTTTAAGATAGTAGAAGGTGGTATTATCGGAACAAAAGAAGGAAAAGGGTTTAAGTTGTTCTAATGATTATTCTTTATATTAATTGACCCCTTAATCCATTTTTCATATTCCTTTACTTTTTTAATATCTCCCTCAATGTCCGAAAGATATTTTTTGAATTTAGATATATATTCAATAGATTTCTCTAATAATTTTTCTGCCCTGATAAACTTATCCAGTGCTAACCTCAAAGAATCTTCCATCCTCTTTAGATGCGTCTTCATAGCATTTTCGCCATAGCTAGCATTAAATGCTGAACTGGCACGTAAGTAACTAATCAATGCCTCCCTCAAATCAATATAGATTTTAGTTATTAATGCTTTAATTCCTGATAAAAAATCATCTAAGATGTTTAAGGATATTAATTTTGTTCTCATATTTTCAATAGCATTTTTTTCTAACTCTATTCCTTTTAAAACAAGTTTTTTTTCTTTATTATGCAAAGATTTTAATTTTTTTTCTTCCTTTAGCTCCATGTCTGTAATAATATTTACAACTTCTATAGATATATCAATTAGTTTTTTGACTTTCGATATTACCTCTCCCAATACAGATTCCGAAGATTTGATATCGTCAATACGCTTTTGTATGTGATTCTGTAAATCAGGATACATAAAATTATCAATACACGACTCTCTAAATTTTTCAATATTTTTAAAATTGTGCATTAGAAATTTTTTTCCGTTTTTAATTTTTTTAAGAAGCTCCTTAAGTTTTCTCTTTTCTTCCTCACTTACTACCTCCTCTGCTTTAAGAAATCTGAGTGCTTCGACTGCCTCTTTTTTAACATTATTCTTGCCAAAAATACCGAAAAGTGCCATAGTTACGCCTAAACACGCGCTCTTTAAAAAATTTGTTATGCACACCTTTTCTATAAACTCTCATTTTCCACAACCTTTTTAAACCGATATGGCTAACTTCTAGTCTCTGAGGGTGGTTAAATATATGGCAAATAACTCTAAGGCAGATAAAGAAGCAATCAAAAAACAGCACCAAAAAGGCAAGCTGACAGCAAAAGAACGTATAGACTTATTGCTGGACAAAGACTCTTTTACAGAGTTAAATCAACTTGTAGAGCTAAAATCCCATAATTACGATTTACAGGAAAAAAAGAAATCTGGAGATGGAGTTATAACTGGTGTTGGAAAAATAAACGGAAACCAAGTTTGCATTTATGCCCAGGACTTTACCTTTATGGGAGGTTCAATGGGAGAGATGCATAATTTAAAAATTGCCGAAATAATGCAGCATGCATTAAAAATAGGCTGCCCAATTATTGGATTACTTGATTCTGGTGGTGCAAGAATCCAGGAAGGAATCCATGGTCTAGACACAGGTGGTTTGATTTTCAAAACAAACACTTTATCTTCTGGTGTTATTCCGCAAATTTCTGTTATTTTAGGGCCATGCGCAGGTATCGCAGTTTACTCACCAGCATTAACTGACTTTACATTCATGACAAAGAAAATAAGCAACATGTTCATAACAGGTCCAGATGTAATAAAAACAGTTACAGGAGAAAATATTGATTTCGACAGCTTAGGAGGACCTTTAATACACAACGAAAAATCTGGTGTTGCAAGCTTTATTGCAGAAAATGAAAAAGATTGTTTTGATTTAGTAAAGCTATTGCTCTCTTATTTGCCGCAAAACAACATGGAGAACCCCAACCTGATAAACACAAATGACAATTCTCAAAGAGCAAACAACAAACTAAAAGACATAATACCGAAAGACACAAAAAAAGTATATGATGTTAAAGAGGTCGTAGAAGAGGTTGTCGATAAAAACACATTCCTTGAAACCCAGCCATTATATGCGCAAAATGCAGTAACAGGCTTTGCAAGATTAAACAGCAACACAATTGGGATAGTAGCTAACCAACCAAATGTCCTAGCAGGCTGCTTAGACATAAACAGCTCAGACAAGATAGCAAGGTTTGTAAGATTTTGCGACTCTTTCAATATTCCAATAATAAATTTTGTAGATGTCACTGGTTATTTGCCAGGAGTTGACCAGGAGCATAACGGCATAATAAGGCATGGTGCAAAGATACTTTATGCTTATTCCGAGGCAACAGTACCAAAAATAAGCCTGGTAATGAGAAAGGCCTATGGGGGTGCATACATAGCATTAGTATCAAAAGATATGGGCTTTGACAAGGTAATTGCATGGCCAGATGCAGAAATTGCTGTTATGGGAGCACAGCAAGCAATAAACATTATCTTTAGAAAAGAAAAAAACAAAGCTTCAAAAATAAAAGAATACAAAGAAAAATTCCTTAACCCTTACGAGGCAGCAAAGCATGGTAAGGTTGACATAATAATAGAAAAAAAGAACACAAGAAAAACCCTGATAAACTGCCTGGAGATGTTAATGACAAAAAGAGAAAAAAGGCCTGCAAAAAAACATGGCAACATACCTGTATAAAAATGGAAGACCTTATAATTAAGGTTGATGGCAAGGAATACCGGGTTAAAGTAGAAGAAACAGAGGATGGAAGAATTCTGGTGCATTGTAATGGAGACGTATATGAGGTGGATTCAAAACCTACCAAAGCAGATATATTCGATAAACTAAAGAAGAAAGAAGCAAAAGAAACAGGTCCTGGAATAGTAACATCGCCCTTACCAGGGACAATCTACGAAATAAAGGTAAAAAAAGGCCAAAAAGTAAAGGAAAAGCAGCCATTGATAAAACTCATAGCAATGAAGATGGAAAATGAAATCACAGCGCCAAAAGCAGGGACAGTAAAAGAAATCAAAGTAAAAAATAAAGATAGTGTAAACAGAGGAGATATTTTAATAATTATTGACTAATTTTCTCAGCTCCTTTCCACAAATAAGGAAACAAAGCGACTGCTCCTAATGCCTTTAGAGTATCACCAATAATAAAGGGAATAAGACCGGCTTTTAACACACCAAAAAATGTAAGTCCTGGTAAAGCCGCTGCTAGCCAAGGCAGACCAAAAGCATAAATTATTACTTCGCCAACCAAAACAACCAATAAAACTGATTTCCATGTCCTTCCATGACCCTTCTCTATTAAATAGCCTACTGCGAAAGCAGCAAAAATAAAACCAATAATATAGCCCCCAGTAGGGCCAAGAAATACTGGTAAACCTGCGTCAAAGCCTGCAAAAACACTTAAACCCAATAAACCTGCCAAAGCATAGGCTAATAGCGATATAGAACCCCTAAATGAACCAAAGAAAAAGGCTATTGTAAAAACACCAAAAGTCTGCATTGTTATAGGAACAGGCCATAAAGGAATCCTGATTTTAGCTATAATAGCTAAAAAAACTACGCTAAGAGCAATCATAGCTACATCCAAAAGAACATTTCTTTGCTTAAATATCACTTCATATATTGTTTTATTTTCTACTTCATGCATTAAACCTCACCTTTTCCCATTGGTTTTGTTTCCAAATAATATCCCCATAAGGACATTCAATGCCCATGCCTGAAAAACATTTATAGAATAAACACTTCCAAAAACAAAATTCCATAGCCACTTAACTGGAAATGCCAGAACCATACCAACTATGCCGCTTATTAACACAACCAGGGCTATAGTATAACACATCTCCAGCATTCTTTTCAAAAAAGGTACTTGATCTAAAAATGTCATTTATAACTTCCCAAAGTAATAGTATCCTCTTTTTAAAGATTTTGATTAATTAATCATTAGTAAAACTAATAGATATAACACAAAAACAATGAAGTCTACTAAAATTCCAGATGAGTTAAGAAAAGCATTAGAAAATTAGACAACAAATATATCTCCTTCAACTATCTTCTTGATTCTTCCATTATTTAACCTTAACATCAAATTACAATTATCATCAATATTAACAGCTTTTCCAATATAAACACCAGAAAGAGTTTTGGCCTTTATCTCCTTCCCAAAAGTATGAGAATATTTCTTCCAAATATTAATTATTTTTTTATAATTTTTTGTGTTATAATAATTGTATAAATTATTGAATTCTTTTATTATTGTTTTTGATATATTTTTAATGTTATAATTTTTATTGATCTCTATTTTTAAGGATGTTGCTTTATTAATAATTTTTTTATCGAATTTTTTTTGATTAATATTAACCCCAATACCGATTAATGTATAATTGTTAGCATTAGAAACAGTTTCTGTTAAGATGCCACATATTTTTTTATTGTCAATTAAGACATCATTGGGCCATTTTACTAAAGCATTTAATTTTGTTATTTTTCTTATTGATTTTGCAACAGCAATAGAAGCAATCAATGTAAGATACCCGACCTTATCCAAATTTTTCTCTTTCAAAAGTATTGTCATATACAAACCTCCTAGCCCAGAACTCCATTTCCTTCCAAACCTCCCCTTGCCTTTTTTCTGCTTTTTAGTTATAATTATTAAATTATATTTTCCTTTCTTTGCTAACTCCTTGGCTTTATCATTAGTAGATGTAAGGATTTTAAAATTATAGAATTTAAAATCTAATGCATTATTATTCATTTTCCATTAATTCCTGTCTGCCAGCCACAACCCAAGGCTTTGGTTTGTTATTATGATTTTTTTTCTCCATATATTTGGATACTGCTGTAGTAACCAAAATTGTCTTTTGACCATTTGTCAACTCATTGTGTTTTTTTCCAGAATATTTCTTAACAGATCTAAGTATGTCATTTTTTTCTATGAATGATGTTGTAACCCCTCCCTTAGCAAAATTTTTGTTGTGTAAAACAGCTAAATGAAATGGTATAGTTGTCTTTACCCCTTCTATAAGATATTCTTTAAGGGCTCCTTTCATTCTCGAAATAGCTTCATGCCTATTACTTCCAGAGCATATAAGTAATGACAGCAATGAATCGTAATCAGGAAGCACCCTATAACCAGAATGGCATATGCTATTAACTCTTATACCAGGACCTCCAGGAGGAAGATAATTGACTATTGTCCCTGTTGAAGGGGAGAAATTACTCAAAGGGTCCTCTGCATTAATCCTGCATTCTATAGCCCAGCCGTTCAACTTAATATTATTCTGGTCAAATGCAAGTTTTGCTCCTGCTGCTAATTTAATCTGTTCCTTAACAAGATCTACACCAGTAACCATCTCTGTAACACCATGCTCAACCTGTATCCTTGTATTTATCTCTATAAAATAGAAGTTCTTATTTTTGTC
>CEQE01048790.1_pt1 | contig 15551 bp, 14 predicted proteins | sample 356201 | NCBI WGS metagenome assembly CEQE01 (sample SAMEA2619970, study PRJEB7988) | marine metagenome | biome: marine biome (ENVO:00000447); feature: mesopelagic zone (ENVO:00000213) & marine oxygen minimum zone (ENVO:01000065); material: "saline water (ENVO:00002010), including plankton...
CGAATATAAAACCTCTGCCGATTAAAGATAAACTGTCGGATAAAATAGCCGGAAAAGTCTTGCTAAAGGTAGAAGACAATATCACAACGGATCATATTATGCCTGCCGGAGCAAAGATTTTGCCTCTCAGGTCCAATGTTCCTGCTATTTCCGAGTACGTGTTTTCCGTTGTTGACGCTAATTTTCCAAAACGCGCTAAAGAGTCAGGAGGCGGGTTTATTGTGGGAGGCGCCAATTACGGACAGGGATCAAGCAGAGAACACGCTGCATTAGCACCAATGTATTTAGGAGTAAAAGCGGTATTAACAAAATCTTTCGCGAGAATTCACCTGGCAAACTTGATCAATTTTGGAATCCTGCCCTTAAATTTCGCAAATGAAAATGATTACGATCAAATTGATCAGGAGGATGAATTGGAATTGGATGTATCAAATCTGGATGGAAATTTAACCCTGAAAAATGTTTCAAAAGGGATGGATATCCAGATAAATCACTCGTTAAGTTCAAGAGATATCGCCATTCTAAAAGCCGGCGGTTCCCTCGGGTACGCAAAGTCGAATGCCTAAAGCTGAAAATGCTCTGAATTTGCCACAGCGATTATTAATAAAATGAAGTAAGACTACTTCTTTTGGAAATCACAGGTTTCGCAGATGGTACAGATTCTTTCTCTTTCCCAAGCTCCAGCTTGGGAAAGAGAAGTTTTTATTTAAAATAATCCGAGAAATCAGTGAAATCTGTGGTTTCTGTTTTGTGTTTGGAGGATGAAATTATGAAAAATAAAATTACAGTTGTCGGGGCTGGACATGTTGGGGCTACAGTCGCACAATTGACTGCCTATAAAGAACTGGGGGATGTGGTTCTTGTTGACATCATAGAAGGAGTCCCGCAGGGAAAGGGACTCGATCTTTTAGAATCCGGAGCTGTAGAACAATTCAGCGGAAAAATTTTAGGAACAAATGATTATAAGGATACTGCTAACTCTGATGTTGTAATTATTACTGCCGGAATTCCCAGAAAGCCGGGCATGAGCCGTGATGATCTGATCGGGACAAACGCTAAAATTGTAAAGTCGGTAGTCGAACAAATAATAAAACATTCTCCTGATACCATATTAATTGTTGTCAGCAACCCGCTTGATATAATGGCCTGTGTCGCCAGAGAGGTCAGCGGTTTTCCAAAAAACCGCGTTATAGGCATGGCCGGAGTTCTTGATTCTACCAGGTTCAGGGCATTTATCGCGGAAGAGCTTAATGTATCCATGGAAGATACACAGGCTATGGTTTTAGGAGGTCATGGAGACTCCATGGTGCCGCTGCCACGGTATTCCACTGTTTCGGGAATTTGTATTGAAGAATTGATAACAAAAGATCGGGTCGACAAGATTGTAGAACGCACAAGAAAAGGTGGGGGAGAGATTGTTGCGTTATTGAAAACTGGCAGCGCCTATTATGCTCCCGGAGCTTCCGCTGTTCAAATGGTTGAATCGATTATAAAAGACAAAAAACGAATCCTTCCCTGCGCTGCCTATCTTGAAGGGGAATATGACATTGAAGGACTCTTTGTCGGCGTCCCCGTTAAACTTGGCTCCAATGGAATAGAAGAAATTATTGAAATAAAACTTACTGATGAAGAAAGCAACTCATTAAAAGCCTCGGCCGACGCCGTGAAAAAGACCCTCACTGAGTTGAAAATGTAAACTTCAGCAGTCAGTTGTCAGCGTTCAGGAATTATAATCAGTTCGTAGTAGCCGCTGAGTATCGGCTTAATAAATAATGTTCAGAATAGTTTCTTTCCCATCCGCATTAGATAAATTTTGCATTTTTTAATTCTTTCTTAGCCGTTTTAAATAGCTTTTTATCAGAAGTAATAAAAATATCCGTCTTTGAAAGACAACAGGACGCCAGTTGAAGACTATCAAGAGTTTTCAAATGATATTTGTGGATTATTTCTAAAGCCTTTTGTTCCAGATTATCATTCCAGAGAACCCGGCTAAAAAATTGGAAATCCTTTTTTATCTCTGACCGTATCCATACAGCTTGTAAATTAGTGAGGGTTTTCTCAAGCAGGCGGCGTTCGATTGCGGAATTTATTTCAAGCAGGTATATTGGCGATATAATAATTTCCGTGATTGCTTCCAGTTGCGCATCAAGTTTTTCAGATCCTTTCTCTACTATGTATTTTTTTATTAGCGAAGAAGTATCAACAAACGCTCTCAACGATCTTCCTCACGTCTGTTTTTAACAATTGTATCAGTAAATGATTCTCCTCTAAGTTTCAATTTATTAATTTTTCTTTTCCAACCCGGACGGGAGATATTTTCATTGTGAGGGACAATATCGGCAACCGGCTTGTTCCGTTCTAGAACCGTAATTCTTTCACCTGCTTTTACTTCTTTTAAATATTTTGAGAAGTTGTGAGTTAATTCTCGAATGCTTGCTGAGATCATAATTACCACTCCTTTCCAACAAAAAGTCTAACATTATGTTAGACAATTGTCAATTTTTACTTTCATACCTTTTCGCACAAGTAGATTTTTAACCTCAGAGGCGCTGAGTTCTTTTATAATAGCAATGAGTAACAGAGTAAATAATATGATAAATTACAAATTACAGAGTGCAAATTGCAGATTAATTTGCAATTTGGAATCTGGAATATGTAATGTAAATTCTGCCTCTCTTTGTTAAAATAACACACCCCTACATCTCCTCTCAAGAGGGGACTTTATTGTTAATTGCTAATTGATCATTATTAACTGAGCCCTGATCTCATTAACCAAATACAATTGACAATCAGAGATGAGTACGATACATATAATTTATTGCAAAAATGAACATTTCTGATGAAACTATAAAAACCATTCAAAATTCTGAAAAGGTTGTCGTTCTGACAGGAGCCGGGATATCAGCGGAAAGCGGGGTTCCTACATTTCGAGGAGAAGAAGGGTTGTGGAGGAATTTCAGGGCTGAGGAATTGGCTACCCCTTTTGCCTTTCAACGCGATCCAAAACTTGTATGGGAATGGTATGACTGGAGAAGAAATTTAATTAAACCACTTTATCCGAACGCCGGTCATAAAGTAATCGCCTCGGTTGAGAAAAAAAAGTCCTCCTTTAAATTAATAACCCAAAATGTAGATGGGCTGCACCAGAAAGCAGGAAGTCTAAAATGTGTGGAACTTCATGGAAATATCTGGAAAACACGGTGTACTGAAGAAGGGGATGTAGCGGACAACCTGGAAAGTCCATTAAAAAAAATCCCACCGATCTGTGAATGCGGGGCAATGCTTAGGCCGCATATCGTCTGGTTTGGCGAATCACTCCCAGTAGAAGCCATTCAATCGTCATATCAAGCGGCAGAAAACTGTGATTTGATGATTGTGGTAGGAACATCAGCAGTAGTACAACCCGCGGCATCGCTTCCGGGAATAGCTAAAAACGCCGGTGCATTCGTGATTGAAGTTAACGCGGAAGAAACCCCTATTTCCGATATGGTAGATGATTCTTATCTTGGAAAAGCCGGAGAGATTCTGCCCTTATTGGAAAAATATTTTTAATAAAAAAGAAACCATAGATTACACGGATTTTACTGATAAGGAAAAAAATTAAAATCTGTGTCAACTGTACTGCAAACTTTTAAAACTATGTTATTTTAGCAAAGCTGAGCTTAGCTCTGCACAATTTTTTAACACACTCCGTCCCGGAGGGACACCCTTCTTGTTAGAGGGAAATTCTCTCCCCCAAATTCCCCCTTAAAAAAGGGGGATACAGGGGTTGTAGTTTTGGTTGTGGCCCTGGCCACTCTGTGTTTCCAAACAGAAACTTGAAATATGAAATATCAGGCGATTAAAGGTGTAAAAGATATCCTCCCTAAAAACATCGGGAAATGGCATTTTCTTGAAAAAACTGCGAAGGAGCTTTTTGAAACATTTTGTTATTATGAAATAAGGGTTCCTGTTTTTGAAAAAACCGCTGTCTTTACACGCAGTATTGGAGAGGATACTGATATTGTAGAAAAGGAAATGTACACTTTTAAAGATAAAGGTGATGAAAGTATAACCCTCCGCCCCGAAGGAACTGCTTCTATTGTAAGAGCCTTTGTGGAACATCAGATGTATAATCCACCTTCTGTGGTTAAATTATATTATTCAGGACCCATGTTTCGTTTTGAGCGCCCTCAGTCAGGCAGGTTTCGCCAGTTTTATCAAATTGGTGTTGAGGCATTTGGATCGGAAGATCCTTCAATTGACGCGGAAGTAATTTTTATTTTAATAAAGCTTTTAAACAGTGTGGGGCTTTCAAACCTGGAGCTTAACTTAAATAATATCGGTTGCCCGGATTGCAGACCTGTTTATAGAGATGAATTGCAAAAATATTTTGAATCAAGGATTGACGCTTTGTGCCAAAATTGTAAGCAGCGTAATGCAAGAAATCCATTAAGGATTTTAGATTGTAAAAACAAAGGATGCATTGAAGTTGTCAATGAGGCTCCAACTATAGATCATTTCCTCTGTGATATTTGCAAAACAAATTTTGATCAGGTGCAAAACTTTCTTAGAAAACTTGGAACCCCTTTCAAGATAAATCTCAGGCTTGTGAGAGGGCTTGATTATTATTCCCGAACTGCTTTTGAAGTTTTGGCTTCCGGCCTGGGAGCACAAAACGCGGTAGCGGGCGGTGGACGCTATGACGGGCTTGTAAAAGAATTCGGAGGGCCTCAAACCCCTGCGGTTGGGTTCGCCATGGGAGTTGAGAGAATTATTTCTTTGATGGAACATCAGGAAAAATTTACTTTCAAACCAAAGGTGTTCATTGTTTCTCTGGGAGATACGGCAAAGGAGGTGGCTTTTCAATTATTAAATAATTTAAGAATGGCTGCTGTTCCATCGGATTGGAGCAACAATCAAGGCAGCCTGAAAAGTCAAATGCGAAAAGCTGACCGGTCGGCAGCGGATTTCGTGTTAATTATCGGTGAGAATGAATTGAAAAATGAAAAATTGATTTTGAGAAACATGAAAACATCCCAACAGGAGGAAATGCCGTTAAAAAATATTGTGGAATGTGTTAAATCCAGGATTAAGTCCTGATGTTCAGGAGGGAACCAATATTTCTTGACGAGAACTGGGACTGCTCTAATGCCTGCAAAGAGGCATTCAATTGAATTTCGCTTTCCCGCAAGCGAGAGATTTCTTTTGCAAAATCAGCATCCGTAATTTTAGAAGAGGCACTTGTAAGCTGCCCTATCACATTTTTTTGCGTGCCGGCAATGCTGGTGAGTCTCGTTTGAACAGAACCGATGCTTCCACGAATATCAACAACCTTCTGAATCGCACTATCTATACTCCCAATAGCATTCTGAGCGGAAGATTGACTCGATAGCTCCAAATCTTTTATTCCGAGTGATTCAGTCCCGACATCTTGAATCACGTTAAGATTAACTTTTGAAGAGCTGTTGTTTTCCGTACCAACCTGAATGTTCAATTCCGGTTTGCCTTCGCTTAAGGTTCCATCCAAAAGTTTTTTACCGTTAAATTCAGTTCCTTCTACAATTCTATCTACTTCATTCAATAGAGAACTTATTTGAGACTGGATGGTAGATCGCTGGTTGTCATTCAAAGTGCCTGTGGACGCCTGGACTGCAAGCGCTTTGGCTTCTGACAGAATGTTGGTAATATTTTGTAGTCCACCTTCTGCGACGTTTGTTAGACTAATCCCCTGGGAAATGTTCTCCACACTCTTTTGCAAAGCGCGCATGTCCGAATTCAAACGTGCTGATATAGACAAACCGGCAGCGTCATCGGATCCTTTTAAAATACGTTTTCCAGAAGCAAGCCTGCCGATAGAACTGGCCAACTTTGATTTGGCATCACCGATATTTCTTAAAACGTTTTGTGTCAAAGCTTTATTTGAAATAGGAGTAACCATTTTTTAACCAGCCCTTTTATTATAATTTAATGCTATATAAAAAATATGTCAAGACCCCAAGTCTTTAATTGCTTCAAACTTGGGAAGAAGTTTGTCGTAAGTGGCCTTTAGATATTCCGGGAAGACTTTGGTGTCGCCTATTACAGGCATAAAATTGGTATCCCCATTCCAGCGCGGGACTATGTGATTGTGCATATGGTCTTCCACTCCGGCTCCTGCCACTTTACCCAAATTCATGCCTATATTAAACCCTTCTGCGTTTAAGACAGACCGTAATATACGGACACTTTCTTGCGTGAGGCGGTGGATTTCTATGGCAATTTCTTGATCTAACTTTGTCGGGCATGACAGGTGTTGGATGGGAGCAACCATAAGATGTCCATTATTGTATGGAAAGGTATTCATAATGATAAACGAATGTTTTCCGGTGTACAGGATAAACGTTTTCGCATCATCTTTTTGTTCAAGAGCATGGCAAAAGATACAATAATCCGGCTTTTCACTGAGGATATATTCTATTCTCCATGGAGCCCAAACGGTTTTCATATATTAGCCAATGATTATTGGTCATTGTTGATGGTGTACGTCCGTTATTATCTAATCCATGACACCTAACACCTGATAAGAGCCAAAAGTTCTTTTTCTTTGGATTGCATTTTCAAGGCATCTTGTTTTGATTTAATGTGGTCGAAGCCTAAAAGATGTAGTATTCCATGAACCAACAGTATAAATATTTCTTTTTCAACAGAGTGTCTAAGTTCATCCGCCTGTCTTTTTGCCGTATCTATAGAGATGACAACGTCTCCTAAAATATTAGTATTAATCTCAACCGAGTTCCCCTCTTTTTGAGAGAAAGCCAAAACGTCGGTTGGTCTGTTTTTTTTTCGATATGTTTTATTGAGCTCTTTGATATGGTTATCAGAAGTAAAGAGAATACTGAGTTCAGAGTTATGGCAATCCAAGTCTTCTAATATTTTGCAAATTTCTTTTTTTATTCTCGAAAAGTTTAACTTCACTTTCTTCTGCTGATTGGATATTAGTATCTTCAACAATGACACCCCTTTTATCTGGATAATCAACTCTCGAATGAAACATTCCATTTAAGATGCGGACAAAACTTTTTGTTATGTTATGAAGGTCTTTTAAAGTCAAGTTACACTCGTCCAATTGTCCATCAATAAATTTCCCATTAACGATTTTTTCCACCAGTCCCTGTACACGCGATGGAGTAGGATCCGTTAAGGCCCGTGAGGCGGCTTCCACAGAATCAGCTAACATAACTATAGCCGTCTCCTTGGATTGAGGTTTGGGTCCTGGATACCTGAACTGGCCCTCTTTGATTGAATGGAGTTCCGGGGCTTCATTCCCTTTTGCCTTGTTATAAAAATACCGAATAAGGTCTGTTCCGTGATGTTCTAAAATAAAATCCACTAATCCGGGCTGCAGCTTATATTTTTTTGCCAAATCAACGCCGTCCTTTATATGGGAAATGATAATTAAACTGCTCATGTTTGGGTTTAACTTGTGATGTTTATTAATACCTCCCATAAGGTTTTCGATAAAATATTCTGATTTTGTGGTTTTACCTATATCGTGGTAATAAGAACCCACGCGGGCCAGAAGATAGTTGGCATTCACGGATTTTGCGGCCTCTTCCGCCAGACTGCCTACAACCATACTGTGCTGGTAAGTTCCGGGGGCGTGGATAAGCATTTCTCGCAGCAGGTTATTGTTGAGGTTAGAAAGTTCCAATAATTTTATGTCTGAAGTAACACCAAAAAAATACTCCAGTAGCGGCAATAAAGAAGATACAACTGTTGCTGCGATAATTCCACCAATAAACCCCATGCTAACATCTGACACAATTTGAATAGAAAAAGAAGACGCGCTAATTAAGTGTATTGTTATTATTGTAATCACATTAACCAGGCTTATTAAAAATCCAGCCCCTAAAATAGATAAACGTCCTACATACTGGCTTTCCCTGAAAACAACGCATAAACTTCCTGTCAGTGCAAACAGGGCATAATATGTGTGCCCTCCCAGCATTAACCCGGTAAAAATAAAAGTTATTATAGAAAAAATGATGCCAATATCTACTCCAAATAATATGGCAACCAACATTGGCCCTGCCGCATAGGGTACGGCATAATAGTAGGATTGCGTTTCGATTAAACCAGTATAATCTGATAATGCGGGAGAAATACTGATAAATAATTTGCAGATAATCATGCTGCACAAAAGAATTACAGACATAAGCATAATATTACCTTTTTTATCAGCGATAATTGATTTAAATCTTTTCAGGTAAGACCAAAACAAAAAACCTGCTAATGAAACAAAAATAAAAATACCCGCGGTAGATATCGCTGCGCCGCGTAAATTCCTTTTTGATGAAAGGCCGCCTAACTTGATTAAATGCTCCTGTGAAATCTTTTCTCCTTCTCGAACAATCATTTCTCCTTTTTTAATTTGAGAAAAAACAGGTTTAACCATTTCAGCCGCAATTTTCTTTCTGAGTTCTGTTTCACTGCTGTTAAAAGTTAGGTTAGGTTGGATAAAATTTTTACAAATTAGAAGGATCACCCGCTGAAGCGCTCTATGATCTTTATTGACTGTCTGGTTAATCTCCTGAATCAGGTTAGCTTCCGCTTCCCTGACATCTCTAATTTCAAACAGATTTTTTTGTATATGTTCTTTGCCAGAGTTTATATCCCTGATTAAAATGCCTTTATTGTTTTTATGACTTAGAGTCTTCTTGCTGCTCACCACCCCTGAATCCACAACAGTATTCAATAAAGATTGAATCTGTTTAACGATTTCAGGGTTGTAGTGATGCCATTTCAGAGTTTTCAGAGATTTTTTCGATAGATCCACTTCAAGAGCAGTTTTAAACTCAGCTACTTTGTCCGTAAAAAAACTATTATTTTCTATCGAAAAAAACTGTTTATCAATTTCACCTTTAAGCTGTAGAAAAAACTCTCTTTCTTTTATTGAGAGGACTTCGTCTGAAACAGATAAAGATTCATTAACTTCGTTAAATTTCTTATAAATATCCGGATATGATTCCGTATAAAGCGTCTGAATAATAGAAAACGCAATGGATATTTTTTTATTGATTTTAGTAATTATATTTGGGTTGTAATCATAAACGTATAAAGAGTTCCGGGTGGCCTCTCTTCTGTTTTTTTCTGTTGAAATTTTATCTTCAACCAGATAGTTTTCACTCGCTTTGATGTCTTTAGAAGCAATGTCGCCAATCACCACCTTAGGTAATTGTGCCGGAAACGAAGGAGCCAAAATATAACTGACAATTACCAGAAAGATAAGAGTGGAAAGCCCCCGCAAGAAAAAAGCAAGTCTAATTTTATTTGGGAACACTGCCTCTTTCAGAGGAGATTTTGAGATGTTTTTTTTTGTAAAATGAATATTAACAATATTTTTTTTCTTCATATTTTTCATAAGCTTTGATTACCTTTTTTACAACATCATTTCTTACAACATCCCGTTCGCTAAAATGTATAAATTCAATATCTTTGATTCCCTTAAGAATATGTTGCGTTTCGACCAAACCTGATTTCTGATGACCGGGCAAATCGATTTGAGTAATATCTCCTGTAACAACTACTTTAGAGTTAAAGCCTAACCTGGTCAAAAACATTTTCATTTGTTCCGGAGTGGAGTTTTGCGCCTCGTCCAGAATAATAAAAGAATCATTCAACGTTCTACCTCTCATAAAGGCCAATGGTGCAATTTCCACTATACCGTTTTCAACCATCTGACGTGCCTGTTCCATACCTACCATATCATAGAGCGCGTCATAAAGGGGCCTTAAATAGGGGTTAACTTTTTCTAAAATATCTCCGGGCAGATAACCAAGTTTTTCCCCCGCTTCAACAGCAGGCCTCACCAGGACAATCCTTCCGAATTTTTTTTTCTGCAATACCGAAACTGCTTTTGCCATAGCCAGATATGTTTTCCCTGTTCCGGCAGGGCCGATTCCAATGACAACATCAAAATTATCTATAGCATAGATGTATTCATACTGGACTATACTCCTTGGTGTTATATATCCTTTTTCAGAAGTGATTTCAATGCGCTCTGAAAATATCTTTTTTATATCAGGATTATCATTTTCTTCCCACAGGCTTAGAATAAACTTAAAATCCCGGTTTCTAAAAATAAAATCTTTTGTCAATAAATCAAGCAGATTTTGTAGAAGCCGATATACTTTAGATACATCTTCCTCCTCCCCTTTGATCAAAATACAATCTTTTCCAGTAGTAACCCGTACCTTGAATTTTTTTTTCGATGAGAATTAAATGTTGATCTTTGACTCCGAATAGTTTTTTTAAGTGGTGATGATGTTCAAAGGCTAACTTTTGTGTAAAAAGTTCGTTCAATGGGAGGGATTGACCTTTTTTGTTTTAATAAATATTAGTACCATAATTTTAAGATGATATCAAAGAGATTTATTCCAGGCTTTTCTCTAAATGCGATTTGATGGTCTCTAATTTTTTTTCATTTACTATTTTAGCTCCATTCAAGTCAGCAATATAAAAGACATCTAACCCTCTCTTGCCCTCTGTTGATATTTTCGCGTTAACTATATTGATTCCTAAATCGGAGAACGTTTTGGTTAATAAATATAGCGAACCAATTTGATCCTGAAAGATAATTTCAATAACCGTATAGTGCTCTGAAGCCTCATTATCCACCAAAACAGTAGTTGGAATTAATTTGTCACCTTTTAGTTTGCTCCTGAGATCCAATCGCTTACTTTTTATAATATCAGAAACATCTTTTTTAAGGGACAAAACATCTTCTAAATCATTTGATATTTTTGCAAAAAGCTCTGTTTCCTCAAAATGCGTATTTTCTGATTGAGTAACATCTAATGTGTCAATAGCAAGACCATCTTTCCCTGAATGGACCTGGGCACTAAGTATATTTAGTGATCTGGCACTCAATATTCCGGTAATTTTAGCCAGGGTCCCAACTTTTCCTCTCGTACAAAATGATAATTCCAAAAACCCAAATTTTTCGTTCCGGAAAAAATCTAATGGTGCATTTTTTTGGTCCAATTGAGTTGCTAATTTAACATGCTTTTTTATTTTTTCCGGGTGAAGAGATGCAAAGTATTTTATAGGCATATTATTCAGGAAGTAGTTCACACATTCTTTATCGATATTTTCATCACATAGTTGAGCTAAAACTTCTTTTTTACAGTTGTCCGCAACTTCCTGTTCGGCCAGCCCCACAGAATCATCCACCATTAAATGTTCGTATGTTTTATGGTACAGTTCCCATAGTAAAGCCCCTTTCCATTCTGTCCACATGCTTGTGGAAACCGCCATAATGTCGGCACAGGTATGTATGTAAAGCATTTTTAATAATTCAATATTTTTAAAATTTTGAGCAAATTCGGAAATAGTATTTTTGTCTGACAAATCACGCCGTTGAGCTACATGGTTCATCAAGAGATGATTTTTCATTAAAAATCTTAATATTTCACAATCGGTTTTATTAAAATCAATTCGCTTAGCAATCTTCTCAATGTAAAGAAGCCCTGTTTTAATATGATCCTGCCCTTCAGCTTTTCCAATATCATGTAAAAGGAGAGAAAGCTTTAATATTTCCGGCTTTGCAATGAATTTACAAACTAATGCAATTTCAGCTAATTCCTTTTCGGCGCAATTATATAATTTTTCCAACTTCTCCACAGCCTGGAAGCAATGCTCGTCAACAGTATACATATGAAAGAAATCATTATGAATTTGAAATTTGCATTTTTCAAACTCCGGCAAAAATAATCCCAACACATCAACCTCATGCATTGCCCGAAATATTTTAAAGGAGTTTTTTGCTCTTAAAATATTGATAAAAAATTCTTTTAAATCCCCGCTGTTCCATTCAACATCTTTAAGCATAGGTAAATTCTTTCTAATGATCCTTTTTAAGTTCTCGCTGAGTTTCAGATCAAACCGTTGCGAAAGTAGAAAAACATCAAACAGAAGACAAGGGTTATCAGCAAAAACAGTCTCATTAAATTCTTTCAGAGAAATTTCATCTTTATATTGTACAAATCCTTTTCCAAGTTTTTTCAGGCTAAACAAATTAATAATAGTTTTATTTTTTTTTGAATATCCTATGCAGCGATGAATTAAAGTATTTGATAAATTATGGCTATTGTACGCCGCTGAATAAAAGTCTTTCATAAAGTTTTCGACGCCTGATCGTTCTTCACTTGAGTCATAGCCTAACATCTCGGTTACTTTATTTTGCACCTCATGAGCAAGCTTATCGTTTTTTTTGCCGGTACATATGTGCAAGGCATTACGTATTTTGAAAATCAAATCTAAAGAATTTTTCAATGAATTATATTCCCGAGCATCAATAATGTTTTTAGACATAAGTTCGTCTATGGATCCTGCGGAAAATGTGGTTCGTGTTGCCCAAAGGGCGCAATGAATATCCCGGAGTCCACCCGGACTCTCTTTGATATCGGGCTCTGAAATAAAAATCGAATGGATATTATTAGTGTCTGAAACTTTTCTATTATGGATATTTTGAAATAAAAAACGATTCACCCCTCTTTTACTAAGACATTTACTTAAGGCTGTAGAAAATTTGGAGTATATTTTTCTGCCTCCTGCAATAGGGCGGGACTCCATTAAAGCGGTAAGCGACTCGATATCCTGCTTTGCGATACTCAAGCAGTCGCTTATGGACCTGCTGCTGTGACCAATTTCTAAGCCGATATCCCATAAAAAAGAAAGCATGTTACTTGCCATATAATCGACAAAAGAGTCTGTTTTTTTGTCATACAAAAATAGAATATCTATATCGGAACCGATATTGAGCTCGCCTCTCCCATAGCCTCCAATTGCTACTAAGTTTAAAGAAGGCTCAGCATTGCCGGTGACCGGTTGTTTGTTACTGGTTGCTGGTTGCTTGTAGTAATTATCACTAAAAGTTTTATATATCGACAAAATAATGTCATCGATTAACCTGGTATAAGCCTGAACTGTCTCTATACCGGATGGATTTTTGAAAAAGTTGTCTTTTATGGCTTTAACTTTTTCCTGAAGTTCTTTTTTAACGGTTAGGACATATTTATTTCGATCTTTTGGATTTCCTATATCTAACATTGTATTTTTTTTTAGCAAAGCTGAGCTTAACTCTCCAAAGTTTTTATGTAACTTAAATATAGATCTTTCGCTCAAGTATTCAAACAGATTTCTTTTCTAATCAGAGAAGCTTTTAGAATGCATTATAATTGTGATGTTTTCTTCAGATTATATTGTAATATAATGATCTATATCTGTTTCGTCAAGTTTTGGCAGGTATGTTAACGGACTGATGCCCAAAGCGGATTCATAAATCCTATTACACTTCGGCAACAGACTGTGTCATAACAAGAAAAACCGTATATTTGTCATTCTGAACGAAGTGAAGAATCTCATAAAATCAACCAGTAAAAAAAAGAGATTCTTCGGCTAACGCCTCAGAATGACATTACGACAGAGCCTGTTTAATCGAGGAGCGTTCAAGGACAAGGTTTAGTAAAATCCAGGCTAAGTTTTTATTCTGGATGCCCGATTCAAATACTCGGGCATGACAATAGAGGCATATGGTTTTTCCTAACATCCCAGCATGTCATTCCCGCATGACTTCAGCGGGAATCCAGGTATGACCTTGTATATGGATGCCCAATAGTGCGAGGCTTCAGCCTCGCTTTAATATTGATATAACGTAAAAATTATTCAACGCTTGAGTATACTCATGGGAAATATAGTAAGAGCGTTTCATTCGGAGGTTCCAGGTCATAATCAGAATTCTTTGCCACAACTTGAAGACATCCGTTCCGCCGCGAAGCGAATCCAACCCTATATCCATCAAACTCCGCTTCTACGGAGTTCAACACTTGCTTCAATGTTTGGAGCGGCTGAATTCCACGCAAAATGTGAAAACTTTCAAAAAGTCGGTGCTTTCAAGGCACGTGGTGCATGTAACGCTGTCTTCTCATTGAATGATGAAGAGATTCAACATGGAGTTCTCGCCCATTCGTCTGGAAATCATGCACAGGGTGTTGCGTACGCCGCACGGTTGCGTAAGGTTCCCGCTTATATCGTAATGCCAAAAACAAGTTCAAAAGTAAAAATAGCCGCTACAAGGAATTATGGTGCCACCATAACTTTTTGTGAGCCAACCCTGGAATCGCGTACGGAAACCACTGCAAATATTCAGAAGACTACTGGCGCGATCTTGATTCATCCCTTTAATGATTCTTACGTGATTGCCGGCCAGGGAACTATAGGACTTGAGCTGCTGAAGGAAAGGATTTCATTTGATTTGGTTGTTATGCCACTTGGTGGAGGAGGACTGATCAGTGGAATATCTACGGTGATAAAAGCTCTTTCACCGTCAACTCGGGTTATCGGTGTTGAACCAACAGGAGCTGCAGATGCATCTCTTTCATTTCGAAATAACAAAATCGTGCCGGTTGATTCGCCTCACAGTATTGCTGATGGGCTTCTCACCACAATTGGAGAGAAAACGCACTGCATCATAAATCGCTTTGTCGATGATATCGTTACAGTCAACGACAAAGAGATTATTGAAGCAATGAAGCTCGTGTGGCAGCATATGAAAATTGTAATAGAACCATCAGCTGCAGTGACAGTCGCAGCCTTCCTTTGCGGTGCAATTTCAGCCCGGGGCAAGAAAATAGCAGTGGTTTTTTCCGGAGGAAATGCAGACCTTGATAAACTTCCCTGGCTATCTAAATCTAATGTGAGCTGAGCCACATACTACCAGCGAAACAAAATTGAAGCTCCCTGCAGCAGTCCTCTATGCTTCGATAAAGGACAAGGCTGTGACAGCGCTCGCTAAGCACTTTCAAGAGCTCATTGCTTTAAGAGAATCTGCATCTTAATTATTCTCAATTATAATCGTTGAAATTACAAAAATAACTTGAATTTATCCGGCTTTATGGATTATTTTATACAATCATTATTACTACTTTTGAAAGGAGGCTGTTTGAAATGAAAAATTTTTTATTCACTTCTGTGATAGCTTGTTTTCTTTTTTCCACAATTTTTATTGCGGCAGGATGCGCCAAGAAAGCTTCTGTTGCTCCCTCTCCTCCTCCTCCGGTTGTAGAAAAAAAAGTAGAGGAAAAAAAAGTTTCTATTGCTCCCACTCCTTCCCCTCCTCCTGTTATACGATTACAGGTTGAAGACATAGAGCTTGAAGTTAAACCAGCTGTATCAGAATTTACTTATGAAGAAATACCTGCTTTTCGATTCTTCTTTTTAAGAGAGCAGGCACGTTAGGTTATTGAATAAAAATCCGACACCGGAGTGCATGATTGTACTGACAACAGCCCGTAAACAATTCGCCCCAGCTATAAATTACGGGCTTGACTCGGAAAAGAAATCTCCAGGACAACGCACTCAACATCAGTTCTAAATGGCCCATGAACCTCTCCCGGGGGTCTGCTTGCATATTCTCCGGTTTCAAGCCACTTATTAAAAGCCGTATCAAACAATCTTCCTTTTATTACCATTATCTCTTCAGGGTAATCATGGCTCTTTGCTCCAAACATGGATGTATCAGCACCGGGTTT
>CEQE01144245.1_pt1 | contig 15529 bp, 14 predicted proteins | sample 356201 | NCBI WGS metagenome assembly CEQE01 (sample SAMEA2619970, study PRJEB7988) | marine metagenome | biome: marine biome (ENVO:00000447); feature: mesopelagic zone (ENVO:00000213) & marine oxygen minimum zone (ENVO:01000065); material: "saline water (ENVO:00002010), including plankton...
TCTCCCCAGCTTCCCACAAGATTTCACGTGTCCCGTGGTACTCAACAGCACACCAGGAGCTCGTTCCCTTTCGCTTACAGGACTATCACCTTCTCCGGTCGTCCTTTCCAGGATCGTTCGGCTAAGGAACGAGTTTCTTACTCCTTGCTCCTCCTGAGGCTGGAACAGGTGTGTGTTACAACCCCCTCCGGACATAGGGCCTCAGCCCACTAAGCCCGGAAGGTTTGGGCTATTCCCATTTCGTTCGCCACTACTTTGGGAATCTCGGTTGATTTATTTTCCTCGGGTTACTTAGATGTTTCAGTTCACCCGCTTACCCCCCCGATAAATCGGGGTCCCTTGGATTGACCCAAGGGGGGTTTCCCCATTCGGGCATCCCCGGCTAAGCTCGCTAGACAGCTGACCGGGGCTTTTCGCAGTCTTGCCACGCCCTTCTTCGGCTCCTGGCCCCAAGGCATCCACCGTGGACCCTTACTAACTTGACCCACATTGAGGCTCATCTATTTCATTGTTTCTTTGAGGACAAATTCAGTTTTTAAGGTACAAAAAAGGCGGCTGGGCAATCCCAGCCGCCGCTGAGTGTTCGCCTTTTGTGTTGTTAGGTGGGGTCGCTCTTCATAATCTCCAACCTAGCAACAAGCATTATAGGCATCTGCGTCGCCGCAGTCAAGGCTGATCTGCGCCCGTTTCGTCGTACCACTTGTGCACCGAAGTCGCGGAATATCTATAATGGATGACACCCAGGCAGGAACCCGATGCGAGGCACATATGAGTGAACGATCCTTCAGCCTTCAGCCGAACGAACGAGTGGTGTTCGAATCGCCCGACGTGGTGGTCACGAGCAAACGCTTGATGGCCAACTTTAACCGCTCCGGATCGGATGGACACGATGAAGCGCTTCTTGGCGACCTGGCCACGCCCCAACAAAAAAATGGAGGGCAACGCAGCCGCATGCACGAGGGCGTTCGTTTCTCGGTAGCCGGCGCGGGATTGCTCGCGATCGAGATTTTTCTGGAGTCGTCTTTTGGGATTGACGAGCGGATTGCCGCGGTTCTGTTCGCAGCGGGCGCCATCGTAGCGTTGGTCGGACTGTATTTCGTCGGGGGCACCCTGGCTGGCGTCAAACCCAACACGACGGTGATGTTTCCGAGGTTGGATGAGAAAGATATCATCGTGGCGTTCCCCGGTTGGGACAATTCGGATGCGGAAGAACTGACCAAGCAGGTCGCACGGGCAAAACGCGGTCTGTAACTCGGGCAGTCAACCGATGCTGGGCCGCCACAAGGCCCTCCGCGGCCGACGCGGCCGTCGAACCAAATCCCTACTCGTCGTCACCCGAAGCCGTTGATGCTGGCCCGGGTTGTTCAGCCACCCGATCCGGCTGAGCTTGGACCTCACCTCTGAAGATTGTCATCGTCAACGCGACGATCATGGCGCAGGCCGAGATCGTATACGCCCGGGCCATGCCTTCGACGAACGCGAGCGTCGCTCCGGCGTCGCCGCCCTCGACCGTCGACAGGCTCGGCTCGAACCCTGATGCTGCCATATGAAATGTGACCACGGTGGTTGCCAGCGCTACGCCAGACATGTTGGCCGAGGTTCGAGCCAGATTCACGAACGCCGACACGATTCCGTATTTCTCCCGAGGGAGCGACCCTATGATTGCGCTCGAGTTAGGCGAAGAGAAGCTGGCCATGCCTATTCCTGACAGCGTCATACCCATCGCGATTCTAGAGTCCGATGACTCGGTCGTAAGGGTCGCGAACGAAATCATGGCCATCGTTGAGACGGACATGCCGAACACCGCGGGCCACCTGGTGCCGACGCGGTCCGAGAGACGCCCGGCGAGAGGGCCAATGACGATCATTGAGATCGATCCCGGAATCATCAAGAAAGCAGCGTGGCTGGCGGAGTGGCCCAACCCTTGGATGACGTAGAAGGGCATCAGGAAGAATACCGCCGATCCTCCTAGAAACGAGATAAAGCGCGCGCCGATGGCAAGAGAGAACACCCGGCTCTTGAAGAGAGACAGATCCAGCATCGGATCGACGGTTCGCGCCTCCCACCACAGGAACGCCGCGAGCAGTGTAGCGGCCGTGATCACGCCGGCCAAAATGGCGGGCGAAGTCCAACCCATCTTCCAGGCATTGGTCATGGCGAGCAAGAACGAGACCAACGCCCCTGATGAGAGAGCAGCCCCGAGCCAATCGAAAGACAACTTGCCGCCTGGCTTCGCTTGCTCCGGCGATCGGCCTTTGAGGACCAAAGCGGCGGTCCCGATCGCGATAATCGCGACGGGGATCCCTGCGAAGAACACGGCGCGCCAACCGAAATTGCTCACGAGAAACCCGCCTGCAACTGGGCCTGTTATCGCTCCGGCCCCGATGACCGCCATGTACAGGCCGAGGCCTTTCCCTCGCTCGCTAGACGGGAAGATTTCGGCGATCATCGCCATTCCGTTCGCCTGGATTCCCGCCGAGCCGATTCCTTGAACCAACTTGGACGCCAACAAGACGGTCCATGACTGAGCTGTCGCCCCAACGAACGCCGATACCACGAATATGCTGAATCCGATCAGATACATGCGCTTGCGGCCGATCATGTCCGAGAGCCGTCCCGCGGGCATGAGCATGGCGGATGTTGTCAGGATGTAGCCCAACGATAGCCACTGGACCGTTGGGATGTCGGCGTCGAAGTGGTCCGCGATCTGCGGCATCGCGATGTTGACGCCCGACTGGTCCATCACCGTCAGCGAGAGCCCGATGGCCAGCGCCATGTAGGCCCACCACTTGTAATGTGGGCTTTCCACGATCCGGGCCAGGGGCCAGAGGCTCGACGGCGTCGCCAAGGCGTTATTCGGCCGTCTGCGCGGTCGACCCCACGTCGGCTTGTTGCGCCGCTGTTGGGCCCGCGGTGCGCGGAAGAGGTTTCAGGATCGTGACGGCCAACGAGCACGCGACGAAACCGGCCATCAGCAGGAACGTTATCCTCAACCCCTCAGTGAACGCGCCCTCCACACCGGCGCCACCCGATGACACCGCATCCAGGCTCGGCTCGAAACCCTGGGCTGCCATTTGTGCGGTGACGATGGTGATCGCCAGGCCGATGCCGGTGACGTTGGCGGTGGTGCGGATCATGTTGATGAACGCCGTCGCGACCCCGTATCGAGCCGGTTCGACCGTGCTCAGGATGGAACTCGCGTTCGGCGAATTGAACATGCCCATGGCGATTCCTTGCATCACCAACACCGGGATGATGTAGTGGATGCGGGTGTCTTCAGTCAATCTGCTGAGCAGAAGCATTGATGCCGACAGCATCAGCAAGCCGGTGATCTCAAACCGCTTGAACCCGTACCGGTCCGACAACCTGCCCGCTATCGGTCCCGTCAAAGCGAAGCATAAAGCGGTGGGCGCAATCACCATGCCTGCTCGGCCCGGGGACAAATCCAGGACGCCTTGAAGGTAGAAAGGCATCATGTAGAAGACAGAAGTCCCTGCGAGGAAGATGAGGAAGCTGGCGGACGACCCCATCGAGAACAGCTTTCGTCTGAACAGCTCCAGCGCCAGAAGTGGCTCGGCAGTGCGGCGCTCCCACACGATGAACGAAATCAGCAGCGCGAATGCCGCAGCGAACGCCGAGAAGACCAGTGGCGATGTCCAACCGATTCGATAGGCGTTGGTCATCGACAACAAGAAAACAACCAGTGCGGTTGTCGAAAGGACCGCCCCCGCCCAGTCGAATCTGACGCGAGAAATTCCGCCTTCGACACCCGCGGGCCGGTCGCGTTCCAAGACCAACGCGGCAGCCGCCAGCGAGACGACTCCCAATGGCACGCCCATGTAGAAAACCGCTCGCCATCCGAGCAATTCGACAACGGTCCCGCCTATGACCGGCCCTGCTATCGCCCCCATGCCGACCATCGTCATGTACATGCCGATGACCCGGCCACGCTGGGATGCAGGGAACATGGACGTGAGAATCGCCATAGAGTTGGCCTGGATCATCGCCGATCCTGATCCCTGAATCGTCCGGAAGATGATCACCGTCAGCAGCGAGGGAGACGATCCGGCCAGAAGCGCCCCCAAGATGAAGATGACGAAGCCGATCATGTATACGACCTTGCGACCGACCATGTCGGACAATCGGCCCATCGGCAGCAACAGCGCGCCGGTCGTAAGGCTGTATCCGAGTGCGACCCACTGCACGACGGGTAGCGTGGCGTCGAAGTGTGTAGCCAGGGGAGGCAGCGCCAACGTGACGCCGGTCTGGTCTAGAACTGAAACGAAAGCGCCCACGGCGATAGTCGCCAGGACCATCTTGGAGCCTGCTGGTCTGCGCGTGGGCGCGGTGTCTGATGTCAAGGTGGGGCTATTCTAGCACGCGCTACAGCCGCTCGTAGAGGACGTGACGCCGGTTGGTGGTGAACGGCCGAACCTCGTCCGTCCAGCGCCCCGCGTCGACAGCTTCGGCCCAGTCGTCGCTGAGCAACACGTCGGCGCTTTCGAGCTCGTACTGCGCCGTGTAACGGGGCTGGCCCTCGACCTCGATGGTCCGACGCTCGCCGCCCAAGATCATCGTGAGCTCCGCCGTCTTGAATCGCGCCACCGAAAGCACTCCGGGGACTTCCAGCAACAGCGGCACGTGGTCATTGTCGTACACCTCGTTGAATAGCGCTTCCTTGTCCGCCCCGATGTCCATGCTCGCGGTGAATAGATACCCTGGTTTCGATGACATGTGTGGCCTCCCGTGATGAAATGCGTTGGAGCCGATATCATGGCCGAGCATCAACTGCCAACGCGAGCATGTTACTCTCCGAAAGGCTCATCCGCCACGTGGCGGCGTCGGGAGCAATCCAAGGTGTCGTCATGCAGGAAATGCTTTGGCGACGATTTCTGATCATCATTGCGCGCTTTCGTTGCTCGCCCGCACGACCCGTTCGAAAGCCCTCCGCGTGACGAATTTCGACTGGGCGTTGATTCAAAAACCAAGAGTGCAGAGGCAAAGAAAAAAGCTCCGCCAGCGGTGGGGCAGCTGTTCTTCGGTCGGTCGAACCCGGCGAGGGGGGCCGCCTTACGCGACATGCAGGATGATGCCATGGTGCGCCGAAGAACTGAGGGCGCTAACGGAGCTTATGCATCATTTTTAACATGCGTGCCTGACCCGCTTCAACGCGCATTTTGGCGCAGTTTTCAGGAATTTGTTGACACAACGTCAGCTTCCTTTACAATGACGCCACCTCTCCGACAGGTGCTGGTGCCGAACCGCGTAGGCATGCGGATTGCCTCGATCAGGTGCCGGCGCCGTTGGACGAAAGGGAAACACATCCGTTCAATTGAGGCGTGGTCCGCTTGCTTGACAGGTGATGGGAGGCGGAAAGAAGTCAGGGTCAGCGGCGGCCCGCCAGGCCAATCCATTCGTTGCGATGTCGCTCAATCGACTCAAGCCGCCCGTCGTTCGTTCTCTGGGGCGCAATTTTGACGCGCAGTTGAAACTCTTGGAAGGAGACCTACCAACTCTATGTCTGAATCAGACGGAACAGTGCTCGTGATTACACCGCACCCGGATGACGCCGAGGGCGGCGCCGGCGGCTCCATCGCCAAATGGGTAAAAGAGGGCCGGAAAGTCGTGTTGGTCGTGTGCACCAACGGAGACAAAGGAACCAGCGACCGAACGCTGACCCCCAAGCGCTTGGCCGAGATTCGCGAAAAGGAACAAGCCGAAGCGGCCAAAGTGCTCGGAATCGCTGAGGTTGTGTACCTCAGACAACCCGATCAAGGACTGGAAGACACCGCCGAGTTCAGAGAGAAGCTGGTTCGTCAGATACGGAAACATGCACCGAGCACGGTCGTGACCGTCGATCCGGATAGACCCTACATTCGCCATCGCGATCACTACATGTGCGGGCGCGTGACCCTGGACGCCGTATTCCCTTATTCGCGCGACCATCTCGCCTTTCCCGAACACGGCGAAGATGGCCTGGAGCCTCACAAGGTCCGCGAGGTCTTGTTGTTTCGCCCCGAAGACCCGGACATGTACATCGACATCACGGAGACATTCGACCTGAAGATGGACGCACTCTACCGACACGCCAGCCAGATGGGCAGTCCGCGTGAAGTCGGCGAGCAGCGTTCACGAGATCGGGCGGCCGAGGTCGGCAAGCAGGCCGGGGTCGAGCTGGCAGAGGGCTTCAAGCGGATCGAGATTTGGCGGTAGCCCTGGAGAGCCGGATCATCTCGGTTGATCGTCCACGTCGTCTTCCCCTTCGGGCAGTGCGCCCAGCGTTACGGGCCCGGATTGAATCCCGACAAGCGAAGTCGCAGCTTTCCCCGCATGGAGCCGAAGTTCGTCTCGCGAATTGCTCAGTTGGTTCACCGTACGCGACAATCGACCGTCGACTTCATCCTGTACGTGTTGGATGGCGTCCTGAGTCGCCTTTACATAGGCGTTCAACTTCTCGATGTCTACGTCTTGGGATGTCATGAGCACCGTTTGGAAAACTAGCAAGAGGTACGGCATGAACATGCTGTAGCTGACCAGCACGACATTCATTTGAACGACCTCGGCCTGTAACCCAGTGCACAAGTCATAAACGGCGTCTGGAACAGCCGCGACTCCGAAACTCAAAGTTCGGTCGGGGTCGATGTACTTCCGGACCTCGCTCGCCTTGTTCTTGACAGCCCTCTCGACATCCCGTTGTAGCCTCGCCCGCTCGTTCGGGTCGTCAGTTTCGGAAAGCTTCTGAACCAACTCAGCGGCCGGCCATTTGCTGTCGATTGGAAGCACCCGACCGTTGGGTAGCCGCAGCCCGAACTCGACCGAGCCACCCGCGACTCTGTAATTGTGGACTTTCCATTCTGCTGGGAGTCTGGAAAACACGATGTCTAGGATGTTCTCGCCTGCAGCGCCTCGCGATTGGGTACCTGCGATGATGTTCTCGAGTCTTCGGATAGACTCGCTGGTCTTCCGTTCGACCTCCTGGCGGGCTTCGGCGGCGCTCTTCAATTCAGCAACGGTCTGGCTTGCTTTGGTCAGTTCCTCCCTGATGGCGTTGGCAGTGCTGACAAGATTCCCCGTCGTCGCTCCTGCTCCTGCAAGCTGGGTATCTAGCTTTTGCATTTTCTCGACGGCGGCTTGCTGGCTCTTCTCAACGTTGCCGATACGCTCCGCGACCCGTGCGAGTTCCTCGCGTGATTGGGATGAAGTCTCCGTCAACGACTCAAGCGTACTCACCTTTTCGAGCAACCTCGCCAAATCGGTAGATTGCTCGGTCTGATTTTGGCGGCCCAATACTCGGGAGAGCATCAACGCAATTGCTGCGCCACCGGCAATCAGAACCACGAGCAGGACAATCGTCAGTGTGTTCGCTGTTTCCATGGGATTTTCTCCACACGAATATGCCCTCGGGCAGGAACGCCGACACGGTCACGTTTGGCAAGTCGACGATGTTGCTGATCTTCAGGTCGACCGCGACGCTGCATATAACGTAAGCTTGCACGGCGCTGTACCCGCGCTCTTGCAGCAGGCGAATCATGTTCAAAAGCGCGTGCCGTGCCGCCAGAGCCACGTCCTCGCTCTCGTTCGTCCCGTCGTCTCGAATCGGAAAGCCCATCGTCGCGATGAAGTTCCTTGGGGCGGCCCATTCGGGGGGCAGGAAGTATCCAGGGTGGGCGAACCTGGGGAAGCGGATGTTCTTGGCGGCGGCTTCACCTTCGTGGACCTTGAATCGGACCGTAACGGTCGCGCCCATCTCGATGGCGGTTATGCAGCATTCGGAATCGCCCTGGGCGAAGTGGCCGTCGCCCGCCGAGTACAGCGCGCCTTTGACCGCGACGGGCACGAAGAGCTTCGAACCCGTTGTGAGTTGTTTTGCGTCGGCGTTGCCGCAGTTCTCGCGCGGCGGAATGGTTCGCGCTCCATCGTTCGCGACCGGGCCCTCGGACGGGACCGCGTCCTCGGGATCGGGAGGCGCCGCCGTGCCGCCGCGATCCACCAGGTCGGCTTCGCGTCGAGTCCATTCTCGGAGCTGGTCGTGGGACGGCGCCAGCCCCGCGGTTCCCATGAACGACCCATTGGGGATTCGGACTCCCGGGATCTGCGGCGACGTCGCCCAGCCGTCGGCGATGTTCCAATGAGCAAGATAGGGCTCGGTGTAGATGTCCCGCAGGAATCCCGATCCCGGGCGGACGCGAGTCCATGCTCTGGATTGCGGTTCAACGTTCACATACTCGATCTCAAGCAAGTCGCCCGGTTTGGCGCCCTGGACGTAGACGGGCCCGGTCAGCGGATGGCTGACTTTGGTGTCGAACGAGTCGAAATCGGCCTCGGTGGTGTTCGGTTTGATCTGGCCGTCTGACGCGTCCCTCGTCTCCAGCACGACCTCCTCGCCCGGCGCGACCTCGACGATGGGCGGAACGTCGGGATGCCAGCGGTTGTGGCCGGTGTGCGGCTCGTCGCGAAGGCGTTTGTCTCGATCGATCGTGACGCTTTTCATCGGCATCGGCTCCTTGCATCGACGTGAGTTGTCGAATCGCTCTCAACGGATTCGCGTCGGTCAAATATCGTCGGTGGCGTGGGCGCGGCCCGGCGACACACGAGAAACCCTCCCCACGTTGGGCGACCGGCCAACGGCATGTGTGCCCTGGCCGTTCACGGCCAATCCAACACTCGCCTGCGCCCAGGCCGGCGCTACCCCGTGAACGGATCGGTCTCCGCTGAATCCTCCGGCTCGAACCCGATGACCTCTTTCGCGTGGGACAGGTCTCGATAACCCCAGCGGTTGTCGGACACGGCGAAGACGATGTCGTATACGACGCTGTCTGGGGCATCGATGCACTTTTGAAGCATCTGGCTGATGTCTCGGTGGCTGAGGTATATCGCATTATCGCGCCAGGTCGTCGGCCGGTTCTCCCTGCTGACGCGGCCGATTCGGACGCAGATGATCGAGATTCCGTAGTCGTCGGAGTAGTGCCGGCCCAGGGCTTCGCCCCAAACCTTGGTGGCCCCGTACAGCGCTTCGGGCCACACTTGTTCGTGCGTGATCATCGGGTAGTCGGCCGGGACGTCATCGTATCGGCCCTCCGCGATCGCCGTGTACGGCTCGACGTTCTCGAAGCCTCTGATCGCGTTTCCGCTGCTGGCGAAGACTATCCGTTTCACCCCCGCCAATCGAGCCGCCTCGAACACGTTGTACGTGCCCAGGACATTGCCCGCGTGCTGTCCCTCCCAGTCCTGGCTGCCGAGATAAGCAGCCAGATGCACAACGGTGTCCTGCCCCTCGAAAGCCGGCTTGATCGCCTCGAGGTAGCCGATGTCCGCTTGGACCGTGCGCACTCCGGCCACCGAGCTTCGATTGAGCGCGGTCAACTCGTATCCGCCCAACTCTGTAAGGTGGTCCTTGAGGAGTCCTCCGATCAGTCCGCTCATGCCTGTGATTAGTACTTTCTTCGCCAATTCGCGTCTCCTTGTTGATTGATAAACTGCTTTGCCAACCCTGCAATCGCACCGAGATCCCCGGTCACGAATTTGCGGGCGCGCCGGTTGGGCGCCTAAGTTCTAGTGGTGTGAATCCGTTCAATCCTGTGCGTCCCTCGAAGTGAGGCGCCGTCCGGCTATCCCCGGCCAAGATACTCCTGGTCTACGGGCAGCACGATCGATTCGAGCATGTTTGCGTAGTGCGGCATCGCAGCGATCGCCAACGCTGCGATTGCGATGTCGTCAGGCGTCATCATCGGCTCGGCGTCAGCGGAGGCCGTGCTTCCGGCTCGGCGCTCAATCACGACGTTTCCCGGATGGAGGATGCTCGCGCTGATGCCGTGTTCGCGTCCCTCCAACGCGGTGGACTTGGTCAGGCCCACCAGAGCGTGTTTGGTCGTGGCGTACGGCGAAGCGTTGTCCCGCGGCATTTGAGCTGAGATGCTGCCTATGTTGATAATGCGTCCGCCGCCCTGGGCCTTCATGATCTTGAACGCCTCCCGAGTGCACAGGAACACGCCGGTGAGGTTGACGTCGACGACGTGTTGCCAGGTTTCGAGAGACAAGTCTTCGATCGGGCCGCCGTCGAATACCCCGGAGTTGTTGACGGAGATGTCGAGGCGTCCGAATTCCTGCACCGTTCGCTCGTATAGCGCGACTACCTGGTCTTCTTTAGTCACGTCGGTCGGAACGACGAGCACGGTCGCGCCTTTGGGAGTTAGCTCTGCGGCAGTCCCATCCAACGTTTCCCGATTCCGAGAGGCGATGACCAGCTTGGCCCCCTCTCGTGCATACGCCCGGGCTATCCCTTTGCCGATGCCGGTTCCTGCGCCTGTGATCACCGCTATCTTGCCGTCGAGCTGTCCCAAAGCGTCTCCACCTCCATGCGTCATCACTCGCTGCTCTTGTATCGGATCGCGGCTATCGTCTGTTCCGATCTCCGGATACGGCGTGTATGCTGACCCGTCGCCCACATGGTGCATCCAACATGTCGGAGTCAACGTTATATCAGGCAGAGGGCCTGAGTTAGTAAACCGACGGCGCAACCACGTTTCGATCTTGGACAGTTAACTAGGCGCAAAATCGATTGTCAAGGGCGGTCTCGAACGTCGCCGAATGCATGCACTCGCTTTGATTCGAGATCGCGGGCTTTCCCATCGTGTCCCTCAGGCGAAACGTTTCCCGCACGATATCAGTCGAGTTGTCGTCAGTGGCGCATTATCCCTTTCGACCGATTAAGGCGTCGCAACCGTTTCTGCCGACCGTTTGACGTTACAATAGAGGTGTCCGAGGCTCTAAATGAAGAGGTCCTTGCTGTTGAAAGACAGGAACCTCTCTGGTATTGTCATGTGGCGCCGACTTAGCTGCCGGTGACGTGAAGGCGAACTCCATGCTGGACCGCGAAGAGAGACTACAGCAGAATAGAGACTCCGACATCTCGGAAGGCCAGGATTCCGGCGCGATGGATCTTCTGAAATCCTACGAGCGCGAACTTGGCGACGAGCCAACCGACACTGTTCGGGAGTATCTACGCTCGATTGGCCAGCATGCACTGCTGACAGCCCCTCAAGAACTGGATCTCGGTTTGGCCGTCGAGCGTTGGGTGTTGCTCAAAGACGTCCGTTCAACTATCGCGGAGCAAGAGCACGGCAGACCCCCGACGACCTCCGCCGTGGCCGTCGAAATCTTCCGGTTCATGGATGCCGAGAGGGCATTGCTGACCACCGTGTCGTCCCTCACTGGTCATGATGTCGGCGAGGACGGGATGATTGCGCTCCTGTCAAGATCCGAGATCAGGAAAATGCTCGATGACCCGTTGAAGGAGAGCGTTCGAGAAGCCCTGGGTGTTGAGTTGGACCTACCGGATGTCGATGCCGCCAAACGGGTTTCTGCGCTGTCCAGACACGTCGCGCTCCTGCCTGACTCGTCGGTCGTCACCATGGAAAAGGCTCGCGCCGACGAAGACCTCGAATCGCTCGAAGTCGTCGATGCCTTGGCCATCGAGGTTCAGCGTCATGAGCGCGAAATCGAGCACTGGTGGGACGAAATCGAGCGCAGAGGCCAGATCGCTTCAGAGCGTCTGACCAACTCCAACCTCCGGCTGGTCGTGAGCGTGGCTCGAAGGTATCTCAGGCGAGGACTGCCGCTCCTGGACCTCATACAAGAGGGGAACCTTGGCCTGATGCGGGCCGTCGAGAAATACGATCCGCATCGCGGGTACAAGTTCAGCACCTACGCCACCTGGTGGATTCGCCAAGCCGTGACCAGGGCTTTGGCCGACCAGGGCAGGACGATCCGACTTCCGGTGCACGTCGTCGAACGGCTCCAGCAGCTAAACGCCGCCGAGCGCAAACTGATGCGCGCGCAAGACCGAGACCCGACTCCGGCCGAGTTGGCCAAGGAGCTGGAGTGGCAAGTCGAGAACGTCGAAGCGCTGATGCGGCAACGGCAGAGCACCGTTTCTCTGGGCACGCCTGTAGGTCAAGAGGAGTCCACGCTTGAGGACTTCATCAAGGACGAGAGCGGCTGGACGCCGGACGAAGTCGCCATGCGCATGCTCACCCGTGAAGACATCATCCAGGCGTTGGAAGACCTGACCCCGCGACTCAGAATGGTCTTGGCGCTCAGGTTTGGGTTCATCGACGATCGACCCCGGACGCTTGAAGAGGTCGGTCACGAACTCGGCGTAACCCGAGAGCGCGTGCGACAGCTCGAAAAGCAGGCGCTGAACCTGCTGCGTTCATCCGGCAAGCTGCCCAAACTCGACGAGCTCAACTCCGAGCTTTAGCGAGCAGTTCCGGAGTTCGCTCAAGGCAGTCAACGACCTTTCGACGGGCTCAGATCTTGTCCAGAGCTTGCCGAAGGGGCGAACGGATCGGTGGGTTTTTCCGTTCGTGGTGACCCTGTCGAACCACAGCTTCACACCAGCACGAAACGCGCTTGATGCGACGAACTTGTGAGTCGGGACAGCAACGAACGCCTTGGACCGCAGCGGAAGTCACCAATGAAAGTCATCTCAAACTCGCCTGGAAAATACGCCTACGTCATCGGACCGTACGCCGAGCCGACCGAAACCGTGGAACCCGGCGAAACCTTCATCGTCGAGACCCTCGACGCATTCGAGAATCGGATCACGTCGCCGGATGACGACATCACGCAGATCGTCACCCTGCCGTTCGTCAATCCACTCACCGGGCCTGTCTACGTGAACGGCGCCGAACAAGGCGACACGCTGACAGTGACGATACACTCCATCGAAGTCACTCGGGACTACGGCGTGAGCGCGCTGATCCCGGAGTTCGGCGGGTTGTGCAGCACCGTGTTCACCAGAACGCTCCAGCCGCCGCTTCCCGCCCGAGTGATGCTTCATCCCATCGCCGACGGTCGAGTCACGTTTTCCAAGGACTTACCCATCGCTCCGATACCCTACGAACCGTTCTACGGAACGATAGGCACGGCGCCGGAACTGGAGGCCGTGTCGTCCCTGTCGCCCGGCTTCCACGGCGGCAACATGGACGCCGCCGACGTGTGTCCGGGCAACGTAGTTCACCTGCCGGTCAACGTGCCGGGCGCGCTGCTGCACATCGGCGACGGCCACGCGGCCCAGGGCGACGGGGAGGTCAGCGGCGTCGCGACGGAGATCCCTACACGAGGCGTACTGACCGTGGACCTGATCAAAGGCCAAGCGATCGGCACACCCAGAGTGATCTCCGACGACCACTTGATGGCCGTGGGCAGCGCTAGGCCGATGGAAGACGCCGCTCGGATCGCGTTCTACGAACTCATCATGTGGCTGGAGTCCAGTTACTCCCTGGACAGGCTGGATGCGTACCAGCTTTGCTCCCAGGTCGCCAAAGTCAGGCTCGCCAACATGGTCGACATCCTTTACTCGGTGGTCGCCAAATTCCCGAAAGCGTACCTGCCCGTCAGATGACGTCCGCCGTACCTATTGACGCATACTTCGATCACAACGGACTGCGCCTTCACTACGTCGATTGGGGATCGGCTGGATCGCCCCCGATGCTGCTGCTCCACGGCCTGCGCGATAGCGCTCGAAGCTTCGATGAGTTCGCCGCTGCGATGCGAGGCGAACACCACGTCGTCGCGTTGGACAGCCGTGGACACGGCGACAGCGGATGGCCCGCCTCAGGCGCATACCGCTTCGAAGACCTCGTTAGCGACGTGGACGCCACCGTCGAGCATCTCGATGCGTCCCACGGCCGCGGTCTCGTGATGGTCGGTCACTCGGCAGGAGGGCGCTACGCCTGGGCCTACGCCGTTGAGCATCCCGAAGCTGTGCGCGCCCTAATCATCATCGACATCGACCCCGACCCGATCAATCCGCAAACCCAACGCGACTTCGAAGCGTTCCATTCCGAACCGCTTGTCTGGGACTCGATGGACCCCGTGATCGAGAAACTTCGCAATCGCCCCATGTTCGCCGCCGAAGCGATGCTCCGCCGCCAGGCCCAAGCCATCACCCGTGACCACCCCGACGGCGGCGTCGTTTGGAAAAGCGATCCATTGGTGATGGCCGAGTACGAACGCCCCGACCTCTGGGCGTCCTGGTCGAAAATCCAATGCCCGACCCTCATCGTCCGAGGCCGTCGAAGCACGCTGCTCACCCACGAAACAGCCGTCAAGATGCGCGAGGCCTTGCCCAAACACCAAGTCCGCCTGGCCGAGCTCGAAGACGCCGCCCACTGGCTCTACCAAGACACCCCCGCCGCCTTCGAAGCCACCGTGCGGTGGTTCCTGGCGGGCCTGGATTCGGACGCGTAGCTTGGATTTCAGCCGCATCCCGAGCGCTTTCATCGACGAAACGGAGTAAAATCACATGCCCACGATAGCGGTGTCGACCATAGCGCTAGGGTTCGACTGCACGGCGCGGGAGGCGATCGAGTTCACCGTCGAACACGGGTTCCGCGGGCTCGAGTTCGGGTCGCCCACGCTGTGGCCGGACGCCATGTCGGCGGAGGACGTGAGGTTGGTGCGGACCGAGGCGGCCAGCAACGGCATCGACCTGTCGATACACCACATCCATCGCGGCGTCGCGCCCGCGACCCACGACCCGAGCCGACGAGCCCGGCACTTCGCCGAGTTGGAGGCGACGCTGAACCTGGCGTACGACATCGGCGCGCGACCTATCGTCGTCCATCCGGGTCCGGTGGACGTGCCTGGGGTGGCGCCGGAGGAGACATCGGAGCCGGCACGGCTCGAGGCGATCGCGAATCTGACGAGCTTCCTATCCGACGCGGTGCCGGTCGCCGAGCGCACGGGAACGGTGCTGTGCGTCGAGAATCTGGTCCACACGAAGGGCAACGTCATCCGGAGCTATCGCGAGTTGGTGCAGGTGGTCGAGGCTGTCAACAGTCCGCTTCTGCGCATCACGCTAGACACCGGCCACGCCCACCAGTCGGGTGGACTGACGGACGCGTTCGCGGGGTTCGCACCGTACCTGCGCCACATCCACGTCCATGACAGCGACGGGATTGACGATCATTTCGAGATCGGGCAGGGCGCCATCGACTGGTCGAGCCTGCGTGACGACCTCGCCGGGTACCCGTTCACGATGGCGCTGGAGACGCAGAACACCGACGACGGACCGGGCGGCATGCTGCGGAGCCGGGACGCGCTACGGCAGCTCCTGGGACCCTCAGTCGGGTAGGCCAGGATGCGAAATGTCCTTGATGTCCCTGCCCAGTCGGTAGAACACTCGTGGCCAGGGCACGACGTCAAAACTACGTTGACGCCCGGACTAAGGAAGCCGAACCACCAGCCTGCGAAAACGGGCTGTCTGACGACCAAATCTTAACCTTGCCAGCATTCACAATCCCCAGGCGCGTGATGCTCATGACTGCGGTCTCGGCGGCTGTGATCATGGGCGACTCGATGATCTACAATGTGCTGCCGTCTCGCGTCGAGGCGTTCGGCGTTTCGGTCGGGCTCGTCGGTGTGCTGCTCAGCGCGAACAGGGTCGTGCGATTGGCGTCGAACTCGTTGGCGGCGTGGGCGCTGGAGCGGTTCGGGATCGTCGCGCCTTTGACCGTCGCCATAG
>CEQE01132192.1_pt1 | contig 15526 bp, 11 predicted proteins | sample 356201 | NCBI WGS metagenome assembly CEQE01 (sample SAMEA2619970, study PRJEB7988) | marine metagenome | biome: marine biome (ENVO:00000447); feature: mesopelagic zone (ENVO:00000213) & marine oxygen minimum zone (ENVO:01000065); material: "saline water (ENVO:00002010), including plankton...
ATGAATGGGATGTAGATGTTGATGAGGATGGCCCTTTCAAGAGAAAGGTAACAGCAAGTACTGATCGTGCACATCAGAAGGAGTAATAAAAATGCCTGAATTTAGTATAGTAAAAAATCCCCCTGCAGATAAAGAGTACAGAAAGGTCAATGAGACTAGGAAAAGACATATGAAAAGACCTAAACGTATATCTGAACCGTTTAAGTGTCCAGAATGTAGAAAAACGTGGCAGTATAAAGCAAAAAATGACACAGAGTTAACAGGTGCTCCTCAATACTTAGATAATTTCCCCAGTTATGGATGTATAGAATATATCTGTACAAAGTGCAGAAAATAAACAAGGAGAATAAAATGAAAATAGCAGGAATTTGTTCAAAGCACGGATATTATAAAGGTGAGAAATGTCCTAAGTGCAAAAAGGAGGAAAGAAAAGATGATAAAAAAATGTAAAGAAAAAGATTGTAATATAATATATGAAACAACATGGCAAGACCCTATTAATAAAAAGACAGAGAATAAGATTATAAAAGACTATATATATAAAATTATAATGAAAGAAAAAATAAAGAATGAAGGTAAGTTTGGAGTAGGTAGAACTATTATACAATTTCTACAACAAGAAGCAGATAAACTATCAAGTTAGGAGGTACATATAATGAAGGTATACGAAGTACGTATCCCAGAAATTCATGAAGCAGTCATGCATGTTGAAGCAAATGATGAATTAGATGCAATAGAACGTATTCTCGGTGGTGAAGGATGGGAAATAGAATGTTTTTATACTCATAATGAAATAGATGGTAATAGTCTAAGTGCCACACTTGTTGAGAACGATGGCTGACTTTAGATGGAAAGACTGCCCTGTAGTAATTCCTTATTATGGTGGAAAGTTTGAACTCAGCAGGAAATTAGTCCCAATGCTTTGGGATAATCATAATAGATATATAGAAATGTTTTTTGGTGGTGGTAGTATGTTTTTTCGTAAAAGAAAATCAAAGTTTAATGTTTTAAATGATTTACATAACGATTTAATAAACTTATATATTACAATAATAGATAATTATGATGAGTTTTATAAAGAATCAGAAAACTTGTTAAAGTCAAGAACTCTGTTTGATAACTTTAAAAATGAAATAAAAACTATTGAATATATAGATATACCTGATCCTTTAAGAGCTGCTAAATATTATTATGTAATAAAGAATGCATTTAATCATACTGTATTTAATGCAATATCCAAAGAACAAGAATGGCACAAAGAAATGCTTGAAGACTTAAAGATTTCTAGAAAAATACTAGAAAATACAATGATAGAAAACTTAGACTTTCGTACATTACTAGAGAAGTATCCTCCTAAAGAAGATGATATGTGGTATCTCGATCCACCATATATAGTTGCAGGAGAAAGAGGAGATTACTATTTCCACTCTTTAAACATGGATGACCATAAAGCACTACGTGACATATGTAACGAAATACACGCAAATAAGGGCAAATTCATGGTTTCTTACGACAATCGTGAAGAAGTTCGAGAGTTATATAGGGATTACAAGATAACAGAGATACCAATCATATATGCTGGACAGTTGCACAAGAGAGACATGAAGATAGAGCTTGTAATTACAAACTACGAACCACAGAGAATGCAAGAATCTCTGTTTGATTAGGAGACTAAGAATGGGTAATAAAATGATGGAAGCTCTACCCCGTAATGAAGAAGCAGAAGTAGCAGTACTTGGTGCTATTTTAATAGAAGGTGGAGAGATATATGAAAAAGCTAAATCTTGGATAAAAGAAACAAATGCATTTTATACAAGAAGACATAAAGCAGTATGGAACGCAATAGGGAAATTATATAAAGAAAATATACCAATAGATACAGTAACAATTTATACGGAATTAAAAGATAAATACGATGAATCATATTTAGATTCTTATTACCTTACTGGATTAGCAGATGGAGTACCAACTACTGCAAATGTTGAATATTATGCTAAAAGTATTTGGTATAAATATATTCAAAGATTAACAGTAGAAAGTGCGCAGAAACTATATACACTAAGTATTAATGATAAAGAAGATGTTATAGAAATACTACATCAACATGAAAAACTAATAGCAGAACTCAAAGAATCTGCTCCAAGCTCAAAAGTAGAAACAGAAGATGTTATAAATAATACGATTGAAACATTAAAGACTGGAAGTAATCTAATTCCATATGGTATTGAACAATTAGATAACGCAGCTGGTGGAATGACAAGAAGTGAAGTTACAGTTATTGGTGGAAGACCTGGACATGGTAAAACAACCCTTGTAATTAATATTGTGAAAAGATTATTAGAACAAGGTTACACTGTAATGCTTTTTAACAGAGAAATGACAAATATAGAAATGATGAAAAAAATATTAGTAATGGAATTTCAGGAATTTAGTTATGAGAAAATAAGAAAAGCAAAAAATATAGATAAAGAAATAGCTCAAATATCATTAAAGAAAGAAGAACTTGGAGAAAAATATAAAAACTTAATTATGCATGATAGTTGTAAAACATTAGCAGATGCGATGAAAGAAATAAGTAGAGAGAAACCAGATGTTATATTAGATGATTATATACAACTAATAAGAGTAGAAAAGGAAGTACAAAAAGATAGACGTTTTGAAATTGAAGATATAATGTTAGATTATAAATGGATATGCAAGAAGATCAATTGTAGTGCAATATTAGTATCACAATTAAATAGAGAGATAGAAAGAAGATTAGACCCAAGACCAAAACTATCAGACTTTGCAGAAAGTGGAGTCATTGAACAAACAGCAGAAGCTGCGTTCTTTGTCTATTATCCTTATGCAGTTGACGATAGAGATAATGATCCATATGAACTAGAAATAATATGTCAGAAAGCGAGATATGGTTCTCTAGGTAGTTATAGCCTGGGATTTAATGGTGATAAATGTAGTGTATACTTTGATAGAACAGAGGCAATAAAAATAATGAGTCAATATACATAATGAGAGATGGTCTCCAGCAAATCACACAGCTGTCTTGGCTGTAAATATTATAGTAAAGACAGTTGTATGTGGTTTGTAATTAAAAGAAATCACAGATACCCAAAGCTAATACCTTGCAAGGTTATTGATACTGGATGTAAATATCAACTACCTGTAGAAGGATATAATGGAAAGCATAAAAGTATTGTTTCTAAATTAGTAGAATTATTTAATGGAGAATTTATATGCTAACAATAACTGTTGATCCAGGATGGAATGGAGCTGTAGCTTTATTTGAAAATAATAAATTATTATATACAGAAAAATGCCCTGATAATAGAAGTGAATTAAAGATGGCAGATATAATAAGACACATGGTAAATAAATCACATAATATTGAAGCATACATTGAAAAGGTGTGGTCACGCCCATATGAAAGAGGAGCATTCAGTTTTGGTAAAAACTTTGGAATATGGTTGGGAATATTAGCTTCAAATAATTTAAAAGTTCATCAGATAACACCTCAAGCTTGGCAAAAAGTAGTAGGTGTTAGGATACCTAAAGAATATAGTAAACGTAAGAAATACTTTAAAAGAAGGGCACAGAAATGGGCAGGAAAAAAACATAAAGTTACCCTTGCTGACGCTGATGCTATTTGTTTAGGAATGTATGTTATCGAAGGGAGAAAAGACGATGCTAAAATGGACTAAAGAACAAAGAAAACTAATATTCTTACTGAGGAAAAGATTAAAAATAACAGAAATACAAATCAAACAAATGGAAGATATTCTTAATGCATATGGAGCCCCACGTGATGGAGAATTAGACGAGGAATTTGAATTAAGTAAAGAATATAGAGAAAACTACAAAGATTGGACTACGTCCTAAGTAGGTCAAGGGAACGAAGAACGGCCTCATCACTAGTTGGTGAGGCTTTTCTTTTGGGTCTTTTTGCTTCTGCAATACCCAATGTTTCTCTTTGTTTACGAACTTCCTTAGTCGGAAATAATCCTAATTCACCTTGTATAAGTGTTCCAATCTGTGCCCCACTTCTCCATTTAGGAATAGTAGTATAAAGAGTACGAGCCATTTGAACATTAAGAGTTCTTACCAGTTCTCTCATTTTATCGCTACCACTTAAATCTGCCATATCCTGATAGCCCATTAAGTATGCTAAAAATCCATCTTCATCCATTTCATACAAACCAGTAAGATTACCCACTGTAGTCATATCAGCTATGAATGGACCACCAACACTACCTAATACAACTCCTTTGCCATGAAAGGCACGTTTTTGTGCTTCAGGATCATCCGATTGTACTGCATCATGATAACTTGCTATTCTCTCTAATGTATCATTTTGAATAAGATTACCAATATCTGCATTTAACATAGGTGAGAATAAACCATAAATTGTAGAATACAATAATCCTAATCTATACATTCTCCAGGCCGCGTCCCCATTCCATTGAGATGAAAAAACATCGTCTTTACCATCTCTTATTATTTTTCTCTGAAGATTATAGAAGTTAATCCCATAGTGTTGGAACTGACCAAGAACACTACCTACTTTTGTTGTAAGAACTTTTGATTTAGCAGTCATCGCATAATCAAAATGTAAATCCTTAACAGCAGCGTTCCCTGACCTATTTGCTCTTAATCTCCGAAACTCTTCAAACCGTCTTTCATATTCATTTGAATCACCCTTCTTAAATATTGTTGCCTCAATTTCTTTAAGACCTTCTAATGTTTGTCCTTTTCCTTCACGCTTTAACTTACGTGTTTCTGCCCTATCAAATTTCTTATATAATCCACCAAGCCTATTCTGATCCCCCTTCCATTGAAGTGCATATCCCAGTTGATAAGTATACCTTCGATTTATTTGGTTTTCCACCCACTGCATAGGTCTCCCAAGTTTTGCGGCTATCTTAGTCATTTTATCAACCAAGTGGTCACTCACACTAAGATCAAGTTTTTCTTGATAAGTTCTTGTTGACTCATTATAACCAACTTTTGGTGCAAAATCCTCAAAATAGATTTCTTGTATTTGTGGAAACAAAATACCATTATCAGAAAGACCAGCATCTACTCTTTGTTTCATATCCTGATTTTTCATCATCAGCCCAACTTCTGACATACCCTTCTTTCCAAACCATACCCAGTTAAGTAAGCTCTGAGTAGCGTTCCTAGCAGCACCTCTTATGTTTAATCCTAGCTTACTAACAAATTGCCATGCAGTAATAGCTCTGGTAAAATTAGCTGCTGAGCTGTCACTTTGAGTCTTTTCTCCAGTTATCATAGAATAGGTATCAGACATCAGTCCCTGCATAGCTGTAAGCTTCGCATCTAGAGGTCCACTACCATCGTTACGCATTATTGCTTCTAAATCCTTAATAGCTTCTATATATCTATTAGTATTATATGCAACAAAATTAAATCTAGTGGCACTCCTAGCAAATGAGTCCATAATTGGAATAACATTATAACTAATTCGATCATTCGTATCTGAAGTTTCTTTTAGATGCCTATTAGTATATATATTTTTATTCAATACATTTTCTAACTCACTTACAATACCAGCTCCTTTATTAAAATCAGCTTCACCCTTACCATGAAATAAAAACTTAGTTGCTTCTGCCAATGATGGCATTACATCAAGAGCCAATACAGGGAAATACCCATCTTTTTGAAGTTCACCACTTTCGTAGCGTTTAATAATAGAATCTAAAACATTTAGCGTAGGTTCATATTTTGTGAAATCACTCAGTCGGTTTGAAGCACTCTTTAATCCATTTCGATAGTGATATAATCCCTGTATCATCATTTTCTGTCCATGTGGTTGAATCTTTTCTCTCCAAATAGCAGCGGCAGCAACTACAGGTCCACCAGTTTTTTTCAAATTAGCCCAATCTGCTTTAGTCGCAGATGCAAGAGTATGGAAATCAGCAAATATTTGACCCTCTCCTTCTTTTAAGAAACTAACTATCTTATCTGTATACATTTGGTCTGCTTCAATATACTTTCCTGCTCTTTTGAGTTTATTATATTGTTTATACAAAGCTTCTATCTTCTTTTGTGCTTTTGGCTTGGCTTTCGCAGAAAATCTTTCAAGAAAAGGTTTTGATCCCTCTTTGTAAGAAGCTTCTCTTAGTAATGTATATATATCTCTTAATTGAGAATTGAAATACTCTGTATTCCCTTTATAATCACTAGCAGCTGCAGTAACACTTTCAAACCACTTTTTAGTAGAAGGCATATCACCATAAAGCTCATCAGGAAGATAAAGAGCTTTTGCTAACCCTCCACGTGTTTTAGATAATTTTTTAACATCCCTATCCATTATCTTTCTCATAATTTTAAGTTGCTCAGCTCTTGGTATTCCATCTTCAGGAATCTCTCCCCTTGTAGCTGTATAAACCATTGTTTTCCAAAAACCAATACTCTGATTACCAAGTTGTCGAACCGCTGGTATCTTCCAAAACTCTTCTGCTAACTTAATATAAGCATCATGTTCTTTTCCTTGTTGCTCATCTACTGGAATACATACAGTCTTAGCCATTATATACATGCCTCCTTCGCTGCTTTAACTTGATCTTTTACAAAATCTACTGGAGTCCTTGATTCTCTACCTTCAGAAAGATTCATAGCTGATTCATATTCCTCAAATACTTCTCCTATCACACTTCTCTCTCCTTTTGTGCTAATATATACCCCTGCTCCCATATCATGTGCTTTTTGAACTCCTCCCATATATCCATTAAGAGGATAATGATACCCACCATATTTACTCATAGCTGTTACAGCGGAATGAGAAATATTTAACTGTTGTTCATTATTTATTATATCTCTTATAAGACCAGTCCCAAAAGCTAAGTGTAATTTTTCATATTCATCCAACCTAGCAAAATCTTTTCCATATAATATTTTCGCATGGGTTGTTACAGCCCCAAGAAACATATCCCGTGAATGCCCCTTAGAATATTCAAATGGGTCTAAATAAAATGTTCCTGCTAAATCATTCTCACTTATAGGTCTAAACTTTCCATTATAAAGAGATGTATCGCTTCCACTAAATCTAAGTAATGCTTTTGAATATGCGCTTGCTACCGTATTGGTAACATGCTGAGCAATATCTTTAGGGTTTCTTGTTTTATTCCATCTTAATCCAAGATTAACAAATTTATGGTATCTTCTATGCTCTGGTAGTGGAAATATCATCCCCCTGAATGTACCAAACCCAGTAATATCTACATTGGGAGTCATTAGCCTAGCCAACATAACATTCCTCATCTGAGGGCTTCCACCAGTATAATTTTCAGCTATTATATCAATCCTTTCCAGGAACTCACTATATATCATATCTTCATTTACCCATCTACCCTCATTGGAATTTTTACTCACCCACGACTGAGCAAAATCTTTTCTTAACATAGCCACAGCTCTATTCATTTCTTCATATTGGGTACCTGTTAACCCGAGGTCTGCTTCATTTCTGTAAGCAAAATTCCCCATAGCCTCATTAACAGCAACAGCAGATATAACATCAGTATCTCTCACTGTTTGTATGGGAATACCATGCTCTTTCATAGATGCTTTAGCATTCCTTGTCACTTCTTCTTCAGTCCATTCCTGCTTAGTTTCCCTTTTTCTTTTCTTTAGTTTCCATCTCTCTTTTGTCTTCCAACGATCCAATATCCTCCCTCTAAGACGTTTATATCGTTTATCGTTTACTAATCTCTCAGAAACTCTACTAGTCGCCTTATCTCTAGCCTCCTTTAGCTTTTTTATCCTATCACTATAATACTGTCTAGAACTAGGATTTGAAAAGTTACTTCTAAGTTTATATAGCGATTCTATCCTTTCATTTATCTTATTTGCTATTGCAGATAATTTCACTGCGTCTGCTACATCATCTGCCAACTTTCTATATGCATCTCCAACAGCTTCAGTTTCAGTAAGAGTACTTATCTCATCTGCAAAGTTATTAGACTTATCAATTCTTGTCTCAGTGAAATCAAGTCCAACATCGTTTATATGCATAAGCCTAGCCATCAACCTATCGTATGGAAGTAGATTTTGTTCATTACGAAGTTTTGTAGATTTCTTGCTATTAAATAATCTTGCCTCTGAGTTAAATCCATTATATACAGTCTTGCGTTCAAAATCCATCTGCTTCTTTATCTGGTCAGCTTCTGCTTTATCCATATATAAGAACGCATTTTCTTCTGCCTTTCTCATAGCCTCATCAAACTCTCTTATACCAGAAATCATATCATCCCATCCAACTTTCTTCCCTTTTCCACTTTCATATATTTTATTTGATAGCGACATCAAGTCTCTATATGGCCTGGTTATATTACTTATTATTTGACGTTCTCCTGTCCCCAGTATACCATCTTGCCCAGTAAGAACCGTAAATTCTCCAGTCTTATCCGTAAATTTCGCTACCTTGAATAAGCCGTGGGTCGGATGGAATAATATGTCAGCCATAATTGTATTATAATCTTTTAGTAAAGACATATCAAATCCATTAGGAGCATCCAAAGCTGTCTGATTTAAATTTGCTATACGTTGATGCGTTTCATTTATATCTCCACGAAGTATTGCAAATCTATTTTTACCAACTTGAAACTTCGGCCCGTCTGTTTTCTCCCCACCAAAAGAAGGAGAATTATAATGTGAAAGCCATTGAACAACTCTCTGAGCATTCATTATAGTACCAACAGCATACTTAGCCTGTTGCATTCTTTCTGCGTAAATAGTTCTATCCCTTTGACTCCCGAACTTCAATCCAGCGTAAGAAGCATTCTCTCCAGGTTTTATTGGAATAGAATCTCTGACAGTCCCTCTTCCACTTATATATTCTCTCATCACACTTTCAGGAACATCCCACCAGAAATTAGCAGTATCAATATCATAATCTCCTTCCAATGCTCTTTTAACATCACCAGAATTAACAACTGTTACATTCCCTTCTACTTCACCTCTGAATCCTTTAAGACCTAACACAAGTATACTATCAGGCTTTGTATGAGGGTTTCTTTCTACAACTATTGCAACCTGATAATCACCTTTTAATTTCGTTGCCCAGTCATACAACTGACCAAGATTGCGAATGCTTTTATCCCATCCCCTCATTCCTTTAACATCATATACAACCTCATCCTTTTTGTTGCCATGTCGATTGATTAGCCTAACATTACTAGGGTCTATCTCTTTTTCTCTATTACTAAATCCAATCTCAACCTCTCCATGATTCCATGTATTTCCCTCGCTATCAAGCAAAGTATGTTTAAGTCTATCAGCTCCTCCTAATATTTCCAAACTAGTTTCTGCCCTAACCTCTGTAATTTTATTACCTACATGATACTTTACTACATTCCCTTTCGCATCATACCAAACCTCAACTGGAAGAGTACCTTTTTTGGGAATCTTTGAAGCATAATTAAATGTCTTCCCTCCTAATTGACTCCCAACAAACATCCCTGTCTCACCCATTTGTATTGAAGCTGGGAGTTCTTTCTTAGTTTTTTTATCCCAAAACCATGTCTGTAATGCGCCAAACGGTCTTTCAAATACCCCCCTAACATTTCTCTCACTCATATATACAGTCTTACTTGATGTCTCCTTTAATCCAGAGTCCCCTGGATGTTGGGGTCTCGCAGCTTTTGTTCGTGTAGTTTGCCCTCCCTCCTCTACGACATAAGTGCTTCCCAGTTTAGTTGTAAATCCTTTTATCCTTGCTCCTTTTATAGGAACTTCCTGAATCTTCAAACCTATATCTGGAGCTAAGACACCCTGACCACCATTTACTTTTAACCTTATAATATTGTCAACGTACTTCTTCTTTAATCGATTAGCCCAATTACGTCTAAATATATGAGGAAGACCACGAGCTTCTGCCCACATATCTTCAACACCAAGTTGATTTGTTGATACATCAATATCTGAATTAAGCTCTCCTATTGCTGACCTAACTTGATGTCTAAACTCAGCTATAATATTATGATAATTATCTGGATTTTTTAGCCTCCTCATCGCACCCTGAGACCTAGTAAGTTCCTGGTTGATATAATAATCAAAGAAATCACTCATGCCCTGTGATGATTTCATATGAGCTGTATGATTGGGTGGAAGGGTAGCCTTATCTTTATCTCCTTTTATACTTATTAATTTCACATCCTCAGGCATTACAGTACGCTTATATTTAGTACCAATATTTACAAGGTCAGCTAAACTAGAAATTTCTAATACATTATATCCTTCACCATAATTCTCACCTACCTTCTTTGATGCTGATGTAAAAGTTATAAATCCAACATCCTTATTTCTATTGAATATCTCTTGTATCTTTTCATTTTTAACAAAAGAAGTTTTTTCTACAATAAAAGTTTTCTTACCATCATACTTCAATACAATTGGCTTTATACCACCAATCTCATTACCATCAGTTGCCCCAAATAAAAATGATAATGCTCTAAATAAATTAGGGTCAACAAAAGTAACGCTATCCACTTCACTGGAATCACCAGCTGCCTCGATAGCTTCTTTAACTATAGTCTCTTCCTTTTCTAAACGCAACCTATCTGTTGGATTTAAATCTCCCCTATCTAGAATATTTCTATACTGTCTCAGTTGTTCATGCATAACAGAGAAAAGCCCATCAATACCACCAGCTATTTCATCCCTAACTACTACCTCATTTATTTTCCCTTCTCCATATTCTTGCAATTTATTTGCAACAATATCAGCGCCATCAAAATTAAGACTCTTATCTCTTATTAACTGAGAAAATTGTTTAACTATATCACTAGTTAAACTATTAGCACTAAGATTATTAAAGAGAGGGGCACGCTTCAATATATTAGCCATATCCTTACCTTCTGCTTCACGAAGTCCAGGATTCTCTCCATCTATCCACCATCTATGACCAAGAATCTTACCAATAGTAAGATCATCCATAATCTTACCTACTTTTTCAGTATAAAGCTCAGCTGCTGATGGCATCCCCATAGTATATTCACCAGTCTCTGTATTATGTGTTATCTTATTATCTTTTATAATTTCTGCAACAGCTCCCTTATCCAATACTTTATCCACTACTAGTTCTTCTAAGTATTCAACATAACTCTTTGCAATTTTACCCATAGTCTCAGGATTTCTCTCAATGCCATATGCCCAGTTAGAACCACCAAATCTATAAAGTACATAAGGAATATTTGTATCCCCCGTCATTAGCTTCTGATTTTCAAAAGCAGTCCCACCAAATATCTCATGTCTTACAGCATAATCCCCTTTAAACATTCGTTCTACTGCAGAATCATAAAAAGTTTCATTCGATAGGTTGACAAGTTTCCCATCCCTTCCGATCCCCTCAGACTCTACCATTACTATATTAGCAAACCTACCACCAACATGCTCTTCTCCAATAGCTTCACCAATTAATCCCATAGCAGTAGATTCTTTTACAGTACCATCTGACCATGTTCCATTCTTAGCTTGAGCTGATGCATTAAATGTAAGTCTCCTTATTCTTCTCATAGAATGATTAGTAAGAACGACATTAGCAACGCGAGCAGCGACTTCATTTCTATTAGAACCTGGATTATTATCAAGTATATTATCTATTAAATCGCCAGCAAATTTTCCATAGGCATTAGGCTTATCAAAATATTGCGTGTAAAATAACTGCTGAATTTGCTCGGAGTGAGTAAGACCTGTCGTTTTATTATCAGTAAACTCACCACCAAAAGTATAATCTTGTATAAGATTAGAAATTGATTGATTCCTAAAGCCAGAAGTAGTTTGACTAGCATCCATCTCCTCTCTAGTCGCTATAAGCTCATCAATAGCATCCCTTTCCATACCCCAATCTCTTTTTGCACTATTTAACAAACTCTTTAAAATTTTATTAAGATTAGTTTCTCCTTCTTTCCCAGTGAAATCATTGAATTTATTCTCCATTGGATTCCATAATCCATGCTCAACAGCAAGTGAATAAACCTTGATCTGATCTCCACCATTGTATGCCAACTCATGCATTAATACCCCAATCATCCTTTTTGTCTCAGATTCAGAAGCAATCAAGTCTTCATCCATGCTCTTTAACATTTTTCGAGCCTTAGTAGGTAATATACCAGTCTTAATAAATGATAGTTCAGCAACCATACCAACAAGTCTATCAAGAGTTATATTTACTTGTTCTTCTTTACTCTCATGAAGTATTCCACCCTGTTTTTCCACCCCATCAACACTTTCTAGTGTACGAAGATATGGTTTTATAACATCATTTAATTCTTTAATGAATGCATCACCAAAAGTCCCCGTTTCCTTGTCGCCAGAAAGTTGCCTAACTAAATTAAAAATGTTCTCAACATTACTAATATAAATATCATCTTTACCTGATTCTCTTAATGAAGACCTAACTGATTCAAAACCATCTGTAGATATTTTGGAGAATATTCCGCTTTTCTCCATATCAAACATTATAGATTGAATTGGCTTTATAGTAAGAGAATTATTCTGAAGACCCCAATCTATGAATCTTTGTATAATAGCTACATCGGTTGCATCTAACCTCCGCATACCTATTGCTTTGCCATCAGCATCTCTTTCAAATATTCTTGTATCTTTGAGGGTGTCTCTAAGTATATGATGTCTCACCTGCTTTACGAACATCCTCTTTCCTCTGCTGTTCTGCTCAAAGTTTAAATCACGATTACCATGAAATTCAGTAATACCCTCACCAGTAAAAATCTCCATCAAAGCTCTTACATCTTCTACTGATGCTTTCTGCTCCTTCTTCCCTACTTTTACAATACGAGAATCACGGGAGACATCTAACAATTCTATAAGTGGAAGTAATGTATTGGCAAACTCTTGAGCTGTCTTATTACCAGGAACTAATATCTTATCAGTAATCCTTGTCCCAGTAGCAGTATCATAAAAAACTCTGCGTAATATTTTCCCTTCATCACTTGAAAGGTCTTTAAACCAATTTGGAATCTTAGTGGCAGCTTGTTTAATTGATGTCCTAAGATCAAGGAGTCTCATTCCATCTCTAAGCCACCCATCATCAAATGCTACCTTTCTTTCTATACCTGCAAACCCAAGATTGTCATTTAATTCATCAACACTTCTCTCTATCCTATCTGCAAAAGCTTGTAACCCTGAGTTTTCACGATTTAAATAAATTGGACCACCAGTTCTATCAATTTCATGTGTTTTTCCCGATTCTATTAACTTGATAAGAGCATTATACTGTTGGAAAGCATGCTTCTGACCATCAGTCAACTTAGCCTCACCTACATTTATTTCCTTAAATCTATATGTTACCTGACCATCTTTCCTTTTTACAGTACCAGGGACTGCAATCGGCAGCTCACCAGTTTTCAACTCATCAGCAGCTTCTTTCGCTGCTGTTACCATGTCGACCCTTACTTTGTTAAATCTACTTACATTAGCATTTACCCACACATCATATACATCCATTGTGTCCCATATATTTTGTGTCTCAAGAAGTTCTTTGAACTGCATCTTCTCTTTTGGATGAAGCTCCTCCCACTCTTTAAATATTAGACCCTCATCTATAATGTTCTCTTTACTATTTAAACTGACGAAATCTCTATATAAAGATTCTATATCAGATGATGGCTTTTTACCTTTCTTATTAGATTCCTTAACTGGAGAATCTTTGTCCTTTAAGAACATCGGTCTGTCAGATTTAGGATGTCGATAGTTTGCTATATTAATAAGGTCTTGAACCGCTTCAGGATTTTGATCTGATACTCCCATTCCTATATTTGAAATCCTATTTTGGTCAGTAATCTTTCCAACCATTTTAAACCATAGAGGGTCAATTATATCTACTCCAAGAGTATCATACATATCCTTTAGATTTGTCAATTTCTCGGGAAATTCCATTAAGCTTTGTCTCATTTCGTAACTACCGTCAGCACCTCTATAAGTTAATTCCTTACCATGTTTTAATAGAAATGCACCAGTAGCAAAAGTAATAAGTTTATCTTCAATCGGGATATTCTCATCAAATAAAGCCACATTACCCATAGCAAGTCCACCCAATAACATACGAGGAGTACTCTTAGCAAGGTCTTCTCCCCACAGCCTAATAAAATCTCCTCTCCATTCTTTCTGAAGTTGTTTAGATACGAATCCTAAACCATCTCTCATAATCTCTGCGACTGCAATCTTTTCTTCTTTTGTTCCAGTTGCTAGAATCTTCTCAAGAGAAGAGAGGGAATAATCTTCACCTGGAATCTTAGAATGACGAACATTCCTTGACGCCTGATAATTTAATTCTCTTGAAAGACTACCAGACCCATTCATAGGATTTTCTCTGAGAGATGCAAACATTTTATACTGAGCCCGAATAGCTTCACGACCTTCTGACGTTGCAGTATTGTATGATTTAGCATACACAGGAGCCCTACTCACAAGAGCCGCAGCTCTTTCTCTACCCGACTTATTAAATAAGCCTAATGTACCTCCTCTAACACCACCTGGAACAAACCTTACTCCACCAAGAACATGACCAAGTACAAAAGCATGAGCTGTTGTGCCTAAGAAATCAGCCTCAGTATCCCCTGCGGCAACTTCAATACCATGCATTACATTCTCAACACCTGCAAATATTACACCTTCTTCAAATAAATGTGAATAAAAGTTAGCAGCCTTTCCATCTCCAAGCTTCCTAGCAAGTAAGCCCTGTATATCTGAAATAGGTCTTCCACCAATCTTAGCCCACTCCTCTCCTACAAGTTTTGTTATATCTCTTGCAGCGTTCTCGCTAAGTTTAAATCCTTTTCGTTCACCCATCTCCGTTAGTAACTTCCCTGCTTCCTTTTCAACACTTAACGCAAACTCTTGACGTTGGGCAGCTGTTTTAAACCCTTTCTCAAACCCTACTATACGTTTAATTAGACCTGGTTCAAGTACACCAGTCTCAAATAGTTTAGCTGCATCCTCACTCTTCCCCAAAGTACCCATAGAGGTACCGCTGTATTGCACTGCCCCTTTCTTACTTAAAATCTCTTTAATACCACCTTTCATGGTATTGGCAAGAGCCTTAGAAGAAGCCTTACCTGCGAATGCTCTACCTAATGCACTAAAAGCAGCCTTGCCTGCACCAAAAGCAATATAAAACCCAGCCGCCCCACCAACAGCAGCACCAATCTTCCCTGGTAATGTTTCAGGTTCTGGGGCATGCACACCAGCGAGTTTGCCTACACCAAATGTAGCAGTCTCTGCAAAATGAGTCCCACCCATCCATAGAGCTTTACCAATGCCTTGAAGCATAGTGTGATCTGCGTCATCAATTTCTTCAAAGCCCTCAGTAAGAAAATCAAATGGAGGGAGTTGTCCAATCTGTAAGTTTATATCGGAAAATGATGTAGGGGCTGAAACCTCAGAGAGGGACTTAGACAATCTTTCTTCAAGACTATCTTTTATAGTTGATAACCGTGGCATCTATCTATTGCGCACTAATTTCTTCCGCTGTTTCGCTCGCTTCTTTTGCCAG
>CEQE01052125.1_pt1 | contig 15525 bp, 12 predicted proteins | sample 356201 | NCBI WGS metagenome assembly CEQE01 (sample SAMEA2619970, study PRJEB7988) | marine metagenome | biome: marine biome (ENVO:00000447); feature: mesopelagic zone (ENVO:00000213) & marine oxygen minimum zone (ENVO:01000065); material: "saline water (ENVO:00002010), including plankton...
GACCTGATGCCCGACCTGTCGGGCAGCGAGGCGCTGATCCCACCCCTGGAGGAGGATGCGAACGTCGAGGTCCTCCTCGACCGCTGGCCGCACATCTTCTATCTGGCGCCGAATCATCGGGTCGACCCCTGGGGACAGAAGGCGTTTCGCCAGGCGGTCGACCTCGCGCTGGACAAGCAGGCGATCCTCGATGTCTCGCTGGCCGGGTACGCCGAGATGCCGCTCATGGGCTACGTGCCGCCGCTCGTGACCAGGTGGGCGAACCCTTCGGTGGAGTGGCGGGGCGCCGGGATGACCGAGACCGAGCGACTCGCGGCGGCCAATGGCCTCCTGGACGATCTCGGACTCACGCGGGATGATGCCGGCCTCCGGCGAACGGCTGACGGCGAGCCGCTGGCCTTCACGGTCAGTAGCCTCACCTACCCGTCCTACATCCGGGCGGCGGAGCTGGCCAAGGAGAGCCTGGCGAAGGTAGGGATCGAGCTCACGGTGCAGGTCTCGGATCCGGAAACGCTCTACGGCGGCATCGTCTTCAGCGGCGAGCGGCCGCTGGACTGGCAGCTCCTCGTGCACGGCTCGACGCTGCACCCCGATCCGGATCACTTCGCAAGAGAATTCGCGCCGGTTCCTCCCAACCCGTGGGACAACGCCGTCGCCTTCGGGTGGGAGCACGAGGGTCTGCAGTCGCTGCTGCGGGACTCCCGAACGGAGATGGACGACGCCCGGCGCCGGCAGATGATTCAGGATGCCCAGACGCTGTTCGCCGAGGAGCTTCCGGTGATCACCCTGGGGCACCGGTTGCATCCGGCCGCGCATCGCACGGACACGTTCACGGGCTGGAATCCAGCGAAGGTCATCTACGGTGGGATGGTGCATCCGCTGGGCTCGATCGTGAACCTGCTGTCGCTCGAGCCGATCTGATCGTGTCCGGGCGTTGGCTCATCCGCCGGCTCTCGACGAACGCGATCGTCCTGTTCGCCGCGCTGATCGTTAACTTCGCGCTCCCGCGCCTGATGCCCGGGAGCCCGGTCGACCGCTTCGCGGGCGGCACGAAGATGTCGGCCGAGGCACGCGACGCGCTGATCGAGCGCTTCGGCCTGGACGCCCCGCTGTGGGATCAGTTCTGGCGCTACCTCGTCGGGACGCTGCAGGCTGACCTCGGCCAGTCGTTCGCCTATTTTCCCCAACCCGTCTCCGAGCTGCTGCTGCGGGCGCTGCCCTGGACGCTGCTGCTGCTCGTCACCTCGCTCGTGCTTCAGGTCGGTATCGGCTACGTCCTCGGGGCGACCTCCGGGTGGCACGCCGGCAGCCGTCTCGATACCGGTCTCCAGACGCTGTCGCTGATCTTCTTCTCGACGCCGCTGTTCTGGGTGGCGATGGTGCTGCTCTACGTCTTCGGATTCCAGCTTGGCTGGCTGCCGCTGAGCGGAGCGTTCACGATCGGGGTGGATGCCGGTCTCGCGGTCCGGATTGGAGACGTGGCCCGCCACGCGATCCTTCCGATTGCGTCGCTGACGATCGCGCAGTATGCCTCGTATCAGATCATCCTCCGGAACAACATGGTCGGCGTGCTCCAGGAGCAGTACATGCTCACGGCCGAGGCGAAGGGGCTCAGCGATCGGACGCTCAAGCACACCCATGCGGCCCGTAACGCGCTGCTGCCGGTCGTCACGTTCCTGGGTGTGAGTCTCGCGATGAGCCTTACCGGGTCGGTCTTCGTCGAATCGGTGTTCTCCTACCCGGGCCTGGGCAAGCTGATGTACGACTCGGTGCTCAGCCGCGACTACCCGATGCTTCAGGGCTGCTTCCTTATGTTTTCCCTCGTCGTCGTGGCCGCCAACCTGCTCGTCGACATCACGTATTGGTTCCTCGATCCGAGGATCACCTACTGAGCAGCCCATGCCGAGCAGACGATCCGACCGCGTGCGCGAGCGCCGGCGGCGCTACCTTCGGCGTTTCGCCCGGAGACGGACGGCGGTCCTGGGCCTGGCGGTGGTCGGCGTCTTCGTCGTCGCCAGCGTCTTCGCGCCCTTTCTGGCCCCCTACGACGCGGCGAGCCGCGTCGGCGAACCGTTCGGCTCGCCCAGCTGGGAGCACTGGCTGGGGACCAACGACATCGGCGTCGACATCCTGAGCGAGTTGATGTTCGCGGGCCGGATCTCCATGATGGTCGGCTTCCTGGCGGCCGGTGCGATCATCGTGCTGGGAACCGCCGTCGGCCTCGTCTCCGGGTACTTCGGCGGCGCGATCGACGAGGTGCTCATGCGCTTCACCGACATCGTCCTGATGCTGCCCAGGCTGCCGCTCATGATCGTGATGGCCGCCTACCTGGGGCCGGGTATCTGGACGATCGTCGTCGTGTACTCGAGCGTCGGCTGGGCCAGCGTCGCCCGCCAGATCCGGTCGCAGGTGCTGTCGATTCGCGAGGCCTCGTTCATCGAGGCGTCGCGCGGCATCGGCACCGGACACGCCCGGATGCTCCGGGAGCACGTGCTGCCCAACGTCCTGGGCATCGTCGTGGCCAACGGCGTCATGGAGCTGATGTTCGCCGTGCTCGCCGAAGCCGGGTTGAGCTTTCTCGGGCTCGGGGATCCGGCGAACAAGAGCTGGGGGGTGATGCTCTACTTCGCGCAGATCCAGGGGGCGTTTCTGCGCGGCGCCTGGTGGTGGATTCTCCCGCCGGGACTGTGCATCGCGCTGCTCAGTTGCTCCGTCGCGTTCATCGGAACGGCGATCAACGACTCGCTCTCGCCGGCGAGGGCGGGCCGGTAGCGCCATGCCACTGCTTGCGGTCGACCGACTCGTGACCCACTACCGGACCACCGACGGACCGGTGCGCGCGCTCGACGACGTGAGCTTCACCCTCGAGCGTGGGACGTCGCTCGGCATCGCCGGAGAGTCCGGGTGCGGGAAGAGCACGGTGGCGTTGGCGCTGCTGCGGCTGCTCAAGCTTAGAGGAGGCGGGATCGACTCCGGTCGGATCGTCTTCGACGGTCAGTCGCTCCGGGAACTCAGCAAGGCCGAGCTCAACCGGATCCGCTGGGCGCGCATAGCGCTCATCCCGCAGGCGGCCATTAGCGGTCTGAATCCGGTGTATCGCGTCGGAGATCAGATCGTGGAGGCGATCCGCGCGCATCGATCGGTCAGTCGGTCGCAGGCACTCGAACGCGCGGGCGCGCTGCTGACGCGCGTCGGTCTGAGCGAGTCGACCCTTCGAGCCTATCCGCACGAGATGAGCGGAGGCATGCGGCAGCGCGCGATGATCGCCATGGCCCTGGTGCTGGATCCCGACCTGGTGATCGCCGACGAGCCGACCACCGCGCTCGACACCGTGACGCAGGCACAGATCCTCGGCTTGCTGCGCCGACTCCAGCGCGACCTCCAGATTGCGACGATCTTCGTCTCGCACGATCTTTCGGTCCTCGCGCAGATCTGCGACCGACTGATCGTCATGTACGCCGGTCAGATCGTCGAGACCGGCAAGGTCGCGGAGCTGTTTCAATCGCCCCGCCATCCCTACACCGAGGCGCTGCTGGGCTCGTTTCCCGATATCACGGCGGCGCCCAGGCCGATGTCGCCCCTGCCCGGCAAGCCTCCGGAGCTGTCCAGCCCGCCACGTGGCTGCCGCTTCCACCCGCGTTGCCCGGAGCGCACTGCCCGGTGCGAGCAGGTCGAGCCCGATCTGCTTGGGCTCGGCGGTGGACGCCAGGTCAGGTGTCATCTCTGGAGCGAGGGATCATGACCGGATCGCTGCTCCAGGTGGATCACGTCAGCAAGCTGTTCGCCCCGCGCGGTCCGGGCCTACTCGCGGGGCGACGCGAGCCTCACCGCGCCCTGGACGACATCAGCTTCGAGGTGCGCCGAGGCGAAACGCTCGGCATCGTGGGCGAGAGTGGTAGCGGCAAGACGACGCTGGCCCGTCTGATCGTCGGCCTGGCGACCCCGAGCACTGGGAAGATCTCGTTCGACGGTCGTGACATCAACGCGCTGGGGAGGGGAGAGAAGAAGGCGCTGCGCCGACAGGTGCAACTGGTGTTTCAAGATCCCTACGGCTCGCTCGATCCGAAGCAGAGCGTCTTCGAGATCCTGACGGAGCCCGCCCGGGTCCACCGCCTGTGCGATGCCGACGCGCTGGAGGAACGAGCGGGAGAGATGCTCGAACTCGTCGGCCTCCCGTCTACCAGCGAGTTCCTAATGAAGGTGCCGAGCGAGCTCAGCGGGGGGGAACGGCAGCGCATCGGCATCGGCCGATGCCTCATGATCGGCGCTCACCTCATCGTCGCGGACGAGCCGGTGAGCATGCTGGATGCCAGCGTCAAGGCCGGCATCGTCGCCTTGCTCATGGATCTCAAGCGCACCCGGGCGCTCACCTACATCCTGATCACGCACGAACTGGCCCTGGCCTACCGGACGTGCGACCGGATCGCGGTGATGCACGCCGGGCGGCTCGTGGAGCTTGGTCCCAGCGAGACGGTCGTCAGGACCCCGCGCCATCCCTACTCGCAACTGCTGATGGATTCGATTCCGCCGCTGGTCCCGGACCCCGGGTGGGCGGCGCTGGAACGCGACGCGCTCGTGCCGTCCGCCGCCGACGCCTGCTGCCCGGACGGCTGCGCGTACTACACCCCCTGCCCCCGGAAGGCCGACATCTGCCGGGTGAAGCGCCCGCCGTTCCTCGAGGTCGGTACGCACCACTTCCTGGCATGTCACCCCAATTCCGCACGCGACGCAGGCTAAACCGGTGGGCGGGTGTTGGGTGGAGGCGGGTTCTTCATCCCGAGGCGGAAGTGCTCTCCGGTCGCCCGCCGCTTCCAGCGGGCGCGCTGCATCAGCGGGAAGTTGATCCGGATCGCGCCGGCGTCATACTCGGGGCAACGCATTTCACAACATCCGCAGTACCAGCATTCGTCGGGGTAGAGGACCAGGGGCACCGCACCCGGGCTTGCCTGCGGCACCAGCACGTCGATCGGGCAGGCCTCGATGCACAGGTTGCAGCCGGTGCAGGCCTCCTCGTCGAAGACGATCGGCTGGTTGGGCGTGACCAGATTCGGTCCGCGCGTCGCCTTGCGGTCCGCGAGACCTTGGAGCCCTGGGGGCGAGGATTGATCCATGACTATCTACGCCTCAACAGACGTTCGGTTGTGCCGCGCGTAGTTGCGCTCGAGGTCGCCCGCATAGTCGAGGGCCAGGTCACCCGCCACGACCCTGTCGCCCTCGAGCCTGATGGTGACCCACTTGTGCCACGCCGCCGGATCGTCATCCGGGAAATCGAGCCGCTCGAAGAAGAGCCAGCTGCAGCTCGCCTGACGGGCGAGGCTCGCGTGCATGATCATCTCGCAGCAGGTGAGGATGTCCAGCGCTTCGATCGCTCGCATCAGTTCGTGCGGGTTCCGCGCGCAGAGCGTCGTTGCCTCTGCCTCCTTCAACTCTTCGAGGTACCGGAGGCCGATCCGCATTAGCGTCTCGTTCTTGCGATCGCCGCAGTACTCCTGCATCACCTTCGCGATTCCGCCGGAGAGCTCCTTCCAGCTGACGCCATCGTCGCGCATCACCGGGCCATAGACACGCGCCTTCTCCGCATCCACCTGCGATCGAACGATCGGGGCGTGCGCGATGTCGCTGGCGAACTCCGCCGCGTGGGTCCCGGCCCACCGACCGGTCGAGCAAGCCTGCGCCACCCCGATCCCATCGAAGACCTGCTGGCCCGCCGCCCACAGCCCGTCGAGCGTCGTCTTGAGCGTCCAGTCGTGCGTCATCGCGCCGTAGCGGAGGCGGCGCCACCCGAGCGGCGCGTTGCCTCGCTCGTAGACCTGGAGCTGATCCTTGTCGGGGTCGAAGCCGGCCTGCGTCAGTTGGCGGTAGACCGTCCAGGTGTGTCCTTCCTGGCCGATCATCAGGCCGAAGATGGCGCGGCGGTCGGCGGCAGGCATGCCGGGAAGATTGGCATACAGCGGCAGCGTGTACTCGCCCTGCTCGATCCGTTCCTGCAGGTCCGGAATCAGCTGAGGAATCGACGGCGCCTGGCCTTCCTCCGGCCCGAGGACGAGGTGGAAGAAGCCGTCCTCCGGCCGGGGATTGGTCCGTTCGGCCACGGTTTCGAGTGGCTGCCCACCCTTGCCCAGCCAGGGGACCTCCTTCCCGTTGGCGTCGACGATTGAGCAGGGATACCAGGAAGCGAAGTTGGAGCCGCTGCCGAACATGACGGTGCCGATGCCGGTCGCGCCGCCCCATTCCTCGTGAGTCGAGGATTCCATGCGCGCGAACTCGGCTCCGGCCCTGAAGGCCATCGCATGGCCGTTCCCGGCGTTCGTCGGCGGCCCGTCCCGGCCCACGAGGCCGGTCAACTCGCTCGAGAAGATCCAGAGGCGCTCGGGCGTCGCCATGCACATGACGACGGCTTTGGCCTTGCAGACGAGGAACGCACCGGTCCGGACGTTGACGGCGGTGCAGCCGATGACGCGCGAGCCAACCGTGCCGTTCTCCGTCAGGAGGGCAGTCGCCATCGTCCGTTCCAAGACCTGCACCCGGTTGCGGCGGAGCGCGTTGAACAGGGCCGGCTTGAGCCCGGTTCCCCAGACCCTGAGACAGTTGCGCGTCGTGTAGTCGTAGGCGTAGAGGAGCTTGGTCTGCTCATCCCTAAACGGCGCGCCGACGAATTCGTCGTTCACGTCCCGGATCTGCATGCCGAGCTGCTCCAGCTCGAGCAGCACGTCATAGCTGTCCCGGGCCGTGATGTAGGTCGAGATGTAGTTGCCGTAGCCGCCCTTGTAGTCGTCGATCGGCATCCGGGTGTAGTGCTCCGGATCGACCGTGCTGGCCGGGTTCGACGGGCAGTCCATCCAGTGGTCGAAACCCGAACCGGCAGCGCCGCTGTACCGCGTCGCGCCTTTGTCCAGGACGACGACACGCGCCCCCGCCCGGGCCGCGGCGAGCGCGGCGCTGCAACCCGACGCGCCGCCACCGAGGATGAGGACGTCCGCCTCCACCTCCACCTCGTCCCCGTAGGTGACCGGGTAGGGCCAGGCCGCGTTGTCGTCCGGGGTGTCCATCATCTGATTTCCTGCTTGCTTGCCGTCCGTCGATCCTTGTCTCTCGTATATAATCGGCATCATATCGCGCCGGCTTGCCATTCAACTAGAGTGGTGCCGCGTGCTTGGTCGGTTTCCTTGAACGCCCGTCTCTCCGGATGCGCTTGAGCATCCCGCGGTACCCGAAGGGAGCATCAGCCATGCGTGAACTCGTAGCGGACCTGCTCGGCCACGGACTCTCACGGCGCGGTTTCATCAAGAGCATGACCGCCATTGGTTTCACCGCTCAGGCCGCCAGCGCGGTCCTGGCTAACGTGGAGGCGGCGCAGCCTGATGATCCCGAGGCCTACCGGACGGTAACGGCCACTGGTGGCGAACTGTGGGTCGACCAGCTCCAAGCGTCAGGCGTCGAGTACGTGTTCACCAATCCCGGGTCGGCCGAGACGGGCTTCTTCGACGCGATGACCGACCGCCCCGGTCTCCAGCTCATCATGGGGTTGCACGAGGGCCCGGTCATAGCGATGGCCGACGTCTACCACCGCGTGACCGGCAAGACAGCCTTCGTGAACGTGCATGCCATGCCGGGCACGGCGCAGATGGGCGGGCAACTCTACAACGCCCAGAAGGCGCGCTCGGCCATCGTCGTGACGGCCGGGTTCTCCGACAACACTATCTTCAGCGACACGCCAGGACTGGGCCCGGCCCCGGGCTATGGCCAGGCGGACGTCACCAGGCCGGTCACCAAGCTTGCGTGGGATGTCCGGCAACCCGAGAGCATCCCGCTGGCGTTGAGACGCGCCTTCAAGGTGGCGAGCGCCCCGCCCGGGGGACCGGTGTACGTCGCCATCACCACCGGCGCCCAGCGCAGCGGCCCGGTCACGGCGCAACTGGTCGACCAGACGCGGTTTGATGTGCCGATGCGGCCACGGCCCGACGCCGATCGGATCGAGCAGGTGGCGCGTCGGCTCATCGAAGGCCGGCAGCCGTTGCTCGTGGTCGATCCGGATCTCCACAAGTCGGGGGCCGTCGAGTCGGCCGTCGAACTGGTCGACCTGCTCGGCCTGGCGGTCCTGGATCCGCGCGCGGCCGCTTCGACCAACAGCGGGTTCCCGAATCAGCATCCGCTCTACTGGGATGGCAAGGTGTTCGGCGGCGCGAATCCGTCCCGCACGGCCAATCCGTACGAGGCCTATGACGTCCTGCTCGGGATCGGGACGGAGAACATCGCCTCGGGTCGGTCACCCGAGCAGGTCACACGTGCCGCGCATGCCTGGAAGGCGGTCGTCGGCGTCGACGTCGAAACGATGGGACGCACGGCGCCGTTCGAGCTCGGGGTGGTCGCCGACCCGAAGGCCGCCGTCGAGGATCTGCTCGACGCGGTGAAGAGCCTGGCTACTGAGCAACGACTCGCGACGATCCGCAAGGATCGGGTCGATCGGATCGCGCCAGCGGTCGCCGCGGCTCGCACCGAGGTGGAGCATGAGGTCCAGGAGGCGTTCGGAAAGCAGCCGATGCACCCGGACGAACTCGGCATGGCCATCGGTCGCGCCATCGAGCGGGACGCCTACATCGTGAACGAGAACATGAGCCACGACTTCTCGCTGCGCCATGGTGTCATCCAGCGCTACGGCGGCGACGGGAGAATGCGGATCGGTTCCGGGGGTGGCAGCCTGGGCTGGGGTGTCGGGGCCGCCATCGGCGCGAAGATCGGCGATCCGAACCGGCAGGTCGTGCTTAACATCGGTGATGGTTCGGTGATGTACAGCGCGTCCGGGTTCTGGACGATGGCTCGTTACGAGATCCCGGTCCTGACGATCGTCTGGAACAACCACAACTACCAGACCGTCCGACACGGCTTTGCCGCCTTCGGCGGCAAGATGGCCGACACTGGGCACTACGCCGGGATGCACCTGGGGGATCCCGACATCGACTTCGTCGGGTTGGCGAAGAGCCAGGGGGTCGAAGGGGTGAAGGTCACGACGGCGAGCGAACTCGCCGACGCGCTGACGCGCGGCACGGCGGCGACCCGAGCCGGGAGCCCGTATCTGATCGACGTCGCGATCAGCCAGATCGGGGGTGGCGCGGGCTCCGACTGGTATCAGACGTTCAGCGTCGCCAAGGCGCGGACCCGACTCGTGTAGGCGCGCTGCCCGCGGCCTGCAGCGCCTCGTCGAGCATGCCGATGAGCAGGTCGATCTGCTCCTCGGTCCCGGTGGTGATCCGCAGGCAGGTACGCAGGCGCGGTTCGTGAACCGGGCGCACGATCAGGCCACGGCGCAGTAGACGCTCGAAGACGGTATCTGCTTCCAGGGCCACATCGACCAGCACGAAGTTCGCTTCCGAGCGAACGGCCGACAGCCCGAGGCGATCGAACTCGCGGTACAGCCGCGCGCGCATCTTCTCGTTCAAGATCACCGAGCGCTCCGTGTGCGCGACGTCGCCCAGGGCGACCTGAGCTGCGTGCAGGGCGGCGCTGCTCGTACTGAACGGCAGTTGACCTCGCAGGAGCGCCCGCGCGACGGTCGGATGCGTGACGGCGTAGCCGACGCGCAGGCCCGCGAGCCCGAAGACCTTCGAGAAGGTTCGGAGCACGACGACGTTCGGGTGGCGCTCGACGACACGGGCGGGGTCCACGCGCAGCGCGGGGTCGACGTACTCGTTGTAGGCCAGGTCAAGGACGCAGACTACCTCGGGTGCCAGTCTCTCCAGGAAGAGTTCGAGATCCGCGGCGGGAATCGCCTTGCCCGTCGGGTTGTTCGGCGAGGCGAGGAAGATTGCGCGGGTCCGGCCGGAGACCGCCGAGAGTATCCCTTCGAGGTCGTGGTCCAGTCGATCGTCGAGCGGCACGATGACGGGGGTGGCGTCGGCGAGCCGCGTCACGTTCGCGTAGACGGAGAAACAGAGGTCGGCCACGATGACTTCGTCGCCGCGAGCGACGAACGCCGCGGCCACCAGGCGCATCAGATCCGACGAGCCGGCGCCGACCACGATCCCGTCGATGCCGACGCCGAGGCGTCGGGCCAGCGCATCACGCAGGCCCCAGCCGTCGCAGTCCGGATAGGTGTGTAGCTCGAGATCCGCGCGGCCCAGCGCGTCGATCGCTTGGGGCGACGGTCCCAACGGATTCTCGTTCGAGGCGAGCTTGACGACGTGGGTCAGTCCCAGCTCCTGCCGGACCTCCCGAATCGGTTTGCCCGGCTCGTACGGACAGACCATCTCGATCACCAGCCGGGGCTTGACGCAGGCGGGAGATGGGTTCGCTGGCTTGGTCGCTGGCCTCGTCACGGCGTGCTCGTCTGCTTCCCTGCGCTGGCCGCACGCCTGGCGTCGAGGGCCCGGAGAACCTTTTCGGGTGTGATCGGTAGATCTCGGATTCGTACCCCCACGGCGTCGTAGATGGCGTTGGCGATAGCCGGTGCCGTGGGGACGAGGCCGGGTTCACCCACACCCTTCGCGCCGAACGGGCCCGCCGGATCGTCGGTCTCAATGAACTCGAGGTGCACCGGAAAGCTCATCTCGCGTATCGTCGGGATCTTGTAGTCGGTGAAGCTCGGATTGAGGATTCGACCCTGCTCGGTGAGGATCTCCTCGTAGAGCGCGTAGCCTACGCCCTGCGTGAGCCCGCCGTAGGCCTGTCCGGCCAGCGTCTGCGGATTGAGCACCTTGCCGACGTCGTGCGCCGCGACCATCCTGACGATCCGCACCTCGCCGGTCTCCTCGTCGACCTCGACCTCGGCGCCCTGTGCGCCGTAGGCGTAGGTGGCCGACATGTTCCCCACACCTTTCTGCCAATCCGGCAGATCGCTTTGGGGTTCGTAGAAGGCCGATGCCGTGATCACCTCGCCGCGGCTCCCTCGAAAGTGGATCGCTCGGAGGAGGCGATCGAGATCGACCTTTAGCCAGGGCTCGGCCGGTGCGTCCCGCAGGACGATCTGTCCGTCGGCGAGTTCGAAGCGGTCGGCCTTCACGGCTGCCGCCAGATCGAACGTCGGTGCTCGGTAGTCCGGATGCTGCACGCAGTATCGCTCCAGGTTCTGCAGGGCGAGCCGCGGAAAGACCTCTTCGGCGGCTGCAAAGATCTGCGCGCGGGCCTTCTCGGCGGCGGCGAGCGCGGCGTTGCAGGCGATGAAGGCCCCCCGGCTCGCGTGGGTCCCCACGTCCCAGGGGCAGGTGCCCGTATCGGTCGGGTTGATCGTGACCTTGTCGGGGCTCACGCCGAGCGCCTCGGCCACCGTGAGGCTGAGCGCCGAGTGCAGCCCCTGGCCCATCTCCACGCCGCCGTACGAGACGTTGATCTGGCCGAAGTCGTCGAACTTCAAGATGACACCGCCGCCGTCCGAACGGTAGATCCGGCCGGATCCGCCGACGTGGATGAGCGAGGCCATCCCGACGCCACGCCGCGCGCGCCGTTCGGCGCCCCAGTCGAGCTTGGCGGCGGTCGCCTCCATGCACTCCTTCAAGCCGCAGGTGGTCACCTGGAGGCCCATCGGCGTCGTCTCACCCGGCTCGTTGCAGTTCCTCATCCTGAGCTCGAACGGATCGATGCTCGCGGCTTCGGCCAGCTCATCGAGATTGCTCTCGATGGGCCAGGTGACCTCCGGGTTGCCGTAGCCTCGCATCGCCTGGCAGTAGGTGTTGTTCGTGTACACGAGGCGCGCATCGAACGAGACGTTCGGCACGCGGTAGAGCGAGGTCACCGGCAGGAGCATGACGGTGGGAAACGTTGCGCCCCACGACCCATACGCGCCGTTATCCTGCCGGACCCGGACCCGCCGGAACGTCAGCCTTCCCTCGCGGTCGCAGCCCTGGGCGATCTCGACCTCGGCCGACTGCCGGGGCGACAGATTGGCGAACTCCTCCTCGCGGTTGTACAGGATCTTGACCGGGCGATTCGTGCGATGCGCCAACACGATCGCGATGTACTCGTAGGCGTGGGTGTCGAGGCCGGTTCCGAAGGCGCCTCCGAGGGCCGGGACGATGACCCGGCAGTTCCGTCCGGGCAGCCCGAGGGCCCGCAGCGCCTGGGTGAAATCGCGCTGGGCGAGGAAGGGGATCTGCGTCCGGGCCCAGATCGACAGGTTGCCGCTCATGTCGAGCTCGGCGAGACAGCCGGCGGTGCCGAGGCAGCTCTGCTGCATCAGTTGCGTGGAGAAACGGCCTTCGACGACGTGCGCCGAGGCGCGCTCGGCGACTGCCAGGTCGCCTGACTCGTGTCCGTAGCGCAGGCTGAGCTCGTTAGTGGTGAGCGGGTTGCCGCGCGCATCCATCTCATGCACGAGCGGCGCACCCTGGGCCATCGCCTCGTCCAGCGTGAACACTCCCGGCAACGGCTCGTACTCCACGTCGATCAGGTCGACCGCCTCGGCCGCGATGTCGGGATCGATCGCCGCCACGGCCGCGACCTCGTCGCGGAACTGGCGGACCTTGTCCCGCTTGAGCGCGAAGTTGTCGTTCAGGAATCCGATCCGAATCTCCGGTGTGTCGTACGCCGTGACCACCGCACGCACCCCCGGGAGACGCTCTGCCCGGGAAGTGTCGATGCGAACGATCCTGGCGTGGGCGTGCTCGCTGAACTTCACCTTGCCATGCAGCATGCCAGGGCGGATCAGGTCGTTGATGTAGAGCGTGCGCCCCGCCGCCTTGTCCGCGGCGTCTGGGCGCGGGCGCGCCTTGCCGATGTGGCGGCAGTCACTCATCGAGGAGCCTCCGGTCGGTCACCGGTACCGAGTCGAACGGCCGCGGCTCGTACCGACTCGATGATCTGTGTGTAGCCGGTGCAACGACAGAGATTGCCGACCAGCGCGTCGCGAATCTCGGCATCGGTCGGCGCGGGATTGGCTTCGAGGAGCGCCGTCGCGCTCATGATCATGCCGGGGGTGCAGAACCCGCACTGAATCCCGCCCGCCTCGACGAACGCCTGCTGGACGGGCGACAGCTTGCCGCCGGGGCCGAGCAGGCCCTCGATGGTGGTGATCGCCCGGCCTTCCACCTCGAGGGCGATCAGTAGGCACGCGTTGACCGGGCGTCCCTCGAGGAGCACGGTGCAGGAGCCGCATTCACCGTTGCCGCAGCCCTCCTTCGTGCCGGTCAAGCCGAGGTTGTCGCGCAGCACGTCGATGAGCCGGGCGCTCGGCGCAACCTGCAGTGTCGTCAAGGAGCCGTTGACGTCCAGCGTGCACTCGCGGCTCATCTGCTTTCCTCGCAGGCAGCCGCGACGGCGCGTCGGACGAGCGTGCGCGTCAGCCGGCGCCGGTAGTTCGCGCTCGCTCGGATGTCGGTGATCGGCGCGATCTCGCTCGCAGCCAGGCGGGCGGCTTCGTCAAGTAGGCCAGGCTCGACCGTCCGGCCTTCGAGCAGATCCTCGACGGCGCGGAGTCGGAGCGGACATGGCGCGACGGCCCCTGCCGCGATTCGCACCCGAGTCAGCCGGTCGTCCGCCAACTGGAGATGAGCCGCGACGCTCGTCAGCGCGATGTCCATGCCCACCCGAGACTTTCGCAGGAAACAGGAGCGCGCGTCCGGCCCGGGCGGCTCCAGCACGATGGTGGTGAGCACCTCTCGCGGCGCGAGATCTGTCTGCCCGGGTCCCTTGAAGAACGCATCCAGTGGCACCTCGCGCGTTCCCTGCGGACCTTCGATCTCGACGCGGGCGTCGAGCGCGAGAAGCACTGGCGCCATGTCGGCGGCGGGCGACGCGTTGCAGAGGTTGCCTCCGACGGTTGCCAGGTTGCGCACCTGGGTGCTACCGAACGGACGCGCGGCTTGCGCGAGCAGCGGGTAGGCCGAGGTGAGTTCAGGATGGTCAAGGACCTGCCCGATCGTCGCCCGCGCGCCGATTCGAGTCACCGAGCCCAACTCGAGTCGCGCCAGCGTGTCGATGCGACCCAGTGAGATCAGCGCGTTAGGTCGCTCGCGGCCGGAGCGGATCCGGACCAGCACGTCCGTTCCTCCGGCGACGTAGCGGGCGCCAGGAATCTCGCCCGCGATCCGAAATGCCTCGGCCAGTGTCTCCGGGCGGTGGTAGTCGAATGGGGTCATGCCACGACTCCATCCTGGCGAAGCTGGCGGATCGCGTCAGCATCGAGACCGAGTTCCGTGAGCACCGCATCGGTGTGCTCCCCGTAGGCCGGTGCGAACGGCAGCCTGCCGCGCTGCTGCTCCAGATACGGTGTACTGACGGCCGGAGGCGGCAGGCGGACGCGCCGGCCGTCGGGAGCCGTCGTCTCGAGGAGCGCAGGGGCGATGCACGGCAGGTCCATCACTTCGTCGATCGGGGTGATCGGGGCATGCGGGACCGCGGCGGCCACGAGCGCCTCGGCGACCTCGGCGGTTGGTCGGCCGCTGGTGATGACCCGTATCGATTCGTGCAGCTCGTCCTTGACCGCCCGGCGACCTTCGTTGGTGGACAGGTGGGGCAGGGCGAGCGCGGCGAACAGGGGATGCGCGACGAATCGGCCCCACTGGGCGTCGCTGCCCACCGCAATGAAGATGAAGCCGTCCCGCGTCGGATAGGCGTTGACCGGGATGAACTGGCGATGCTCGTTGCCGGCGCGACGCAGTTCGTCGGCGGCGCTGTCCATGTCGAGCATCGGCAGAAAGGTCTGCAGCCACGACACGGCACCCTGGGCCATCGACACGTCGATTAGCCGACCGCGACCCGTCTCGGCGCGCTCGAGCAGCGCGAGCAGCACCTGCGCGAAGGTCTCGTCGCCCGCCTTGAGATCGCTCAGCGGCGGGCCACACTGTAGCGGCGGCCCGTCCGGGTGGCCCGTGATGTCCATGTAGCCGCACAGCGCCTGCATCATCGGGTCGTAGCCCGGCACGTCGGGGTGGGCGAGTCCCATCGCCGAGATGCTGCACCAGATGAGCTCGGGACGGATGTCGGCGAGCGTCGCGTAGTCGAAGCCGAGCGGAGCGTGCCGGGCCGGAAGGGTGTTGGTGCAGAAGATGTCGGCCGGGAGGTCGCGAACCAGTTGATGGAGCAGCGCGCGGCCCGACTCCTGCTTGAGATCGATCGCGAGCGCCTCCTTGCCAACGTTGGGCGCGACGAAGTAGCTGTGACGGTCCGCACCGGCCACCGGCTGGCCGATGTACCGGTTGGGGTCGCCCGTCGATCGCTGGCCGGGCCGGGGCGTCGCTTCGATCCGGATCACCCGCCAGCCGAGCTGCACGAAGCGCTGGGTGGCGTACGACATCGAGAGCGCCTGTTCGATGCTGAGCACCACCTGCCGCTTCGGCGCGTAGGGCTCGCCCACTAGAACCTCACCGGCTCCTGGTAGGTGCCGAAGACCGACTTGAGCGCGTCGCACACCTCCCCGACCGTTCCGTACGCCTCGACGGCGTCCATGACGGCCGGCATGACGTTGCGGCCTTGCGCGGCATCGGCTCGCACGCGCGCGAGGGTTCGGGCGACTGTGTCCGAGTCCCGCTCGGCTCGGATGCGTCGCAGCCGCTCGACCTGACGGGCGGCCTCGTCGTGCCGGTAGGGGTGAAACTC
>CEQE01012153.1_pt1 | contig 15506 bp, 13 predicted proteins | sample 356201 | NCBI WGS metagenome assembly CEQE01 (sample SAMEA2619970, study PRJEB7988) | marine metagenome | biome: marine biome (ENVO:00000447); feature: mesopelagic zone (ENVO:00000213) & marine oxygen minimum zone (ENVO:01000065); material: "saline water (ENVO:00002010), including plankton...
TCTGACACTATTAACGATAAAGCTGCTTAACTACTGCTATATAACAGGCTAAGCATATTAATTATGCGAAAACATAATAGATACGTTCAGTGATGTCAAGCTTTAATTCCGGCTCAGACCGCCTGGTTAAACAAAAGAATATGGATAGACTGGGATTTTCCCCGTGTTCAGTGTTCCGAAACGTTCCGGTAGGCTTGATTCTTTATAGTGATAACCGCATCGCTTTTTGGCCTAATTTAATCCTCCAACCAATAAACAACTGGATCTAGCTCCGTCTTCGGCAAATCATCCAGGCAAGACAAGGGTCAGGGCAGCGGGAGCTCTGGTGGAAGCCCTGATAATAGGTGACCGACGTCAAGTAACATCGGAGGTAGGCGATGCAAAATAAGGATCAACGTCTAGCAATAAGACTGGCCGTGTTGACCTGAAAATCACGTGACCGTTTACCTATAATGAAGGAGGCAGCATTGTACTCTTCGGCGTATCTATTCACTACGTCGAGTATGACTCTAAAGTAACCCTGCATAATTTCTTCATCCTATGGTAAATACCAATCCATTTTCCGTAAGTTCTCGATTCGACCCAGAGCGGGTCACCAATTTTTAAGCATAACCCCCCCTTAATTGAGGGACCATGCTAACTGGATTCATGGTTTTAAGCGTGGAATCTCCACCTACTCGACACAATGGAAGCGAGCATCATTGAATATGGCGTTCCGTCTGAAGTACTTCGTAAAAAATAATCTACATACACGGATTTAAACCACTGGCCTCTACGTTCCGAACGGTGGACGCTATTTCTGTGCTTTACACCGACAATAATCGTAATTTAATACCGTGGGATTGCATTCGGTGTCCAGAACGACGCGCGCTACCACCGGACCGTTCATATCCATCAGAATATACGAACAAACGTCCTCTCTAGCGTGAACCTGAGCGGAGTAATTGCGTACACATCGTCACCATGAGAGGAAAAACGCTCACTCAACTTGAAACGGAACGTTTGCGCGAATAGAGTCCAAGAAAGTAAAGGAGCCTATTCTCTGTTGGCGCCCATAGCCCGGCGGGCTTCGCGGTCCATGTCACGGTCGATGATGGCTCGGCGTTTGTCGTACTGGCGTTTGCCCCGGGCCATGCCCAATTCGACTTTGGCCACGTGGTGTTTGATGTAGACGCGCAAAGCCACGATGGTCAGGCCTCGCTCGGCTGCCGCGGCGGCCATCTCCAGTATCTCGGCGCGGTGCAGCAGCAGCTTGCGGTTGCGCTTGGGGTCGTGGTTATTGAGGCTAGCCGGGTCGTATGGAGCGATGTAGGCGTTGTGGAGCCACATCTCGCCGTCGTTGACCCTGGCATAGGCGTCGGAGAGGTCGATCTTTCCGGCCCTGATGGACTTGATCTCGGTGCCGGTCAGCAGGAGTCCGGCTTCGTAGCGGTCCAGTATCTCGTAGTTGAAATGGGCCCGGCGGTTGCTTGCCACAGGGCGAAAGTCTTTAGCAGCGGGCTTCTGTTGGTCCGCTTTCTTATTCGCCGGGACGGTTGGAGTCGACGCCCTTTTCTTCGCCACTGCCTTTCACTTTCTATCCAAGTACTCGAGGGCTGGCCAACGCCTAGCCGCCCATGGTAAGTTGTTCCTTCAAAATCTCGATCGCCCGGTCTAGTTGCAGGTCTTCGTCCTCGTCTTCTTTCAATGGTTCGAGCATCACATCCGGCGTGAGTCCCTCGCCTTCAATCAACGAGCCATTGGGAGTGAACCAGCGGGCGGTGGTGAAATTCACTCCCGACCCGTCGTCCAGGGGCCACAGGTTGGTGACGCTCCCCTTGCCGAAGGTGGTGGTGCCGATGACCGTAGCCCGGTCATTGTCGATGATCGCTCCGGTGAAGACCTCACTGGCGCTAGCGCTGAATTCATTGACCAAGACGACCATGGGGATCTCCAGCGCCTTTCCGCCGGACTTGACATCCCAGTTGCGGCGGTTTCCCCTGGCGTCGATCTGATACAGCACCAGACCGTCCCCGATAAACTGGCTGGTCACATCGACAACGGAAGACACCAGTCCACCTGGGTTATTTCGCAGGTCTAACACCAGTCCGATACCTTGACTACGCTCGAACCGCTCCAGAGCATCTTCCAGGTCGTCGTTGGTCGTGCCAGTGAAGCCGGATAGGCGCAGGTGTCCGATGCGGCCCACCTGCATCAGCAAAGTGACGCTCTCCAGATTGATGATGTCCCGTTCAATCTCAATGGAAACAGGTTCGGAGCTGTTCAGGTGCCGCAGCAACAGAGTTACCTTGGTTCCCCTATCTCCCCGTATCAACTGGACGACTTCCAGAAGGCTGAGACCCCGAATGCTCTCACCGTCGACTTCGAGGATCACGTCGCCGGCCCTGATTCCCGCAGCCTCGGCAGGGGCATCGGGCATTGGTGAAAGAATGATGATTGCCCCATCGCGGACGCCGACTTCAGCGCCGATACCTCCGAAGAAACCGCGGATATCCTCGCTTTCCAAGGGGAATTGTTCACGGTCTAGGAACCCTGCATAGGGGTCGTCCAAAGCCCTCAGCATGCCGCGGATAGCGCCGTCAGCCATGATCAAGGGGTCTATATCTTCGCCGTCGATCGCCTCACGGTTCAGCAGTTCCCACACCTCACTCAGGCGCTGGAACTCAGGCGGGAGGCCATCGATGGCGGTGTCCCCGTCAATACCATTGTCACTACCGGAACAGGCAACCACCACCAGCAAGACCACGGCCGACACGGTCGCAACCAAAGTGGCAAAGGATGTGTAGCGACGGATAATTGGAATCTTGGACACGGGTTCTCACTACTACCGAGAAGCGGAGGATGGCTCCTCCAAATCGGGGAGGGTTCAAGCTCCGTGGCAATCACATTACAGATTTCGATTGTATCATAGGGCACGCTTGGGGCACGCACGGGCCAGACTCAGGCCGCGCGCGTTGACATCAATTTCGGCAAGCTGCTAGCATGGCGAAAATCAGGCTAGAATAGCCTCGTCATAGAAGGTGCGATTTGGCAGGAATCTCGGCATATGGGGCCTATGTCCCGAGGTATCGGTTGGGCGCGGAGACCGATGGCTGGGAATCGGCCAGTCAACGCTCCATCGCCAACTTCGACGAAGACAGCGTCAGCATGGCCGTGGCGGCCGCCATCGACTGCCTCAAGGGCTATGAACGTCAGGACATCGACGGGTTGCTGTTCGCCAGCACCACCCCGCCCTACGCCGAGAAACAGTGCGCTTCTATTATCGCTACTGCATTGGACCTGAGGCGGGACATCTTCACCGCTGACATCACCGATGTACTGCGGGCCGGCACCACCGCCCTGAAATCGGCCCTGGATTCAGTCGCCGCCGGTTCGGCCAAGCACGTGTTGGTGGTAGCCAGTGACAACCGCCAAGGCGCGCCCAAAGGGGAAGCCGAGCGTAATTCCGGAGACGGGGCGGTGGCCTTCATCGTCTCCAATGAGGAATTGATCGCTGAACAGGCCGGGTCCCACGCCATCACCGAGAACATGATGGACACCTGGCGCAGCGCCGGAGACCAGTTCGTCCGCTCCTGGGAGGACCGTTTCGCCATCGAGGAAGGTCTGGAAAGGATCATGGGCGAGGCTGTCTCGGGGTTCATGGAAAAAGAAGGCGTATTCGTTAAAGATGTCGCCAAACTGGCCCTGTACTCCCCCGACGCCCGCCGTCACAGTCAGTTGGCGCGGCACCTGGGGTTCCAGCCGGAGCAAGTGCAAGACCCGCTGTTTGGCCGCATGGGCAACATCGGCACGGCCTTTCCTTTGATGTTGTTGGCCGGGGCCCTGGAGGATGGGTCTCCGGACCAGTTGCTGCTCACCGTGTCCTACGGCGACGGCAGCGATGTGCTGGGCTTCCGCACCACATCCAAGATAGGCAAAGCCAGGACCGGGTTGGGTGTTTCGGGTTATCTGGACTCGGGCCAGGTGTTGGACAGCTACGAGACCTACGCAAAATGGCGGGACGTCTGGCTCACCGATTCTTCTTCAAGACGTCCCCAGGCCCAGTCGCCATCGGTCACTGCCATGTGGCGGGAGAGCGACCAGAACATCAAGTTCCACGGCGGGGTTTGTAACCAGTGCGGCTACGTGCAGTACCCATCGCAACAGATCTGCGTCGAGTGCCAGGCCAGGGACGATTCAACCCCCATCAGGCTCAGCGACAAGTTAGGCACGATATTTACCTACTCGCTGGACTACCTGGCCGGGACCGTGGACACACCCCTGGCGGTGGTCGTGGTGGACTTTGAGCCGGGGGGTCGGGTCCTCTGCATGATGACCGACCGGGAGGTCACGGAGGTCCAGATCGGCCTCCAGGTGGAGATGAGCTTCCGTAAGCTGCGGGTGGTCAACGGGATCCACAATTACTACTGGAAAGCGGTGCCCTTGCGCCGGGCCGCTTAGATATCAGGCGTTATAATTGCCTTAAGGCGATAGGAAATAGGAGAACACCATGAGCGGGATCAAGGACCGGGTTGCCGTCATCGGCATGGGTTGCAGCAAGTTTGGAGAACGTTGGGACTCCAGTTCCTCCGACCTGATCGTCGAAGCCGCCTACGAGGCATTCGAGGACGCTGGCATCGAGGGCAAGGACGTCCAAGCTGCCTGGTTGGGCACTGTCGGTTCGTTTAGGACGGGGCAACCCCTGGCCGCGGCCCTGAAGCTGGACTATATCCCCATCACCCGGGTCGAGAACGCCTGCGCCACCGCCACCGACGCCTTCCGCAACGCCTGCTACGCCGTGGCCGCCGGTATCTACGACATCGTTCTGGCCGTGGGCGTGGAAAAGCTCAAGGACTCGGGTTTCTCCGGTCTGGCAGTGGCCGAACCAGCCGGCGCCGACGTCAATCCTCCGGTGCCACCGCCCTCCCAGTTCGCCTTGGCCGCCACCCGCTATTTCCACCAATATGACATCCCCTATGAAGAAGGGAAGATGACCCTGGCCCAGATCGCTTCCAAGAACCATCACAACGGCACCATGAGTCCCAAGGCCCACTTCCAGCGCGAGGTCAGCGCGGAACAGGTGGCTAACGCGCCCATGGTTGCCTGGCCCTTGGGCTTGTTCGACTGCTGCGGTGTGTCTGACGGGGCGGCTGCCGCGATCATCACCACGCCCGAGATAGCCAAGACCTTCCGCGACGACTATATCTTGGTCAAAGGCATCGGACTTTCCGTGGGCGCCTACGGCATCATGCGCAATGACTGGGACTTCACCCACTTTCCGGAGTCGGTACGGGCCAGCCAGGCCGCCTACCAGGAAGCCGGGATCTCTGACCCCCGCCAGGAGATCGACCTGGCCATGGTCCACGACTGCTTCACCATCACGGAGCTGATCATCTACGAAGACCTGGGGTTCAGTCCCCGGGGCCACGCCAGCGAGGATGTCGCAGCAGGTACCTTCAGTCTGGAGGGTGAACTGCCGGTGAACACCGACGGCGGCCTAAAATGCTTCGGCCATCCCATCGGGGCCAGCGGCATACGTATGATTTACGAGGTCTACAAGCAGCTACAGGGTAAAGCCGAGGGACGCCAGCTCAAAGACCCCACCCTGGGCCTGACCCATAACCTGGGCGGCCGCCCCGGATCCTTCACCTGCTCAGTGGCGCTATTCGGCACGAGGGACTAGGCGGGCGGTAAAACGGGGTTTTACCTTCGGTTGATGAACTCGACTCATTAGAGTCGCGTGTTTTCGTATCAATCGGGTATTTGAAGCCGTCACTCAGGGTGAGAACTCTTGGGGACGCTTTATTTATGGGTCAATTCACTCTGCTTTTCATGCCTAGATTGTCTCTGTTTAGCGACACATAGGCTCATCATTCGACATAATATTAAAATTTGTTTAAAATATGACCAAGAAAATGTTGTGCCGGAGCCTCTCCGGCTGAAATAATCGTGGTGACATAAAGTGGAAGAGAGTGTGGTGGACGAGATGTCATCTGGGAATCACTTCATGGTCACGGGGGCACCTTGCTGAAGACCGGCGTAGTGCAGGTCATAGCCAGAGGCACCGACGTGGCCTTTGTTATTGACGAGAATGCCTCCTTCGATGTGGTTGCGGCAGAGCTGCGAGAATACCTGTCCACGCAGGGCAGTCTATGGTCCAAAGGCGACATCACTATCAACGTCGGTCAACGGATGCTCGCCCGGGAAGAACTGACCGAGATCAAGTCGATCATCGAGACCAGATCTGGCCTCACAGTGACTCGATTCTGGTTCTCGCCAGATTCTCTGGATAGCGGCGATCTCAAGATAGAAGCCAAATCAGTGGAAACCACACCAGCTGCCTCACCCGCCAAGACCCCGGCCCCGCCTCCCGCGCACAATGAGATTGTTCTCCCTGAAACTGTGCTTGAAACTGCGCCCGTGACGATGGAAGAACCGGCAGGGGAAACCGCTGCCGAGTCCGTGAGCGCCGTCGAATCGATCATCGAGAGCCTCAAGGCCAAGCACAACAAGAACGGGACCCGCAACCGGAACATCACCGAGGCCCTCTTCATCAAGTCCACCTTCCGCTCGGGCGAGTCCCTAAGCCACCATGGCGACGTGGTTGTACTGGCGGACGTTAACCCCGGCGCGGAGATCCGGGCCGATGGCGACATAGTTGTGTTGGGTTCTCTCAAGGGATGGGTTCACGCCGGGGCCGCGGGCGACAACAAGGCTGTAATAATCGCGCTGAACCTCCCTTCGACCCGGTTCCAGATCGGCAAATACCTGGGTGTAGCGCCCGCTTCGGCAAAGCGCAAATCAAATTCGTCAACCTCCGGCCCCATGATCGCCTATGTGCGGAGCCGTTCCATCCACGTAGCGCCCTTCGCGGGCCGGTTTGCGAGATATAACAAAGGAGTACCTTATGACGGGTAAGACCATCGTAATAACGTCGGGCAAGGGAGGGGTGGGCAAGACCACCGCAACCGCCAACATCGGCACCGGCCTGGCCATGCGCGGCCACAAAGTGGTGGTGGTCGACACCGACATCGGCCTCCGCAACCTGGACGTCATTATGGGTCTGGAGAACCGCATCGTCTACGACCTGGTGAACGTCATCGAAGGCGACTGCAAGTTGAACCAGGCCATGATCAGCGACAAGCACGACTACGAACTGTTCCTGATCCCCGCGGCCCAGACCCGGGACAAGAACAGCATCTCGCCGGAGCAGCTACGCGAGATGTGCGCCGAACTTGAGAAAGAGTTCGACTACGTCTTGATAGACTGCCCCGCCGGCATCGAGCAGGGCTTCAAAAACGCGACCGCCGCCGCCCAAGAGGCGATCATCGTGACCACCCCGGAGGTCTCAGCCATCCGTGACGCCGACCGGGTCATCGGTCTGTTGGAGTCTTCGGGACTGCACCGGCCAAAGCTCATCATCAACCGCATCGCTGCGGAGATGGTCAAGCGCGGCGACATGATGGACCAGAAAGACGTGGAGAGCCTGTTGGCCGTTGAGGTCATCGGTCTGGTGCCCGCCGACGAGCACACCGTGGTGGCCGCCAACCGTGGCATCCCGGTGGTCCACAACCCCAAGTCAGCCGCCGGTGGAGCGTTCCTCAGGATCGCGGCCAGGGTGGACGGCGAGGATGTCCCGTTGATGGACCTGGAACCCAAAACCGGCCTGTTCTCCAAGTTCAAGGGGATGGTCGGCATGAGCGGGAGGGCCTACTCTCATGCGTGAACTACTGCGTTGGCTCTTTAATATCAGCGGCAACGAACTGGACCAGGCCACCGAGGCCCTGTCCAAGGATACCGCCAAACAGCGCCTCAAACTGGTGCTGATCCAGGACCGGCTGGAGCTGGCCCCGGAGAAGTTGGAGGACATGAAGAAGGAGATCTGGGAAGTGGTCTCCAAGTACATGGTCGTGGACGACGACTTCATGGAATTTGAAGTCCGCCGCCTGGACGACCTAACAGTCCTGGTCTCCAACATAGAGGTCAAAGACCTCAGCGACCTGACCCCAGAACCCGCTACCTAGGGTTCGGACATAGCAGTGGCTAAAGAAAGGGCCTTGCCGATACCGGCAAGGCCCTTTTTCGTCGTTCCGGTGAAGGCCGGAATCCATACAAATACATCTGGCGGATGTTTGCTGACTGATTTAGGGCTACCGCCCCCACCCTAACCCTTCACACACGGGAGGGGATTGTTCTCGTCATTCTAGCGAAGGCCAGAATCCAGATTGGTTGCGGGAGTCGAGCATCATCGTGCTAGACCATCCTGGATCCCAGCCTTCTCTGGAATAACGGGAGGGCCGGCTCATTGACCCATCCGATGCCCCCGCATATGATTGGCTCACCTTTACTTAATGAGGTTTGAAACCAAAATTGGCCAACTCAAATGAGTCTGATGTTCTAATTATTGGCGGCGGCATCTGTGGTGTTGCCACCGCGTTTCACCTGGCGCAACTCGGCGAACGAGTCACACTACTGGAGCGGGGGGAGATCGCCGGCGAGGCGTCGGGCGTCAACGCCGGCGGACTAGGCGGACTGGGTTGGGGCAATAACCCCGACTTGCAGGCGTACCTGACCGCGGGCAGCTTCGAGATCTTCAAGACACTCCAACTGGACATGGGCTACGACATCGAATTCCATGCTCCGGGCGGCTTGCAGGCTATACACACGGCCGAGCAGGCGGACTACGTGAAGAACCGGGTACTCCGGCTCCAATCGGAGGGCTATCACGCCGAGTTTCTAACCGCCCGGGAGGCCCGCGCCATCGAGCCTGAGGCATCGGGAGCTCTGGCCGGGTTCATGTTCCTGAGCAAACGCGCTCGGGCCAACCCCTCAAAAGCCACGGTGGCTTTCGGAGAAGCCGCCGCCGCCTTGGGCGCCAACATCAAGACCGGCCACGACGTCCAAGCCATGACCCAGCAACCGGACGCCTCATGGCAGGTCCGGTCCAGCCAGGGAGAATTCAGGGCCAAAACCCTCGTGCTGGCGGTAGGAGCGTGGTCCAGGCCGGTGGGCGACATGCTGGGCATCGAGATTCCCGTTGCGCCCATCAAGGGCCAGATGTGGGCCACCGAACCGGTCCCGCCCAGCATCTTCCACCTGAGCGGGTCCATGGAATCACCCTTTGATTGGAGCAATCAAGATTCGGACGAAAATTATCCTCCGGAGATAACCCACCGGGGCGATACCCGAGTAACCCGGCACCTCTACGGAGGCCAGACCAGGAACGGGGAGATCGTCTTCGGCGGAGACCGCCAGATGGTTGGGTACGACTATACTCCCGACGCCACCGGCATCGAGGTCAACCGGGGCCAAGCAACAGAGGTGTTTCCTCTCTTGAGTAGGTTGCCCATCGCCCGCACCTGGGCCGGGATAATGCCCTTTTCGATGGACGGTAAGCCGATCATCGGCAAGGTATCGCAATTCGAGAACCTGTTCGTCCTGACCGGCCTGGCTTCCTCGGGGTTCGGGCGCGGGCCGATGTCGGGCAAACTCCTGGCCGACTACATCCACACCGGGCACCCAGCCGCCGTGCTGGCCGAGGCCGACCCCGCCCGGTGCGTAAATTTTAAATAGGAGCAAACGCTTTGCGCCTGATACTGACCAACTGCAACGTTATCGACTGTGTGAACGCCGATCCCAAGGCCCAGGCCACTGTGGTCATCGAGGACGGGCGCATCCTGGAGGTCCGGGACGGCGGCCCGCCAGCCAGCGCGGCCGATGACCGTCTTATAGACCTGGAAGGTGCGTACCTGCTGCCAGGGCTGTGGGACTGCCACATCCATCCGCAACACCCTGTTCCGGCGGGCACTACAGTAGCCCAGATCACAGCCGACTTCGGCCAGAACCTGCAACGTGGCATGATCGAGGCTGGCGTGACTGCTGTGCGTAGCGGCGGGGCCAGCAACTGGATGGACGTGGCCTGGCGGCGGGCGTTTTCAGGGCCGGGTCCGGCCGGGCCCAGGGTCTTTGCCTGCGGTCATTTCTTGACCACCACTGGCGGCCACTTCCTGACCTCAGGTCACGCCCGAGAGTGCGACGGCCCTTACGGCTACGCCGAGGCCATTCGTGACCAGATGAAACACGACGTTGACCATATCAAGTTGAACCTCTCCGGCGGGATCATGGGGCCCCGCTGGGACCGGCACACCGAGTCATTCCTGCTGCCCGAGGAGATCGAGACCGCGTTTGCCCTGTGCCGCCAACGAAACTTCCCGGTGATGGCCCACGCCACCAACCCGGAGGCGGTCAAGATGGCCATCAAGCTGGGCGCCCACACCGTTGAGCATGCCTACATCACCGACGAGGACTGCATCACGGACTTCGTCAGCAGCGGCACCTGGTACGTTCCCACCCTCAGTATCAGCCAGCTCTCGCCCAACCTGGCTACTACCGAGTACGAGAAGGCTTGGGCCGCCCGCAAGCAGCTAGCGCCGGACCTAGTGGTGCGGGCCGATGCGGCGGCGGAGGAACACCGGAAGTCCTTCCAGAAAGCGTTGTCCGCCGGCGTCAAGATGGCCCTGGGTTCGGACATCTCGCCCATGCATGAGTCGGCATTGCTGGAACTGGGCCTGTGGGTCAAGTGCGGGGCCACACCCTGGCAAGCGCTGACTGCCGCCACTAAGAACGCCGCCGAGATGTGTGGCGTGGGTCCGGAACTGGGCACGGTGGAGCCGGGCAAGCTTGCCGATTTGATAGTCGTCGCGGACAACCCGTTGGCCGACATAGAGAATGTGCGGAAGCTTCAATTGGTGTTGAAGGAAGGCCGCATCGTCGCTGACCACCGGGGATGACGAAATAGCCCAATCCCCTGGGCTTTTCCCGTGCGATTGCCTCTGTGACTGCCCACGCTTATAATCTGCCCTCAGGCTACATCAGTCAGCTATCAGGAGTGTCGAATTGCCAAGTAATAAGTTGACCATCGGCGACGTGGAGATCACCTCATTGTCGGACGGACTCTTGTCGTTCGACCTCTGTAACTTCTTCCCGTCCGTCCCAGAAGATGAATGGCCGGAAGAGCACCTGAACGCCGACCACGGCGTCAGTTTCAACCTGGCCTGTTTCCTGATCAAATCGGACGGCCACACCATCGCCGTTGACACTGGATTGGGCCCCAAGCAGACTCCGGAAACCCCTTGGGGTAATCTTCTGGACGATATGAAAACCCATGGAACCAGTCCCGAAGACGTGGACATGGTGGTCATGACCCACGCTCACCGGGACCACGTAGGCTGGAACCTAGTCTCCAACGACGGCAAGTACTCTCCCACGTTCCCCAACGCCCAGTATTTCTTGGGCGCTAAGGACTGGGAAGCCTGCCACAACCCGGCGCTCATGGAAGACCGGTATCCCAATGCCTCAGAATGTGTTTACCCGCTCCAAGACCTGGGCGTTTTGACCCTGATGGAAGATGGCCACCAGATCACCAGCGAGATCAAAACGCTGGCAACTCCCGGCCATTCCCCGGGACATATGAGCCTCATGATCTCGTCACAAGGGCAGGGAGGTCTCGTGTTGGGCGACGTGCTCCATAACACGGCCCAGATCGAGAATATTGATTGGGTATCCCGCGCCGATATCGACCCTGTCCAGACACGGATCACGCGTCGCGAGATGGTGGACCGACTGGAACGGGAGGGTATCCCGGTGGCTGCCGTTCACCTGGCCGCACCGGGCTTCGGCAAGATCGTCCGGGAGAACGGCCGCCGCTTCTGGCAGGTCCTATAGCCCGGATACGCGGCTTATACCCATGCTAGCCCTCACCCGCGGAACGCTGATCGATGGGACTGGTGGCCCGCCCATCCCAAACGCCACGGTTTTGGTCAACGACCACGGCCGTATTGAGGCCGTCGGGCAACGGGAAGCGGTGGCGTTGCCGCCGGACTGCCGGGTTGTTGACATAACCGGCCTCACGCTACTTCCGGGACTGATCGACTGCCACGACCACCTGACGTCATTCGGTTACGACCTGATGGGCCGCTGGGGCCGGGCCGAGCCACGGAGCGCCCGGGTGTTGCGCGTGGCCAAAGTCATGGAAGAGACCTTGTTATCGGGCTACACTGCCATCCGCGACTGTGGTTGGCTGGATGTGGGCTACAAGCAAGCTGTGGACCAGGATCTGGTGTCTGGGCCACGGTTACAGATCGCCACCAGCCCGTTATCGCCTACCCAAGGAACCCAAGACCGCTCCAGCGGCTCGGGACACCACCAACCAACGTCGCCCGACCCTAACCTACCCAGGGGAATCGCCGACGGGCCGGATGAAGTGCGGGCCATGGTCCGCCAAGTGATTCGGGCCGGCGCGGATGTGATCAAATTCTTCAACACCGGATTCGGCCGCCAGACCCAGAGCGGCACGACCCGCTCCTACAATGCTGGGGAGACCCAAGCGCTGGTCGACGAGGCCCACATCCACGGCAAGACGGTGGCCTGTCACGCCCTGGGCGGACCCGGGCTTCGCACCGCCATTGAAGCCGGAGTGGATTCCATCGAACACGGCTGCCTGCTGGCGTCGGAGCCCGACCTGCTGAAAATGATGGCCGACAAGGGCATCTACCTGGTGCCAACCTTCACGGTTTTCACCTTCCACGCCACCCGGGGCAACTCCCACGCCCGGGAGGAGGCCACGGGATTCCGGCAGCAACACATAGACACGGTGCAACAGGCGCTGTCTGCAGGGGTGAAAGTGGTCGCCGGGACCGATGCGGGAGGCTGGGAACACGGCAACAACGCAAAGGAACTCGAGTTACTGGTCGCGGCCGGAATGACGCCGATGCAGGCCCTGGTCGCGGCCACCGGTTGGGCTGCCGGATGCCTGGACTTACAAGACAGCATCGGCACAGCGGAACCCGGCAAGTTCGCTGATCTGGTAGTGGTCGATGGGGACCCTTTGGCCGACATAACCGTCCTGCAAGACAAAGAGCGGGTACGCCTGGTGATGAAAGAAGGGCAGGTCTACGTAGACCGGGTGGCCGGCGTTTAAGACCCCGACCAGTTGAACTTGCTGTAGAGGCCGTGTCGCCCCTGGTATTCCCAGGTCATCGTCTCATCTTCAACCTTGGAGGTGGAGAGACCCATGACGTGCTCGTCCCCGTGGATGACGTTGCGAAGATTGTGGATCGTGACCAAGCCAGATCGGTCCTCGCCGCCCCTAAGAGTCTGCATCTCTAAGAACAAGGTGTCTGACGCCCTGATGGTCCTGGTTCGGCCATCGATGGTCATCTCTAAGGGCATCCTCTTGACCGCTTTGTATTTCCCGCCCGTGTAGAACTGGGACATGATCTGCCAGGGGCCGCCCTCGGTACCGGAAAATATCGCCTGTAGCGCCTCGCCCTGCTCTGGAGAGGAGTTGTCATCCACCAAAAGCACACAGGTCCAGTCCCCATCCGCCATGATTGGGCCGGGGCTGTGCAGAAAGATGGCGACATTTAATCCAGCCAAATCCACACCGCCATAGTTGCCCTTGCTGAAGGAAACCGCCCAGATGGTGTCGCAATGGCCGTTGGTGGCAGGCTGCCGGAATGACACATGGCAAGGACACAGCAGATTACAGTTACAACCTTCGAACAGGTCTCCCTCCGCGGTCCACTCTACAGCCATCACTATCTCCAATCTATGTGCAGTCAAAGCTTTGCGAGAAAGATACAGCCCACCCCCGGAATATGTCTAGGCCGAAAGGGCTTTACGCCACCCCGTGCGGACAAAAATAAAAGGGAGCAAGAACAAATCTTGCTCCCCTTGTTAGGTCGAATGAGTGTCGGCCTACAGGCCTAGAACATCGTGCTGTCGCTGACCTCGCCGTGGCGAATCTCGCGTAGCTTGTCGCGGAAGTCGAACAACACTTTGTCGTCTTCTCCCTTATCCAGTCCATCGGGCTTGCTCTCCATATACTCGATCAACTCGTCAAGTGCGGCGTTCTCCCTGGTCCCCGCAGGAATCTTGAAGAAATCGGCGTCGAAGGTGGGCAACTCGCCGGGACCGAAGTAGCCGGTCATGTATTTGCCCGTGCTCTCATCGTGGAGGGTGTAGCCTTCGAGATCGTGGGTGCCCTTGCCCAGCACCTGGCCGGTCTCGATGTAATGCTCCATGACGGCCTTGGCCCCGTACTTGTTGATGGGGCAGACCTTCATACAGATGGCGCAGCCCTCATACCGGGACATGACCGGGCGGCAGCGTTTATAGATGAGCTTATTCTTCTCGACACCGCGCCACCAGATCTTCTCGCGCATCAGAGCCCGGCCTGGGCACCGGTTTACGCAGACCTGGCAGACCTGACAGAAGGCGTGGAACCCATAGTCTTCTGGCTTGTCGAAGGATACAGGAGCGTCGGTGGTGATGATCTGGAGCCGGCAGCGGGCGCCGGCGTGGGGAGTTAGCAGTTGCCCGTTGGCTCCCAACTGGCCCATGCCAGCGGCCACGAACATCGGAATGGTCGCGGCGCTGTGGTTACTGGGACCGTGCAATTGGGCGTGGTAGCCCAACGACAGGATGTAATCTACCATTCGAAGTCCCATGGGCGCCTGAACCTCGTAGGTGCCGTAGTGACCGTGTTCCGCGGCCATGCTGGGCGCGGTCTGGGTCTCTTCGAAGTCTTGCTCCAGCGCCAGACAGATGGCATTTGGATACTTGATGTGTTCTTTCCGGTCTTGGTAGACAAAGCGTATGTCATGGTCGGTGAAACCGACGTCCAGATAACCCATCTCCACGGCCCTGTCGCGGATCAACTGGGTGATATCTTCACCTGAGGCCGTACCGGTGGGCTGCAGGTCGCCGGTACGGTTCATGCTGGGGTAGAACTCTTCCATCACAGCCTGATGCTCGTGGTGGTATTTCTGCATTGCTGCGGTGCCGACGCTGGGGGCCCATTCTGTATCGGCCGCGTGCTCAACCTGCTGGCGAAGCAGCGGGTATTCTCTACTGTAAAAATCGATGTCTTTGCTGACCATCGGAATGCCAGGAACCGTTTCCAGTTCTTCGGGTACCGGAATCTCTACGGAGTCCATGCCGGCTTTTCTGCCTGGACGGACCACGATATGACCTACCTTTAACATTGGACTAACTCCTTTTGCACCGAGGGTGGGGTAACGGGATTCTGACTCACCGCGTGCCTGATGTCAACACGCCTGAGCACAAGTAACGTCCGCAATGGCGGGTACGCAGGGGTCTTAGCCGGACAACTGCTCTTTGGAGATATCTATGTTGGGGGTCTCAGACGGCTTGATTCCGTTCAGCAGTCCCATGTAATAACTTACGTGATCGCCCAGGACGAGCATAGACAGCGATTGGGCCAGGGGACCGCCGGCAACCCCAGTGAACATGCGGTTCTCGATGCCGAAGCGGTCCAGGGTCCCGCCCAGCACGTCATATCTACGGCCAAGCTCGGGAGTTGTTTGATGCGGTCTCAGCAGAAGGGCCGTGGTCAGCTGCCGAATCTCCGGGCCGCTTGGGAAACTCTCCACCGAATTGTGGAGGAGCTCCGGCAGCAACTCCGCAAAAGCCCACGACTTGCCGTTCTCATTGATCTGCGACTT
>CEQE01148708.1_pt1 | contig 15485 bp, 14 predicted proteins | sample 356201 | NCBI WGS metagenome assembly CEQE01 (sample SAMEA2619970, study PRJEB7988) | marine metagenome | biome: marine biome (ENVO:00000447); feature: mesopelagic zone (ENVO:00000213) & marine oxygen minimum zone (ENVO:01000065); material: "saline water (ENVO:00002010), including plankton...
GCCGAAGAGCCGGTGGCCGAACCCGGCGACGACACCGACACCGGGGTCACGACATGACCGGCATCTCCGCCGCAGACGTGAAGGCCCTGCGCGATGCAACCGGTGCCGGGATGATGGATGCCAAGAGGGCGCTGGTCGAGGTCGACGGCGACTTCGATGCAGCCACCCAGTTGCTGCGCGAGAAGGGCCTCGCAAAGGCCGCGACCCGATCTGACCGCCAGAACGTCGAGGGAGCGGTCAGCATCGCCACAGGAGACGGCCGGGCGGCGCTGGTCCACCTCAAGTGCGAGACAGACTTCTCGGCCAAGTCTGAGCAGTTCCTCTCTCTTGTCAGCGAAATGGCCGAGGCGGTGCTCGCAGGCGGAGAACCAGCAGTTGAGGACCTGACCCCGAGGCTCGACGACCTCCGCCTGGCGGTCAAGGAGAACGTGGAGTTGGGCGAGGTTCGCCTCCTCGAGGCGTCTGGCGACGTCACCCTCGACACCTATCTCCACCTCCAGGACGGGCGCGGTGTAAACGGCGTGATTGTCGAGGGCATGGGCGTCGACCAGGAGACCCTTCACCAGGTGGCCCTGCACATTGCGTTTGCCAAGCCAGCGGTGCTGAACCGCGACGATGTGGATCCTGATCGCGTTGCAACCGAAAGGGCTGCCCTTCTCGAGATCACCAAGGCCGAGGGTAAGCCGGAACAGGCATGGGACAAGATCGTAGAGGGTCGCCTGACCGGGTGGTTCCGCGAAATGGTCCTCCTGGAACAGGGCCTGCACGGCGACAAGGTGAAGGTCGCCGACTCGCTGAACGGCGGCACGATTGTCGGCTTCACCCAGGCGTACCTGGGCGCCTGAGCCATGGGCTCCGGGACCGACACGCCTGACGACCGGGTCCCTGCCCGTTGGGGCCGGGTGATCCTGAAGGTCTCCGGCGAGGCCTTCGCCGGGTCAGACGGATTCGGCATCGACGGAGAGATAGTGGGCCAGATTGCGGCCGAGATCGTCGCCGTCCGCGCTGAATTCGACGTCGATCTGGCCATCGTGGTGGGCGGAGGAAATATCTGGCGTGGGATGTCGGGCGCCGGCGTCGGAATGGACCGTGCCCAGGCTGACTACATGGGCATGCTCGCCACGTCCATCAACGCACTCGCGCTCCAGGACACGCTCGAGCAGTTGGGACAGCCGACACGGGTCCAGACCGCAGTTCACATGGCCCAGATTGCCGAGCCGTACATCCGCAGGCGGGCGGTCAGGCACCTCGAAAAGGGCCGGGTCGTCATCTTCGCCGGTGGTACGGGCAACCCGTTCTTCACGACCGACACCGCAGCGGCTCTCAGGGCGGTCGAGATGGACGCCGGAGCGGTCCTCAAGGGGACGCATTCGGGAACCGACGGGATCTACACGGCTGATCCACTCCTCGACCCCTCTGCCAACCTCCTCGACGAGGTCAGCTACCTCGATGTCATCCAGAAGGGCCTCAAGGCCATGGACGCCACGGCGATCACACTGTGCATGGACAACAACATGCCGATCGTGATGTTCGACCTGATGAAGGCCGGAAACGTCCGGTCCATCCTCGCTGGGGAGTCCGTCGGTACGCTGGTCTCCTGAAAGAGGGAGTTCTGTGAGCGACGAGACGATCATGATGGTCCTCGAGGGGACCACCGAGAAGATGGCCGATGTCGTAACCCATACGCGCCGTGAGTTCTCGACCGTCAGAACCGGCCGTGCCTCGTCTGGTCTCGTCGAGCGTCTGACGGTCAGTGCCTACGGTGTCGACATGCGCATGCAGGAGCTGGCCAGCTTCTCGATACCTGAGGCGCGGCAGTTGCTGATCACGCCACATGATCCGTCCAACGTCGCCGCTATCGAGAAGTCGATCATGACAGCCGATCTGGGTCTCACCCCGAGCAGCGACGGGCGCACCATTCGTCTGGTGTTTCCCGACCTGACCGAAGACCGGCGTCGAGATCTGGTACGAATGATCAACACCATGGCCGAAGAAGGTAAGAACCACCTTCGAGGGCTGAGGCGGAGTGCCCGAAAGGACCTGGAGGACTACGGGGCCGAGGGGCACGTTTCCGAAGACGACATCAAGTGGGCCGAAAGCCAGTTGGACGACCTGATCCACAGCCATGAGGGTCAGATCGAGCAGGCCCGCTCAGCCAAGGAGGACGAACTGCTCGAGGTGTGAGCCTCGGCAGGTGGTCCGGACAAGTCCAATGGGAGGTTCCGTGGACGAACAACAGAACCCGGGTGCCGGGCAGCCAGGCCAGGTCTTCGAGGAGATCCGTATTCTGGGACTCGAGACGGCTGACGACAGCGTAGAGCCCGGTCGATCCGTGTTCGATGAGCAGCCGGCCAGTCAGGACCTTCCACACTGGACCGAACAACCGGCCGCTGCCGAGACAGCCTCGTCTGGTCCGTGGTCGGGCCTGGACGACTCCCCGAAGTGGGCAGACCAGGTTCCGGCCGACCACGAGTCCCAGCAACCGGTGGGCATGATCGACAAGTCGGATGCAGCCGCCCTGTTCTTCGACGACGACCCGCCCGGTCCGGGTGCGGGTGGAATGGAGTTCAACCCGCCGCTGTTGCCGCCGGAGAGTCCGCAGCAACCCCAGGCGGGGCCGGCGGTGGCAACTACAGCTGTTCCCGATGCTCCCGCACGGCGTGGGCCGGCCGGCGGCGGCCTGGGTGGCGGGGGTCGCAGCGACGCCCGTGACATGCCCATGGCGATCATCACCGGAATCGCACTGGGATCGCTGGCGCTGATTGCCTTCAAGTTGGGTACGGACGCAACCCTCGCCCTGGCAACCGTGCTCCTGACACTGGGCGCAGCCGAGTTCTTCCTGGCCGCGCGCCGAGCCGGGTACCAGCCGGCATCGCTGCTCGGAATAGTCGCCGTTGCAGCCCTTAGCCTCGGTGCCTACTGGCGCTTCGAGGCGGCCATTCCGCTCGTGCTCGGGTTGACCGTCCTGTTCTCCCTGCTCTGGTACCTGACCGGAGTCGACCGTGACGCTCCGATGCTGAACGTCTCGGTAACGATGTTCGGGGTTCTCTACATAGGCCTGCTCGGGTCCTACGCGGGGCTGATGCTGAGCGATCCGAACGGCATAGGGATGCTCCTGGCGGCTGTACTGGTCACCGTCGGCTACGACACCGGAGGACTCCTGGTCGGAAAGATGGTTGGGCGCACGCCCCTGGCGGCCGTCAGCCCCAACAAGACCATGGAGGGCCTGATCGGTGGAATGGGCGTCGCCTTCGCCGTCGCGGTGCTTGTCGTGGGGCGGATCACACCAATGGGGCAGGCCCCCGGTGACCTGGGTTCGGCATTCGTGCTCGGCGTGGTTGCCGCCCTCGCTGCGCCGTTGGGTGACCTCTGCGAGTCGATGATCAAGAGGGATCTCGGAATCAAGGACATGGGAACCGTCCTACCCGGCCATGGTGGGTTCCTCGATCGGTTCGATGCCCTGCTGTTCGTTCTGCCGGCCACGTACTACACGGCGCGCCTGCTGGACCTCTTCGCTGCCTGAGCCGGACTACCCGGCCCAGCGGCAGCCACCTGACGTCACCCCAACTGGATGCCAGCGACCACAGTCGCCGTTCTCGGGTCAACAGGGTCCATAGGCACCCAGACCCTCGAGGTCGTTGCCGCCCGACCCGACGACTTCGACGTCGTAGCCCTCGGGGCCGGCCGGTCGGCTGACCTGCTCGTTGAGCAGGTGACGACTTTCCGGCCCAGGGTGGTCGCCGTCGCAGATCCGGTGGTTGCAGCCGAGGTGGCTGCCAGGGTCCCGGCCGGCATCGAGGTTCTGTCAGGAGCCGACTCCCTCGCAGAGGCCGCCGTTGCCGCCGACGTGGCTATCAACGGCGTAGTGGGCTTTGCCGGGCTGCCCGTAACCCTGGCGGTGCTGGAGGCGGGAAATCGGCTGGGACTGGCAAACAAGGAATCTCTCATTGCCGCCGGTCCGGTTGTGCGGCGGGCACGTCAGACGCCCGGAGCCGAGTTGCTGCCTGTCGACAGCGAACACTGTGCCATCCACCAGTGCCTGCGCGCCAACGACAACCCCGAACGTGTTGATCGGATTGTCCTTACAGCCTCCGGCGGTCCGTTTCGGGGCCGTTCCCGGTCCGACCTGGAGTCCGTGACCGTCGACGACGCCTTGAACCATCCCACCTGGTCGATGGGTCCAAAGGTCACGGTTGACTCCTCCACCCTCATGAACAAGGGGCTGGAGGTGATAGAGGCGCATGAGCTCTTCGACGCCGGATACGACCAGATCGACGTGCTCGTCCACCCGCAGTCGGTGGTCCACTCGATGGTCACCTTCACCGACGGTGCCACGATCGCCCAGCTTTCCCTTCCTGACATGAGGCTCTGCATGGGCTATGCGCTGGCCTATCCGGATCGGCTGGACGTGCCCTTCGGTGAGGTCGACTGGGCGAGCCTGAACCGGCTCGACTTCGAGATGCCCGATCGCGAGGCGTTCCCGTGCCTAGACCTTGCGTACACCGCGGGCAGCCTCGGCGAGACGGCTCCGGCATGGTTGAGCGCGGCCAACGAGGTCGCCGTCGGGTCCTTCCTCTCAGGGGACCTCGCATGGACTGCGATTGCCGAGGTGCTGACCGGGGCCCTCGAGTCCTGGCCCGGTGGGGTCGCTGACAGCATCGAGTCGGTCCTTGACGCTGACCGACGGTCACGCGAGGTCGCCGTCGGTCTGGTCGAACGAGCCAGATGAGCGCCCTCATCCCCGAGGGTGACCGGCTGGTCCGGTTGCTGCTGCTGGCCGGTGCACTGGTTGCCCTGGGTCTGCTCGGCAGCGTGTCGACGATCGTCGTTGTCCTTTCCTTCGTCTTCATGCTTGCGTTCCATGAACTCGGCCACTATCTGGCGGCCAGGTGGACCGGAATGCAGGTCACCGAGTTCTTCATCGGGTTCGGCCCGAGGCTCTGGTCGGTTCAGCGGGGCGAGACCGAGTACGGGGTCAAGGCGATACCGGCCGGTGCGTACGTGAGGATTACCGGTATGAGCAACCTTGAGACCGTCCCCACGGATCTCGAGCACCGTACCTACAGGGCCCAGTCCTATCCCAGGAGAATGCTGGTTGCGGTTGCGGGTTCTGCCACCCATTTCCTCGTGGCGGTGATGCTCCTGGCGACGCTGTTCGGTGTTGTAGGCCGACCCGACCCGACGGCATGGACGGTCGACGAGGTTGTGGCAGGGTCGACCGCCGACGAGATCGGTGTACTGCCGGGTGACAGGATCCTGTCGGTTGCCGGTGTCGAGACCGTCGGGTTCGACTCGTTCGGCCGGGTCGTCCGGGTCGTTCCATCCCACACAGTCGAGATCGTCGTCGAGCGCAACGGTGTCCGCAACGCACACTCGGTGGTAATGGGAGAACGTCCCACACCGGTCGGGACCATGGAGGGCTTCTTCGGGATCGGTGCCGAGTACCCGATGAGGAGGGTTGGCCCAGCTGAGGCAGTGGTCGATGCGGTAAGCCAGTTCGCAGACCTGCTGGTCATTTCAACAGAGAGCCTGGCCCGGTTCTTCACCCCGGGTGGACTGGCCGGCTTTGTCGGGGGAGCAGTGGACGGAGGTGGTTCCGATACGGGAATCGCCGTGGCTTCCGGCACTCCCGATGATGCCCGGATGTTGTCGATCTACGGGGTTGCGAGGCTCGGGGGAGTTGCCCTTGAGAGCGGCTTGGCCAACTACCTGTGGTTTCTGGTCCTGGTGAACGTGTTCGTAGGTGTCTTCAACCTGGTGCCGCTGCTTCCCCTCGACGGTGGACACGTGGCCCTCGCCACCTACGAACGTCTCCGCTCGCGGGGAGGGCGGCGCTACACGGCTGACGCTGCGAAGTTGATTCCGCTCACCTGGGCCGTGGTGAGCCTGCTCGTCGGGGTGGCCCTCATCGCCCTCTACCGGGACATCGTGGACCTGCCGAACTTCGGCTGAACACACCGGTAGCCTCCGGGCGTGGAGGTTCAGGCGACGTTTCCCCGACGTGAGACACGCCAGGTGATGGTTGGTGACGTCCCCGTCGGCGGCGGCGCACCAGTATCGGTGCAGTCCATGACGGTGACGAGGACCGCCGACCATGAGGCCACGCTTCAACAGATCTACGACCTGGCCATGGCCGGGGCCGACATCGTGCGCTGCACCTGCAATGAGATCGAGGCCGCCGAGGGCCTCGCCAGAATTGTGCCCCGGTCACCGGTGCCGGTCGTCGCCGACATCCACCACAATTACAAGATGGCCCTGGCGGCGCTGGAGGCCGGTGTTCACTGCCTTCGCCTGAACCCCGGCAACATCAAGAACCCCGACCACATCAGGACGGTGGCCGCCGAGGCCGGGGACCGTGGCGTTCCCATAAGAATCGGTGTGAACGGCGGGTCGCTGCACCCTGACCTGTACCGGAAGTACGGAGACACCGTTACGGCCGAGGCGATGGTCGAGTCGGCTCTGACCGAGGTCGGCTACTTCGCCGAGGTGGGGTTCGACAAGATCAAGATCTCCGTCAAGGCATCCAGCGTGCCGTTGATGGTCGACGCCTACCGACAACTCGCCGAGGTGACCGGGTATCCGCTGCATCTGGGCGTCACCGAGGCGGGGCCCCCACCTGCGGGCCTGATCAAGTCGTCTGCCGGCATCGGTGCACTGCTGGTCGAGGGCATCGGAGACACCATCAGGTACTCGCTGACGGCTGATCCGGTGCAGGAGGCACGTGCCGGCCGCCAACTCCTTGAGGCCCTCGGTCTACGCAGGCGAAGAAACGTGGACCTGATCGCCTGCCCCAGCTGTGGTCGTGCCGAGGTCGACGTGATCACCATTGCCGAGGAGGCGATGGAGGCCTTTGCCGATCGCGAGATCCCGCTCCAGGTGGCCGTGATGGGTTGTGTCGTAAACGGTCCCGGTGAGGCCCGCGATGCCGATCTGGGGATTGCCGCAGGCAACAGGCGGGGCCACCTGTTCGTCAAGGGAAGGAATGTGGCCGTCGTTCCCGAGGATGAGATGGTCGATGCCCTTGTGGAGTGGGCCGAGCTGATCCACGGCGAGGGGGCTGAGGCCGCCCTGGCAAGGGTCGACACCGAGAAGGCGGCCAGGGAGGCGGAACTGGACCGGAGGCGTCTGCTCTCCGATCAGGGTGAGGACGCCAACGAAACGGGTGCGGTGATCGAGGCGATCCGGCGACAGTCGGTCTGAGATCGGACGGCCACGGCGGGCCGAACGCCCCTGAGCGCCCCAGCCCTACCTCAGGTATGATTGCCGGTCGCGTGCATCGTTCGTGTTCGACAACGAGGCGTGGGCTTTGCCCACGCCTTTCGTTTTCGGTGGTGGTCGATGTGTGCCAGACCGAGAAGTCCTGATGCAGGAGAGGAGGAGCCGTGGGTGTGACCGACCGGGTGGACATCATGGCGGCCCCCCTGTGTGAGCGCGTCGGTGTCGAGCTGGTCGACGTCGAGTTCGAGGGTGGCATTCTGCGGCTCACCATCGACCATCCCGAGGGCGTGGGGCTGGAATCGATAGCCAGCGTCACCCGCGAGGTGTCTCGTGCCCTCGACCACGAGGACCCGATTGGACCGTCCTACACACTCGAGGTGACCAGCCCAGGACTCGAGCGCCGGCTGAAGCGCCCTGCCCACTTCCTCAAGGCGGTTGGAGGCCAGGTGACGCTGAAGACCCAACCCGGGGTCGATGGCGACCGCCGCCTGTCGGGTGCGCTTGAGGCTGCCGATGCCCGGGGTGTGTCGGTTCGTTCGGCAGATGGCGCCCTTCGGTCCCTTGCCTATGACGAGATCCTCCAGGCACGCACGGTCTTTGACTGGACTCCTGAGCCCAAGTCGGTTCGGCGGGGAGGCGGCGAAGGCAGGCTGCAGCCTGCTTCGGCAGATGATGCGACGGTGGGGTCGAGAGCTGTGGGTAACGAAAGTACTGAGAGAAAGGCCGGGACATGAACGTCGAAATGATGGAGGCCCTTCAGGCCCTTGCCGGAGAGCGTGGCGTCACCCTCGACACACTGTTCGCCGCGCTGGCAGATGCGCTCGAGTCGGCGTACAAGCGGATGCCCGGAGCCCATGAGTTCTCATGGGTGACGATCGATCCCGACACCATGGAGATTCGGGTCTTTGCCCAGGACCTCGACGAGGAGGACGAACCTGTCGGCGAGGAGTACGACGTCACACCCGATGACTTCGGCCGCATAGCCGCCCAGACGACCAGGCAGGTAATGACCCAGCGCATTCGTGAGGCCGAACGCGACCTCAAGTACGAGGAGTACGCCGGACGCGAGGGAGACATCGTCACGGGGATGATCCAGCAGACCGATGCCCGCTACACCCTGCTCGACCTTGGTCGGGTCGAGGCACTGCTACCGCAGGCCGAGCAGGTTCCGTTCGAGCGACCCGAGGCCAACACCCGGCTGAAGGCCTACATCGTCGAGGTGCGCAAGACGGCCAAGGGCCCCCAGATAGTGGTCAGCCGCACCCACCCCGGTCTCATCAAGCGACTCTTTGAACTGGAGGTACCTGAGATCGCCGACGGTGTGGTCGAGATCAGAGCCTGCGCCCGCGAGCCCGGACACCGCACCAAGATCGCTGTCGGTTCCAATGATTCCAACGTCGACCCGGTAGGCGCCTGTGTCGGAGCCCGGGGCGCACGCGTCCGGATGGTCGTGAACGAGTTGCGTGGCGAGAAGATCGACATTGTCCCCTTCTCGGAGGACCCCGCCGACTTCGTGATGAAGGCCCTCTCTCCCGCCAAGGTCAAAGAGGTCCTCATCGACGAGGAAACCGGAACTGCAACGGTGATCGTGCCCGACTACCAGCTTTCGCTTGCCATCGGCAAGGAGGGTCAGAACGCACGTCTCTCGGCCCGGATGACCGGCTGGCGGGTCGACATCAAGAGCGAGACCCAGGTGGCCGAGGAGGCCGCATACGCCGACATCGAGTGGGCCGAGGGCGAGTGGGTTCTCGACGAGGCCACCGGTGAGCAGGTCTGGAAGCCCGCCGAGGGCGGCCCGGCAGTCTCGGCCGACCAGTGGACCGAGGCAGCTGCTGCCGACGAGGAGTCTCCGTCGGAGGAGGCTTCTGCCGATGAGCAGGCTCCAGACGACTCTGATGCCGCTGATGGTTCGGCGTCCGATGAGGCTGAGGTGCCGGCCGGCGACGATGACACCGAGTCGGAGTCGCAGGCATAGTTCCCGAACGGACCTGTATCGGTTGTAGGCGCAGATCGGCTGTAGGCGACCTGGCCCGCATCGCCTGGAGCGACGACGTCGGCGCACCGGTGCCTGACCCCGGGGGATCGGGCAGGGGTGCATGGCTGCATCGTGATGCTGGTTGTGCCGCACTGGTGGGGCCCGATGCCCTCTCCAGGGCTCTGCGAAGGGTGGTCGGCCGTGTCGAGGCCGACGACCTGTTGGCCCGGTGGCCTGCGACACCGGGGCGGAGGCCACCCTCGAAAGGGTGATCGGGGTCGCTGGCCGATAGCGTCAATGGCCGGTCCCGCCCACAGGCCCGGGGTGCCGTACCCCGGAACCGGTAGGGCAGGTCTGAACCGGAACTTCCGTCCAGCAAGCCCTCGATTCGACAGGACATCAGAACCACAGTGCCGAAAAACATCCGCGTCTACGAGTTGGCGCGAGAACTTGGGATGACCAACGCAGAGGTCCTCGACCTCTGCAATTCCCTCGGAGTGGGCACCAAGAGCCACTCTTCGGGCATGGTCGAGCCTCAGGCGGACCGGGTGCGGCGCAAGGCTGTACGGGAGGGCCTGACGCGCGACGAACAGCCTGAGGAGCCCGGAGCCAAGAAGCCGGCGAGGAAGAAGAAGCCCGAGCCGGTTGCCGAGCCGAAGCCCGAGCCGGTTGCCGAGCCGAAGCCAGAGCCGGTTCCTGAACCCGAGCCGGAGCCGGTTCCTGAACCCGAGCCGGAGTCGGTTCCCGAACCCGAGCCTGAGCCGGTTCCCGAACCTGAGCCGGAGCCGGTTCCGGAACCTGAGGTTGTGTCCGAGCCTGAGCCAGAGGCACCAAGGCCCCGTGTCATCTCTTCAAGTGGGTCATCTGCTCCACCCCGGCGTGATGTCGAGCCCGAGGAGTCCGCTGATGTTCCTGTCGAGCCGGTCCATCATGATGAGGAACCGTCAGTGCCCGATCCGGCAGCACGGGTGGACAGTGGAAAGCGCCTGCCTCCTCCAGGGTCCAAGCCGCCTCTGTCGTCGTCCGGAAAGCCGATTCCCCCGCCCCCAGGGCCTCCGGTGTCCGACTCGGGTCGCAGGATCCCCCCACCTCCGGGTTCTGGCGAACGCCGAAACGCTCCTCCTGCAGGTGGTGCTCCGGGCCGTCCCGGTGGCCCTGCTCCAGCGGGCAGACGGCCACCGATGGGTGGCGGTCCCCGACAGTCGGTACCAGGTGCAGGCCCGAAGCCCGGCGGAGGTCCCGGCGGACGTCCGGGTGGACGTCCAGGTGGAGGTCCCGGCGGACGAAGGCCACCTCGACGCAAGGGTCGCAGGCGTCGCAGTCGTGAAGAACTCCAGCCGATGGACATTCCGACGTACACCCCTGAGGACGCAGCTGTTCCGGACGGAGTGGTTGTCGTTGAACGTGCCTGCACCGCTCAGGAACTGGGACCGAAGCTGAACCGTACGACCGCTGACGTCATCCGGTTCCTCATGCAACAGGGCGAGATGGTCACAGCCACCCAGTCCCTGTCCGACGACATGATCGAGTTGTTTGCAGCCGAACTCGAGGTCGAGATCCGAATGGTGGATCCCGGCGAGGAGCAGGAGGTCGAACTGCTCAAGTTGCTGGATGTCGTCGACGATGCCGGTGACGACGACGCTCCACTGCGGGCGCCGGTGATCACGGTCATGGGCCACGTCGACCACGGCAAGACCAAGCTGCTCGACCAGATTCGCAACACCAATGCAGTTGATGACGAGGCTGGTGGGATTACCCAGCACATCGGCGCGTACCAGGCCCGTTCAGGTGGCAATGCGCTCACCTTTCTCGATACCCCCGGGCACGAGGCCTTCACCGCCATGCGGGCGCGTGGGGCTGGTGCGACCGACATTGTTGTTCTGGTAGTCGCTGCCGACGACGGCGTCATGCCCCAGACGGTTGAGGCGCTCAACCACGCGAAGGTCGCCGATGTTCCGATCATGGTCGCCATCAACAAGGTCGACCGGGAGAACGCAGATCCGCAGAAGGTCCTCAGCCAGCTTGCTGAGCACGACCTGGTGCCAGAGGCCTGGGGCGGTGACACGGTCACCGTCGAGGTGTCAGCGCTTGTAGGCACCGGTGTCAGCGAACTTCTCGAACACCTTCTGGTTCTGGCAGAGGTCGAGGACCTTCGTGCCGATCCCGCAGGCCGGGCACAGGGGGTGGTGCTCGAGTCCTTCCTCGACATCGGGCGAGGTCCTGTGGCCACGGTTCTGGTCCAGCGCGGAACCCTCAGGGTCGGTGATCCGATGGTTGCCGGCGCCGCATGGGGACGCGTGAGGGCCCTTGTCAACGACAGTGGCGAGCAGGTCGATGAGGCCGGTCCTTCAGTGCCTGTCCAGGTGCTGGGCCTGTCCGATGTTGCAGATGCCGGCGAGGGCTTCGTGGTCGCACCCAATGAGAAGGTCGCAGGGCGCGTTGCTGACAAGCGTGGGCACTGGCGACGGGTGGCGAACATCGGGCGCGACGCACACGCACTTTCAGGTGGAGCCAGGCTCGAGGACGTGTTCGAGCAGATCCAGAGGGGCGAGGTCGCCAACCTGAACCTCGTCGTGAAAGCCGATGTCAACGGTTCACTCGAGGCCGTGACCGAAAGCCTCCAGAAGCTCGAGCGCGACGAGGTGAAGCTCTCCTTTGTGCACCGTGCCGTGGGTCGGATCACCGAGAACGACATTCAGTTGGCAGCGACGTCGAACGCCACGATTATCGGATTCAACGTGCGACCCGAGCGCAAGGCTCGGGAGTTCGCCGACGCCGAGAAGGTCGAGATCCGTACCTACGAGATCATCTACAAGCTGATCGAAGACGTCGAGGCTGCGATGCTCGGCATGCTGTCTCCGGAGTACGAGGAGATCGTCACCGGCGAGGCCGAGGTGCGTCAGGTCTTCTCGGTTCCACGGATCGGAAAGGTGGCCGGCTGCTATGTCACCAGTGGCACGATCATCCGCGGATCCAAGGTTCGTTTCCTCCGCGACGGCGCGGTCATCTGGAATGGAGACATCAGCTCGCTGCGCAGGTTCAAAGATGACGTGCGAGAAGTCCAGTCCGGCTATGAGTGCGGAATCGGACTGTCCGACTACCAGGACCTCAAGGACGGCGATGTGATCGAGACCTTCGAGAACCGCGAGCTGGCCCGCACCTGAGCGGTCGACCATGGCACGGGCACGACGCCGCCCCGCAGGCGGAAGGCGCGGATACGACAGGACCGACCGGCTCAACTCGTTGCTCTTTCGGATCCTTGCCGAGGAGTTCGAGCTGATCGACGATGAGCGCTTCGGATTCCTCACCGTCACCGGTGTGAGCACTGACCGTGACCTCACAACAGCCAGCGTCTTTGTCACGAGCGATGCCAAGGGCGAGGACCTGTTCGAGGCACTCGAGGAGCACCGGCCGCGACTGCAGAGGGCCGTTGCTGAACAGGCCAGGCTTCGACGGGTCCCACCGCTTCGTTTTGTGTCCGATGAGGCTGTTCGATCCGCCGACAGGATCGAGGCCATCCTCCGGGACCTCGAGGCCGGAGATGCCTGAGTCATCTGCGCTGTGGGTCGCATGGCCCCACGTCTGGGCCGGCACCTGATGTCGGGCAGGCCCGGAGGTCCGGATGGCATCGCCGTCGTGGACAAGAAGGCCGGCTGGACCAGCCACGATGTGGTGGCGAAGGCGCGGGGGGTCCTGGGCACGAGGAAGGTGGGCCATTCGGGAACGCTCGATCCTGATGCCACAGGTGTCCTGGTCCTCGGTGTCGGGCGGGCCACCCGCCTGCTGCGGTTTCTGACACTCCTTCCCAAGATCTACAGGTGTCAGATCCTGCTCGGAACCGAGACGTCCACCCTGGACGCATCAGGAGAGGTCGTCGCTGAGCACGACATGTCAGATGTCCGCCTGGACCAGGTCGAGGGTGCCGCCGAGGGGTTCGTCGGCGACATCTCCCAGGTGCCTCCCATGGTGTCGGCAATCAAGGTCGGGGGCCGGAGGTTGTATGAGGTCGCCAGAGAGGGCGGCGAGGTGGAGCGTGCGGCCAGACCTGTGACCGTCTACCGGTTTGACATCACCGGAACTGACGATCCCGGGGTCTACGAGGCTCTTGTGGAGTGCTCTGCCGGGACCTATGTCCGCTCGCTTGCCGCAGATCTTGGTTCGGCGCTCGGCGGCGGTGCACACCTCGACGGCCTTCGTCGGCTGTCGGTGGGCCCTTTCAGCGATGCAGAGGCGACCTCTGTCGAGAAGATCGACCTGTTGCCGATGGCCGAGGCCTTCAGGGGTCGAGAAGGGGTCGTGGTCGACGAGGTTGTGGCAGGCGATGTCGCCCACGGGAAGGTAATGGACCTGGGCCGCCTCGGGGTTGGAGGCGACGGACCATGGCCGGTCCACGACACCGAAGGTTCCCTGATAGCCGTCTACGAACCCCACGGTGACATGGCAAAGCCGGCAGTGGTGCTGGTGGGTTGATGTCGTGACCCTGGTGAGCGTGCTGCTCCTGCTGGCTGGCGGCCTCGGTGCCGGAATCGTCAACACCATGGCTGGTGGCGGTTCCCTGCTCACCGTCCCCCTTCTGGTTCTGGCGGGGGTTCCCGGGACGGTCGCAAACGGCTCCAACCGGGTCGGAATCCTCACATCCACGGCGACAGCGACCGTTGGATTCCGCCGGCTGGGGTACTCGGGTCTGTCCAGGGCTCTCCCGGTGCTGGTCCCTGTGGCTGTCGGGGCTGTCATCGGGGCCGTACTCGTCGGGCAGTTGACCGATGAGGCGTTCGAGCGTGCCTTCGGGTTCCTGATGGTTCCGCTGCTCCTGATCTCGCTCAGGCCGCCCCGGGTGTCGGCATCGTCGTCTGACCCAACCTGGTCGGGGCCGGTTTCGGCGATCGTGTTTCTGGGTATCGGCATCTACGGGGGAGCGTTCCAGGCCGGGATCGGCCTTCTCCTTGTGCTGGCCCTGTCTCGCTCAGGTGTCGACCTGGTGTTGGCCAACAGCATCAAGGTCATGGTGGTCCTGGCCGTGACGGTCATGGCTCTGCCTGTGTTCGTGATCGGAGGCAGCGTCGACTGGGGGCCGGCTCTGGTGCTTGCCGTCGGCTATGCGGTCGGAGGATTCCTGGGGGCCCGTGTCACCGTGACCGGGGGTGAGAAGGTGATCCGGCCGGTACTTGTCGTGGTCGTCGTGGGCTTTGCCGGTCGGCTCGTCGGCCTCTACTGAGGCTGCGCCGGGGGTTCCTGGGAGGTGGGGGAGTCAACCACCCCTGATGGCGCTCAGTGCCCCTGCCATTGCGCCCTGCATTCCGCCCAGGTCTTCGGCAATCGTGACGATGCGGAACCCCTGTTCGAGCCGTCTGGCGGCGAGTGACGGGTTGGCATGAATGCCGGGCACGACACCGTGTCTGGCGCAGGCCTCGATCACGGCCACAAGGGCCTCGTCGAAGGCTGCCTCGCCATCGTGGTTGCCGGGGCCCAGGCCCAGGTTGACGGAGAGGTCAGAGGGTCCCACGTAGACGGCGTTGACCCCGGCCAGGGACAGGATCTTGTCGAGCGACCCGAGTGCTCCGGTGGTCTCGATCATCGGTATGCACTGGGTTGAGCCGTCTGACATGCGGACGTAGTCGTCGCCGTAGATGATGGCGGCACGTGCCGGCCCGGTGCTCCGGTCGCCCCGGGGTGGATACATGCAGGCCCTCACGGCGGCCTCGGCCTCGTCGGCTGAGTTGATCAGCGGGACAATGACCCCCGTGGCGCCGGCATCGAGGCACCACCCGATGGTTGACGGGTCGTTCCCAGGCACCCGAACCAGAGCCCGTGGTGAGTGCGGATGGACGGCCTGGAGCATAGGGGTCAGGTCGCTGTGGCTCACGAGGCCGTGCTGCATGTCGATGCAGATGTAGTCGAACCCGAGGAGCGAGGCGGCCTCGGCTGAGATGCTCGACGGCACCTTCAGCCAGCAGCCCAACTCGGTGGATGCGGGATCGAACGGTGCCGGTAACTGAGGTGAGGTCATCGGGTGACATTACCCGCGTATGCCTGCGGGTCGTTTCGCCAATAGCGTGTGGTCATGCAGGTGCATCGTCGTGGTGACAGTGGGTTGGTCGACCTGCGGACCGTGGCGACGCTGGGCACCTTCGATGGAGTCCACCTTGGCCATCAGGAGGTCCTTGCGAGGACTGTTGCTGAGGCGCGCCAGCGTGGGATCGAGTCTGTCGTGGTCACCTTTGTCGGGCACCCTGCAGTGGTTCTACGGGCCGAGAGTGCCCCGCCGCTCCTGACGAGCCTCGAGGATCGGCTC
>CEQE01036346.1_pt1 | contig 15453 bp, 13 predicted proteins | sample 356201 | NCBI WGS metagenome assembly CEQE01 (sample SAMEA2619970, study PRJEB7988) | marine metagenome | biome: marine biome (ENVO:00000447); feature: mesopelagic zone (ENVO:00000213) & marine oxygen minimum zone (ENVO:01000065); material: "saline water (ENVO:00002010), including plankton...
TCTTGATGGCCAGGACAGCGTTTCCCAGTTTTCCGATGTCAGTCCGGCGAGCGGGAACCAGTCGAGATAACTGCCCCCGGCGAAGATCACCAGCAGGAAGACGGCAAAGAGGAAACTCGGGATGGCAGTCCCGATCACCACCAGCACACTGGTCCAGACATCGAAACGGCTGCCGTCGCGAACCGCCTTGGCGATGCCCAGGGGAATTGAGATCAGGTACACCAGCAGCGTGGTCCAGATGCCAAGTGAGATGGATACCGGCATCTTGTCCAGTACCAGGTCAACCACCGAGCGGTCGCGGTAAAAACTTTCACCAAAGTCGAGTGTCAGGTACTGCTTCATCATGGCGGTGAAGCGCACATGCAGTGGCTTGTCAAAGCCAAAGCGTACTTCGAGCTCGGCAATGAAATCCGGATCAAGGCCCTGGGCGCCGCGGTATTTCCCGCCGAAGGTGTCAGTGCTGCCCGTGCTCGAAAGGGTTTCGCTGGTGCCGGTGCGGGTGACCCGTTCGGTGATATCGGCACCGACGCCGGTCAGCTGCGAGATGATCTGCTCGACCGGGCCGCCGGGGGCGACCTGGATGATCACGAAGTTGATCACCATGATCGCGAACAGGGTGGGGATCATCAGCAGCAGTCTGCGGACGATGTAAGCGCTCATGATCGTGGTAAACCGGGGGAGGGTTACTGGCGGTTCTTGTCCAGCGCAGCGGCACGCTTCGCATCAAACCACCAGCGGTCGGTCATCACGCCGGTGCGCACCGGCATCTTGGGGATGCCGAATTTGTCCCAGTAAAGCACGCGGTCGGCGCGGATATGCCAGTGGGGAACCACATAGTGACCCCACAGCAGCACCCGGTCGAGCGCCCGGGTCCGCTGGTTGAGTTGCTCGCGGGATTCCGAGCGCAGCATCAGCCCAATCAGTTCGTCCACCACCGGATCACGGACACCGGCGAGGTTGCGGCTGCCTTGAGAGTCAGCGGCGGCCTGGCTCCAGTATTCGTACTGTTCATTGCCGGGGGTTTCGCTCTGGCCCCAGACCCACACCATCATGTCAAAGTCGAACTGGCGGAAACGATTGATGTACTGGTTCTCATCGACCAGGCGTACCTTGGCTTCGATACCGAGACGTTTCAGATTGCGCACGTAGGGCAGCGTGACCCGCTCAAACGCCGGGCTCACCAGCAGGATTTCAAAGCGGAAAGGCTCGCCGGTGGTGGCGTTCACAAGCCGCAGATCCCTGACCACCCAGCCCGCGTCTTTCAGCAGCGTATTGGCGCGGCGCAGGTTGTCGCGCAGCCAGCCGCTGCCATCGGTTACGGGCGGCGTGTAGGCATCGCCGAAAACCGAATCGGGTACCTCTTCGCGGAACGGCTCCAGCACCGCAAGTTCCTCACCCTGGGGTTTGCCGTGGGCGGCAAGGTCTGAATTGGAGAAATAACTGGCGGTCCGGGTGTACTGGCCATTAAAGAGGTTGCGGTTGGTCCACTCAAAATCAAAAGCCAGGGTGAGCGCCTCGCGCACCCGACGGTCAGAAAACTGCTCGCGCCGGGTGTTCATGACGAAGGCCTGCATACCGGTCGGCATCCGGTGCTCGACCAGCTCCTTTTTCAGCCAGCCTTTCTCCACCACCGCGACGTTGTAGTCCTCTGCCCAGGCTTTGGCCTGGTTCTCCTGGCGAAAATCAATGTCACCCGCCTTGAGGGCCAGGCGGATCGGTGTCGCATCGCGGAAAAAAACAGTCCGGATGGCACCAAAGTTGTTAAGCCCCCGCCTTACCGCAAGGTCTTTGCCCCAGTAGTTCTCAACGCGCTGGCGCACCGTGAACCGGCCCGCTTCAAAATCGGTGATCTGGTAGGGCCCGCTGCCGAGCGGCGGGTCCAAAGTGGTTGCAGCAAAATCCCGGGTGGCCCAGTAGTGTTTCGGCAGAATCGGCAGCTGGCCGACAATCAGTGGCAGCTCGCGGTTACCGGATTCGCTGAAGGTAAAACGCACCCGTGCGGCATCCAGCGCCTCAACCGAGGCGACCGCGCCATAGTAAAAGCGGTACTGCGGATTACCCTGGCTGACCAGGGTTTCGAAGGACCAGGCCACATCCTCGGCAGTGATCGGCGTGCCGTCATGCCAGCGCGCCTCGGGGCGAATATGAAAGATCACCCAGGAGCGGTCACGGGGCCATTCAATCTGCTCGGCGATCAGGCCGTAGCCGGTAAACGGTTCGTCGGCGCTGGTGACGAGGAGCGTTTCTACCGCGCCGGTGCTGACCGCGTTACCCTTGGGGATGAACGGGTGAAAACTGTCAAAGCTGCCCTGGGACGCAAGCCGTAGACTTCCGCCTTTGGGCGCATCGGGATTGACGTAATCAAAATGGCGAAAGTCGGCAGGGTATCGGGGAATCTCCGAATCAAACATCGAGATGGCATGGCCGCGCAGCACATCGGCCGCCAGTGCCGGGATCGGACTCAGGACGAGCCATACAAAAAGGAACCATCGCATGGTCGGATCATTATATCTGCCCGCACCTGATGGCCCGTCTGAGGCCTGATCCGGTGGCTTTGAAAAAATCGGCGGCGCGCTGCCCAGGAAAAGTACCGGACGCTACCCGGACTTTCGGCCGGTCCGTGCTGCACTGGTATCGCGCACACGGCCGCCATGACCTGCCCTGGCAGGTCAAAGGGGATCCTTACCGGGTCTGGGTCTCGGAGATTATGCTGCAGCAGACCCAGGTCGCCACCGTGATCCCCTTCTACGAGCGCTTTGTCCGGCGCTTTCCCGATGTCGCGAGTCTTGCCCGGGCGAAGGCCGATACGGTCCTCGGTTACTGGACCGGACTCGGATATTACGCACGGGCCCGCAACCTGCAGCGTGCGGCGCGCATGATCCTGCGTGAGTACGATGGGGTATTTCCCGACCGGCTGGAAACCGTGATGGCATTGCCCGGGGTCGGCAGATCAACCGCCGGTGCCATATTGAGCCTGGCCGGCGATCAACGCCACCCGATTCTTGATGGCAATGTCCGCCGGGTCCTGGCACGGTATTTTGCGGTTTCCGGAGATGTATCCCGCCAGGAAGTCCAGAAAGCGTTGTGGCAGCGGGCCGAAGCCGTCCTGCCACAAAGCGGGGCGCAGGCCGCGCGGCTCAATCAGGCCATGATGGATCTCGGCGCACTGTTGTGTAAGCGCAGCCGACCGCAATGCGCGATCTGTCCGCTCGCCCAAGGCTGCCGGGCGAGAGCGCTTGGGGCGCCGGAAGCGTTCCCCCATCGGGGCAAAAAACCGGCCAGGCCAACGCGCGAGGCTACCCTGCTGATCCTCACGGACCCGCAAGGGCGGGTACTGCTTGAGCGCCGGCCGGCCTCGGGAATCTGGGGCGGTCTGTGGAGTTTTCCGGAGTGCTTGCCCGGGGAAACACCGACGCGCTGGTGTCAGCAGACCTTCAGCGTCCGGGCGACAAAGTCCCCAGCATTACCCGTCATTCATCATGGTTTCACACATTTTGTCCTTAAGATCCGCCCACAGCCGTTGCGGGTCAGTGCCGCTGCGGGCGCTAGAATCGGGGGCCGGGGCCGCGCCTGGCTACACCCGGGGGCGCCCGGAAGACGTGGGCTGGCCGCCCCGGTGAAGAAACTGTTAGAGCAACTGGATAGTCAGTCATGAGCGGGAAGATTCAATGTGTGGTACTGAAACGTCTGGCCGAGCCGCTGGCCACAGCGCCCTGGCCCGGGGAGCTGGGCCAGCGCATCCTGCACGAGGTCTCGCGTGAGGGCTGGCAGCAGTGGCTGTCGCGCCAGACCATGCTGATCAACGAGCAGCGCCTGAGCCCTATCAACCCGGAGCACCGGGCGTATCTCGAAGCGCAGATGACCGCATTCCTCTTCGGCGACGGTGGAGACGAGCCCGAGGACTGGGTAGCGCCGGAAGGCGGATAAAGTTGTTATACTCGAACGCTTTACCGAAGATTTCCCCGGCCTGCTGCCCCGCCCGACATAACGACAATGCCACTCGACCGCGCCAGCGCGGTTTGTGGTTCGGCATCAGCCGAACCCGCAATCCCGCTGTGCCGTCGGACAATAGTGTCCGGCAGCGGCTTCATGCCCTTGCGGCGCCCATAACAGCAATATCCGTGGCGCTCCGATCAGGCGTATTTAGTTGATGGGGTGATGACAAAGGAGTAACCATGACCGACGCCAAAGCCCACAGCGCTTATGGCCTTGAAAACCACGGCCTTCGCAATCCCAAAGCCGTGTACTGGAACCTGACCCAGGCCACGCTCACCGAGCATGCCATCCGCAAGGGCGAGGGTTTCCTGGCCCGATTCGGGCCGCTGGTCGTCAATACCGGGCAGCATACCGGCCGCTCGGCCAATGACAAGTTTGTCGTACGTGACGAGAACACGGAGAACGAGATCTGGTGGGGCAAGGTCAACGTACCCTACAGCCCCGAGCATTTTGATGCGCTGTTTGCCCGGATGGTCGATTACCTCGAGGGCAAAGAATGGTTTGTTCAGGATTGTTTTGCCGGCGTTGACCCCGACCGCCGTCTGCCGGTACGGATCATCAACGAGCTTGCCTGGCACAGTGCGTTTGCCCGCAACATGTTTATCGCCGGGACCGATGAGGAGCAGGCCGGACATGAACCGGGCTTTACCGTGATCAACGCGCCGGGCTTTACCGCTGATCCGCAGATCGACGGCACCCATTCATCCACCTTCATCGTTGTCAATTTCTCCCGGAAACTGGTCATCATCGGCGGCACCAGTTACGCCGGCGAGACCAAGAAGTCTGTCTTCAGCGTCATGAATTATCTGCTGCCCCGCCAGGGCGTGCTGTCGATGCATGCCTCGGCCAATATCGGTGATGATGGCAGTACCGCAGTTTTCTTCGGGCTGTCCGGCACCGGCAAGACGACGCTTTCGGCGGATGCATCACGGACCCTGATTGGGGACGATGAGCACGGTTGGAGCGAAAACGGCATCTTCAACTTCGAGGGCGGCTGTTACGCCAAGGTGATTAAACTCTCGGCCGAGCAGGAGCCCGAGATTTACCAGACCACACGGACCTTCGGCACGATTCTGGAAAATGTGGTGCTGGACGAGTCGACCCGTTCGATCGACCTTGATGACAGTTCGCTGACCGAAAATACCCGGGCGTCGTACCCGATTTCCCAGGTGCCTAACGCCACCATGACCGGCCGCGGCGGCCAGCCGAAGAATATTGTATTTCTGACCTGTGATGCATTCGGCGTTTTGCCGCCAGTGGCCAGACTGTCGCCGGCACAGGCCATGTATCATTTCATCAACGGCTACACGGCCAAAGTGGCGGGCACGGAAAAGGGGGTGACCGAGCCCGTGCCGACTTTCAGCCCGTGTTTTGGCGGTCCTTTTTTGCCACTGCACCCGCGCCAGTACGCGGAACTGCTCGGCAAAAATATCGAGGCGCACGGGGCCAAGGTCTGGTTTATCAATACCGGCTGGACCGGGGGCGCCTACGGGACGGGCGAGCGCATGGCCATCAACCACACCCGGGCGATCGTAAACGCAGCACTCGACGGCAAACTCGATGATGTGGCCACGGTGACCGATCCCATATTCGGTCTTGAAGTGCCCACAGAATGCCCCGGGGTTCCCGCCGAGGTGCTCAATCCGCGAAACACCTGGGCGGATGCCGATGCCTACGACAGCCAGGCCAGAAAACTCGCCGGGCTGTTTCAGGAGAATTTTGCCAAGTACGCGGATGATGTCCCGGATTCCGTAAAGACCGCCGGGCCGCCGGCCGCCTGAGGTTCATGACTGTCGGTGCGGGCGGAGCGGCAACCGCAGCGCGGTGAGGTGCCTGCGCGGTGGACGCGTCATTGATGGAAGCATCATCAGGACCACTTGCCGAGCGCTTATGGGCGCGCGATGCCACACTCTGGCCGGGCGATGAAGCGGCCCAGGCGGTTATCCGCGACCGTCTGGGCTGGCTGGACAGCCCCCGCTGGCTGGTCGATAACCAGGCGTCACTGACCCGCTGGGCAAGCGACATCCGCGGCCGCGGGTTTAACCAGGTGGTGCTGATCGGTATGGGCGGTGCCAGCCTGGCCGCCGAGGTGCTGGCCGATATCTTTGGCCCGTCCGGGGACGGTCTGTCGCTCACCATTCTGGACAACACTCACCCTGACGCGATCACAGCAGCGCTCGGACACCGCGCGTGGTCCCGGATCCTTTTTGTGTTCTCCTCCAAGTCCGGAACCACCATCGAGGTTCAGGCCCTGTGCGCCTGGGTACTCGATAACCTGGAAGAACAGGGGGTGGCGGAACCCGGTGCACAATGTATCGCGATCACCGACCCGGGCAGCCCGCTCGCCCATCTCGCGGTGCAGCGTTATTTTCTCGACTGCGTTGAAAACCCAAGCGATGTGGGGGGACGCTTCGCGGCCCTGACCGCATTTGCAATGGCACCCGGGGCGCTGCTTGGCATTGATCTTAAGGCGACGGCGCAAAGCGCCACCGCCATGGCCGGGCGCTGCCGCGCGGATGACGTTGGTGCGAATCCGGGCGTTTCACTTGGGACCTGGCTTGCCGAGCAATATCTCGCCGGACGTGACTGTCTGCAGCTATGCATCGATGAACACTATGGTGCATTCGGGGGGTGGCTCGAGCAATTGATTGCAGAGAGCACCGGCAAGGAAGAAAAAGGAATCCTGCCCTTAGGAGACGCAGATCCGGCCGCGCCGGCATCCCGGCTGGCGAGGGTTATCCTCGGCGCCGCAGACAATACATGTTTCTGGCAGCAACACCCGGAAACCGACGATCCGGCCATCCCATCGCAGCGGATCGCGATGGAGACTGCCACCGATCTTGGCGGGGAGTTTTTCCGATGGTGTTTTGCGGTGGCAATCGCCGGGTCCATCATGCAGCTGAATCCGTTTGATGAACCGGACGTGGCGGCGACCAAGAGCGCAACCCGCCGGCTGCTGGATGGAGACGGCCTGTCCGGATCCAGTACCGCGTTGACGCCCGGCGAACTCGGGTCCTGCCTGGCGTCGGCACCCGCCGCAAGCTACCTTGCGGTCCTGACGTATCTGCCGCCGGACCCGGCACTTTTCGAGGTGCTTGAAGACTTTGCCCAGAACGTGCGTGAGCGCTTTGGCGTGCCAGTGACCGTCAACAGCGGCCCGCGCTATCTGCACTCCACCGGCCAACTGCACAAAGGCGGTAGTTCCCAGGGGATATTCCTTTTCGTCCGTTCGGTGCCGGAACATGATCTCGATATCTTCAATGAAGACTTCGGTTTTGCACAGCTCAACCACTCGCAAGCCGCGGGCGATCGCGCTGTTCTGACAGAGCGGGGCCGGTCCGTGAGCGGTATCGATCTGGTCGGCCCGGCAATGTCGTGCGTTGCACAGTTGCGCCGCGCCCTTGCAGATGTACTGGGCACATGAAATCGCTGCGCGCCATTTCTTTTGACCTGGACGATACGCTGTGGGCGATCTGGCCGGTCATCGACAGGGCAGAGGCCGTGCTGCACGAACACATCTGTGAACAGTTCCCACGCATCGGTGCAGCACATGATGTGGGTGATCTGCGTCTCAAGCGCAACGAGATTCACCAGCGCCGACCGGACCTTGCGCACGATCTGACGGAGTTGCGGCGGGTTTCCTTTGAATCCCTGCTGCAGCGTTATGGCTATGATCCCGCGGCGTCACACGATCTGATCGCGCGTTTTCTTGATCTTCGCCACGATGTGACGCTTTACCCGGATGTCGTCCCGGCCCTTTCCCGGTTAAGCGAGAGATTCAAACTGCTGGTGGTATCCAATGGCAATGCCGATATCTCGCGCCTCGGTATCGCCCGGTTCTTTCACGGCCAGATCAGTTCGCGCACGGCTGGCGTCAAAAAGCCCGATCCCGTGATTTTCAAGATGGCCTGTGAACTCCTCGAGGCGGACCCTTCCGAGGTGCTGCATGTGGGTGACCATCCTGTGGAGGATGTCATCGGCGCCCAGCGGGCAGGGCTTAAAGGCGCATGGGTCAATCGCAACGGGGACTCGTGGTCGCATGAGACCGCCCCGCATGCCGTGGTAGAAGATCTGGCACAACTCGTGGATCTTCTCGATCAGACGTGATAGCGAGCGTGCAGGAGAGCAAGGCCTCGTGGAGCGAAACGTAGACGTCGCCATCATCGGTGCCGGCACAGCCGGGCTCGCTGCCGTGAGCCAGGTCCGCCAGGCAAAAAAAACCTTTGTTTTGATCAATGGCGGTGAACTGGGCACGACCTGTGCCCGGGTCGGTTGCATGCCTTCCAAGGCGCTGATCCAGGTGGCACACGATCTGCACCGGCGAGAGTTGTTCGACCGGGAAGGTATCGATGGCGGCGAGGGGCTGTCTGCCAATCTTCCGGACATTCTCGAGCATGTCCGCGACCTGCGCGATATTCTGGTGGATCGGGTGTTGGGGAGCAGCACCGACCAGATGGGCGATGAATTCCTGGACGGCTACGCAAGTTTTGTTGCACCGGGCGCCCTGCAGGTGGGTGATGACGTGATTCATGCCGAGAGCGTAATCATCGCCTGTGGTACCCGTCCGATGGTGCCTCCGGCCTGGGTAGACTTTGGTGATCGGATTCTCACCAGCGATACACTGTTTGAACAGGAGGATCTGCCGGACGCGGTCGCCGTTGTCGGCCTTGGCATTATCGGTCTTGAGCTGGGCCAGGCGCTTTCGCAACTGGGGGTATCGGTTACCGGTATTGATCAGTTGGAAACGATTGCCGGACTCGCCGATCCGAACGCCCGGCAAAGCGCAATCGAAGTGATGTCCCGCGCTTTTCCGCTGTGGCTCGGGCACGCCGCCGAGCTGCAGGAGGAAGATGGACGCATCCGCGTCAGCGCCGGTGAGCAGTCGGTGGTGGTCGACAAGGTGCTGGCGGCGATGGGCCGGCGAACCAACCTGGACTGGCTGGCGCTTGAGAAAGCAGGCGTTGAACTTGATGATCAGGGCATGCCGGTCTTTGATCGGACGACCATGCGCTGTGGCGAGAGCCGGGTATTCATCGCAGGAGACATCAGCGGCACCGATCAGGTGCTGCATGAAGCGGCCACCGAAGGACGCATCGCCGGCTACAACGCCGCGCGCGAAACGAGCGTCGCTTTTGCCCGGAAAACACCGCTGGCGATTACCTTTACCGCACCGAACATCTGCTCGGTAGGCGTCGCCTTTGACGCCCTCAATCCTGACGAGATTGAGACCGGGGAGATGCGTCTCGGCCCGGTGGGACGGGCGCTGATCATGGGCGCCAACCGGGGCATCATTCGCCTGTATGCGGACAAAAAAAGCGGCGTACTTCTGGGCGCCACGCTGGTAGCGGAACGGGGAGAGCATCTGGCGCATCTTCTGGCCTGGTGCATTGACGAGCAGATGACCGTACTGCAGCTGCTGCGCAAACCCTTCTATCACCCGACCATGGAAGAGGCAGTACAGGGCGCGCTGCGAGATCTTTTGCAGAAACTGAAACTGCCAACGAGTCCGCCGGACGCGCCGCCGGACCTTGAAGCGCTGACCTGAACACCCGCGCGGTCCGCTCTAGCGCCGTATCGGCGTCACCGTATCCACAAAGGACGGAAAGTGATTGTTGGGCCGGTCTGAAAAATACCGGCGCAGCGACTGGATCACCACCGGAAAGGCCATCTTTGACCAGGGAATCTGGTCTTCGTCAAAAAGCACGGTCTCAAGGCTTTCTGTGCCGGGCGCGAATTCACCGTCACACAACCGGGCGCGGAAAATCATGTACACCTGGTTTACGTGGGGAATATTGAACACGGCATAAAGCCCGCTGATCTCGACCCGGGCGCAGGCTTCTTCCAGGGTCTCCCGCATCGCGGCCTGTTCGACGGTCTCACCGTTCTCCATGAATCCTGCAGGGATGGTCCACAGGCCATGGCGCGGTTCGATGGCGCGCCGGCAGAGCAGGATCCGTCCCTCCCACTCGGGAATACAGCCAGCCACGATTTTGGGGTTCTGATAGTGGATCTGCCCGCAGACATCACAGACATGCCGCTCCAGGTTATCCCCTTGCGGTATCCGGAGGCTGACCGGGGCGGCACACTGGCTGCAGAATTTCATGGTCGCGTTGCGTGGTAGCTTTCGGTCACTATAGCACTGCCGGTGTGGCGCCGGTGGAGCCCCGGCACGATGACGCAACCCGGAAAACAGGCATTTAAAGTCTGCTTGAACAGCAAAGAGAATACGATCTCTCTAACTTGATCCCGATGGTAACGACCTCGTCACACCCGCATCCACGGTTTGGTTTCGCAGGACCCAAGTCCGGCGAGCGCTGGTGCGTGTGTGCGGGTTCCTATGCCAGAGCACTGGACGCGGGCGTGGCCTGCAAGGTCTGTCTTTCGCGGACCAACATCCGCACGCTTGAACTTATTCCGATCGAAAAACTCAAGCCCTACGCACTCGATCTTTCCTGATCATTCGCGCGATCGAGATGACCCGCGCTTGACGAAACCCCGTGGGTGATTTGTAATCCCATCCCCCGCTTGTGGTTCCTCCCCAAAGGCCAGGTAGCTCAGTTGGTAGAGCAGTGGACTGAAAATCCTCGTGTCGGTGGTTCGATTCCGCCCCTGGCCACCAGTTAAGGCGACCTTCTTCGTGACAGCCGATGGTAATGCAGGGCTAGGCCTGCTCGTAAACCGGCGTGATCAGCGCACGCGCCAGGGTATTGCCAAACATGTTAAAGCCGCCGACCGCCGGTGAGGTGTTCTGATCGATCGGCAGCTCTGCAATACTGAGCGCGTGAACGGCAAAGATATAACGGTGCGGCCCGTGGCCGGCCGGAGGCGCTGAGCCGAGATAACCATACAGGCCCGCATCATTTTTTAACTGTTTTGCGCCGGCGGGCAGTGCGGCGCCGTCCGCTGTGCCCGCGCCGGTGGCGAGTTCAGCCACGCTTGCGGGAATGTCATACACCACCCAGTGCCAGAAGCCGCTGCCGGTGGGCGCATCGGGATCGAAGCAGGTCACCACGAAACTCTGCGTCTGCGGCGGGGCGCCGGTCCAGGCCAGATGCGGCGAGATATCTTCGCCGCCGGCACCCAAAATCCCCGAGACCTGGGGCATGGCCAGGGTTTCGCCGTCCCGGATGTTGTCGCTGGCCACACTGAAGGCATCGACGGTCGGAAGAAAGTCGTAGGGAACAGGGGGCTGGGTCATGGCGTTGGTCCTTCGCTCCTGGGTGGATCTCCTATATTACCTAATCCGGGAGTGCAGGCTCAGTTTCCGAACGGTTACGGCTCGTTTCATGAGACCAGTCTTCGAAAAAATCTCCCAGGGTCGCTCGCAGGCGACGGAGCAGTTCATCGCACTGGTCTTTTGTGATGGTCAGCGGCGGCGCCAGCAGAAACCAGTCGCCATACCTGCCGCCCGCCGTTCTGCGCGAGTAGAGCATCAGGCCGTTGTTGAGGCCGTGGATGCGGATTTTCTCGGTCGGCAGAAATTCCGGGCTCATCGACTGCTTACTGGCCGGATCCGCGACCAGTTCGACGCCCAGCAGCAGGCCCTGTCCGCGGACATCGCCGATCACAGGGAATTCATCCGCCAACGCCCGCATGCTTTCTTTGAGGTAGCGGCCCATCACAGCGGCGTTATCAATGAGATTGAGTCTTTCGTATTCATCCAGCACCGCAAGTCCCGTGGCGCAGGTAATCGGGTTGGCGTTGTAGGTATGCGAGAAGTTGAAGCCGGTGAGCGCCGACAAATGATCTACCAGACTTGCCGGAAACAGCGTCGCGCCCAGTGGCGCGTAGCCTGAGCCCAGACCCTTGGCCATGACAACAATATCCGGCAGCGCATCGGGATAATGATGTGCGCTCAGGAATTTACCCCCTCGGCCGGTGCCGCAGAGCACTTCGTCAAAAATCAAAAAAATGCCATGCCGGCTGCAGATGTCGCGGATGCCTTGAAAGTACGCCACCGGCGGGACCACGCAGCCGGTAGCGAGACCGCCAACCGGTTCAACGGTAAAGGCCAGCACGGTATCCGGCCCCAGCTCCCGGATTTTTGCCTCGAGTGCCGCAAGGGCGAACTCGGTATAGCTTTGAAGCGTATGTGACCCAGGCAGGCGGTAACTGAGAGGTGCCGGTACCTTGTGGCTGGTCATGCCGAAGCCATCGAAGAAACCACTCAGGGCATCATCTCCCGACATGCCGAGCGTCGCTATCGTCCCGCCATGGTAGGACGGCAGGCAGGTGAGGAGCTGGCGTCGCTCGGGCGCGCCTGTCGCAAGCACATACTGACGGACAAACTTGACGGCAATCTCCATCGCTTCGCTGCCGCCGCTGGACAAGGCGACCCGCTCAAACCCGGGGCCGGCGAATCGAGCAATCCGGTCGGTCAGGGCCATGTTCGGCCCATGCCGGGCAACCCTTGAGTAGGCGAAATCCATCTGCTTTGCCTGTTCGGCCATGGCATCGGCAACACGAACATTGCCGTGTCCGATGTTGCTGACCACCGGCCCTGAAGAGGCGTCGATATATTGGTTGCCGTCTTCATCCCACATATATATGCCTTTGGCGCGGGTGATGACGGGCCGCGGCACGATATTGCTGTAAGCGTAAAAAACATCCTGTCCGCCTCCGACCAGCGGCGCCGCACCGGGCAATCGAGGGGCTTGTGTGTTGCTCATGGAATGAGGTTTACAGAAAAAGATCGCATTCGTCGCCGCCGGGTCAGGTAATACAGCGTGGATTCATCGGACGATGGCCGGGCGGGGATAAAAATCCTGATCGTTTCCAGGTTGATTTGTTCGCTGGGAATTATATGATCAGGCAGCGAGTCAGGAAGGCAATTCATCCTGTAGGGGGGGTTGCAGGCGCAAGGCAAAATCATGGCGAATACATCCAGCAGGGAATTTCATGAGCACCAGCGCGGCTGATGTTGACGGCCTTGTCGCCATCGTCACCGGCGCCGGAACGGGAATCGGCGCGGCGTGCGCTACGGCGTTTGCCGCAAGAGGCTGCCGGATTGCGGTCAGTTACCAGAGCAGCGGCGCAGGCGCAGGCCAGACCGTTGCCCAATGCCAGGCCCTTGGTGTCGAGGCGGTTTCGATTCAGGGCAGTGTTGCCGATGATGATCAGTGCCGGCGGATCGTTGAGGAGACCATGGATGCTTTCGGCCGGGTGGATCTTCTCGTCAACAACGCCGGCGTTACCCGGTTTGCCGATCAGAAAGATCTGGAGGCGCTTGATAACGCTGATTTTGATCAGATCATGTCGGTCAACGTGACCGGCAGTTACCAGATGACCCGCGCGGCGGTACCGTATCTGAAAAAGTCAGATCGTGCCGCGGTGGTGAATGTCTCGTCGCATTCAGGCATGAGCGGTATCGGGTCTTCCATGGCCTACGCCGCTTCCAAAGGGGCGCTTAACACGATGACTTTGTCACTGGCGCGGAATCTGGCACCATCGATCCGGGTCAATGCAGTCTGCCCGGGTTTTGTGGATACAAAATGGCTCTCGGGAAAACTCTCAGAAGAAGCGCTGTCAGCATTCAAGAAAAAAGTCGCGGCCGCTTCGCCGCTGCAAACGATTGTGACGCCGGCCGATGTTGCCGAGGCGGTGTGCTGGCTGGGGCTGCAGGCGCTATCGATCACAGGACAGTTGCTGGTGATTGATGGCGGGACGCATTTGATAACGGCTAACCCTCTTTAGGGATTCAGCGGAGAAGCAAATGAACAACCGAGAAGATTATCAGCCTGTCGATCCCTCTGTGGTGCCCCGGTTTGCGGGCCTCGCCACGTTCATGCGCACGGTCACCCGGGAGATCATCGAAGAAGTCGACGTGGGTCTCGTGGGGGTGCCCTTTGATCTGGGTCTTAACCACCGCACCGGGGCGCGGCACGGCCCGGCCGGCGTGCGGGAGATGTCACGACTGATCCGTCGGGTTCATCCCACCAGCGGTATCCGGCCTTTTGAGATCTGCAACGTTGCTGATCTTGGCGATGCACCCGTGAATCCGATGAGCAAGGACAAGTCGATTGACCTGATCAGGGGCTTTTTCAGCGAGATGAAGGGCGCGAACATCGTGCCGATCGCCTGTGGCGGTGATCATACGATTCCGCTGCCGATTCTGCGGGCGCTGGCGGTGGATCAGCCTGTGGGCATACTGCATTTTGATGCCCACGCCGATACGCTGGATGAGATCTGCGGTGACAAGGTGAACCATGCGACCTTCATGCGCCGCGGTTATGAAGAAGGATTGATCGACCCCAAACGCGCTATCCAGGTGGGTATGCGCGGCAGCCGCTTTACGCCGCAGGACATCCAGTACGGCTATGACGTCGGCTACAGCATCATCACGATGGACGAGTACGAAGAGATGGGCCGCGCGGCCGCGATCCGTCGGATTCACGAAGTACTGAAAGGCGGCCCGGTGTATATCTCGCTTGATATCGACGGCCTCGACCCGGCCTATCTGCCCGGGACCGGGGTGCCCGAGATCGGAGGCCTGATTCCGAGGGACGTGCAGGTCATCCTGCGCTCACTGCAGGGCATGGACATCATCGGCGCGGATATCAGCGAGGTGTCGCCGTGTTATGACCCCACGGACATCACCTGTGTCACGGTCGCCAACCTGATGTTCGAGATGCTGTGCATCATCGCGGATTCGATTGCCGCCAAAAGATAAACGCCAGACGCCGGGGTCTGGCGCTTTAATTTAAATCCCGGGGAAATTTTCTTTCCCATTCACTGAAATAGACCCGGTCCTCGCCTTCGAATGCCTCCAGCGACGCGCTGAAGTGAAAATCGGTTGATGTCGACTGCAGGGTGGAATGGGTTTCGGTCCGGACATCCAGCCCCGTGTCAGGCCGGCGAAAGCGCATCGTCCAGTGCAGCTGCGCTTTATTGGAGTTGGGCTCGCCGTCGGTGATTTCGTAGAACTGTCGGGATACGGAACCGTGTTCCCAGCCAAGGTCGGTCAGGCGCAGCATGCCCGTATCGCTCTCGACATTAAGCCGTGTGATGCCATTCGCTTCGTCCCGCTGAATGTGGCGCGAGAACGATTCGGCAAGCACGGATTATTTTCAACGGCGGTTTCTGCGCGGCGTATTCCCGGGGCGACACCTTTGGTTGGATTTACGCAAGGCCCATTCCGGAGAGTGCACGCTACCAACATTTAGTTTGATCGGGTCCAGAAGTGTCCTGATATCCTGTGTGATCTAAGGTTAGGGTTGGACAGGCTGGATCAAGGGCTTCAGCTTCAGCAATCGTTGGGGTTGTGTCTGCCTTTTCTTTCCGAAGTGCAGCAAGGGTGAATCCCGTAGCGTTTGATTGGCCAGCTGGGATTTCATAGGTGACCGAAATGCCATAGAACCCTTCTGGAGAACTGGAGTTAAACGCTCCGCATCCGGATTGGTTATATCTCGAGAACTGGGTATAGCAGCGCTCCAGTTCCTGGGCCACCTGCAGCAGGGT
>CEQE01017125.1_pt1 | contig 15446 bp, 13 predicted proteins | sample 356201 | NCBI WGS metagenome assembly CEQE01 (sample SAMEA2619970, study PRJEB7988) | marine metagenome | biome: marine biome (ENVO:00000447); feature: mesopelagic zone (ENVO:00000213) & marine oxygen minimum zone (ENVO:01000065); material: "saline water (ENVO:00002010), including plankton...
TAGGTTTTTAATGCCCCGTGCGGAAGCACGGGGTTCTTTACTTTTTAGCTTAATATTAACCGCAAAGACACAGAGAACGCAAATAGATCGAGAAGCTCACCATCACAGTTTATTAGGCAATCTTGCGAACATTATGTTGCCCTTAACTTGCAGATCTCTCCGTTTTTGTGGTTAATTGACTTCTGAAAAAGTTTGTGCTTGAATTAGCACAATGAGGATTAAGAATATGTCCAGTCTTGTTAAACAAAAACACTATAAAAACCAGCATAAGTTTTTCCAAAAAGCATATGAAAAAGGCGACGTACAGTGGACAGGTGACGGGTCGCCCAGTTCCGAGCTTGTAAGAACGATTAAAAAGATTAAACCAAAACTGAAACTTAAGCAGGCCTTGGATATTGGATCAGGGGAGGGGAGGCACTCTATTTTCCTGAGCGGGGAGGGTTTTAAAGTTTTAGGACTGGAGTACCAGGAACAAGCGATTCAACAGGCAATGGGAAAAAGAAGACGAGAACTCCTTTACGTGAGAGGGGATGTCTTTTGCATTCCCTTAAAACCTTGTTCATTTGATGTTCTCATTGATTTTGGTGTATTCCACCACATCAGACGAAAGGATACCGCCGTCTATCTTGACATGCTTCAATCTATGCTCATACCAGGAGGGTACCTGATCCTTTCCTGTTTTTCCAGAAAATTCAAACACGCTAATGGTAAGCTATACAAACGTGGTTACGTAGTGCACAAAAACCATTATGATCGATTTTTAACTAAAGCTGAACTGCGCAGGGTATTCGGAAAACACTTTGACATCCTAAAAATAAAAGAAGTAAAAACAGGTTTTTTGGATGGGCTTTTCCAATTGAAAGGAACCGGCAGAAAATGACTTACATGACAACGCGGCAAACTATAAACCAAAATAAACTAACCACTAATTAAATTTCAGTTTTCGGCGGCCAGCAGTCAGGGATCAGCGAACTGGAGCTGGCACAGTTATTTTTTTTGACCGTTGACGGACGATCCCCGACACCCGCCGAAATCCCTGAGCTGCACATAAATAAATGAAAATAGTATTAAAAAAAAATTTTGTTGTGATTTGCGGATTAATTGTTGTATTTTTACTCATGCCGGGGCCTTCTTTTTCGGCAGAGAAAAGCTGGATTTTTTTACCTTCCCGCAGTTTGTTTGCTCCTCTTATTGCGGATCTTCGTGAACCGCAAACAGGTTTTTTTACCTTAATAAACAAGAATCGGTACGTAGGCACCATTGGTCAGTCTATTGACCTATTTCAATGGAAACTTTCCAGCAAGGAACGAATAAGCTGGGGGGTACATGGCGCTGCTTATGCCATGCTGGATTACGGCGGAAGAGCTTTTCCCATGAGAGCGAACGACTGGCAGTATGGCACTTCTATAAGCCACTCTAAAAAGAAGTTTTCTCAACGACTGGAATTTACCCATGCCAGCGCCCACCTGGGAGATTCCCTTACCAATGAAAGAGACTGGTTTAAATATAGCCGAGAATATTTTCGTCTCATTCTCTCTTATGATTATAATGATTATATAAGGTTTTACGGAGGGGGAGGCGCTGTGGTTCATACTTTTCCTCATGTAAACCCCATTTTCTTTCAGGGTGGCGGCGAAATTTTTTCATCCTCGAAAGATTTTCTTTCTCACCCAATAAGGCTTTATGGAGCTTATGATTTAAAATTTAAAGATGAGGCCGGTGGCATATGGAATAATTCAGTACAGTTTGGAACTCAGTGGAAGCCCTCTCGAAAGCAAACTCGCAAAGCCATCCGATTGGGAATTCATTACTTTAACGGGAATAATGAATTCGGACAGTTTTATCTTGAAAAAGAAGACTATTGGGGAGTTGGAATTTATTTTGATTCTTGAAAGGATGTTGTTCAAATAAATATTATTTAAGAAAATGCTTCAGCAGGCTCTGCTAAGAATCTAATGACTGTGGTACGTTATAAAATTAAGATTCTTCGGCTAATGCCTCAGAATGACATTTCAACACAGCCTGTTGTCTAAGGTTACGGAGTGAAGTATTTTACTGGCAACTGCCCCCTGACACCTGACTTATTATGGTTATTGAATTTAAACAATTGGATGAATATAGATGGGAAATCCCAAAAGGAAGCGTGGAAGGGATGCGGGTTCCCGGAAAAATTTTTGCCGACAAGAAACTTATCGAATCGATCAAAAAAGATAATTCTGCTATCCAGGTTGCCAACGGGGCAACTTTACCTGGAATCGTTAAAGCATCTATGGCAATGCCGGATATCCATTTTGGGTACGGTTTACCTATCGGCGGTGTAGTGGCGACAAGTTTAAAGGATGGGATCGTTTCTCCAGGCGGGACAGGCTATGACATTAACTGCGGTGTTCGATTGCTACGAAGCAACCTGTACGAAAAGGATATAACAAAATGGCTGAAACCCCTGATTCAAAACCTCTTTTATAAAATACCGACCGGTGTTGGTTCAAGGGGGAAAATCCGTTTGAGCCCGCGCGATGAAGAACAGGTGGCAGTTAAAGGCGCAGAATGGGCAGTGAAACAGGGCTACGGAGAAGAGGAAAATTTGGATTTCACTGAAGCAAACGGTTGTCTAAAAGGTGCTGATCCCGGAAAAGTCAGCCGGCGTGCTTTTGAAAGAGGCCAAAAACAGATAGGGACGTTAGGGTCAGGGAACCACTTTCTGGAAATTCAGGTGGTTGAAGAAATATTCGATAGAGAGGCCGCAGTAGCAATGGGATTAGAGGAAAACCAGGTGACAGTGATGATCCATTCCGGTTCCCGTGGATTTGGACATCAAGTTTGTACCGATTACCTGGAGGTAATGAATAAAGCCATGCACCGTTATGGCATTAAGCTACCTGACCGTCAGTTGGCCTGCGCTCCTTTTAATTCAAAAGAAGGGGAAGACTATCAGGGGGCAATGAAAGCAGCCGCGAATTTTGCCTGGGCCAATCGCCAGTGCTTGATGGGCTTGGCTGTTCAGACTTTTTTAGAAACACTAAAAATAAGCCCGCGCGACCTGGGGATATCCCTGGTTTATGATGTGGCTCATAATATTATAAAAGTTGAAGAACATACGGTTGAAGGAAAAAAGATGAAATTAGCCGTTCACAGAAAAGGAGCGACAAGGGCTTTTCCTCCCGGACATGAGGAATTACCAGGAGCGTATAAAAAAATAGGGCAGCCGGTGATTATCCCGGGTGATATGGGAAGAAATTCTTACGTACTGGTTGGCACGGAAAAGGCAATGGAAGAAAGTTTTGGTAGCACATGTCATGGAGCCGGACGTTGCCTCAGCCGCCACGCGGCGAAAAAAAAGGCCAAAGGAAGAGCTATAGAACGTGAGCTGGAAGACAAAGGCATTTTTGTGAAAGCGACTGGAAGGGCTACCTTAAAGGAAGAGATGCCGGAAGCTTATAAAGATGTTACTGAAGTTGTGAACGTGGTTCATCATGCAGGGATATCAAAGAAAGTAGCCAAACTCAAACCAATAGGTGTTATTAAAGGTTAAAGTAGTCAGGGATCAGGAGCCAGGCTAATGCACTCCATATTCCCGCTTTATTATAAATGTGCTACGATTCAAAAAAAAATTACAACAATTTATCAATTACTTCCTTTAGCAAATGCAGGTCAACCGGTTTATTCAGATATTCAAAGGCGCCTAATTCCATAGTCTCAATATAAGAATCAATATCGCTATGACCGGTTAATATAATGGCTTTTATCTCCGGTAAATCTTTGCGAAGGGTTGACAATAATTCAATGCCGTTCATTTCCGGCATTTTCAGATCGGAAATAACCAGTTCGACTTTGTGTTTTTGAACAATTTCAAGAGCCGCTTTGCCGTTCAAAGCGGTTAACACATTGAACCTGCTGTCTTTAGATAAAAAATCAGCAAGAACTTTTATTATTAATGCGTCATTATCAACAATAAGAATGTTTATTTTCATGACGGGATATTATATCATAATCAATTATCAAAACCTTCGTTGCTCCCAAGTTGAACCCATTCGTTCCTCAGGGCTCGCTTAGGAACCAACTTGCAATTTATCTCCACGTACAACCTGGGGCGAGCAGGGATAAAAAAACTATGAGTAAAAGTACAACATATAAAGATTCCGGTGTAGATATTGATGCCGGCAATGAAAGTATTAAAAGGGTAAAGAAAAATATCCACTCTACTTTTAACTCTTCCGTTCTCACAGGGGTCGGTACTTTTGGAGCAATGTACGATCTCTCAGAGATTATTAAAACTTACAAAAAACCTGTGCTTGTACAAAGTATCGACAGTGTTGGCACCAAACTTGTTGTTGCTAACATGGCAAATTTTCACAAAACTATTGGTATAGATATGGTTGCCCATAGCTGCAACGATGTGTTGTGTCAGGGGGCCAAGCCTATTACTTTTTTAGATTATATTGCAGTGGATAAATTAGATCCGAATCATATTCAAGAGGTTGTTGATGGAATTTGCGAGGGTTGCAGGGAGGCGGATCTCCCTTTAATGGGTGGAGAATTAGCCGAACTGCCGGGAGTTTATAAGGAAGGCGAGTATGACCTTGTCGGTGCGGTCGCCGGAGTAGTGGAAAAAGATAAAATTGTTGACGGTTCAAAAATTTCTCCGGGTGATGCTGTGCTGGGGTTGGCTTCCAGTGGGCTCCACACCAATGGATTTTCTCTGGCCAGAAATGTACTTTTCAATATAAAAAAGCTTAAAGTAGATCAATATATGGAAGAACTTGAATGTACTCTTGGGGAAGCGCTTTTGACACCCCATATAAACTATACGAGGCCGGTTTTATCTCTCCTTGATGAATTTAATATTAAGGGAATAGCCCATATAACCGGTGGGGGGCTTGTGGATAATATCCCCAGGGTACTCCCGGAAAACTGTCAGGTAATGGTTTCAAAAGACTCCTGGAATATACCGACCATTTTTCAATTATTACAGCAGTATGGAAATGTGCCGGAAGATGATATGTTCAAAACTTTTAACATGGGTATTGGGCTGGTTTTAATAGTTAGTGAAAATGAAGCAAACGCAATCGCAAGTAAGCTCAATTCACAAGGTTTCCCTGTAACGATAATTGGTAAAGTGAAAGAAGGAGAAAGAAAAACAGTTATTAGCGAATAGTTGTTGGTTTTTAGTGGATCTTTTGACAGCAAGAAAGAGGAATTCAGGGGCCGGGAATCAGGGATTAGATAAATCAGTTATCAATGGTCAATTAACAATGACCGTGTCATTGCGTTTTCTTATTTAACTTTTTCTATAAAAGACTTTGCCGATTTTAACGACTCTTTCACTACACCGATAGAATGAAGGTTTCCTCTATAATAGCCTGCAATATGTAATTCGTCATAAAGGTCTTCAAACTCCCTCAGTAGTTTACCATTACGGATTGCTATATGTTTTTTTAACGCTTTTCTATAGGCATCTACAGACCTTGGCAGTTTTTTTCGGCTCATTCCTTTATTTAATAAATACTCATCTATTGATTTTAATATCGCAAGGTATGCTGTACCACACGCTTCTCTTACAAATTTAACGTCAGAATACCTTTTGCCCTCAATCGGAGCTTTTTTAAGTATATCTTTAGCATTCTGCAAATATCTTAGTGGCTCTTTCATGCAGTCCCCTTTTATTTAGTTAATCACGGGTAGTATTCTATTGTCAACGGAAAATGTATTTTTTGGAACCCCCTCGTCTTGTCGAAACCGGATATCAAAGCCGGGAAATTCTTCTTTTAATTTTTCTACATTCTCTTTTTTATTCCCAAGAAATGTTGATAGTTCAGAGGGGTGGACAAAAACGGTGAAAGTTTCTGATTTTAAATTTTTTTTAATGGAAACAAAAAGACGGTCATAAAGAATGCTTGATAAAACCAGCTCCCTGAACGCGGAATGGAAAGGCCCGGCAACAATTCTTCCCGGTTTTAATAATGTTTCAGTTGGTTGAAGCCCCATTCTGATAACAGGGATATGGTTGTATTGAAAGAGCAAGAGCATTTTTTTACAGATACTGACGGCCTGTTTGAGGGAGAGGGGGGTATATTCTCCTTTCAGGTAGAGTTTTTCAAGTAAGGTATTTTTAATTACCACCGTAGGATAAATTCGCAAAAAATCAGGCTTGATTTTACATGCCTGTTCAGATGTTTTAATTATTTTATTTTCCGTATCTCCCGGCAGGCCCGGCATTAATTGAATCCCTAATTCAAATCCATTCTCTTTTATAAGCCTCGCTGACTCTTCCACTTTTTGCGATGTGTATCCGCGTTGAGACAGCTTTAATACTTCGTCATCCATAGATTGCACACCCAATTCAATCGTTTTTACGGAGAAAGATTTTAAGAGATCGAGATTTTGTTGGTTTATATAATCAGGACGGGTTGATAAACGAATACTCTGAACTTTTTTATTTTTCAAATAGGGAGCGATTGTTTTGAGATAATCTTCCTGCGTGTCAAAAGGAAGTCCTGTAAAAGTACCTCCATAAAATGCAACCTGAGTATAGCGTTGAGGTTCTGAACGAAAAGAAGCCGTCTTTAAATGTTCGTCGACAATACCTGCTACATCATTGGATGTTGGTAAAGATTGTTGTCCGATTGAAATATTTTGATCGCAATAAATACACTTATTCGGACAACCATAATTAGGAATAAAAACAGGGATAATAAAGGGTTTCATTTTGATCTTAAGGAAATTGATTTGACACAGATTTGCACTGAGCGTTTAAGAGTATAATATTTTTTAAAGAGAATCAAATATCATCATCCAAAGACAAGCTTTGAAAAAAAGTCACCTTTGGCATCTATGCTCTATTTGTCATTCCCGAATGTTCCCCGATTAAGGCGTACGAGGACAAGATTTATCGGAATTCAAGTCTTCGCAGGCATACTTCACAGGGCGAATCTGCGAAGCTACGCTCAGCGGGGCGAAGCAAAATCCACTCCTCCAATTCTCCTGTTCCTCTGCCCAACCCTTTTTAACCACAAAATTCACGAAAGACACGAAAAGTTCCTCAGCGCTCTTGCGCCCGAAGGAAGTGCCCTTGGGGTGCGGTAAATTTAACTGGCGGCTTTCGCTTCCTCATTTAAAGGTATAATGTTCTTGTTCTCTGTCCCCTGATTGCTGGCCCCTGGTCCCTAACATCCGACTACTGCGTTTGATCCCCGATACCTGATCACTGAACAGGATAATCGAGATGTGGCCCTTAATCCTTTTATACTTTAATCCTTCTGCTTATCAACTTATTCTTTATTCTATTTATATTTTTAATTGTTTTGCTGTTCAGCTTTAAAGTTTCTTTAAGAATATGATTGTCCACAATATTGAGCACATTATTTATATTTTTCTTTCTTTCAAAAATACTTTCAAAATTTCTAAATTCTCTTTTAGACACATTTATGTATGGCAAAGGTAAAGACTTGAATTCATTTGGAGTTAACTCTAACACCCCACCACCGTAAAATCTTCCATAAAGTTCAGCAAATGCCAAAGTCAACGAGTTATAAAAAGAATAAGCAATGCTATTAACATCATAACCTGCATGTGCAGAAATCCTGTATGCTGAATCAGTGACCAAAGTTTTTGTTTTATTTACTAACAGTTTTGGGTATAAATGGCTTCTTTTGAAAAAGAATGCATCAGATTCTCCTATTAATGAAACTCTATACCATTTATCTCTTTTTAGGCATTTAAAACGTTTTTCAATTTTACTTTCTAATCCCTCTTGCAAGTACTGCTGAATGGAGTCTGAAAAATAATCTTCATTTTTATCAGGAAAACAGAGGAGATAGCAGGGCTTTCCTGAATTTTTTAAATCATCAAAATCTCTTTCATCAAAATCTACTTTACCATTTACAAATAAACCTTTCTGTATAATAGGACGACAAATAGATTTTAGCTTGTATTTCTTTGCAGTTTTTTCGGTAACTATAAAATATTTATTAGCCGCTGTTACAATACCTGGAGCTGAATTGCAATAATCGTCTACCAACTTAAGATTATTAGAAATATCAAAGAGCAAAGACATTTCGTTTTCAGTTAATATGTGGTTTGACCATTTCATGGGTTTTTCTTTCAAGTAATTGCTCTTCTTTAGGCAATATTTGCCTTCATATAAATCCTTCGCGGAATCAATTTGGCAAAAGAAAAGGCCTTTTTTCTTACTTTTTTTATACCCAAAAAGTAAAACCGTGTCTTGCTCAATATTGCTAAAAATTATCTTTGAAAATGTGAATATCTCAATTCGCTCGAATGTTTTGACTAATAATTCACGTAACTCCTCCGCAAACTTTACTTGCAACAACTCAAAAGGCAACACAAACGCCAGAATACCGTTTGCTGAAAGTTTAAGCACGCTGCTGGCAAGAAAAGAAGTCCATATGTTATTGACTGACTTGTCAGCAAGGTTTGCATATTTATGGATTGACTTGCACTTCCTTTCTTGTTTGTCAGAGAGCAATTTTTTTACGATATAAGGGGGATTGCCTATTACGAGATCATATTTTGTTTTATCTTCATCAGAAAAAAAGAGAAAATCCTTATTGAAGATTTTTAGAGGAAAATTACAGCTTGTTATGCTTTTGCTGACTGCTTGGAAAGCTCTTCTATCAAGTTCTACTGCATCTAAAGCAAATGAAAAGTCTTTTTTTGCTGCAATTCTTTTTTGCAGTGATTTAATAAAAGCGCCTTCTCCGAAACTTGGTTCTAATATCTTGATTTCATGTTGAAAATGGCTAAAGGGATTTGTCGCATGGTCGACCATGAAATCCGATAATTCAGGAGGAGTGTAATAAGAACCGCTTTTTTTTTGTTTCATTGGATTTCTTCTCGAAAAATATCTATACCGTGGTAAAAGGCTTTGTAAAGTTCCATTTGTTTATTTTGAAGCTGCTCTAGTTTTTTACTTTTTTTACTAAAGTTATTAATTTCTTTATCTATATCTTTTATAAGGCTATCAATTTTATCAATCTTCCAAACCCATTTATGTCTTATTAACCACAATTTCAATTTCCCATGCATATATTTACCAAGTGGTGTGTTAGCAATAATTTGACCTTTATCGTTTCTCGATAAATGTTTTTCATAGTCATCTGAGCAAGGGTCAATATAACCTTTGTCCTTTATAACAGATACAGTGGGTTTACTTGAAACCCAGTCGTTGCCCTTGAATATATTGCAGTATGAACAGGAGTAAACAAGATTACTATACTTACATTTATATTCTGGAAACTTGCTGCCGGGGGCAAAGTGATCTATATGAAAACCCCTTTCGCCTCCTGAGTAAAAATGGCTATCATCACAATAACCGCATCTTTCATGAAAGTCTTTCCTAAGAGGCTTCTTATATTTATGATAATCAGTATAAATATTTTTGAAGGTCCTCACAGGCTTCTCTCTTCTCAACGATGTCACTTTTTCCCCTTTTTAATTTCACTAAGCGTTTCACTGGTAGTTTTTATTAAATCATCGAGTTTTTTTAAATAGACTGGGTCTTTTAATTTTATAGGTAATGCTGATTTTTTGTTTGTCGATTGTTCAATAAAATGATCAAGCTCTAATATATGTATTTCTTCTTTTGCATTTAATTTCTTTGTTTTGCTTTTGTTAATTAACTTTTTAATTTCTTTTTCGCTGTCTTCTATTCGCTTTAAATAATGTTCGATTTGAGTACGAATTTTTTCCTTAAAAATTGTTTTCTCTTTTTCATCATCAGCGGTAACAATCCTTTTGGAGTATACAAAGTTAACATCCTGAGATGACTCTATGGCTTCTGTCTCCTTTTGAGTCAATATAAAGCAGGGGAAATGAGCTCTTTTTAAAAGTATTTCTTCAATTAAGCCAACCCCATCGTAAGGGATATTGGGTTCACCTTTCTTTTTATACACTGATAACAAATGGTCAACAATAACCGCCCTGATATTCAGTTGGAACAAATCTTCAACCATTTCATAAATATCCACTTTAGGCTGTAACGCAATCGTATCAAAATCACTCCCAATAAATTCCTGAAAATCTAATAATTCTTCTTTCTCATCATCAATATAAGCGATTTTATACTTTTCCATTTTTATCCCTTTGATGTTTTACTGGCAGTTTTATGTTCATTGAAAACCCTTTTCTGTCTAATAACAGTTGCACTTCACCGCCATTTTCTTCTGTGATCGACTTTACCAACCACATACCCAGACCAGTGCCGGTATCCTTGCCTGTTTTGGGATCCTTTTTCGTTGTGTATAAAGGTTCAAAGATATGATCAGGCTCTGTAATGTCTTTAGATAAGCCAGGGCCTGAATCCTCATAAGTGATAACTATAATATCATTCTTGCTCGACAAACTAATCATTATATCTCTATCAGAAGGAGCGTCTTTTCTTTGAAATGCGTCCAACGAATTTATTAAGAGGTTATTAAATATGCAGTCAAGGTCGATTTCAAATACTCTGATCGTGTTTTCGGTTAAGTTGTCGTTAGTAATATTAATCTCACAACCCCTGTTTTCAATTATTGTTTTCCAACTCTCTTTAAACTCTTTAAAATAGTTTGGTAAATTGATGTTTTTCCTGAGGCGTTTATCCTTTCTTATAGTATTGAGAGAATAATTAAGCCATTGCTTTAACTTTTCGTCCTGTTTTTTTGTATATTCAAGTCGTATATATGGATTTAAATGTTCAGGTTCGTTTTCACATTGCTCTTTTGTTACATATTTGCTAAGCAGCCTTTTAATAATATCCACCCTTGAAACCAGCTTGTTTTCCAGGCTCATGAGCTCATGGGTAAAAGAGGCAATGGTAATCCCACTGCTTGCAAAAACAGCCAGTAATTTCTGCACTTCTTTTAGTTCCTCTATCTCTTCTTTCTGATCTATTAACGCTACTCCCATTGTTTCTTCTGTAGTCTGTGGTTCTTTTTTTGACCCATCAGCAGCTCGTTGAAGTTTTTTGGTTATCTTCCTTGCAATATCATAGGCTTTTGCCTTCGTTTTTTCTGACTTATGTGTTTCTTCATAATACTTGCTCAATTCTCGGGCAATATAACTTCTGTCTCGTTCAAACTCAGAAATTATTCCTAAAATCAGGTTTTTAAAAACATCAAATACTCTATTTTCCTGTAGACCTTCCCTGCTAGATTTATCCTCAAAATTTATATTAGCTAACCTTGAAATATTAATTACTCCTGTCACATTATTAGGATTTACTTTAAAACCGCCTCCTTCTTTAGCTATGCCTGCTGGGCTTTGTGCTTTGCGTTTTCCAAGATCAAGCCAGTCTTCCCATGAGCTACCTGTTTCACCATAAGGTCGGACTCGAAAATTATCCCTAAACAGTTTTATTCCGCCGAAGCCAGATAGCCAGCTTCTTCTATTATTTTGGTTAAAATCTCTATATAAAAACTTTTCCTTGGCTTTTTTATTGGTAATAACTTTCATAAAGTACAAGGTAAAATCAAATGGACCGATTTGTTCAAGCTTTTTATCTTTATCAACGTCCTTAAAACCAGCTATCAATTCAGCGAGGGTTCTTTTAATAACAAAATATTTTTTTTTAAAAACTTTTTTGTCATAATTCGACTTCCTCATATTACTTCTTTTAAAAAATGCATCCGTAAATTTTGATAAATTATATTCATTTCTATTAATTGTAATTGTAGCTAAATTATTTTCGTCAATATTTGCACTTATTTTATAGTCAAAGTCATCGCACGTTGCAGGCTCAACTTTTCCATATTTTTCGGGTTCAAGAGAACTGAATAGATGAATGTCAAACACCTTTTCTTCTTTCGGTGGGATTAATACTTCAAGGCCTGAATAGAGTTTATTTACCGAATCTGAATCCCATTCATCTGATAATTGAGAAATTTCAATAATTGTCCCTTTTTGAAATTTAATTTTATTTAAAACACTTGCTGAACTTTTAACACCAACTAAAATTTCTATTACATTCTTTTTTATGTTTAAATCTGAATCTTCCAGTAATTCAGCTGAAATATCGTCAAGAGTCCTGTTGTCTTTTTCAAAATCATGCCAGTTCACACGCCACAAATATCCAATATCTTTTTTAGATCTTGTAAATAAATCACACTTTGATCCCAAACGGTCAAGTGCAAAACGCCCTATCCCTTTTGCTCCAGTTCTTATCCTTCCCCTGGTTGTCCTGATTTCCTTTTGTTTAATGTCAGTTCCAATTGTCATCCAATGTTTTTCAATAATTTTCTTCGTCATGCCATCACCATCATCGATGATGCAAATTTTGCACATTTTATTAAAAACAGTTTTTAATATCTTTTTTTTATCCTCATTTTTTTTTGGTCTTAAATGGTAAAGTTGCGTTTTCTTATCAAAAGTATAGGATGAGGTTAATAAACCAACATTTTCTGTAGTATTTTTTTTGATCTTTTGAAAATCACTTTGTGACAGGATATGGGGTATTTCTATAAATTTATTATCAAAATAGATTATGCAATTATCAGCATCCGCGTCATAACAATTCTTGACTAACTCAATAATAGCAGCTTCTGCATGGGCAACGTTTTCACGTCCAATAAGTCTTGCCGTTCTCGCGGATACTTTAAATGGAATTTTTGCCAATTGACATCCCCATGATCAGTTGCATTGTTAATAATTCAAGCATAACAATATTGAAAGATCAACTTTTCTTTATCAATTTTACTCTTGTGTAGTGTTCTTGATTTAAAGGGGGCACCCGTTAGCAGGTTGTCGGAGAGTAGAAAATCTCAAAAACCGACCATTGAAAATAAAGAAGTTATTGGTTCAAAAACCTTTTTCGTTACAGATTGATTGTTAGGAAAGATTAAAATGTATATAATCTCCACTGAAGATTCCTTGCGGCTAGCCGCAGGAGCTTCAATTGATAAGATGGAGTTAGTGAATGGGTTTGCGGAGGTTTTTTATTGCTTCACATTAAGGTTTTCCAGGGCTTCTCTGGCGGCTTCCTGCTCCCCTTCTTTCTTGTTTTTGCCCTTTCCTTTGCCGACAATTTTACCGTTGATAGAAACGGTCACTTCAAAGATTTTGTCATGATCCGGCCCGATTTCTTTTTCCACTTTATAAGCAGGTATGGCGATTTTTTTCCCCTGGGAATGTTCCTGGAGCTCACTCTTGTAATCCCTGTAACGGCTTGTATCTGCAAGATGATGCAGGTCGGATTTGAACAAGGGCAGAATGACTCGGGCGGTTTTTTTTAATCCTCCATCAAGGTAAATGGATGCTACTATTGCTTCAAAGGTATTGGCAAGAATGGAGTTTTTATTGTGGCCTCCGGACAGGGACTCCCCTTTTCCGAGTTGGATATTCTCACCTAAATTAAGTGAGCGCGAAATTTTTGAAAGGTTGATTTCATTAACTAAAGCCGCCCTGATCTTTGATAGGTCTCCTTCCATCCTGTTCTTGAAATTTTTTAATGAGTATTCTCCTATGATCAAATCCAGTACAGAATCTCCAAGAAACTCAAGACGCTCATTGTCTTTATACTTACGGTTATTTTCGTTCACAAAAGATTTGTGCGTAAGAGCTTGATTGAGGAGTGTGATATTTTTAAAAGTGTAACCAAGTTTTTTTTGGCAAATTCTTAATTTGCTTTTCCTCTCTTTTGAGATCATATTTTTTTATTTTAAACTACTGATTTAGCTTCGCCCCACTAAGCGTGGCTTCGCAGATTCGCCAAAGCTGAGCTTAGCTCTGCCAATGAAGAGTACCTGGGAAGACTTGAATTCACAAATTATTATGCAAGTTCTCAATCAGTTGAGGTAATTGTCATTTGCTCACACCTGGATTCCCGCTAAACCCATGCGGGAATGACAACTTGGGTAAGCCTGCGGGACTGACAATCATGGTCCTAAGTTCCTCAGTTCTTCATAAGGCGCTGTAAAAAGCAAAAACTTAGCCTTGCATAAGTAACAGTATAAGGAAAAATCAAACAGCGCCTAAACTTTTTGAGATGTACCATTATGATTTAGTTTTTGGTTTTTTATCTCTCAAATTTTTTGAAAATAATGGCAGCATTTGTGCCGCCGAATCCAAAGGAATTTGAAGCGGCTACATTAACTTTTGCGGTTCTTGCCTGATTTGGGACATAATCCAGGTCGCATTCAGGGTCTTTGTTTTCATAATTTATAGTAGGGGGTATAGTTCCTGTTTCTATAGCCATAACAGCGAAAACGCCTTCCACTCCCCCTGCCGCACCAAGCAGATGGCCTATCATTGACTTGGTAGAGCTGACAGCAAGTTTATAGGCATGCTTTCCAAAAACCGTTTTGATGGCTGTAGTTTCCAGGCTGTCTGCCATAGTGGATGTCGCATGGGCATTGATATAGTCGATTTCTTCCGGCTCTATTCCGGCACTGTCAAGCGCCATTTTTAAACACCTCGCTGCTCCTTCTCCCCCGGGAGAAGGAGCGGTTATATGGTAGGCATCCGCGTTCAGACTATAGCCTATTACTTCCGCATAAATTTTTGCGTTTCTTTTGAGAGCGGTCTCCAGCTCTTCCAAAATCATGATACCGGAGCCTTCACCTACTACAAATCCGTCTCTATCTTTATCAAAGGGACGGCTGGCTTTTTCAGGTTCATCATTGCGAGTAGAGAGGGCTTTCATAGCGGCAAACCCGCCTATTCCGAGAGGACTAATTACAGACTCTGAACCACCGGCGATCATGGCATCAGCTTCCCCGCGCTCAATAATCCGGTAGGCATCTCCAATGGCATGAGTTCCTGTCGCGCAGGCAGTAGACACACAGGAGTTTGGACCTTTAGCGCCGTATCTTATTGAAATCTGACCGGAGGCCAGGTTCGCAATAAGCATAGGAACAAAAAATGGGGAAATTTTCCGGAATCCCTTTTCATTATAAAGTTTATGGTAGTGCTCGATAGCGGGAAGGCCGCAAAGGCCTGCACCAACGATGACTCCTACTTTATTTGCATTGCCGTTATGCACTTTCAGTCCCGAATCATTTAAGGCAAATTCGGCGGCTGCCACTGCATAGTGAATAAAGGTATCCATTTTTTTGACTTCTTTTTTATTAATGAAGTCTAATGGATCAAAACCTTTCACTTCACCGGCAATTTTTATAGGAAAATTTGTGGTATCAAAACGGGTAATTGTTCCAATCCCTGATTTCCCCGCAATTATTCCATCCCAGCTTTTTTTTAATCCTATTCCTAAGGGCGTGATTAAACCCAGTCCGGTAACAACTACTTTCCTTTTCAGTTCATGACCTCCAAAGCTTACTTTAAATACGGTCTAAAGAAAAAATTCTCAAATTAAATACCAGTTACAACTTGTAAGCTCAAAATCACAGCACGGTAAGTTGCCGCAACCACAATTCGGGAAGAAAAGCCGAATTGGACGGATTTTTTTGCAAGCCGCCCGAAGGGTTGAGGCCATGGATGGCAGAGCTAAGCTCAGC
>CEQE01148179.1_pt1 | contig 15446 bp, 12 predicted proteins | sample 356201 | NCBI WGS metagenome assembly CEQE01 (sample SAMEA2619970, study PRJEB7988) | marine metagenome | biome: marine biome (ENVO:00000447); feature: mesopelagic zone (ENVO:00000213) & marine oxygen minimum zone (ENVO:01000065); material: "saline water (ENVO:00002010), including plankton...
TCATCACAACAATTCCACGCTTCGTTGCTGCGGAAAGATCTACATTATCGACCCCGCTTCCCGCACGTCCAATCACTCTTAAGTTAGTTGCGGCTTCAATCACCTTCTCGTTCACTTTCGTCGCCGAACGAATCACGAGTCCGTTGTACTGCGCAATCTTCCCCTGTAACTCTTCGTTTGAGAGTTTAGTATTCACATCAACATCTAACCCAGAATCTCGGAGAATTTTGACACCATTCTCCGAGAGTGCGTCACTGATTAAAACCTTCATATTGACTTCCTAAGCAACGCTTCGGCCTTACCTACTCCAGCACCTAGCAACACGGGATAGCCAAGATCCTTTAAAACCATCTCGACCGCAGAAAGGGCCATAATAACATCAAAGGTATCAACATACCCCATGTGTGAAATCCTGAATATTTTTCCCTTCAGATGATCCTGCCCTCCAGCAGCAGTTACCCCATACGACTGACGTAGCAGAGAATAGACCTTCTGCCCATCAATACCATCAGGTGCCTGAATTGCCGTAAGCGCGTTACTCGGAGACTCCTTGGGAAAAATGGCAAGGCCCGCTTCCCTCACCCCTTCGCGCATAGCGTTGGCAAGGCGCGCATGACGTGAGAAAATTTTCTCTAGTCCTTCCTCTTTCAGCATACGCAACGCTTCTTTCAACCCAACAATCATACTTACTGCAGGAGTAAAGGCTGTCTGTTGCTTACGTTGAGACTCAGCTTCTTTCTTAAAGTTATAGTAAAAATATGAATTGTTCGCCTTGTCTGCAAGTGCCCACGCTTTCTTGCTAACACTCACAAACGCCAAACCAGGAGGAAGCATCAAGGCTTTCTGCGACCCCGTTATGACCACATCAATGCCCCATGCATCTGTGCGAATATCAAACACTCCCAAGGCAGTAATTGCGTCAACCACAAGAATTGTATCCGCAAGAGGACAAATAATATCCGCGATAGCCTGCGTATTGTTGGCAACCCCAGTCGATGTCTCACTCGCCTGAATAAAAACGGCTTTGGTATCAGGGTTCTTTTTCAGCGCATCCGCGATCTGACCGGGATCGACAGAATGGCCCCATTCCACTGCAATTTCATCAACAACAACGCCAAAAGACTTACAAATCTTACCCCATCGTTCTCCAAACTTCCCCATGTTAACTACAATCGCTTTATCCCCAGGTGACAGGAAATTTGCAACTGATCCTTCCATCCCCCCTGTCCCAGAAGAAGCTAAAACCAACACGTCGTTTGTAGTCTGGAACAGCCACTGAAGATCGGCCCGAACTTGTTCAAACAACTCAATAAAATCAGGGGCCCGGTGATGAATCATTGGGCTTGCCATTGCCAACAACACTTCCGGAGGCACTTGGGTTGGTCCTGGTGCAAACAGGTAACGTTTCTGCATACTACGACTCCTTTTTAAGTGGATCAGCGACGCTATCATAGGCCCTAGACCCTGTCAAGAAAGCTCGCAAAGAGCACCTGATGCCAATTTCTTCCATCAGAAATCGCATCAAAAAACAGTACACGCCTTGAACACCAATATTTGACACCAGATTTTGGCATATTACGAGGGTTGTTCACCTTGACCATGTTCCATCCCTATGCTAGGTTGACTGCCACGCAAACAGCACTGACATCGTGGAGGTTTCGTGCTTTCAGACTCGATACAAACAGGCCTCACTTTTGACGATGTTTCGCTAGTTCCAGCTGCCTCTTCGGTTGTTCCAGCCGACGCAAACACCAAGACATTTCTAACCCGTAAATTACAGATTAACATTCCTATCATCAGCGCCGCCATGGATACGGTGACGGAATCCCGTCTCGCCATCGCCATGTCCCGAGCAGGTGGTATGGGGATCATTCATCGCATGATGAGCCCCGAGGAACAGGCAAATGCCGTAGACATGGTCAAAAAATCGGAGAGTGGAATGATCACTGATCCAATTACGCTCTCGCCGACACATACCATTCGGGAAGCCCTCACACTCATGGAGACGTATTCCATTTCGGGCGTTCCCATTACTAAAGACAAAAAACTAGTCGGAATTCTGACTAACAGGGATCTCCGATTTGAAACCAGGATGGAATTACCAGTAGCCCAAGCAATGACGCAATCCAAGCTTGTTACCACTCCAATAGGTACAACGCTTGAAAAAGCCAAAGACATCCTTCATGAACATCGCATTGAAAAACTTTTAGTGGTTGATGACAACTTTGAGCTGAAAGGTCTTATCACCATCAAGGATATACAAAAACGTATTCAATACCCCAATGCGTTCAAAGACTCCCTTGGGCGCCTTCGTGTCGGCGCGGCGGTCGGCATTGGAGAAGATGCCGAGAAACGAGCACCCAGCCTTCTCAAAGCTGGGGTTGATCTTGTCGTTGTCGATACCGCGCACGGTCATGCGCAATCAGTTCTTGATACAGTGCGTATGCTGAAGAAAACCTACTCAGATCTCCAAATCGTTGCAGGAAACGTCGCTACCGCCGAAGCAACTAAGGCCTTGATTGACGCTGGAGTAGACGGAGTCAAAGTCGGAGTTGGGCCAGGGTCAATCTGTACCACTCGAATTGTCGCAGGCGTTGGAGTTCCACAACTAACCGCCATTGCTAATTGTGCAGCGGAGGGGAAAAAACATGGTATTCCCGTTATTGCCGATGGTGGAATCAAGCACTCTGGCGATATAGCAAAAGCGATCGCTGCGGGCGCAAGCTCAATTATGCTGGGTAGTCTCCTTGCCGGGACAGAAGAAAGTCCAGGTGAACTGGTGCTCTTTCAAGGACGATCATACAAAACATATCGTGGAATGGGGTCCCTCACAGTAATGGAACACGGAGGACGCGATCGCTATTTTCAGAAAGATCAAGAAACATCAAAGCTTGTACCAGAAGGAATTGAAGGACGCGTCCCATATAAAGGTTCGCTTGCTGCCGTAATTTACCAACTTGTTGGCGGATTGAAATCCGGAATGGGCTACTGCGGATGTGCTTCTATTCCAGCATTACAGAAGGATGCTCACTTTGTTCGTATTACACACTCTGGACTCCGCGAAAGCCATGTCCACGACATTATCATCACTAAGGAAGCTCCCAATTACCAAACAGAATGGAGCGTATAGAATGACGATGTGGAATAAACATAGTGGGCATAGCATCGAATCAGGATAATATCCTGATTCTAGACTTCGGCTCCCAATACACACAGCTCCTTGCTCGTCGTGTTCGGGAAGCCAACGTCTATTCTTCAATCCTCCCTTTTAACGCCTCAATGGCGCAAATTAGGCGCTTGCGTCCGAAAGGACTCATCCTATCAGGCGGCCCCGCCAGCAGTTACCTCCTTGGCGCTCCAAAGACCTCGCAAAAACTCTTTTCACTCGGTATCCCCATTCTCGGGATTTGCTACGGAATGCAAGTCATTGCTCAGACAAAGGGTGGCAAGGTAAACCGCACTTCGGATAGGGAATACGGACCGGCAATACTGAAGATTGACGATACCTCAGATATTTTTCACCAGATTGGGGGCAAAAAAATGCATACCCCAGTATGGATGAGTCATGGAGATCGTATCGATCGTCTCCCCTCTGGATTCACATCAATCGCACATACTGCCAATGCGCCCATTGCGGCAATGCGCGATAAAACACGTCAAGTGTTTGGATTGCAGTTTCACCCGGAGGTCGTCCATACCCCCAAAGGGACGCAGATCATCCGTAATTTTGTCCATCGTGTATGCGGATGCCTGGAAACGTGGAACACAACATCCTGGATTGACCCGATGGTTGCGACGGTGCAAAAACAAGCTCCCTCAGGCCGCATCATCTGCGCACTCAGCGGTGGAGTCGATTCCACTGTGGCTGCAAGCCTCACTCATCGTGCGGTTGGCAACCGTCTTACCTGCATCTTCGTGAACAACGGGTTATTGCGGGCGAATGAAGCGCAGACTGTCCTTGCAAGTTTACGAACACACTTGAACCTGAATCTTCGTTATGTCGATGCCAGTGCCCAATTTCTCCGTGCACTTAAAGGCGTGGAAAACCCCGAACGGAAACGAAAAATTATCGGGCGCGAATTCATTCGTGTATTTGAAGCTGAGGCAAAGACCATCAATGCACAATCAAAAGAGAGTCCTGTCACCTATCTTGTTCAAGGAACCCTGTACCCAGACGTCGTGGAAAGCGGTGCCACCCTCGGACCATCTGCCGTCATTAAGACACATCACAATGTCGGTGGACTACCGACACGAATGAAACTCAAAGTCATTGAACCACTTCGCGACCTGTTCAAGGACGAAGTACGCCGTTTAGGCGCCGAACTCGGCCTTCCAGGTGCTATGATTTGGCGACAACCATTTCCCGGCCCCGGATTGGCAATTCGAATTATTGGTCCGGTAACACGACCATCTCTGAAGATTCTACGGGAAGCTGACGTGATCGTCGGAGAGGAGGTTCGTCCGGCAGGATTAGGTCGCAAGGTATGGCAAGCCTTTGCAGTCCTTATTCCGGTCAAAACAGTGGGTATTCGAGGGGACAAGCGATCATATGAACACGTGATAGCGATTCGTGCTGTGCAAAGTGACGATGGCATGACCGCGGATTGGGTCCGACTCCCACACGACATGCTCGGGCGTATTGCTCACCGCATTACAAACGAAGTCAAAGGCGTCAACCGCGTCGTCTACGATCTCAGTACAAAACCCCCAGGTACAATCGAGTGGGAGTAGTTATTATTATATAAATTATTGATTAGTTAAGAAGTTCTGGGTGGTATGAATTCCATGAAATAAACCTTTTCTTTGATTTTATAGAGACGTAACTTGTCCTGCCCATACCTGTCAAATGTCTCTTTAGTAACTGGGGCTAGAGGTTCCAACGCACCACTCTCTTGTAGTTTTAATTTGATCCATTTTTCAAAAACATTCAGATTCCCTGTTGATCTTAGGTTCTTATGATTAGAACCCTGAGTTTTACATTCAAAAGAATACCCATCATCGGTAATAACTTTAAAGTGTCCCTTTGGACAAAGAGGATTGTCTATTGTCTCACTATCAACAACTAACTCTCCCTCAAACCAGTTTCTGGGAATCATGATCTATATTTTGTTCCTACAAAAGTTATAGATAAATTAGGCCAAGAATCTATCTCGGTTAACAAAGTTATGTTCACGAAAAATAATTCTGCTGAGGATACCGATATGAAAAGAAATTCGTTTGCGGGCATTGAAGCAAAAGTCCATCAAGATTCTAATAAGAAAACGTTTAACTTTGACGAAGCACAACTAGATAGCACTGAAAACAACAACTTTGTTTTGGGGCTTTTAAATTCGTTTAGAAAAATTTCGCACAATGAACATGATGGAACGGGAGAATGGCGCTGGCTTCAAAAGAATAAGCAGAACAATTTTATTAACGCTTTATTGGAGAAAAACACAGAAGTTGTCTCTCAATTTTTAACCAATATGTTTAAAAATCAGGCAACGTATGGGTATTTGAGCCCTTCCTTTTCCGATGCACTTCATGCTACGCAAAAAGTTGCATCAGACATATTGTGTAACTTAGATAGTTGTTTTGAATTTTCAGATATCACTGATATCACGCCTTTAGTTTCTAAATATGGAAACCCTTACGAATTAAAGGTTGGAGAACACTCCATTTTGCCAGATACACCGCGTCATTATTATTATAGTTATAATGTATTTCGTTTGCTGAAAGATAACTTCGCCCCTCATTTAGTTGAAATAGGAGGAGGTTATGGAGGGTTGTGTCTGCAGAATTGGAAGCGGTTTGATGGAAATTGTACAATTGTAAATGTAGATCTATTTCCAGCATTAGTCACAGCATATTTCTATTTAACCAAACATGGTGTTCCCGTAAATTTGGTTTCTCAAAAGAACGGTGTGGTGAAGAAAAACATGGTTAATTTAATTAGTGCAAATGACAGCAGCATTCTTTCGAAAATAGTTCCAAAAAGTGATATTAATTTTTAATAGCCGCTCTCTTTGTGAAATGGATCCAGAAACAATTTCAACTTATTTTAAATTTATTAATTTTTGTGATGTTAAGTTTTTTTTACCATGAGAATTCCAACTACTTACTTTTTCAAAATTCAGAAAGACACATTGAAATAATGGGAGATGATTTTCCGATAGACAAAACAAAATTTAATCTAAAGTCTAAATACATAACACCATTCACTGGTGGAAATGGTAGATACAGAGAATACATTGATGAAGTTTTTTAGATTAAATGGAATCAATAATTAGTGATAAAGTTTTGAATAATTGAGATGAAAATAGAACGTTTTTCATTCTTAAGATTATATTTTTATCGGAAGCTTCTACCTATTGATCAAAGAAGTTCCACAGCGTTACCCATCATTCACATCAATATAACGTTGTGTTGTTTAAATGATTTTATGTGATGCTAACTCTGCTATCACACGCACACTGACTCCACTTACAGCAAGTTTTGTTATGAATGTTCGTCTACCACTATGCGAAACTTGCTCCAACAATGCCACCTCGCTCATAAATTCGCTTTAACAGTTGTGTAAGTGCGTTTGCGTTAAATCGCTTTATAAATATCGTTTGAGTGCTGTCTTTGCCTTCTTATTTACAAATACCATTCTACTTTCACTTCCTTTTGTCTCTTGAGCAGTTAAAGGACGAAAAAAGCGAAGAAATTAAACAAGTGAAGAAACTGATAAATGATTATCAGATTACGATGGGTAGCATTTGTAAGGTTATCTACACTTCGTTTGATAGCAAGGGCAAAGGCCTACAAGCCAATTTATCAAACGTAAAGCCAAAAGAGAAAAAGCAATGATGATATGCTAAAATATAGGAGCGGTGTTTTAGAAAAACAGGCCTCTTGAGTGAAAATACCCTAACCCCAATGGTGAGAATTCAGAAGATCATCGCCGATGCCGGAATCAGTTCCCGCCGGGCAGCGGAACGCCTCCTACTCCAAGGTCGCATCATGGTGAACGGACAGATCATCAACGAATTGGGGACAAAGGTTGATCCTTCCCGAGATCATATTCGTGTTGATGGAAAACTGATCCCGCATTCACAACCAAAAGTGTACATGATCCTTCACAAACCACAGGGGTGCGTAAGCACCATGCATGACCCGGAAGGACGAAAGACCATCAAAGATTTTTTTCGCACGTCATCGCTACGAATATATCCAGTTGGCCGATTAGACTTTAATACTGAAGGCCTTATCGTACTCACAAATGACGGTAATTTTGCCGCACAATTGCTCCACCCGCGTTATCATATCCCGAAAACATACGTGGCAAAGGTTTCAGGGGTTCTTTCGGATCAGAACATTGCACAGTTGCAAAAGGGCGTGATACTTGATGATGGTATGACCGCTCCCTGTCGCATCAACAAAATCAAGAAACTCCCCACCAGCTCATGGCTTGAAATCACGCTCTTCGAGGGCAGGAAACGGCAGATTCGGCGCATGATGGAGAGCGTGGGATGTTCAGTCATCCGTTTGAAACGTATCGGGTTTGGATCGCTGCGTCTTGGGACTCTCCCGCCAGGACAAAGTCGACCGCTTGAACCGGAAGAACTCGCGCAGATTCGTACTGTGCTCACTCGTTCCTCAAAACGATCACGCCCCAACACTCATTGACATGATGACGCGAACACATCACTGCGGCGACTTGCGCAAAGAACATGCAAGCCAAAACGTCACACTCATGGGATGGGTGCACCGGCGACGCGACCACGGAGGATTGATTTTCATCGATCTTCGTGACCACACCGGCATTACCCAAATCGTCTTCAACCCCGATATCGACGCCACAAGCCACACCGACGCCCATACCTTACGATCAGAATACGTTCTTGCGGTAACCGGAACAGTTATGATCCGCCCAGAAGAGACTGAGAATCAAGCAATCTCAACCGGTGAGATTGAGGTATTCGTCAACAAGCTTGATATTCTCAACATCTCAAAAACACCTCCCTTTCTCCTTGAAGATGACTCTGGAGCCGACGAACCCATCCGTATGAAGTATCGCTACCTTGATCTCCGGCGCGCTCCCATGCAACGCGCTTTACGAATGCGGCACAAGAGCCTTCACATGATTCGAGAATACCTTCACGCTCAAGATATGATTGAAGTCGAAACGCCCATCTTGACTAAAAGCACCCCTGAAGGCGCACGTGATTACTTGGTTCCCAGCCGTACCCATCCTGGGGCTTTTTTCGCTCTTCCGCAATCTCCTCAGTTGTTCAAGCAATTGCTCATGATTTCCGGAATGGATCGCTATTATCAGATCGCACGGTGTTTTCGCGATGAAGATCTCCGGATGGATAGGCAACCAGAATTCACACAAATTGATATTGAGTGTGCCTTTGTTACCCGTGAGAATATGTTCGAGCTTATCGAACCCATCATCGTGAAACTTTTCAAGGAATTTCGCCAGGTCGATGTCCCACAGCCATTCCCACGTATGAGCTACCAGACAGTCATGGACCACTATGGATCAGATAAACCAGACATCCGATACGATATGCTCTTGCAGGACGTAAGCCACATTGTCGCAGACTCAGGCTTCAAGGTTTTTAAGGATGCCATTGCCAAGGGCGGAGTAGTGAAAGGTCTTTCGATCTCTGGAATGGCCAATGCCTCACGTGGTGAAACTGACGGTCTCACCGCAACCGCCCAAAAACTTGGGGCCAAGGGCCTTGCCTGGATCAAGATAATAGATGAGGTGTTTGAATCACCAATTCTTAAATTCCTCGGAGAACCTGCCGCGCAAGAACTGGCAAAAACCCTCGGAGGAAAACCCGGTGACTTGCTTATCTTTGTGGCTGATCAATATGACGTCGCAGTCTCCGTGTTGGGAACACTGCGCATCGAGTTGGCGACACAGCACAACGTCATTCCCAAAAATACGGTTACTCCACTGTGGGTCACAGACTTCCCTCTTGTTGAACAAGGACAAGGTGAAACCCGCTATACGGCTATTCACCATCCCTTTACTGCACCACTTGATGAGGATATTGACAAACTAGCCGCCGACCCAACAAAGGCCAAAGCCAAAGCCTATGATCTGGTAATCAACGGATACGAAATTGGTGGAGGAAGTATCCGTATACATCAACACGATATTCAGCAAAAAATGCTCACCCTCCTTGGAATTAGTGAGGCCGAAGCACACGCAAAGTTTGGGTTCTTGCTTGATGCACTAGAATTTGGTGCACCTCCGCACGGAGGCATTGCGATCGGATTTGATCGTCTAGCCATGCTACTTACCGAGTCTCCCTCAATACGAGATATCATCGCATTTCCAAAAACCCAATCCGCCACCTGCCCACTAACAGATGCGCCGTCTTCTGTCAGTTCCACACAACTCCGCGAAGTCCATCTCAAAACACTAAAACAAGCCCCCACGACCCCGGAATAGCTCCCAATACGAAGACTCTTCCCAACCTTATTCTGGTTAAGACGGTTCCATCCAATACTGTGACACAAAATACGGTCAATCAGTTACTGAGCCTCTCCAATAAAACCTGAGTTGATCGCATGATCAGGAAAAATTTGTTTGTATGCTATGTTCAACACAAACATGGCGAGAGCACAACACAACCTCAATGAGGTAATAGGGTTTATCTAGAAAACTGTCTGTGTTGAAATGAGAAACTACTAAGATATCTGCTGGGCCTACAGTAAATGAGGGTAGCGATGAGCCAAAATAGAGCAGACCACTATTTCAGCGTTTCTTTTGTCAGTTAGCCTTCTGCTTCCACGCAGTAGATTCCCCATTTTCCTGCCACCAAGGTAACTCATAGAGTTCCATATAGCGAGTTCCAATCACTGCCCAGTCTAACTCTTTAACGAACGCAAAGGCATTGTTGGTCAACTCATGGCAGTGAGCTGGACTGTTGATCAATTTCGCAATTTGTTCCACCATTTCCTCAACTTCATCGACCATCACCAGATGTTTTCCATCTTCGACTGGAAGCCCTTCAACCGCTTTTCTGGTGGCGACAACAGGAATGTGTGCCGCGAAATAATCGAGAACCTTCATCCGAGTACCTCCACCAGCAGTGAGCGGAACCACAGCAATGTCACCACGTTTGAGATGCGACGCAATATCATCAACTGGCCCCACAAAGGTCAAGGCTGGATGTGGAGATTTCACCGGAGGACTATCCCCAATCGCCAGGCAAATTACATCGTGCCCACTCTTCTCAAGTGCAGGAAGAATCACGGTGCCCAAAGCCATCACTGCCTGCAAATTTGGTGCGTAAGAATACGGCCCATGGTACACCAAGACAGGTGCACGGGAAGAAGAAGCAATACTCACTTGCGACACTATTGAAGATTTGCTAGTGAACCGCTCGAGGTCTACACCATGGGGAATAACAGTAATTTTTTCTGGTTTCACGCCCGCCTCACCGAGTGCGACCTGATCAACAGCCGAAACGGCAATGACATGGTCAGCCCGATTACACAGACGTACTTCAAGATCCAGAAGAAATTGTCGAGTTTTTGACGACACTTCTTCTGTTTCAGCAATTCGTGAAAACTCGACGTTGTGCTCAACAAGAGAGACTTTGCCTCCGAAGAACCACCGGGCAATAAGCGCCGGTCGAAGAAAAGCGGGAAACTCTGCCTGATACAAAGTAATACGATGTTGATACGCAACAAACAAAGTCCGCGCCCACATATTCAGGTCATAAAGTGCATAGAAAAGATAACATTCGTTAGAGGGAATCCCGCGATACTGCAATACGTATTGAAAAACCGGGTTAAGAGGTAAAGGAAAAAACTGAAGTAACTTGGGATAGTATCGCTGATGTATTTCACCACGAATAAATGAAAAGTACTTAGTACGATCTGTTGTAATGAGCAAAACTTGATCACAGTGACGAGAGAGCGATCGCGCAGATTCAACAATTCTCACTGCAGCACCATGATGAACGGGAAAAATATCGGCACGAGTAATGATTGCAATGTTTTTCGCATCCTTCCCAGAAAACAGAGGTTTCAGGATAACACGGTAGATTCGCTCTGGAATCCGCCATATCCACCGAAGTATGCCTCGAATTCCTAACGCCAAAACCCTATGTTCTAACTGTTTTTGGGCTTCTATCAGGAGCCGAAACTGCTCATGTATACCTTCCTGATGATCTTGGATTGTCTGCTCAATTTGGTTGAGCTTCTGCTCAACAGAAACAAGATGTTTTGCCTGACGATCAAGGCATTCTCCTTGCTGTAACAACATACGTGTGTGCTCACGAAACTCGCCCTCAAGCCTCTGTTGCTTTTCCAAAACAGTCATCAGAACGTTCGGATTCCGATGAAAAATCTTTGGTTCAACACAATATCGGTAAAGAGGCTCGGTCGTACGATCCCAGTTGTACCGCTCATGAACCAACCGTTGGGCATTGACGCTCCGCGCAATAAGCTGATCAGGATTAGCAAGAATGTCTTCGACCAAATCCTCCAACACGACTGAATCATCATCAGTATCAATCACCCATCCTGCTTTATATGACTCAATATCCGATGCAATGGCCAAATAGTGGTTGCAAATAACAGGAAGACCACAGCGAAGATACTCAATAATGCGATACGAAAAACTAAGTTCACGCTCCAGGTTTCGCGCTGAAAGATCAACAGCTACATGCGCACTCAAAAAGGTTTCTTCCATCTCGTCGTAAGGGAGAAGCGACTTGACTATCAAATGCTGATTTGATGCCAATGCGTCGGTAAAGCTTGAGGTGGAAAAGTCCTCCCCGGCTAACGGATAGGACCCACCAATGACAAGCAAATGCCCCTTCCCATAACGCTGCAGCACAGTCGCAATACGGTTAAGATAACCAGACGGACGTTGCCATGGCCACAAGACTCCACCATAGACAAACGTAATGTCTCCTGAAGTATCCCGTGCGCGCTGTAACATTTGAGGATTCGCCGAGATAGGAATGACGTCGATAGGATCATTGACCTCATCAACTCCACTCAACATCAACCACGATAAGTAGAATGTTTTCTGCTTTTCCGTGCTACAGAGAAAATGGTTTCCACGACCAAGCGCTTGCATATAACGCACCATTTCGGAGTCGACCGTAGCATGCGTCGACCGTTGAAATTGCATTTCAAGCAAACGCGGCGCAATCAGATCAAGAACGATGGGAATCTCCAGCTGTGCAGAAAGTAAATCGACGAGTTCCCAATTGATCACTACGATCACATCGGGTTTCACACGATAAATTAATTCGTTAAGTTCCAACGGTCCATCAAAAAACGCAACATCAAAGTCAGATGTAATAGAGGCTTCCCAGCCAGGTCGAATAGTATCCGCGGGTGTAGCGTAAGTTACACGACATCCACGGTGTTGCAACCCTTGGACTAATCCCCACGCCCGAACACCATTCCCTGTCACAGGATAGCCCTTTATTGGATACAACCCATGCACGAGGAAAAAAACATGAGGCCTTTTCAATACAATCACTTGGTGGTACCTTTTTGCAATACGATCTGCATACCTGCACAACTAAAATCAGATTTGTCTCCATGTCGATCACGAAGACGCTGTTCGATTTCAAGCGGAACGGCAATGTCCCAACTTTTTTCCAAATGCAACACCTCCAACGGAGACTGCCTCATATAATCACAAATCTCATGATGAAACATGCGGTTAATATGAGAATGATCAAATACTGCTTTTACAAGATGATTTGCCGTTCGATCATCCCAAAATTTCATTAACTTTGTAGTCAATTCACTCCGATCATATAAAAGGTGATCAAAGTCATCCAGGGGATTGAGATCTGGGTTATCAAACCGAAAGATCTTATCATCAAGATTACACCAAATATGATGTCCAACCGCGGACGACCAGATTGGTCCAAACTGGGCATACATAATCCCCTCTGGTTTGAGAAGACGATACATTTCATGCATAGTTACATCGAGATTGTGAATATGTTCGAACGTCGCAATGTTGAGAAGCACATCAAAGCTATTGTCTCGATATGGAAGCGACAACACATCTCCATATGCATGTACAAGCTTTTTAGAGAGCACACGAAACCAGTCTTTTCGCTTCCAGACATCAATACCCAAGGCAAATTTCACGCCTCTTTCTTCAAGCGCAACAAGAACATTGCCTCCTTCATCACTTCCCACTTCAAGTATGGTCTTCCCTTGAATATCAACAAATGATACAAGCCCATTAATTGAAATTTCTTGATAATCTGCAAGCGGCACAGTATGTGCTTGCACACCAAGGAACCGCTGAATCCTATTGACAGTATTTTCTCCAAGCACAAGACGAAGAAGATTGAGAACAACCTTCTTAGAAGACGGACAAGTTAAAGAGTTTGCACGCGAAACACACGCTGTAGCCGAAACGAGATCATCCACATCAATCCGACTACCATCCTTCGGAGTTACAATCGGGAGCAATGACGCTAGGGCTGCTAAATTACGATCCTCAGCCATTTCAAGCACAGGGTAAGAAAAGCAGGTCACGCACAGTCCTGAGCATAACAATGACTATAATTCGAGTCAATCAGGCCTTTATAATCACAAAACTAGCATCATGTCGTCTGGGGTTAATTATATCTATCACAAGATGAGTATCCATCCCAAAATAACATGAAACATTGGCAAAACCATTGCCAAATGAGGTAAGAAGAAAAAACTCGCATATTGAAAGTACAGGACGATGAGTTACGTAGACAAAACTAGAAAGCATCCGGTTCTCCGGAGAGGGTCATCATTGGCTCAGATCATTGGGGCTTCTCTACCACACCGTCCCACGAGACCCCAACGTCACACTGCACCTCGGGGAAAATTTTTCTCCTCCTATTATTCATATTATTTCTTGACAAATCTTGAGACAATCTACGTAACTCAGGGTTGCTTGGCAACCCTATTGTTTTCAGAGTGTAGCTGCATTTGAAGCCAAAACATGACGACAAACAATGAGAGTCTGTAGCATGTCATCTTCAGGACACAATAGTTGAGACGTACGACATGACAAAGACCAAGATACCTGCAACTATAGTGTGTAACTCAAGAAACAGCAGAACGCCACTCACCGGAGTACAACGATATACTCAAGAATTACTGCAGCGAGCTCCTGAAGGAGTCAAGACAATCACACCATCGTATCCATTGGCAGGAGCTTCAGGCCATCTGTGGGAACAATGCGTACTACCATTTCACGCTCAAGGAAGAACTCTGTGGAGCCCAGGAAACACAGGTCCCCTCATAACCAAAAAGCAGGTAGTTACCATTCATGACCTCGCAACCATTGACCATCCAGAGTGGTTCAGCCAACGTTTCTCTACTTGGTACAACTTTCTTCTTCCCAAACTCGTACAACGAGTAGCCCACATCATTACAATCTCAAATTTTACAAAACAACGCCTTATTGAACGATGTGCGGTTTCCGAAAACCATATTTCTGTCATCCCAAACGGCGTTGCAAAATCATTCATACCTCAAACCCCATCCACAATTCGACACATGCGTGAACGCCTCAAGATACCCTCGGAACATTATTTACTTGCCATCAATTCGCTTGACCAAAGAAAAAACATTGACCGTCAACTCTCAGCATGGAGAAATATTCAGAATGACATTCCCAGCGATCTGTGGCTAGTATTATTTGGTGGAACCGAACCCTCAAACATTTTTTCCCATTCATACCCTCGCAACATCCCTTCGCGAGTTCATATTGTCGGCTACGTTCCCGACAATGTACTTGCCCCATTGTACGCAGGGGCCATCGTATTTCTCTACCTGAGCATGTATGAAGGTTTTGGACTTCCAGTACTCGAAGCCATGGCGAGTGGCACCCCAGTACTAACAAGTAACCTGAGTGCTTTACCTGAAATAGCTAGAGACAATGCCATCTGCGTCGACCCCTATCGTGAAGACGAAATCTCATCGGCATTACTTTCCCTTATTCAAGACACATCTCTTCGTGAGGCTCTTTCAGAAAAGGGCCGTACACATGCTTCCCTATTCTCATGGGAAAAGAGCGCCTACATGACATTTAATATTTTAAAGGACATTTCATAACATGAGGCTTAACACAAAGAGAACTCTGTGATTGAAGGAGAACTCAAAAACATCTTCAGAAAAACGTCCGTACGCCTTGTTCTGGCCGTGTGCTATCATCCAAAACTGACAAATATGGATCTATGGCCACAGCAATGAATTGCGGTAAGAAGCATCAAGTGAAGCCTACTGCTCTGATCATCGCTCCTGATTATCCTTATCCTCCTTCCGAGGGCGGACTTCTTCGTGTTTACCACCTGATCGCCTCATTGGGGGACACCTATACCGTTGATCTACTTACACTGAGCGGCCCCACATCATCAACACCCTTTGGCTACCCTCCACTCGATCGATGGTGTCAAAGAATCGATGTTATTCCAGCTATATTTCCGAAG
>CEQE01023686.1_pt1 | contig 15444 bp, 14 predicted proteins | sample 356201 | NCBI WGS metagenome assembly CEQE01 (sample SAMEA2619970, study PRJEB7988) | marine metagenome | biome: marine biome (ENVO:00000447); feature: mesopelagic zone (ENVO:00000213) & marine oxygen minimum zone (ENVO:01000065); material: "saline water (ENVO:00002010), including plankton...
CCCTCAGCAGTACGAACGAACAGCCGCGCGATCGAAGGTCATGACACCTCAGCAATCGAGCGGCTGGGAGCGCTCACACACCGCCGTCGCAAGCACCCTCCAGCGGCCATCACGAAGGCGGGGGCCGCCGATGAGGGTCAAGGCTCGGGCCCGTCTCAAGGTGCCGTCAGGGCACTCTGCGGCCCGCTACGCGCCATTCCCGTGCTCACCGGGCAGTCACCCGACGGCCCTTGGGAACGGCCGCAGTGTACCAAGGGCCTAGCCCTTGGGGCAAGATGAAAGTGCGCCACAAAATGTGGTATTCGCCCAGCGATTCCGGGCTGGTCTAGGTCTAGGGCTCGACTGGCTGCCCAGGCCGCGCCAGGCGTGTGAGGGCCTCGGCCTTGTCGAAGAGCGTCAGCGCGAACTTCGCCTGCGGGTCGACCTCGACGAGATGCCGGCGAGCGTCGACCTCGCCGAACAGGTCGAGGTCGATCGTGTAGCGGATCATCGCTCGCACGAACGCCGCGTCATCCGCCAGGGCGTCGACGTCGATGGCCACGCGCTCCTGGGCGAGGAACTGCATGAAATCGTCGACGATCTCGTCCGTCATGTCGAAGTCGCGGTCCACCAGCACCCGATCGCGCCCCTGCTCACGGATGCGCGTGTCGCCGATCGCCGAGTACTTCTGCGCGTAGCGCGGGAACGCCTGACGCGCGAACAGTCGCCGCCCGATCGGCGTCGGATCGAAGCCCTCGACCGGACCGGCCATGAATTCGTCCGGCTCGATGCCGCCCGCGCTGTACACCTGCCGACCCGCGTCGGTGTACTTGAGGTCGGTACTCGAGTGCTGACGATCGGCTTCCTGGTCGCGCATCGAGTACATCAGGTACTCGTCGAATGTGCCATCCCACGGCCGCTGGATGAGGCGACCGCTCGGCGTGTAGTAGCGTGCCGTGGTCAACGCCAGACCGGCCCCTTCGCTCACCCGGTAGATCGACTGCACCAGGGCCTTACCGAACGTCGTCTCACCGACGATCAGTCCGCGGTCGTGGTCCTGGATGGCGCCGGCCACGATTTCCGACGCGCTCGCGCTGTTCCGATTCACCAGGACGACCAGCGGGAGGTCGGTGAAGTCGCTCTCCTCGCTCGCGTGGTAGTCCTGATCGGAGTTCGGAATCCGACCGCGCGTGTAGACGATCATGTCGCCGCGCGGCAGGAACCGGTTGGCCACGCGGATCGCCTGGTCGAGCGGCCCGCCGGGGTTGTCCCGTAGGTCCAGCAGCAGCTGCTGCATCCCCTGGCCGGCCAGATCCTCCAACGCCAGCCCGAGGTCGTCGTCGGTCGTTTCCGAGAAATCTCTCAGCCGGACGTAGCCGGTCGAGGCATTCACCATGAATGCGCCCCGAATCGTCGGGATGCTGACCTCGTCGCGCGTCACCTCGAGCGGAATCAACTCGTCGTACCCCTGGCGGCGGATCGCGATGTTGACCGGCGACCCTTTCGGGCCACGCAGCCGGCGCACCGCCTGGTCGCTCGTCCAGCCCGAGGCGGACTCACCCTCGATTTCGGCGATCACGTCGCCCCGACGGATCCCCTCCTGGTGGGCCGGTGCCCCGTCGAAGAGCGCCATGACCGTGATGTCCCCGTCCTGCACCTGAATCGTGATGCCGAGGCCGTAGTAGCGGCCTTCCTGCCGTTCACGCATCTGGGAATAGGTGCGCGGATCCATGAAGCTCGAGTGCGGGTCGAGGGTCTGCAGCATCCCGTTGATCGCGCCGTAGACCAACCGATCGGTATCGACCTCCTCGACATAGTTGGCCTCGATCGCCGCCAGCGCGTTCGAGAACACCTTGTATCGCTCGGCGACGCGGTCCTGTGTCGCAAGCGCCCGGCCGCCGAACAGGCCGCCGACGAGCGCCGACACCACGACCACCATCACCGCCGCGGAGAGAGACTGGGCTGCACGCATGCAACGGATCGTACCAAATAAGCCCATAGTTCGCAATGAGTTCCGAGCACCGGCGCGGGGCTGCTGGCTTGACCGGGCGGGGGCACGTTTCTATAATGCGATCAGGTACGTGTACGCGCTGGCAGCCGACCACGGCGTGGTTCCGGCGCCGAGCGTTTCCCCGTCGCCGGGCACCGAATTGTCCGACCGAGGCACCGCCGAGACACTGGTTCTTAAGGAGCGTCAGGACATGTTTGGCTCAATCGGAATGCCCGAACTCATCATCATCTTCGTCATTGCCCTGATCATCTTCGGCCCCAGAAAGCTGCCGGAGCTGGGCCGATCGCTGGGCAAGAGCATCGGCGAATTCAAGCGCGCCTCCAACGATCTACGGAACACGCTGGAGGAGGAGATCCGAGTCGAGGAAACCAAGACGCCGGAGTCGACACCGACTGCGGCCTCGACGACGACGCCCTCCTCGGCGCCCAGTGTGACGACGCCAGAGCCGGCTCCGGTGCCGGCCACGCCGACAGCGCCAGCGTCCGAACCCGCGGCTCCGGCCGAGAGCGCTCCGGCAGAACCCCCGCCGAGCCAGAGCCCGTCCAACTCGGGCGCCTGAACGTCTCGCTGACCGAACTCGATGGCGTCGGATTCCGCCGGGGACTCGCACCCCGTACCCGCGCGACCGCAAGTGCCCGGCACGCCTCCGCCCGCCGAGGACGAAGAGGACTCCTCAGCCGGTCGGATGTCGTTTCTCGAGCACCTCGACGAACTGCGCAAGCGGCTCGTGTACGCCGCCTACGGCATCCTCGGCGGCTTCGTCGTCGCGTTCGCGTTCATCAAGTTCATCTTCGAGTTCATCATGGTGCCGCTGCAGGAGGTGCTGCCCCCTGGCGGGCGCCTCGTGTACACGGAGCCTGCCGAAGCCTTCTTCCTCTACATGAAGATGGCGGCGCTGGTGGGGCTCCTGCTGGCCATGCCGATCCTGGTGTCGCAGATCTGGCTCTTCATTGCCCCGGGCCTGTACTCCCACGAGAAGAGGTTCGCCATCCCGTTCGTGGCGTTCACGACGATCTTCTTCCTGGGCGGCGCACTGTTCTCGCACTACGCGGTGTTTCCACTGGCGTGGCGCTTCTTTGCCGGATTCACCACCGACTACATGGAGTTCCTGCCGCGCATCGCGCCGGTGTTCGCGCTCTACGTGAAGATGATGCTGGCCATGGGCATCGTGTTTCAGTTGCCCACCCTGGTGTTCTTCCTCGCCAAGCTGGGCCTCGTCACGCCGCGGTTCCTGGCGAAGAACACGAAATACGCGATCCTCATGATCTTCATCATCGCCGCCGTGCTGACGCCGTCGGCCGACCCGGTCACGCAGACCGCCATGGCCGCGCCGATGATGGTCCTCTACGGCATCAGCATTGGCATCGCCTGGCTGTTCCAGAAGAAGCGCCCCGAAGACTCTGAAGACGACGAGTAGGCGCGCCCCATAGGGCGATCTCACGGCGAAACGCGCCGGTTTCCCGTTGACTTTGGAGGATCCGTACGTTCTACTTAACTTCGGTCCATTCGGTCACGCGACTTCCGAGGGAGAGACGAACATGGCGAGGCGGTACTTGGGTCTCGCAGGCTGGGTGCTGGCGGTGCTGATGGTCGGCACTTCGCCGGCAGTTGCACAGTCAGCCGATGCCGACGATGACGCGGGCGAACTCGCCACGCGGCCGGCCACGACGACCTTCCTCGGGGATACCGGACTCTGGTTCGTACCGACCGGCGAGATTCTGCCCGACCGCAAGGTGTCGGTCTCGATCGGCCGCATCGGCTTCAACCGAGAGCAGGGCTTCACCAACGTTTCGCACTTTCCGATCACCTTCGGTGTGGGCATTCGAGATCGCGTTGAGCTGTTCGGCTCGTTTCGCACGGTCACGCGGATCGACCGCGACGTCCGTCCGATTTTCGGGGCCGATGGTTCGGAGTTCGGCGGCCTGACGAACGACGACCCGCTGATGACGACCGGCTGGGGCAGCGGCGTCGGGGACCTGCTCATCGGCGCGAAGGTGAATCTGACGTCGGAGCACCGGCAGCAGGGCGCCGCTTTCGCAATCCGCGCCGTGGCTCAACTGCCCACGGGTGACACCGACGAGGGGATCGGCACCGGCGAGCCGAGCTTCGAGCTCGACGCCATCGTCAGCAAGCACGTCAATGGGCGCGTCGAACTGTCCGGATTCGGTGGCTTCGCCATGCGCGGCGATCCAGACGGCTCGACGCTTTGCGCTGCCAATAGCCCTTGCGGCATCAATCTGTCGAACGGGTTTCGCTGGGGCGTCGGCGCCGGATTTTCAACGTCGAACGCCGTGCGCCTCTTCACCGAGCTACACGGCGAGGCCACCTTCGACGACGTCACGGTCGAGACGCCGTTCGCGGCCGAAGACGGCACCCTATCGCCGCTGCTCTCCCCCACCAGTGGCCCCCTGGACGCCACGATCGGAGTCCTCTGGCAGGCCTCGAGCGGCTTCTTCGCCGGCGCGGGCCTGAACATCGCCCTCAATCACGGCTCGAGATCCGATGCCGGCCAGGATTCGGCGAGCGGTGACAAGATGGACTTTCTCGTCCGTCTCGGTTACCACCCGGGCGTCCGGGTGTACGTGCTGCCGCCGCCACCGCCGCCACCGCCGCCACCACCACCGAGCAACCAGCCGCCGACGGTCACCGCGCGGTGCAACCCGTGCACCGTCAACGTTGGGGAGCGGTCGGAGTTGACCTCGCAGGCACAGGATCCCGACGGCGACGCCCTGAGCTACCGCTGGAGCGCCGGCTCGGGCAGCTTCGCCGACCCGACGGCGCCCGACACCGCCTGGACGGCGCCCGACGACGAGGGTGCCGTGCCGATCGCCGTCGCCGTCACGGACGGGCGCGGTGGAGAGGCCTCGGACACGGTCACCGTGGAGGTCGTCCGACCGGCCGTGCGGGAGTTCGTCTTCGAGGATGTGCACTTTGACTTCGACCGGTACTCGCTCCGGCCAAGCGCCGTGCGAGTGCTGGACGAGGCGATCGCCGCGCTCGAGGAGACCCCGACGCTACAGATCGAGATCGAGGGTCACACCTGCAACATCGGCACCGCGGAGTACAACCTCGCGCTCGGCGACCGCCGTGCGCAGGCCGTGCTCGACTATCTAACGAGCCGCGGCATCGGGGCCGGCCGGCTGCGGACGGTCAGCTACGGTGAAGAGCGGCCGGCGCACGACAACTCGCGGGAAGAGACGCGGCGCCTGAACCGCCGGGCGGCGATGGTCGTCCGCGTTCAGTAGTCGTCGACTGAAGCCGTTCAGGGAAGGCCCACGAGCGTCAGCGCGTCGCCAACCTCGACGCCGTGGGTCTTCGCGAACCCCGACACGACCTCCACCACATAGAGCGCGTCGGCCTCGGGCGAATAGGTCGGACACGGATCCGCCCGACACGGCGGCACTGAGTTCGCAATCGATACGACACGCCCGCCGGCGTCCACCCAGAGCATGTCCAAGGGAATCAGGGTGTCCTTCATCCAGAACGGATAGAACCCGCTGGCGTCGAACACAAAGATCATCCCTTCATTCTCGGCCATCGACTCACGGAACATCAGGCCGCGCTCTCGGGTCGCCGCCGTGTCGGCGATCTCGACCCGAACACGAGTGTCGTCGGGAAAAACCACCGCCCCGCTCGATCCGGCAGCCTGCTCCGCCGGACTCGGCCCTGAACACGCGACGAGGAGCGCGAGCGCGAATCCCACGCGTAGCATCGGCCCTCCCGGTTGGATGATCCGCTAGTACGCCTTCGCGAAGTAGGCCTGCTCGCGCGCGGGCGCGTCGCAGCGAACGCACGTTCCGCTCACATCGGCGGCCTGCATCGGCAGGTTTCGGATCGTCGCCTGCGTCTCGGTCTTGATCGCCGCTTCGCAGGCCGCATCGCCGCACCACGGCGCCACGACGAAGCCGGGCCGACCGTCCATCGTCGTCTTGAACTCCTCGTAGGATGCCGCGTGCGACGTCTGGTCGTCACGGAACTGGCGCGCGCGCTCGAACAAGTCGTGCTGAATCTCGCCGAGCAGCGCCTGGACACGCGTCACGAGTTCGCCACGGGGTATCGCCGCCTTGTCGCGCGTATCGCGGCGAGCCGACATGACCTGCGCCTTCTCGATATCCTTCGGACCGATCTCCAGCCGCACCGGAACACCGCGAAGCTCCCACTCGGCGAACTTCCAGCCGGGCGAGTGCTCATCACGCGCGTCCAGCTTCACACGCACGCCGGCCGCCACCAGCTCGTCGCGCAGCGCCTCGGCGTGCGGCAGCACCGTCTCCTGCCAGTTCCCCCGCAAGATCGGCACAATCACGACCTGATGCGGGGCGACATTGGGCGGCAGAATCAGCCCCGAGTCGTCACCGTGCGTCATGATGACGCCGCCCACCAGGCGCGTCGACAATCCCCAGGAGGTCTGCCAGACGTGCTGTACCGACTTGTCCCTGGCCTGAAACGTGATGTCGAACACCTTGGCAAAGTTCTGCCCGAGATGATGTGACGTCCCGGCCTGGAGCGCGCGCGCATCGCCCATGAGCGCCTCGATCGAGTAGGTGTGCACGGCCCCAGCGAACTTCTCGCTCTCGCTCTTCCGCCCCTCGATCACCGGCATCGCCAGTTCCTGTTCGGCGAAATCCTTGTAGACCCCCAGCATGCGGAGCGCTTCCTCCTCGGCTTCGCGCTCGGTCTCGTGGGCCGTGTGCCCTTCCTGCCAGAGAAACTCCGTCGTGCGGAGGAACGGGCGCGTCACCTTCTCCCATCGGACGACGTTGCACCACTGGTTCAGCAGCATCGGCAGGTCGCGCCACGATTGAATCCACTTGGCGTACATCATCCCGATGATCGCTTCGGACGTCGGACGCACCACGAGCCTCTCCTCGAGCGGCTCGTCGCCGCCCTGCGTCACCCACGCCACCTGCGGCGCAAACCCCTCGACATGCGCAGCTTCCTTTCGCAGCAGGCTCTCTGGAATGAGCAGCGGGAAATAGGCGTTGAGGTGTCCGGTGGCCTTAAAGCGCCGGTCCAGCGCCTGCTGCATCAACTCCCAGATCGCGTAGCCGTAGGGACGGATGATCATGCTGCCCTTCACCGGCGAGTAGTCCGCCAGTTCGGCTCGCCGCACCACGTCCAGATACCAGCGCGAGAAATCCTCCGACCGTGGAGTGATCTCCGTCACGAACGCGCCCTTCTTGTCCGCCATCGACCGCTGCCTCACTCTCCCGCCCCGACGTTGTCGGATGCATCACGCGAAAACTTGGATATGCTGCTATCCTACCATCTGATCATCTGAGCATCCGATCATCGGCCGACCGACCTCTCCGAACAATGAAGCTGACGCGCATCGACGTCGCCGCGGGCGCCCGCACCTATCAAGTGCAGATTGCGCACGGGCTGATCGAAAAGCTGGCGTCACTTATCGACGACGCCGCACCATCGGGTCGCCGATTCATCGTGTCGAACTCCACGGTGTGGCGGCTGCACGGGGCCGCGGTCAAGGCCGCGCTTCCGGATACCGAGGCGATCCTGATCCCAGACGGCGAACGCTACAAGACGATCCAGACGGTCGGTCGGATCTATGAAGCACTGATCCGCGCCGGAGCCGACCGCCAGACGACCCTGGTGGCCGTTGGTGGCGGCGTGGTAGGCGATATCGCCGGCTTCGCGGCCGCCACGTTTCTCCGCGGCATCGCGGTCGTGCAGGTCCCGACGACGCTGCTCGGACAGGTCGACAGCGCGGTCGGCGGCAAGGTGGGGGTCAACCACGCCCTGGGCAAGAATCTGATCGGCTCGTTCCATGCGCCCGCGACCGTGCTCATCGACCCGGCAGTGCTCACGACCCTGCCGCGGCGGGAGTTTCGAGCCGGGCTGTACGAAGTCGTCAAGTACGGGATGATCTCGAGCCACGACCTCTTCGCGCGGGTGGAACGCGAGCTCTCCGAACTCTTCGCCCGGAAACCCCGGGCCCTGGAGCCCGTGATCGCCGAATGCTGCCGGATCAAGGCCGCCATCGTCGAGGCTGACGAGCGTGAAGCGGGCCCGCGCCGCGCGCTGAACTTCGGGCACACCGTCGGACACGCCCTCGAAGCGATCACGAAGTACCGCCGCTTCCGACACGGCGAAGCGGTCGGATACGGCATGCTCGCGGCCTCAGACCTCTCCGAACGCCGACGCGAGCTGGCGCCGGACGCCCGACAGGCGCTCGCGGCTCTCATCACGCGCATGGGACCGCTGCCCTCAGTGACGGACCTGTCCTCGAAGCAGATCGTCGAAGCGATGAAGCGGGACAAGAAGGTCGTCGCCGGCAAGCTGCACTTCGTGCTGCCCTCGGCGATCGGCACCGTGACCACCGTGGACGACGTCACCACTCGGCAGATCGACGGCGCGCTGCGTCGGCTCGGCTTGCGGCGCTAGTCAGCCGCTAGCGGCGGCCGGCGGGTGCCCCGATCGCGTATTTCTTGATCTTTGCGGCGAGGGCCTTGGGGCTGACCTGTAGCTGCATCGCGGCCTCGGCGCGATTCCCCCCGGCCTCCTTCAGCACTTGCTGGATCTTCCGGCGCTCCACCTCCGCGGTGACCCGGCTGGTCGCGTCCGTCAGGCTGCCCGACAGATCCACCTGCGCCCAGAGGGAGGTGTCGGCGCCCGCGTCGTCCGCGCGCGGCAGCACGGACGACAGGTTGAGGTGCAGCGGCCGGATCGTGTCGCCGTCGGTGAGAATCACCGCGCGTTCGATGCAATTCTGCAGTTCTCGCACGTTCCCCGGCCAGGCATAGCCCTGGAGGGCAGCCGCGGCGTCTGAGGAGAGCGTCAATCGGGGCTTCCTGAGATCGGCGCAGAACCGCTCGATGAAGTGGCGAGCCAGCAAGGGCACGTCGCTCGAGCGCTCGCGCAGCGGCGGAATGGACACCGGGAACACCGACAGGCGGAAGTAGAGATCCTCCCGGAACTGCTTGGCCGCCACTCTCTCCTTGAGCCGTTTGTTCGTGGCAGCGACGACGCGAACGTCCACTCGCCGTTCGGTCGTGCCGCCGAGACGTTCGAAGCAGCGTTCCTCGAGCGCCCGCAGAATCTTCGCCTGCAACGCCAGCGGCAGATCGCCGATCTCGTCGAGGAACAGGGTCCCACGATCCGCGACCTCGAACTTGCCCAGCTTTCTGGCCACGGCGCCCGTGAAGGCGCCCCTCTCGTGACCAAACAGTTCCGATTCCAGCAGGGCGTCAGGAATCGCGGCGCAGTTAATCGCCACGAACGGTCGCTCGGCTCGGGGGCTGAGCGCGTGCAGTGCTCTCGCGAAGAGCTCTTTCCCGGTCCCGCTCTCACCCTCGAGTAGCACGGTCGTGTCGGTGCGCGCCGCGCGCTCGAGCGTCGCCAGAATCTTGGCCAGCTTTGGATCGTTGCCGATGATGTGCGGCATCCCCCGGCGAGCCGCCAGCTCTTCCTTCAGCGCGACGTTCTCGGTGACGAGCTGACGCTGTTCGATGGCGCGGGCCACCAGGAGACGCAGATGCTCGGGGTCGACCGGCTTGGCGAGAAAGTCGAGGGCCCCTTCCTTCATCGCGGCCACGGCGTCCTCGATGCTGCCGTAGGCCGTCATGACGATCACCGGCGTCTCGGGATCCTGCTCCTTCACGGCCCGCAGCACGCCAAAGCCGTCGCCCTGTGGCAAGCGAAGGTCCGACAGCACCACGGTCGGCCGAGTTGTGGCGAGCTGCTGCTTCGCTTCAACCTCGTCCCGCGCTTCGACCACGCCGTGGCCGTGGCCCTCGAGCGCGTGGCGCAGCATCGTGCGCAACGAGTCCTTGTCTTCGACGATGAGAATTTGCGTAGACGGCGAAGGGGGCGGTGTAGGCACCGGCTGGAACTCCTGGCCTCCGCTCAGCTCGGCGGATCCAGCGCAGGCGAAACGCAGGGGTGGACGACGCGATTCACCGAAGCCAACCGGGCGGCACCCCGGCTCGGCGCGCCTCTTCCTGAATGTCGGCGATGGCCTCCTGCTGCGCCTCGATCTCCTCGTCGATCCGCTCCATCTCGGCCAACGCGTCGAGCCGCTTCGACTCGACCTCCTGCCGCTGGAACGGATCGTCGGTCGCGGTGAACTCCGCCCAGAGACCGTCTATCCGGTTCTGGAGCGCGTCCCTGAACAGTTCGTTACGCGACAGCTGCTGGCGAGCGGAGGTGATCCGTCCGCGCCAGTACTCCTCGTCCCGCTGAGGTTCCGCGGCGTCGTCGGCCGCAGCGGGAACGTCCGGCTCGGTCGGATCGGCTGAATTCGGGAGGCCGCCGAGCGCGCCCTGGCCTGGCATGTCGGCGGCCTGTGCGGGCGTGTCGGCGCCCTGGGAGGGCAGACCCGACGAGGTGGTCAACGTACCGCCGCCGCGGAGGTCGGCATTGGTGTACACCTTGGACGGCGTTTCGAGCGCCTTGCGGCGCGCCTCTTCCCGGCGTCCGATTTCCGCGAGGGATTGTGCGCCGACCGTGCTGGCCAGCGACCCCATCAGGAGAACCATCACGGCACCGCACACGGCCTTCCAGCTGCACATGTCGTCACTCTCCCGATCTCACGGCCGCCTGGGCCGTCGGTAACCGCCTACCTAAGTGTAACAGAACACGGTGCTTAGACACCACTCAGCCTGGCGATGACGCTTCGTTCGCCGTATCGGGCGATCGGGCCGCCGCCGCGCCTTGCAGAACCCCTGACTCGTCGAGAACTGGCGACACCGTGACGCCCAGATGGGTCGCCCCGGCCGTCCCCGCAGCGGGTCGGACGTCGACCGCCCGGCGCACGATCGGATGCCGGGAGGTCAGACATTCCTCGATCGCGGCGACGAGCGCCGGGGCGCTCGCGCCGAGCAGCGTCTGGAATCTCGCATCGTCCGCAATCAACTCGAGCCCCAACATCTGAAGCCCCGACGGGTTGAGGATGCGAACCTCACCTCCCAAGCCGACCACGAGCAACCCCGAGGCCATGCTGACGATGATTTCCCCCAACAGGCGCTCTGACGCGGTCGCCCGGGCCGCACTGGCCCGTTCCCGCTCCTTCAGCTTCGCGACGGCCTCCTGCAGGGCCGCCGCGAGGAAGGCGTTCTCGGCCGCACCGTCACGCGCGCCTCTGCTCGCCTTGCGCGCCGCGGCACCGACCCGCAGCACCGCGAAGACGAGTACGGCGACCAACGCGCCGACGACGGCTGTCAGGCCGAGTAGGAGGTATCCAGACTGAGTCATGTCCGCGCTAGTAGAACGACGCGTACCAGCGCCACAGCGGATCGCCGACGAGGCTCGCCGCCAACGCGCCGAGTGCGAGAAAGGTGCCAAACGGCAGCGCGTACTTCAGGCCGCCCCGGCCGGAGGCCAGCAGCCCGATGCCCACGATCGACCCGGCCACCGAGGAGAGGATCAGCGTCACGATCATCTGCTGCCATCCAAGGAACGCGCCGATCATGGCCAGCATCTTCACGTCGCCCATCCCGAGCCCCTCCTCGCCGCGGATCCGATAGTAGCTTTCCGCGATGAGGAACAAGACCCCGCCCCCCGCCACCGCGCCGACCGTGGCGCTCATCCAGCCTGGCGGCGCCACCAGGCTGCACGCCAACCCGACGCCGATCCCCGGCAGCGTGACCCGGTTGGGCAGAATATGGTGCCTGAGATCGATCATGAACAGGACGACGAGCGCGCTGGCAAACACGAGGCGGACGGCCAGCAGTAGCTGCCACCCGAACAGCGCCCAGTGCAGCACGAACAGCCCAGCCACCGCGGCTTCCACCAGCGGGTAGACAGGCGAAATCGCCACGCGGCAGCCTCGACACCGCCCCTGCAGCAGCAGGTAGCTGAGTACCGGGACGTTGTCGTACCACCGGATGCGGGCCCCGCATTGGGGGCAATGAGAGGGCGGCGAGGCCACGGAGCCGCCCAGGGGCAGCCTGTGGATGCAGACGTTGAGGAAGCTGCCGACGCCAAGGCCGGCCAGCGCCACGAGGACCCACTCGATCGTCTCAGGACTCACGACGGAGGGTCCGGCAGCGCCTCAGGTTCGCGGGGCAACGGGAAGAGCAAGGACTCGCGCGAGAGTTCGAACTCGCCGGTCCCGGGAACCAGGATGTAGCCGGTCCCGGTCGGGTCAAGCGGCTCGAACGGCACGAGCCCGGTGTCGATGAGCTGCGCCCAGGTCCGCGGCCAATCCCCGGTCCGATCGCGGTAGGCCTGGGCCGCCAGAGCGAGCTGATCGAGGGCGTCCAGTGCGTCGAGCTGGAGCAAGCGGCGACCGGCCTCAGCTTGCAGCCACTCGTTGTCGCTCGTCTCGAACAGTTGCTGCCAGAGCAGCCGCGACCCGCCCCGCTGGCCGCCTTGCGCGAGCGTCGTGGCGGCCAGCGGCTCGAGCCACCAAGGTGCGCCCTCCACTTCGCTCGCGATCCTGAACCACTCAGCCGCAGCCTCGTAGTCGTGGAGCCACCAGTAGTGGATGAAACCGATATCCATCACGTACTGCCACTTCTCTGGCATCGCCGCGACGCCCTTCTCGAGCAGGGCGATCGCCTGTTCCGGCCGGCCCGGGCCGTCCGGGTACGCCTCGGTCAGGAAGATCGCTCCGAATCTGTAGGCGATGTTGAAACGCGGGTCGAGCGTCGTGGTGAAGTCGAGAAACGGATACAGCAGGTCGTAGGTCCGGTCGGCTTCATCAGCGATCTTCGTCGAGCCGTAGTGCTGCACGGCCCGGATCCAGTACAGGTCGGCCAACAAGTCGTCGAACGCCAGGCCCAGCCGCGTCAGCACCGCGCCCGAGCGCACGTAGAGCAACGAGGATTCAGCCTCCCACGCGGCGTACCGATTGTCGCGCGCCGCCTGCGCGGCCAGCGCGCCGCCCAGCAGCACCACGATCGCGAGCGCCAGGCCCAACCCACCCAACGGCGGACCCGCCTCGGCGGTCGGCGCTTCCTCGGCTGGCATCACTTGAAGTCTCGGCGCGAGAAAATGACGATGGACGCGAGCAGCAGCGCCCCGACGTAGGCCACGCCGTACGCCGTCGTCAATGCCATGTAGCCCCACGGGACTGGCTGAGCGTGCACGACCGCCGTCTTGACGTCGAACGGCGCCAGGTTCGGCAAGGCATAGTAGAACCCTCGCGCCAGGGCTGCCGCGGCCGGCGAGTCCACGACGGCTTCGAAATTCCTGAGATCCGCATTGAAGTGCCCGACGACGTAGAGGCCGATCGTCAGCGCCGCCGACAGCGCGGCGCTCGTGAAGGTGGAGAAAAACAGTGCGACCGCCGTGATCAACATCAGCTGCACGAAGATCAGAAAGAACGCCTTCAGCATCGCTGGGTCGGTCGCCGGAGCTTCCCACCCGGCCCTGAACTCCGGCGATTCCATCCAGGACATGACGCCCAGCACCGCGTAGTGCGCCGCGATCATGACTGCGAGATTCACCGCCAGCGTCAGCACCAGGCCAGCGTACTTCCCGAGCACGAACTGGAGTCGCGTGACGGGCTTGGCGAGCAAGCTGTAGATGCTGCGCCGCTGGACTTCCTTCGACACCAGCCCGATGCCAAGAAAGACCGCAATGAACAGACCAAAGAGGGACGTGGCCGCCAGCCCAAGATCCTTGATGATCTTGACGTCCTGCCCCGCGGTCATCTGACCCATGAGGTAGGAAGCGATGATGAGCACCACCGCGAAGATCACCAGATTGTAGAGAATCCGATCACGCACCGACTCCTTGAACACGTGGACCGCCACATGGCCCACGACACGGAGGGATGCCATAAGGCCGCCCGTGGCCGATGCGGTCATGACGCTGGGGGGGGCTCCGTGGCCCGCGAATCGTCGGAGGGGGCGCCCTCGTGCCCGGTTTCGTCTTGGACCACGCGCAAGAAGAATTCCTCGAGGGTCGCGTGGAGCGGGTTCAAGGCGACGATGTGCGCCCCGCTCTCGATACAGTCGCGTACGAACTGGTCGGACTCGGTCGGTGCGATCTCCAGCGCATGGCGGCCGAGGGCGATCTGCGTGATCCGCCGCGCGCGCCCGCCAATCGCTTGCTGGGCCGCCTCGGACAGGTCGGCGACGACGAGTTCCCAGCCGCGCTCGAACGCGAGCATCTCGTCGACCCGGCCGACACTGACGAGGCGCCCGGCAACCAGCACGCCGGCCTGGCTGCAGATCGACTCGGCGTCCGCAAGAATGTGTGAACTGAAGAAGACCGTCCGACCCTGGCGACGCAGGTCCAGGATCAGCTCCCGAATCTGTCGCCGGCCGATCGGATCGAGGCCCGACATCGGCTCGTCGAGAAACACGACCTCGGGGTCATTGACGAGGGCTTGAGCGACACCGACCCGCTGCAGCATCCCCTTGGAGAAGCGTCGGAGCATCTGACGCCGCTCTGGGCCAATGCCAACCTCGTCGAGTAGCCGGTCGACTCGGCGGCGGCGGTCCGCCGGCGCATAGCCAAACAGTTTCGCGAAGTAGAGCAACAGCTCTTCGGCCGTGAGGTTGTCGTAGAAATACGGCGTCTCCGGCAGATAACCGACGCGGCGTCTCACGTCGATCGATCCGGCCGGACGCCCCAGAATCTCGGCCACACCCGACGTCGGAAAAATAAGCTGCATCAGCAGCTTCAGGGTCGTCGTCTTGCCCGCGCCGTTGGGGCCGAGGAACCCGAAGACCTCGCCGGGTTCGACGGAGAGCGTGAGCTGGTCCAGCGCGCGGTGGGTGCGCTTGCGCCAGAACCCGACCGAGAAATCCTTCGTCAGCCCGTCAGTGCGGATCGCGGACACGGGAGTCGCTCGCCTGTTTCACTCGAACCCGGCCGTGCGTTGGTGCGCGGCCAGCACGGGGTCATTGCGTCTCGGCCGCCCGCTCGAGTTCGTAGGCGATCGCCGCATCGAAGTACGGCACGGTCAGACCGCCCGTCACCCGTACGCCGTTAATGACGAAGGTCGGGGTCGCCTCGACTCCGAGACTCACGCCCAGCGCGATGTCTTCCCTGATCTGGTCGAGCATCGCCGGGTACTCGGCCTCGAAGTCCTCCACGCCGCCGACGTCACGCGCCGCGGCCTGGACGCTCGTCGGCGACAGCGTCGCCTGGCGGTCGAAGAACCAGCCCTCGAGCGCCTCGACATCGGCCCCGTCCCGCCCGGCCAGCAACACCGCGGCCGCAGCCTCACACGAGGCGTAATGCACGCCGTTGGGGGCGGTGCTGTTGCACTCTGGATCGAGTGGATAGTGCTTCGTCACCAGCTTCACCGCACCCGGCCTTTCGGCTTCGTACTTCGCGAAGACTGGCCGGTAGTTCAGATAGGTCTGCCGGCACGGCGGGCACATGTAGTCGTTGAACTTGACGACGAGGACCGCGGCGCCATCCGCCTCGATCGGCAATTCGACTCGCGGTTGCGCGCTCCACCAGCGGATGAACTCCTCCTCTTCGACGGGTGACAACGTCGCGGCCGGCGCGCCGACACTCGACTGCGCCGTCGGCTCACC
>CEQE01115880.1_pt1 | contig 15403 bp, 14 predicted proteins | sample 356201 | NCBI WGS metagenome assembly CEQE01 (sample SAMEA2619970, study PRJEB7988) | marine metagenome | biome: marine biome (ENVO:00000447); feature: mesopelagic zone (ENVO:00000213) & marine oxygen minimum zone (ENVO:01000065); material: "saline water (ENVO:00002010), including plankton...
GAAAATCATCACTCTACGGGTGGTACTAATATTTAGGGTAGGTCAGACATTTATATTCGCCCGTGCTGATTTCTGCCGTGAACCAGGCAAAACAGAAACACCACGGGCAATCGCTTTTCCAACTATTATAACATCTGCTTTTAAGTAATTACCAAGAAATGTTGATGCGAGGTCATCCCCTTCAATTGCTTTTAAAATATCCTCTTTGCTGACGTTCCCCTTTGTCGTGTTAGGAATACCGCTTCCTACTACCCTGAAACCTTTTTCCAAAAATATACTCATAAATGTGGTATCGGTTTGGGAAACACTTGTCCAGATATTGGTAACATTAGCCAAACTCCCGTAATAATCATAAATGATCCTGTCATCCACCCATATCTGTTCATTAATCATGATCATGACAACCGGTTTATTTAGCTTTTCCTGTGCCTCGGCACCCGTGGAAAGAATACTCCAAAAAAACATTCCAATAAGCAAAGAGTTTATTATTTTCATATCAGCCGCCTTTCTTCTTTAATAGTAATGTTTTATAAAAAAACAGGCTAACATATTTGGCCAAATGTTTCATTGTATAATCTTCAGGGCAAACTCTCCAAAACCATATGATACAAAGCAAGCCAAAGGTTTAGCCTGCCGTTAAAACTCAAATTTTGTTTCTGAGAGTCTCTTCTTTATCTCTGCAATGATTCTTTTTTCATCCTCTATCCCTTTTGCTTCAAAGGTAGCGGAGAAGCGAACAAATGATCCGCAAGCGTCCCAGGGAACCGAAGAGATTAGTTTTTCCGTAATAAGATATTGAGAAAAATCTTCTGCTGATTCAAAACTTCTTTCTCCCTGGACTCCTTTAGGGATTTTCACATACAGGTAAAAAGTTCCTGCCGGCAGAGTAGCGCTGAAGCCGGCACTCTTTAAAGCCTCTACCAGCATTTCCAGGCGGCGTTTATATTTATTTTTGATTTCCCCGGTAATTTCAGGGTGTTCAAGAGCATATATTCCTGCCTTTTGAATGGCAATAAACTGTCCTGAATCATAGTTGTCTTTTACATTCGCAAAACCACTGACGACCAGCTCATTTCCAGCGACAAAGGCAAGCCTCCAGCCGGTCATGTTATATGCTTTGGATAAAGAGTGAATTTCAATTCCCACATCAAGAGCGCCGGGGACAGATAAAAAGCTTATAGATTTTTCCGTATAGGATAAAGCGGCATAGGCAGCGTCCTGCACAACAATAATATTATTTTCTCCGGCAAATTCGATGACTTTTTTATAAAAGTCTTCCGTTGCCGCTGCTCCGGTCGGGTTATTCGGATAATTGAGGTAAAGCAGTTTTGCTCGATTTTTAATGTCACTGTTAATGGCATCCAAATCCGGTAGGAAATTATTTTCCTCTTTGAGAGGCAGGTTTTCGACATCCCCTCCATACCATTTGGTATGAGTTCCCATGACAGGATATCCGGGCACGGTCATCAATGAAATCTCTCCAGGATTAATATAAATAGCAGGAATCATAGCCAGGGCAGGTTTGGAACCTATCGAGTGGTTTATGTGTCTCGCGGGATCCAGGCCTTTGACACCAAAGTTTCTTTCAAGATATTGAACTGCTGCCTCTTTAAATTCAACTATTCCGTTATCCGCGTAACCCCTATTTTCAGGATTTTCGATTTCATTTTGCATTTTGCTCACTACCCCGGGAAATGCCATTTCATCCGGCTCTCCAACCCCAAGATCAAAAAGTTCTTTCTCAGGGTTTTGAGCCAGTGCAGCTTTCTTTGCACGCTTAATTTTTTCAAATTTATATATCGTTGTGTCTTTCCCAAACATAGCCCCTCCCAGTCTTTCTGCAAAAAGAGACTGTATGTAACTTTCACTCATTACGGTCATTTAAATCCTCCATTTAAAAAGTTTTTTTCACATCAAAAAAATTAACAAAGCAGAAGTTTAAAGTCAAAAAATATTTCACCCTGTGGATATTGAAAAATGTGATACGCTATAAATTCTACAACAAAAAATTTCAGAAAAAATAATGAAGATATGTATGTTGATATTAAGAAATTTTGTAGAATTTTTTAAGAAAAATCCGTTGTTAGGCTCCTGTATTTATATAACAGCAACTTCATTAGTAACAATGATTTTATTGCTCATATTTCCCCTTGTATTACACCGCTCCATAAAGGACGAGTTAATCCCTTTTGTCCTTTTTTTATGTTCTTTACTTTTATTGCCTTATATCTGGTACAAGTTGTTGTATTCAAAGAAGGATATTTATGGTAATCATTCAAAAAACGAAAAAGAGAGAGGGCATTAATAATGCAAGGCAGATATAACTTTAAAGAATAAATTCTATTTCGGCCTGGCAGTCATGAACAAATTTTCTTATATTTTTACCAAATTAGTCTAAAGTAAATTTCTTTTGATCCGTTAATAAAAGTAAGATATAGTTTTAGAAGGAGAATCATCATGAATATACAGGGTGTAAAAGCAGCAATACCACAGGTAGCTGGAATTTTAAAGGTGTTCAGAGGCGCTATAAACAACCAGGTACAACGACAAGTGGAGAATGTAAAAGTAGAAGTTAAAAGGTTAGTAAACCACAAAGTATAAATATACAGCACTATAATTAAATACAACTTTATTCATTGAGGTTCCAGTTAAAATCAAGATATTTAATAGAATAATCACCTCTTTCCACGTATTTTAAATACTCCCTCGCTTCTATTGGAGCATGTTTTTCTAAACACTTGAGAACTCCCCCATGTATTTGAAAATCCTTTTTAAACCATTTGAAAACTCGTGAAATGTAGATTACCGCTTCGGTCTTATGCACAAAAAAACCTTTTGCTTCGTTTTCAAGGAGACGCTCCATCTGATGATCCAACTGTAAAGTGATCTTATCTGGTTTGTAGCTCTTTAATGCTAAATCAGGGCAGCTTACTGAGGCACAAACAATGGCAGCATGAATATGGGGCTCTCCCATCTTTCTTAAAATACCATGCTCTATATCATTTAGTGAATAAGCGTCGCCATCAATAACACCGGCAACTTTGTCCCATACAGGGTTAAGCCAGCTTCCTATATCCTTAATGCTCTCGACAGGATAATGATCTGAAATCATTTTTACGGCCATAATATTATAAACGTTTATCCAAAAGGAGAGTTTTTCATCATAAGACTTAAGGCTATTCACAGGAAATTTTTCCAGCTTACGAATTAAATAATTAAATTGTTTATCGTTTTTTAAGAAGATGTACCTAACTGAAGTGAGGCGCACATTTTCTTTAGTGACATGGTAAGTATATTTTTTTAATAAAGCATCCCAATCGGAAAAATCAAAAGCAGCCGCTCCGACTGTTCGAACGCTAAAAATCAGGGAAACAGCAAGAAGTAGAAATAAAATTATTTTTCTCATAATAGATTAAAACTAATTAAAGTTTTTCTATCACATCAAACCCATGAATATCAATTTCTTTTGCAAGTTGATCCGCCCTGTGGAACGAATTTATCACAATGGGCGTTACCAGAGAAATCGCTTTTTTAATTCTCTGGCGCAAATTCCATTTCATCTCTTTAGAAAATTTTTCTTGAGAGAGAGAAGCAACTTTAGCAGTTTCTTCAAAAAGAATCGGGATAAATTTTAACGAAATTAATATAATTATAGAAAAATTCCTTGCCGGAAATCCAAACAGCCTCAATGGTCTTAAATACCACTCAATCGCGTTTACCATATTTTGTGGCGATGTCGTTAGTGTAAGGATATAGGATAAGTATATAAGCACAATCAGTCTAAAGTCAATTATTATGCCTTGTTGAAAACCTTCTTGAGTTACTCCGATAGTTCCTAAGAAAAAAAGATGGATAGGTCTTCCTGGAGTAAGGAACAGGTGAAATAAAAATGTAAACAAAAATAAAAAAAGAAAGGGTTTGAGCCCTTTGATTAAAACTTTAAAAGGAATTCGAGACAACATTCCAAGAGCAATTGTAAAAAATCCTATAAAAAAAATTTGATAATATGATGGACTAATGGCGGCAGAGATCATTAAGGAAATGACAAGAAAAAACTTTACCCTGGAATCCATCCTGTGAATTATAGAATCAGAAGGGAAATAACGCCCTATTGTAATATTTTGCAAACTGTTCAGCACTTTAGCCTTTCATAATGAAATTATATTTAAACTACAGAATGTCGAATTACAAAGTATTTAACCCTTCTAACTTCTACGGTTCCTTGATCTGCGGTTCGATATTGAAGCTCCCCGTAGCAAGCTGCAAGGGATGTGTTCGCTAAACACTTTTATCTCCATACTGGACATCTTACAGTTACTGCAAACTTTTGCATTCAAGAATAAGGTCATATATCATTCAACATCAGCCATAAGTACTTTTTTGTTATAAGCTGAAATCAGGTCCCCCCTGCTGAGCATACCGATTACGCGATCCTGGTTTTTCGAATCTACAACCGGCAGTTGAGCTACATCTATCGCGGCAAATTTTTCGAGGGCTTCATTCAGGTTATCTTTTGGACTTAAACTGATAACTTCAGTTGCCGCAAAGTCTTTTGCAACCACCAGGTCTTTTAGACCCTCTTCAAACATAACTTCTCGAATATCAGAGAAAGAAAGGATAGCAACCATTTTATGTTTTGAATTAACGACAGGAAAGTATGAATTGGTTGACCTCGAGATAATAGTCAAAATTCTTTTGAAGGGAGTTGTTTCTAAAATGGTTTCAACCTTTTTATCCATCACATCGCCAACTTTTATGGATCCCATAATGGAAACTTCTCTCCCCTGTTGGATGTTAATACCCCGCCTTCGTAATTTTAAAGTATAAATTGAATCCTTGGATAAATATCTGACGACAGAGGTCGCAATGATGCAACTCGCCATAATGGGTAGAATAATTTTGTAGTCATTTGTTAATTCAAAGAGGATCAGTATATTCGTCATGGGAGCATGAGCAGCGGCAGCGATAACAGAGCCCATTCCTACTAAAGCGTATGCTCCATTAGTGGCTGTAATATCCGGGAAGATGTAATGAACTAATGAACCAAAGGTGCCTCCCAGCATGGCACCGATGAATAAAGCAGGGGCAAAAACACCGCCGGAACCACCGGAACCCAGGGTAATGGAAGTTGCAATAATTTTCATAAAAATCAAAATAAATGTGATATGCCAGACCATTTGTCCATTGAGGGCCATATCCATGGCTTCATATCCGTTCCCCATGATTTGAGGTAAGAATATAGCCAGACAACCGATAAGGAGGCCTCCAATCGCAGGTTTCAGAACCGGGTGGATATTTATTTTTTTTTCAAAATAATCTTCGGACCAGTAAAGAGTGACAATATAGAGCCGGGCGATTAAACCGCTTAAAAGACCTAAGATTATATAAAATAAAATTTCCCAATAGCTGACAATCTGGTAGGACGGCACTATAAATGCCGGAGTATTGCCATGAAACGCGTGAGAAACAACAGTAGCAGTCACCGATGATATAACAACTGGAGTAAATGTACGAATTGAAAAAACTCCTAAAATAATCTCCATGGAAAATATGACACCTGCCAATGGGGCGTTAAAAGTAGCGGCAATACCGCCCGCAGCTCCGCAGCCTACCAAAACTTTTATTCTTTCTGCAGACATATTAAATAATTGCCCGAATGCAGAACCTATGGATGAGCCAATTTGAACAATTGGTCCTTCCCTGCCAGCGGATCCTCCGGAACCAATACAAACGGCAGAGGCCAACGTCCTCAAGAGAATAGTTCTTGGTTTTATGATTCCATTTTTCAAAGCGATAGACTGCATGACTTCAGGAACACCATGTCCCTTTGCTTCAGTTGGAAAAAAATGTGATAAGGGGCCGATGATGAGGCCGCCGGCCATAGGGATAAGAGGAAGAAAATACCACGGCACGGAGGGCGCGATACTTAAGATCTCGAACCTGCCGTAGAAAAACATTTCTTTTAAAAATAGAATTAACCAGCGAAAAAACTCCGAACCAAGACCGCTGCAAAGACCTATTAGACCTCCTAAAAATAACAGGTTCGGGTCTTTCTTTACAAGAAAATGGTACGAAGAGAAGATTCTATCTTTTAAAACATCGCGGACCACTCTTTATTTCTCCGAGAATCACTAACTGCGGACGTTAACATTAATACATACAGGGTATGTATGAAAAAATGGAAGAGTGTTTTTCAGCTTTACCCTGCCGGTGGGAAACTATGCCTTATTACAAATTTATATTCCAGAACCATCTCCATAACTTGAAAGATGAATTTTGCATTCTTTTTTAGATGAATCATCTTCCAATTCCCATCTCCATCTTGCCTTTCTTGGGTCTTCGCCTTCAAGAGTTGCAGTTGTACAGGGCTGTTTACATCCTATAGTTACATAACCTTCCGAATATAACGGATGTATAGGGAGATTTCTCTTTTTAATATATTCATCAAGGTCTGATTCGGACCAGGTGTATACCGGAGACACTTTTATAATTTGCCTTCCATTAGCTATAATTGGCTGTATCTTTGGGAGTGTGCTCCTGAATTTTGATTGATCTTTTCTCAGGCCGGTGATCCACACCGTCAAAGTTCTTAACGCCTTATCAGAAGGTTCAACCTTTCGGATTTTACAACAAAACTCTCTGTCTGACGTACTCTCAAGAAAAAGATATTCTCTCCAGTGAGATTGTTTAATCATTTCCTTGACGCGCTCTTCATCCGGTTTAAAAACTTGAATTTTACCTTGATAAAGCTTATTCGCATACTCCCCCTCGATCTGTTTCATATAATCAATCGTTTCAGGAAACAGCCTTCCCGTATCAATAGTAAATGCTCTAAAAGTATCCGACACCCTGGAAGCCATATCCATAATTACCAGACCGGTTTTTTGGAATGAGGTTCCTATAGCAGCTTGAGTTCCGAATTTTTTAAAAACATCGGCGAGCAAATCTTCCGCTTTTAACTCAGTCCACTTACTCACATATTCGTCTGTATTTTCTAATCTCATATCAAACATATAGTTTTAACACAGCTTTGTCTCTTTGTTATGGTCCTCTTAAAAGAATAGTTATTATAATTTGCTCTTGATATAATTCTCAATGACATAACTCACTGCAAGAAATCCACCTGCCAGAAAAACGAAGAAGAAAATTAGGGTATACTGAGTAACATGAAGAGCGTGTACTTCTTTATTCTCAAAACCGGTGAGAGGAAAAGAAACCTCCAATACCCCCCTTAGGTCGCCAACTTTCCAATCGGATTTAGGTGTTTGTGGGTGACTATTATGACAAGAAACACAAGCTTCGCGCATTAAATCTGCCTTAGCATATCGAGCAACTCTTTTTCCGTTTTGATCTTCAATGCGGTAGAAAGGATTTTGTTTATTTTTTTTGATCGCTACGAACGCATCTTTTTCAAAATTATCAAGAGGTTTGTAGTCTTTTATTCTCCATGGAAATGGGTATATGCTGTATAGTCGTAAATCGAGTCCATTTTTTGTCTCTCTGGCTATATGTTCACCTAACTCCCTGCTAAGAGTAGCTGGCAAAGGAATCGCTCCTTTTTTTTGATGATAATCATGTGTAACCTCAATTCCTTGCTCTCTAGCTGTTTCAACAACCTTTGAGGTATACAACGTACGAAAACTTTCAAATGTCTGAATGTAATTGCGGGCAATAGTTATTGCTGCCGCGTCTGTGATTTGGGATTCTATCGCCAGTAGATTTCTAAAAAATAAGAATCCCAATACCGCAAGGATGCCAAATGATAACAGCCGAAAATGCTTAAGCCAAAATGGCAATTTGATGTCAATTGAATTCTTTTTCGAATCCAAATTTCCCTCATCTGGATTGGACTGTTTAGTTTCATTACCCATTAAGGCTCGCCTCCTTTCTGAACATAACCAGAGATTGCTTCCTGATTATTTATTTTAATCTTGAGTAGTCATGAAATAATCGCGAAGCTAAAAAAAGCACATTCTTTCTATAGCATAAAGCGGCAAGTTGCCGCAACCAAAAGGAGCTATCGCTCCGGTTATCAAACAAAAAATTCTTCCTAAAAAGAGAAGCTTTTATGGTGAAATAGTATAAAGCGGCGAGGTGCCGCAACCAAATAGGCTTTCACCCTCAAGAACAAACGGAAAAAAAATCTGAGCTTTGCAAAAGGCGTTGTGCTTTGCATAAGGCACTGTAAAAAGAAAGAGCTAAACAGTGTCTAAAAAAAACAAGAACTAACAGCGCCTAAGCTTTGCATAAGTCGCAGTAAAAGGAAAAACAAACTGCGACTAAAAAAAGAAGTTTTTACAAAGTAATTGTATATTACTTTGGTTGCGGCTTTGCCGCGCCAGGCTTTAAAAATCAATACACATACATCCGGCCATAAGGGCGCTTGGAAACGGGGATAATTTTGGTGTACTGGGAAAAATCGAAGATATCGAACTGCTCTCCCATTTCCTTACAAAAATCATTCAGGATGGGTTTTAATGTTTTTTTATCAGACTCATCAAGGTCAAAATGTTTAACTTCTTTTCCTAATTTATCTTCTTCCACTTCGCCGCGTATATAAATTACCCCGCCATGCATTCCGGTAGCACAGTAATCTCCCACCACAGGTCGGTCAATATTAGTTGTACTCATTCCTAAAAGGATTAGCGTTCCGCCAGCCATATACTCACCAAAGAAATTTCCGGCTTTGCCGCCAATCACCATAATGGGAATTTTATCCATATAACCTTTCATGTGAATCCCCACTCGATACCCACAATCTCCTTTAACATATAATTTTCCTCCCCGCATTCCGTATCCAAGGACATCTCCCGCAAGCCCGTGAACAACAACCTTCCCATCGTTCATGGTATTTCCCACACCATCCTGCGCATTATTTTCTACAATAATCTTAGGGCCGTCCATGAACGCGGCCATATCCTCTCCCGGAACACCCTGGATTCGAATGGTAACATTATTAGCCGTAATACCATTGCCGATATACCGTTGACCACAAACGTTGAGGAGGCGAATATCCTTAACCCCCTTTTTAATTTCTTTCCTGATCCGTTCGTTCAGCTCTTTGTAATAAACATCTTTTGCATTGATTTCGATCAATACCTACTCCTCATCTAAATAAACAATTACAGCATCACCCGCGTGAGGGGCATAACAGTCTTCCACGTCAGGACAAATCTCTCTTATAGACGCCTCTTCGCTGGACATATAGACAGTGTTGTCTTTTTTACCAACGACAAGGGGTCTCAATTTCACTCTGTCATTAATACCTATTAAACCGCCGTTAAAAGCATACAGGAAGGCAAAAGGTCCGTTAAGCGCCGCTCCGGCGTATACAGACCTGAGCAATGTAAACTTGAGTCTTTCTTCCTCATCCAAGCGGTCTATATCTTTCCAGAAGTGAGGCGCCAGAGCAGAAAAAGTCTGCTCATAGGACAATCTATTTTTCCTGTGCAGAAAATCGACAAGATAGGTTACAACCTCCGTATCTGTCATTAAAGTGCATGTATAACCATGGGTATCGAGGTACCTCTTGTTTATACCGTAAGATGAAATTTCGCCATTATGGACAACCGACTTATCAAGAAGCGTAAACGGATGAGCGCCGCCCCACCAACCGGGAGTATTAGTCGGAAATCGGTTATGGGCTGTCCAAATATATCCTTCATAGCGATCCAGTTGGAAAAAATCAGCGATATCTTCCGGAAAACCCACCCCTTTAAAAGCCCCCATATTCTTGCCGCTGGAAACTACAAATGCTCCTTTCGCTTTTGTGTTTATTTCCATAACAGTAGATACCATGTAGTCATCGGGGTTGATCCCCCTGCGGATAGGCTCTGGATCCGGTTCCGCAAAATATCTTTTAAAGTGCGGGTGATCGACAATCTTATCTGTCGTAGCATGGCGAATGGTTTCCTGGTGATGGATGCGCAAGCAATTGTCAAGGATGTCCTCGGTATCTTTCACAACCTTATGATTGTCATACATCAGGTGTAAAGCATAAAGGTCTTTATATTGAGGATAAATCCCATAGGCGGCAAAACCTCCTCCCAGCCCATTACCGCGATCATGCTGATTACATATAGCTTTTTTGATAACAGAACCTGAAATCCTTTTCTTATCTTTATTGATTATGCCTATCAGTCCACATGCAGCACTATCACGCTCCCGGTAAGGTGATTTCACCCAGGGTTCTGTAAATAATCCTAAATTTTCCATAATTTTATATTTGGCGATTTAATTTTTATGTTGATTTATCCAGCCTATCCTGTTATCCCGTCACAAAAATACATGCAAGTTCTCAATCAGTTGGGGAAATCCAGGCTCCCTATGTTTGTCATTTTCTCAACTTTTTGAGATATTACAAATATTTATGTTAAACTATTGCGACTTAAGAAACAATTGATCTCGGATTTCATTTTGGACATAGGCCCAGTTGAAATCCGGTTCTAATAATTTGTCTTTATACTTTCCAATATCTACTTTGTTTTCTATAAGATACCTGAATATTCCGGCCCTTTCGATAGCCCTCACAAAGACAGCGCCGGTAATTTTATTTTTTTTGATGATAATTTTTTTATAGATTCCTTGCCTTTCATCCAGTTTTTTTAAAATTTCTCCATTGGCCTCATCACGTATAAATCCATACGAAATAATCTGGGCACCGCCAAACTGCAGGGCGTTCAATGAAAGTCCTCCATTATAGTCCTTCTTTTTCCCTACCATATTATAGCCCCCTGTCATCCCCTGTTGTGACGCGAGGGGAATAATAGGAATGGGCATTGTTTTTCCGGTCAGTATTTCTTTTGCCGCTGTGCAATCTCCCGCGGCATAAATATTTTTTATATTAGTTTCCATTCTGCTGTTAACCAAAATTCCTCTGTCGGTTTTAATTCCAGAGCCATTTAGAAATTCAATATTAGGTTTCACCCCAACAGCAATAACTACCATTTGGCATGGGATTTTCTTCTTGCTCTTTAAAGTTACAGAATTAATCTTTCCGGCAGGTCCGTTTATTTTAGCAATAGTGTCTTTAGTAATAATTTCAATTCCCTGCTTATGAAGTTCCTGCCGTGCTATTTTGGCTGCCTCATCATCCAGAGCAATAGGAAGAATATTATCGGCCAGCTCCACAACTGTAACCTTTTTACCAGTATGCGCCAGTCCTTCCGCGCACTGAAGTCCTATTAGACCGCCTCCAAGAATAACAATGCTTTTAACATTTTTCAAAACTGACTTGATTTTATCCGCGTCTTTTTTTCTGGTAAAGGTGAATACATTTTTGAATTTATTGAGATCTGTAATGCCCGGCGGTATAAACGGAACTCCCCCTGCTGTGATCAGCAATTTTTCAAATCCAATACTTTCTTTTCCTATATATATTTTTTTTGTTTTTGAATCAATGTTGCTGACTCTTTTTCCTAACAGCGGCGTAACATTCATCTTTTGATAATAATCAAAATCTCTTAAGTAGATGAAGTTATCACTGACCATATCCGCAACATATTCATGAAGCATAGCCCGGCTGTATGTATGCTCCGTTTCATCACTGATTACAGCAATAGTTTCTTTTGCTCCTGCTTTTCTGATAGACTCCACCGCAAATAAAGCCGCGTAAGAATTTCCAATAATTACGTATTTGAATTTTTGTAAATTTTTCATTTTAATAAATTTACCGCTGAGAACGCAGAGATAGCAGATGAAAATTATTTTTCCACTGCGTGCTCAGCGTTCTCTGCGGTGGAAAAAGCTTTACTAACTTCTATTATCTGTTTTCAAATACCAATGCCTTAGTCGGGCAAACCATGACACACGCAGGTTCTTCTCTTTCCGGACAAAGGTCGCAGTGATGCTGAATCGCGTTATTTTCTACTGACGGCACATTTTTTATATAAACATTTCTATTGATAGAACCATACTCGCACGCCATGACACACATCCAGCAGCCAACACATTTTTTTTCGTTTAAAAGCACACGGCCTTCTCCATCCTTATAAAGTGAACCGTTTTTACAGGCCAAAATGCAGGACGCTTCTTCACAATGTCTGCAATTCGTGGAAAGACATAGTGCCCCGTTTTCCTCTACTATGCACCTGTTCAATGGCTTGGGACGGTTATCAGCCAAGGCCTGATTCGGTTCAGGGGTATAAGAGGAAATCTCCTGGTTAAACGTCAACCCCTCAGTAAAATATGAGCTGACAGGGTCCTTTGCCTTAGAATGTTCAACAATACATGCTACTTCGCACAAGTGACAGCCGAGACATCTTTCTTCCAATGGATAAACTTTTTTCATAATGTTAAATTTGATTACACTGATTACAGTCTGATTACACAGATTGCTTTAATCTGTTTAATCAAATTTTTGTCAATTAGCCAACAGCTTTGAACCAAAATGTAATTTGTTGAGTGCTGACAACCGACCCCAGATTTTATATTCCAGCCTGCGCAATGCCTAAAGTTTTTAGTTCGATTTCAGAGAGGCCAACTCCCCTCAATTTCAGTCGATTACCTCGTAAACTCTCAATAGAGTTGAGTCCCATCAATCCAAGCATTTCTTTAATTTCACGCGCCCAAGACGTAAGCAGGTTAGTACATCGCTCGGCGGCAATATCCACCGGAAGCCTTTTGCGCAAATCAGGCTGGTTCGTGGTAATCCCCCACGCACACTTTCCGCGGTGGCATTGCTGACATAAAGTACATCCGACTGCCAGCATTGCGGACGTTCCCGCATAAACAGCGTCCGCACCAAGAGCAATTGCTTTTACAATGTCATCAGCTCCCCTGATGCCTCCTGCTGCGATAATAGACGCCTGGTTCCTTATTCCTTCATTTCTTAATCGTTCATCTACCTGCGCCAATGCCATTTCTATCGGGATACCGACATGATCTCTTATGATTCTCGGGGCCGCACCTGTGCCCCCCCTGAATCCATCCAGTACTACAATATCAGCTCCAGCACGCACTATACCACTGGCAATAGCAGACACATTATGAACCGCAGCTATTTTTACAGATACCGGTTTTTTATATTCTACAGCTTCCTTAATGGCGTAAATCAACAGTCTCAAGTCTTCTATGGAATAGATATCGTGTTGCGGGGCGGGAGAAATAGCATCGCTTCCTTCAGGAATCATGCGTGTTTGAGAAATATCATAAGTAACCTTTTCACCCGGCAGATGCCCTCCTATTCCGGGTTTCGCTCCCTGCCCAATTTTTATTTCACATGCCGATGAATTCTTTAGATACTTGCTGCTGACGCCAAATCTGCCGGATGCAACCTGTACAATCGCGTGTTCTTTAAATTCCAGAAGGTCAGGATGCAGTCCTCCCTCTCCTGTATTAAAGAACGTCCCCATTCTTTTGGCAGCCGTTGCAAGCCCCTTCTGGAAGTTAAAACTAATCGCGCCAAATGACATTGGAGCAAAAATTACAGGAACTTCAGCGGTGATATTTGGGAATAATTCTTTTATCTTTTTTCCATTATTAATGTCTTCTGACGTCAAAGTTTCAGGTTTTCTCCCAATGTAAGTTCTCAACTCCATAGGTTCCCTTAACGGATCTATAGAAGGGTTAGTAACCTGAGACGCATCCAGAACCATCCGGTCAAAATAGCTTTTATAATCTTCGTCGTTACCAAGGCCGGTTAAAACTACAGCACCTGTATCCGCCTGTTTATAAATAGAACCCCAGTGCTTAAAATCCCAATAGGCATTGGCCCGAAACTTGTTTCCCCAGTCCCGGATCTCTATACATTGTGTGGGGCACATGACCTCGCATCGTTTGCAGTTGACGCAATTAGCATCGATGTTATATATTACGTTGCGGTCGGTATCGAAGTAGGTGCAATCATAGGGACATTCCCTAACACAAACAAGGCATCGTATGCACTTATTATTATCTCTATCCACCTTGTATTCAGGATGGCTGTGAAAATAATCTCCCTGTTGTTGTCTTCTTATTTGCAGACTATCCCTGACACCCGGTTCTTTGTAAAATTTTTGAGTCATAATTATATAAAAGAAAATTTATTGAGTTTACGATACAATGGAGCGCTTTATAATTGCTAAAGTGATCACTACCTAAGAAAACCGGTTAAGGCCTTACAGCAATATTGATGCCATATTAATAGCATTGTTTTTTAAGAGGTTTTAACGCAAAAACTATTGCAGTATACTTAATGTAAACAATAAAGTATATATATTATATATTTTTATAGAAATTTCTGATATTTAGGAATAGAAATTATGATTTTCAAGCGAAAAAAAATCAACAAATGAAAAAAAAAATTGTTTCAGGATAAAAAATTTTGGAGTCCGGCAAAAAAACTAATCATAATGAGTTTTTCACAGAAATTGTGGAAACCCTGTGGAAAAAGCTGTTAGGATGCTTCTAAATCCCTTGCAAAATGCGGCCTTGAATCAGATTGCACATTTATTGATCTACTTATAAAGCTAATAAAATCAACAGTATATGCTAATCAATTGAATTGCAATGATTTTATACCTAAAAGCAAAATTAAAGGAGGTTACTTTTCCACATAAAATTACCAATGACTCAAGTAAATCAACAGTTAATCCTTGATTATCAGTTTAAGCCTCAATACAGCTTCAGCAATTTTGTAATAACACCATCTACCGAGGTAGCTTACAATGCAGCCATGTCGGTAAGCAGAAAGCCAGGGCAAAAATACAATCCATTGTGCATATACGGGGATATGGGTGTAGGAAAAACACACCTTCTGGGCGCAATAGGGAAAGAAGCCAGGTCAAGTATTAGTGATGCAGTGATTGTATGCATCAATTCTAAATTTTTTTTGTCTCAACAGGAAAAAGCAAACAATGAATTCGATGTAGTCACTCTGGTTAAAGAATATAATGATGTGGATTTTCTAATTATAGATGATATTGACGCAATACTAAAAAATCCTTCTATTGATGAAAAAATTTTTCATTTATATAACCATCTGATACAAAAAGGTAGGCAGTTAATTTTTTCCAGTTCTATTCCACCAAATCAACTGAAATTTACCGACCAGAACCTGAAATCACGTTTAGAATCCGGCTTAACTGTAAAAATAGAAAAGATGAATGATGAGGACAAACGAAAAGTGATAAATAGATTAGCAAAAAATTTTGAAGTATTTATTCCGCATAATGTTGTTGATTACATTCTAAACTCTGCTCCAAGAGACTTTATATCTCTTCATAACATTATAAGCCGGATCAACCGGCTATCTCTGGAAACCAAAAAAAAAATCACCCTTTCCCTCGTAAAAAAATCTTTAAAAAAATGTCTCTTCTCAAAATTCCATGAGTATTAAATCAAAACCCTACCCCTCAGGGGCCGGTATTGAAATAAGCCCAGAGGGCATGATTTTACTGACAACAGTATATTGGCACCAAAAATA